>ENA-UEQW01000048-UEQW01000048.1-human-gut-metagenome-genome-assembly--contig:-NODE-48-length-102275-cov-24.953189_pt1 | contig 102275 bp, 80 predicted proteins | sample MGYA00242947_ERZ507947 | MGnify/ENA primary metagenome ERZ507947 (study PRJEB26167, sample SAMN06115421) | human gut metagenome | host: Homo sapiens | place: China:Guizhou | collected 2015-03-17... | reverse complement strand
TGGCAGCTATGATGATAACGATGAATAAAATTATGGCAATTTATCCTCCGTTATGATATTATTAGTTGATAAGTTCTTACAACTTCGTACCCTGCTTCGGTGGAATGGAAACGGGGAGAAGTTACATTCACTCCGGAAACGGATGGTCGCGTCAGAGTCGCGCTGCTCGGTCCTCAGCTGAGCGGCGGGAAAAATACCCGCAACAAACCGGCGGGTGTCTACTACGATAACATCCGGGTGAATGGAAAGCTGATTAACAACGGCGATTTTGAAGCAGGTGAGAAAGGTTTTGCGTTTTACGCAAGGGAAAAACGGTATCCTGGGCGAGTGATTTTCAATCCGCTTATCGCCGAATCCGGCAACGCCTGCGGCCTCGCCTGGCATGACGGGCAGATCGCTTTCGGACTGCCGGTCAAGGCAAAACAGCCGGTAACCTTGAGTTTCAGCTATCGGGATGGGGGCGACGTGCCGCCGATTGCCGAAGCAAATAATTTTTACCCGCTGTCTCTCGCTTCGTCGGCGAATATGGGATTTGCCGATGAAACGCCGGGCGACGGCAAGGGCGGCTGGACCGATCAGGGGCCGAAGAGCGATCTCCGCTTGTTCCAGCCGGGGCTCAAGTCGTTCCACGGATGGCCGTTCCAAGTGATCGACCCGGTGAAGAACGACGGGCGTTCCTGCGTGATCTTCCGCAGTTCCAACTCGAAGTTCGGCCGGGAGGAAATTGTTCTTCCTGTCAATCAGGAATGCAACGCAATTGCCCTCTTGAATGCTTCGGCCTGGGCGAAACCGGGGAGTGTCGCGGCAACGGTTGAAGTCACATTTGCGAATGGAAAAAAACAGCAGTTTCCGCTGAAAGTGGGCAAAGAGACCGGAGACTGGTGGAATCCGAAACAGCTGCCCGACGCGGATGTCGTCTGGCGTTCCGGAGGGGATTCCGGGGAGATCGGGCTCTATCTCACCTGTCTGAAATGGCCGGAGCCCGCACGGGTCCGCAGTGTCACCATTACGCCCGGCCGGGAAGGGGTGGTCTTTGCTCTGGTTGCCGCAACCGCCGGGATGGTCAGAAGTTCCGAGGATGACGTAAGTCATCTGGTCTGGCAGGTGCCTCTGCCGCAAAAAACTGCATTGACCGCTCTGCCGCTCGAAGTCCTGAAGCTGGAAATGGCGAAAAAGAATTTCCCCGCCGAACTGTTCTTCGAGGAGCGGAAAAACTGGGCACGGCTGGAAGTTCTGGATCAAACCGGGAAAAAGCTGGATCACTGCATCGTGAAATTCACCCGCAATTTTTCGCCGCTGATTCTGGTCAGGACAAATGGAAAGGCCGCTTCTCTCCAGTTGAAAATCGGGGAGGAGAAAACGGGGAAGATTCTTTCGCCGCGTCAGGCGTTTCGACAGTTCACCGGCCGTGAACAGGCAAATTATCGTGCGGATGAGTGGGCAAACGGTATTATTGTCTACCCGGAAGACGCAGAGCAAAAGGAGACCCGGATGGTCGCTGACGAGGACTCCTTCTACAACTCGGCGACGGCCATGAGCAGCAACTCGCCCGAATGGCATTATACCTTTGAACTCAAGGAGCCGAAGGCGTATAAACTGTACATCTATTCCCGTTCGCCGGAAAACCATACGAATTACATGTTTCTTTCAGTGGATAACGGGGAGACGATCAAACTCGGCGGGAATTTCAACATGCCATCCACCTATTACTGGAGCGGCGGCGAACGAATCTTCCTGAAGCCGGGAAAACATACGATCCGCCTGTTCTCCATAGCCGCAAAGGCCCGGCGTAAAAATCTCAGTCTTGCCAAGCTCTATCTGGCTGAAGATCTGCTGACTCCGGTTCAGCCGGGGCTTCCGGAAGAGCTGGCCGCCTTGAAGACTGCCGGGGTCTTTGTCTACGGTTCCGGGGAACTCCTGCCGATGAAAAATACTTCAAGTGACCGGTTGCGGCGTGTGGTCAATGAAGAACATTCCTTCCCCGATCTCTCCTCGCTTACGGAAGAATCCGCGATCGATCGTCATGGAGCCCCTTCGGCGGCCGGGACCGGGTTCCGGTTTGCGGATGGAACGCTTCTCCCCCAGATATGGGGATGCAATATGAATGACGGACCGCTTTACGATCTTGCAATGGACAATCGGATTGGCGGCGACAGCCTGGATCAGTTTCTGAAACGGGTTCGAGCGATGGGATACTCCACCGTCCGGTATATGATTTCCACCCTGCCGCGGGAATGGGGGATGAATCAGAATCATATTCAGATGCCGCTGCTCTCCCGCAAGCCCCTGAAGTTTGCTCCGGAATTTCTGACCAATCTTCAGAAACTGATTGCCGCATGCCATCGGAATGGGTTGTATCTTTCGCTGACGCTCTGGCTTGACAACAGTTTTTTCAGTGATCTGGGGGCGGAACGCAACAATCATGCCTACATCGGATTCTTCCATCCGGAGGCGCTGCAACGCGAAAAGGAGATCGTCCGGATGGTGCTGTCGACACCGAACCCCTGCCGGGAGAATCTGCCGCCGGCAAAGGATCCGACGCTTCTGATCTACGAAATTGAGAACGAACGGACCTATGTCGCGACGTCTCTCATGAACAACCCCTCCAACTGGCGGAAACTTCCTCCCGCCACCCGGGAGATTCTGTACGGCCGCTGGACCGACTTTCTCGAAAAAAAATACAGGAATGTGGATTCGTTGAAAAATTCGTGGAATCTTTCATCCCTTTCCGGTTGTCTGCGAGACAGCCGGAAAAGCGAAGTCTTTGGAAACATCGAATTCCCGCCGGTCTGGAATATGAAGGAGTGGGGCAATGACACGTCGGAACTCAAATTCAAGCTGGATGATCTGCGCATTTCCGAGGCCTCGTTCGGCAGGGAAAAACGAAGCAACCCGATGGTTTCCGATGGCTTGGAGTTCATGTATTCACTCTATCGCGACTATCTGCGGGAGATGTATTCCTATGCGCGCTCGCTTGGATTCCAAGGCATCATCACGGCCAATGGACCGGATTGTGAGCTGTACTACTCCCAGCGTGCAGGTGCGAACGAGGTTCTGGATGCCACGTCAGGAGGAACCGGATATTGGAACCGGACCGGATATGGTTTCCTGCGTTCCCTCGGCTGGCTGGCACCGCTGGTCTACACGGCTGCACCGGAGAAACCGATGATTTCCCGCGAATACGGTGCCAATCTGGTTCATGAGAACAGCTGGTGGGGCAATTTGATTGCGGCGACGATTCAGAAAGCGATGGGGAAGGCATATTTGTTCAACTTTTCTCTCGGCATCTCCAGTTTGAATGCCCCGGACTGGTTTTACCCGGATGACAGTTTCGAGAAGAAAGAGCGGGTGAACCTGAATCAGGAGGCTCATCTGTACAGCCACTTCGCGAATCTCGCTTCCGCGATCGCGGTTCGCTCGCCGGAGTTGAAGAAGCCGGAGTTCCGGCTGGAGATCGGGTATCCGCTGGACAATGTCTGTTACGCCGCGCCGTTCCGCGGTTACAACAAGATGACACTGAATAATTTTACGCCGTTCCTCTACTGCGATTCCTCCGTCCGGACCTTCCGGGATGTCTACGATGGTGACGCCGATTTCGTCGTGAATGAGCCGTCGACCCCGGCCGGGGATTACTCCCGGGCGAAACATCTCTTTGCGATTCGTCCCCACTCCCCGCTGAATCGTTACGGCCGCCCGGAAAAGGAATGGTTCCAGGGGCGGAAGTTTCAGGCGGAAGGGTTTGTGGATACCGCCGCGGAACGGAAAGCGTTGTACGATGCGCTGCAGAAAGCGGGGGCCGATATGCCCGTTTCGTTCGACGAATTCGGCAAGGTGTGGCGCGATGCCGGGAACCATCTGGAACTGGACACCCGGAGTGTGACGTTCCGGGCGGAAACGAAAGATTTTTCCGCCTTCATCGGCAATGTGAAAAGCGGCGAAAAGAAGATGCCGGGCGCGTTCCGGCTTTCCGGTGCGGAGGACGCCTGGAGCTTCTTCGGGAAACTGCCCGACTCCTCGACGCTGTTCTTCGCTGTGATGAACGGTTCTGCGGATTTGAAATCCGCCGGCAATCTCCGCTACCTCTTCCTCGGAGGCCGGCAGATCAAGGTGACGATGAACGGAAAACCGTACCTTTCACTGCTGGGCGGCGGCACGGTCAACATCGCCTTGAAAAGCGATGCGCCCCTGGCGAACGCTTCCTGCGTGTATGTGACGTTTTTCCGAAACCGCTCCATGGCAACACCGGCGGAAATCTCCTTCGCCCGGAAGATCCGCAAGGTTGAAGCCTGTGATCGGGAAGGGCACGTGATTGCAGAGGTGCCGTTCACACAGGGAACATTCCGGAATCTCTGGGAGAACGGACGACAGATCTCCTATTATAAGGTTATCTTTTGATCCCGGCAGTCCGGATGACAAAACCGCCGCCTCTCCCCACGGGGAAAGGCGGCGGTTTTCGTGTGCGGCAATGTCAGAAGGTGTCGGCGATGTAGTCCACCGCGTTGCGGAAAAGGACCACGCCATCCCCCTCTTTCGGCAGCTTCCCGGCAATCTTGTCGGCCGTCCAGCTCGGCGAATTGTAGGGCGAAAGAAACGCTTCCGGGTGCGGCATCAGCCCGAACACCCGCCCGGTGGGATCGCAGATCCCCGCGATCGAATGGAGCGAACCGTTCGGGTTGGCCGGAAACTCCGTCGCAATCGAACCATCCGCATTGGCATAGCGCAGTGCCGTCAGATGTTTCGCCTCCAGTTCCGCGAGAACCGCGTCATCCGCGACGAACTTCCCTTCGCCGTGACGGATCGGCAGCCGCAGAAGATCCACGCCGCGGGTGAAGACACACGGCGAGGCGGGATCCGCCTTGAGGTAGCACCAGTCATCCCGGAATACCCCGGAGTCGTTGTGCGCCAGCGCCACATGCTGGGTGAAGTAGTCCCCGTCGAGCGCCGGAACCATCCCCAGGCGCGTCAGTGTCTGGAAGCCGTTGCACACGCCGAGCACCAGCTTGCCGTCGGCGATGAACTTCGCCAGCTGGTCGTGCAGCTGGAACTTCACCCGGTTCGCGAAGACCGTCCCCGAACCGAGGTGGTCGCCGAAGCTGAATCCCCCGATGAAGATCAGAAAATGGTACTCTTCCAGTTTGTGCTGCCCCGCGATCAGGTCGTTCAGGTGAACCTGTTCCGGTGTCGCCCCCACCAGTTTGCACGCTGCGGCGGTTTCCCGTTCGCAGTTCAAACCGAAGCCGGTGATCACCAGAACTTTTACATCAGATTTTTTCATAATTGTATCCGTAAGAAATTGTTTCGTTGTCTCAAGCGCGAAAAAAACGGCCCGGAGCGGATTTTACGTGTGGTAATCCGCATTGATCTTCACATACTCATACGAGACGTCGCTGGTCCACACCCAGTAGTTGTCGTCTCCGTCGTGCAGATTCACCCGGACGGTGAATTCGCGCTGTTTCACGATGTCGCAGAGCGCCGATTCCGGCGTTCCGGCGTCGCCGCCGTTGCGCACAACCGGCATGTTGTCGTAGTAGATGTCGGTCTTCTCCGGATCGAACTTCGCCCCGGAGTAACCCAGCGCCGCCACCACCCGGCCCCAGTTCGGGTCGCCGCCGAACCAGGCGGTCTTGCAGAGCAGGGAATTCGCCACCGCTTCGGCGCAGAGCTTCGCATCCGCCGTGGAACGGGCGTGCTCGATCTCCACGTGGATGAACTTGGTCGCACCTTCGCCGTCCATGACCATCTCCCGGGCGAGACGCTGCATCACCGCCAGCAATGCCTGCCGGAACTCCTCCGCCTCCGGAGTGCCCGCTTTGAGCTCCACCCCGGAGCGGCCGTTCGCCATCACGATCGTCGTATCGTTGGTGCTCATGTCGCCGTCGATGGTGATCCGGTTGAAGGATTCCGCGACGTTGGCCGCGAGCATTTCGCGCAGGAGCGCGTTGTCCGCCTTGACGTCGGTGGTGATGTAGCAGAGCATCGTCGCATGCGGAACCGTCATCGCAGGATCGATCATCCCCGCGCCCTTGGTCATTGCGCCGATGGTGACGGTTTTGCCGGCAAGTTCCAGTTGCAGCGCCACCGATTTGGGAACTGTGTCGGTGGTCATGATCGCCTGTGACGCCGCACTGCCGCCCTCCGGAGAGAGCGCCGCCGCCGCAAGTTCAATCCCCTTCCGGATGGTGTCCATCGGCATCTGCACGCCGATTCTGCCGGTCGAGGAGACGGCGACCTCGTCGGCACGGATTCCGAGCCGGCGGGCGGCGAGTTCGCAGGTGCACTCCGCATTGGCCAGTCCGGTGGCTCCGGTGCAGGCGTTGGCGTTGCCGCTGTTGATGACCGCGGCGCGCAGGAAGGGGGAGTTCAGCACCCGCGTGCGGCAGACCTGGACCGGCGCCGCCGCGAAGGTGCAGCTGGTGAAGGCGCCGGCGAAGTTGGCGGGCGCCTCCGAATAGATCATCGCGAAGTCGGGCGCGCCGCTCCGCTTGAACCCGGCGACGACCCCCGCCGCCTGGAAGCCCGGCGTGCTGGTGATCGAACCGTTTTCGAGGAACTGAAATTTATTCATGGATCGGATCTCCGTAGGTTGCCTTGACGTTGATGGCGATGCCGCCGCGCGGCCGAAAATGGCCGATCACTTCGGCGCGCCGAGGGGCGCACTCCTTCATCACCGCGTCGAGGATGGTGTTGACCGATTCCTCGTGAAAGGTGCTGGCGTTGCGGAAGGAGTAGAGGTAGAGTTTGAGCGACTTGCTCTCGATGCAGCGCTTGTCCGGCACGTACCGGATGATGATGTGGCCGAAGTCGGGCTGGCCGGTCACCGGGCAGAGCGAGGTGTATTCCGGACAGTCGAATTCGATGACGTAATCCCGGTCGGCGTAGAGGTTGTCGAAGGATTCGAGTTTCGCTTCGTCGGGGGATTTCGGATATTTCCGCTCGGAGGCGGAGAGCAGTGTCAGACTGCTGAAGCGTTCTTTTGTGGCTTTCTCCATAGCTTTCCTTAACGGTTGAGATGCGGTACAACAACACTTTTCCTTAACATAGCACCGGTTCGGGCTGATTTCGACAGCAAAGCGGAAAAATGCTTCACTTTTTCCGGGAAAAACGGCCTCGACAGGAGCTTTTCTTGATTTTCAGTTTGACAAAGCACAAACAGCGGCTAGAGTATGGAGACAACGCGCATTGCGCCGGCAGAAAAAATCCGGAGGATTGGAAGATGAGCCAGGAAAATGAGTCTCTGCTGCGGTCGAACGGTGTCAGTTACGTGCTGCCGTTCATATTGATTACCTCATGCTTTGCCATGTGGGGCTTCGCCAACGACATCACCAATCCGATGGTGAAGGCGTTTTCGAAGATCTTCCGCATGAGCGTGACCGACGGGGCGCTGGTGCAGGTTGCCTTCTACGGCGGCTACTTCGCGATGGCGTTTCCGGCGGCGATGTTCATCCGCCGCTTTTCCTACAAGGCGGGAATCCTGATGGGGCTGGGGCTTTACGCTTTCGGTGCGTTGCTTTTCTTCCCGGCGAAGATGACCGGCGCCTACTATCCCTTTCTGCTGGCCTACTTCATTTTGACCTGCGGACTGTCGTTTCTGGAGACCAGCGCCAACCCCTACATTCTCTCGATGGGGCCGGAGGAGACCGCGACCCGGCGACTGAATCTCGCCCAGTCCTTCAATCCGATGGGCTCTTTGCTCGGGATGTTTGTCGCGATGCAGTTCATTCAGGCAAAGATGAATCCGCTTGACTCCGCGGAACGCGCCACACTGAGCGATGCGGAGTTTGAGATGGTGAAGAATGCCGACCTCACGGTACTGATCCGCCCCTACCTTCTGATCGGGTTGGTGATCTTCGCGCTGTTTCTGGTGATCTGGTTCGCCCGGATGCCCGCCAACAACGACCAGTCACACGAGATCAACTTTCTGCCGACGCTGAAACGGCTGCTGAAACTGCCCCGGTATCGTGAAGGTGTGATCGCGCAGTTTTTCTACATGGGCGCACAGATCATGTGCTGGACCTTCATCATCCAGTACGGAACGAGGATTTTTGTCGGGCAGGGGATGGAGGAACGGGCCGCAGAGGTGCTTTCCCAGAAGTACAATATTGCCGCGATGCTGATTTTCTGCATCAGCCGGTTCATCTGCACCTTCCTGCTTCGTTACCTCAATCCCGGCCGGCTGCTGATGATCCTGGCGGTGGCGGGCGGCATTTTTTCGCTCGGCACCGTGCTGCTTCAAGACATCTGGGGGCTCTACTCGCTGGTGGGAATTTCCGCCTGCATGTCGCTGATGTTTCCGACCATCTACGGCATTGCGCTGGAGGGGCTGGGCGACGATGCGAAGTTCGGCGCCGCCGGCCTTATCACGGCGATTCTCGGCGGTTCGGTTCTGCCGCCTCTGCAGGCGCTGATTATCGACCTCGGCAACGTGGGTGGATTCCCCGCGGTCAACCTCTCCTTCCTGCTGCCGCTGCTCTGCTTCGTGGTGGTGGCTCTCTACGGATTCCGGACCGGCAGGCAGCGCTGCTGAGCCTGCCATTGTACCGAATCTCATCTCCGACGGAACGCGATGCGCTTTTGCCGGAGATTTTTTTTGATTATTTTCTGAATTACTCCTTGATTTTATTGCGAAGACTGATATGGTATTTTAAAATCATAAATCTAGATATTCAAATATGAATAAAATGCAAAATAATACCATTCCTGCCGTAGAGAAGACAGTGGCGATTTTGAATTGTCTCGGCAACCGGAACGGAGGAGCGACGCAGGCGGAGCTTGCTGCGGAGCTCGACATTACTCCGAGTACCTGCTACCGGATACTGCAGACGCTGCTGGCGGCGGATTTCGTCCGCAAGGGAGCGGGCGGGCGTTACGACCTCTCCAACGGACTTGCGCCGGTGGTGCGCAAACTTTCCGACTTCACGGCGCGGTTCAGTGTGGTCCAGCCGGTGCTCGACCGTCTTGCAGCGGAGACCGGACTTTGCTGCAAACTTTCGATTCGGCAGGGAAGGGACCAGGTCTCGATTCTGCGGGCGGAGTCACCGCGGCCGATGGCGGTTTCCGGCAAGATCGGTGTTCATTTCCCGATTGTGGAGGGGTCTGTCGGTGCGGCGCTGCTGGCGGATGCTTCGCCGGGAGAGATTCGAGAGCTTGCTGCAAGTTGTACTGTTCCGGTTGCCGAACAGAATCATGCCGAACTGGTGCTTGCCGGGGTGGAGGCGATCCGGCGGCATGGTTACTGTTTCAACGCCGGGAAGAACCGCTGGCGGGTCGATGCTCTTTCGGTTCCGGTCCGGGATATGGAAGGCAATGTGATTGCTGCGCTTACGTTGCTCGGCAGTGACGCCGATTTCACCGGGGATCAGGAACAGGCGCTTGCCTCCGCGGTGCGGCGTGCTGCGCGGGAATGTGCAAAACTTTGCGGTTGAATGTTATGTCATCTTTCAGGAGGAACCATGAATCAGAAAATTGATCCAGCAACATTGAAAATCACCGACATGCGCTTCGCCGACATAGACGGCGCCCCGAAGCGGTGTACGCTGCTCAAACTCTACACCAATCAGGGATTGATCGGTTACGGCGAGGTGCGCGACGCTTCCAGCCGTACCTACGCCGCGATGCTCAAGAGCCGCATTCTCGGCGAAAATCCCTGCAACATCGACAAGATTTTCCGCCGGATCAAACAGTTCGGCGGGCCGTCCCGGCAGGCGGGTGGCGTCTGCGGCATTGAAGTTGCGCTGTGGGACCTCGCCGGCAAGGCATGGGGTGTCCCGGTCTGGCAGCTGCTGGGCGGGAAGTTCCGCGATCGGATCCGGGTCTACTGCGACACCGACTCCGAGGGCGGCGGGCGCGACATGGGCCGGGCGCTGGTCGATCGGATGAAGCAGGGGTACACCTTCCTCAAAATGGATCTCGGGATCGAGCTTCTGATGGAACAGGAGGGGTGTCTCTCCGCTCCGCTCGGCTTCCTGGAAAAGATGCGCGAGTACAAGCAGACCGTATTCTCTACGCCGCACGGCTCGATCGATCCGCGGGCGATGCGCGGCGAGGCCTATGACCTTTTCAACACCGCGCACGGATTCACCGGCATCCATCTCACCGAAAAAGGATTGGATTATCTCGACAAGTATATGGCTGACGTGCGTAAAGTGACCGGATACGAGATCCCGATTGCGATCGACCATCTCGGCCACATCCCGGTGGAGGACTGCATCCGGCTGGCCCGGCGGCTGGAAAAATACAATCTCGCCTGGATGGAGGACCCGGTGCCGTGGCAGTGGCACGATCAGTACCGGCGCATTGCGGCGGCGACCACGGTTCCGCTCGGCACTGGCGAGGACATCTACCTCAAGGAGAACTTCCGGCCGTTGCTGGAATCCGGGGCTTTGGCGGTGGTTCATCCGGATGTGCTCACCGCGGGCGGCATTCTGGAAACGCACAAAATCGGCGACATGGCCGAGGAGTACGGCGTTCAGATGGCGATTCACATGGCGGAGAGTCCGATCGCCTGTCTGGCGGCGGTCCACGTCGCGGCGGCGACCCGGAACTTCATGGCGCTCGAGGTCCACTCGGTGGATGTGCCGTGGTGGCCCGATCTCATCGCGCCGCGTCTGGAAATCCGCGATGGATTCATCACGGTTCCCGATGCGCCCGGTCTCGGTATTGAAGCGTTGAATGAGTCGTTGATCCGTGAGAAACTCCACCCCGATTTCCCCGAAGCCTGGGCTTCGACGGAAGAGTGGGATAAAGAGTGGGCCAACGACCGGCAGTGGAGCTGAGAAGAGTCTGAAATGAAACTTGGACTTATGCTGCCGGTCAAGCCGGATATCCGCTGGGTTCTGGCGCGGCAGGTCGGCGTGGAGTATGCGATCACCAAGGCCGCTCCCGAACTGTCGGGGCAGTTGCCGCCGTGGGACTTCGAATCGCTGCACAGCGTGAAGACGCGCTTTGCGGAGCAGGGGTTCCAGCTGTGGGCTCTCGAAGGGGATGAATTCGATATGAGCCGGATCAAGCTCGGGTTGCCCGGGCGCGATGAGGATATCGAGCATTACTGCATGATGTTGAGGAATATGGGGCGGCTCGAAATTCCGCTTCTCTGCCTCAACTTCATGGCCGGTGTCGGCTGGTACCGCACCCGGGTGGACCTGCCGGAGCGGGGAGGGGCGCTGACCAGTGAATTTGACCGCGCCGCGATGCCGCCGGAGCCGGAGCTGAAACTCTCACATGAAGAGTTATGGAGCAACTTCGAATATTTCATCCGGGCGGTGATTCCGGCGGCGGAAGAGGCCGGGGTGAAGATGGGGTTGCATCCGGATGACCCGCCGATTGACCGGCTCTGCGGATATCCGCGCATTCTGACCAGTGCCGCGGCATTCCGGCGCGCGCTGGCGCTGGCGGCAAGTCCGAACTGCGGGGTGACCTTCTGTCAGGCGAATTTCCGGGCGATGGGGGAGGATGTTCCGGCGCTGATCGAGGAATTCTGCCGCAAAAAGCAGCTTTTCTTCTTCCACTTCCGCGATATCGAAGGGACGGCGGAGCATTTCCGCGAAACCTTCCATGACAACGGACCGACCGATATGGCGAAGCTGTTGAAGCTTTTGAAAGAGAATGGATTTGACGGGATTCTCCGCCCGGATCATACGCCGACGATGGCGACCGAGGAGAACTGTGAACCCGGCTATGCCATGCTGGGCAATCTATTTGCCGTCGGATATATCCGCGGCATTCTGGATGCACTGAAAACCATTGAAAAATAAAAGGATGGTATGATGACAGAATATCGTAAACCAAACGTGTCGCAGGCGGAAATCAACGAAGCATTCGGTCCCGCCTATCGTGAACAGTGGAATGACAAGTTGCAACGGCAGATCGATGCCGACATCGAGAAAAACCGCAAAGCGGAAGGGGAGTTTTCGCTGCCCGCTTCCGCTGCCGGGCGGGAGATTCAGATCGAACAGCTCTCGCACGATTTCATCTTCGGCGCTCACATCTTCAACTTCGATCAGCTGGGAACCGATGAGCGCAACCGCCGTTACAAGGAGTTGTACGGCACACTGTTCAACTCCGCGACGATCGCCTTCTACTGGAAGCAGCTGGAGCTGGAGGAGGGGCATCCCCGTTTCCGGCCCGAATACCGTGACTCCGCCGATTTCTGGAACCACTGCCCGAATCCGAACTCTCAGCCGCACTGGCGCCGCCCCGCCACCGATCCAGTGGTGGAGTTCTGCCGGTCGAAGGGAATTCGTCTTCACGGTCACACGCTGGTCTGGGGCAACAACCGCTGGCAGATTCCGGACTGGCTGATTGGGCGGATGCCTCTCCATTTTCTCAAGAAGGCCAATCTGGAGCAAAATCCATCGGATGGCACCTTGGAGTGTCAGGCTACCGCGTATCCCTTTGAGGAGATGTCTGCTGACGAGATGGCGGAGGCGATGCCGGAATACACCACGCTGCTTAACGTCCTCACCGCGAAACGGATCATGGAAATTGCCGTGCGGTACGGTGACAAAATCGACAGCTGGGATGTCGCCAATGAGAGCGCCGCCGATTTCGGGAAGGGGCGGATGGTCCCCGGTTCGAAGCTGTGCAAGAGCTGGTATGGTCCGATGCCGGGCGACTATACCTATCGGGCATTTAAGATCGCCGAGAGCGTTTTCCCGGAAAAGGCGAAACTGAACATCAACGATTACAACCTTTCCGAAGATTATCTTCAGCAGGTATGCGATCTGCGCCGCCGGGGCTGCAAGATCGATATCATGGGGGCGCAGATGCACCTGTTCGACCCGCAGATATGTCTGAATATTGCTTCCGGCAAGGATCTTCGGCAGAGTCCGGAGACAGTTCGTCGAACGATGGAGCTGATCGGCAAGGCCGGGTTGCCGATTCACCTGTCGGAGATCACCATTACCTCTCCCGGAGGAGACCGCCGCGGCGAAATCATTCAGGCCGGAATCTCCCGCAACCTCTATCGGCTCTGGTTCAGTCTGGCTCCGATGATGGGCATCACCTGGTGGAATGTGGTCGACGGTTGCGGTGCACCGGGTGAACCGGCGATCTCCGGATTGTTCACCCGCGATATGGAGCCGAAGCTCTCCTATTTCGCGCTCAACGATCTCATCCATCACGAATGGCACACGAGTCTGTCGTGCCGCGCCGACCGCGAGGGAAAAGTGGGCTTCCGGGGCTTCCGGGGCCGTTACCGTCTAAGCTGGACCTCCGCGGAAGGCAAGGCGGAGTCGATGGAATGTCATCTGAAATAACACTCATGCAACACAAGGAGATGTGAATATGCCTTCCCTTCAGGACATGAAGCAGAAAGCCAAAGAAGCCGGTCTCATGAAACTCGATCGGCTGATTGCCACCCGTCAGCGCATTCCGAACTGTGAACTGGCCATTCCGCTCGACGAACTCTGCGCCCGGTACGAGAAACTCTACACCGGATGCATCAACGATGTGATGCGGGAACTCTGCCTGCTCAATCAGAATCTGCCGTCGGACATCATGCCGCTGCGCGATGAGATGGTGGTCTGCGGCGAGGCGTTCACGGTCAAGAGTGCGCCGAATGTGATGATCGAGGGGGAAATGACCTTCCGCGCTCAGATGCTCGACGAGATGAAGCCAGGCGGGCTGGTCGTCTGGGATACCTCGGAGGACACCGAAGCGTCGCTCTGGGGCGGTGTGATGACCGCCACCGCCATTTCGAAGGGAATCCGTGGCGCAGTGATTTCCGGCGGCATCCGCGATACGAAGCAGATTCTCGAACAGAAGTTTCCGCTCTTCTACAAGTATCGCACCAGCAACGGTTCGCTTGGCCGCTGCATGATCACCCACTATCAGGTTCCGGTCCGGATCGGCAAGGTGACTGTCCGCCCCGGCGACATCATCTTCGGCGACATCGACGGTGTGCTCTGCATTCCGCGTGAAATCGCCTGCGACGTGCTGCTGCGCGCCGAGGGGATCGAACGCAACGAGATCGATATCTTCTCCTGGGTCCGGCAGGGCGACACCATCTCCGAGATCATCGAAAAAGGCGGTTATTTCTAAGAGGACGCAGACGATGGATGGAGTATTGGAAAAACTGTTCTCCCTCGCCGGTCATACGGCGCTGGTGACCGGTTCCAGCCGGGGCATCGGCCGGGAGATTGCGCTTACGCTCGCCCGGGCGGGCGCGACGGTGATTCTGCACGGATCGCGGGAGTCCGCGAAACTCCGCGACGCCGTCGAGCTTGTGAAACAAATCGGCGGGCGGGGCGAATGCGTCACCGCCGACCTTACGGATGACAAGGCAACCGCTGCACTTCCCGACGCCTGCCGGGCGCTGGGGCTGGAGGTGGATATTCTCGTGCTGAACGCCTCCATTCAGGAGTATCTTCATGTGACCGATTACGAACCGGAAGAGTTCGCGCGGGAGTTCCAGGCGAACGTCGGTGCGGCGTTCCGGCTGGTGAAGGAGTTCTCCCCCGCGATGCGCCGGAAGCGCTGGGGACGGATCGTCTGCGTCGGCAGCGTCAACCAGCTTCGCCCGGCGACGCGGCTGTCGATCTACTCCGCAACCAAAGCGGCGCTGGAGAATTTCACCGTCTGCTGTGCGAGGGAGTTTGCCGCCGACGGCGTCACGGTGAACAACCTCGTGCCCGGTGTGATTCTGACCGACCGCAACGAGAAGATTCTGAGCGATGAGGCGTTCCGGGAGACGGTTCGCAGTTCGGTTCCGCTCGGCCGGTTCGGGAGTGTTGCCGACATGGCGGGAGCGGCGCTTCTGCTCTGCAGCGAGGCCGGCGCCTACATTACCGGCATTGAACTGCCGGTGACCGGCGGCATGCATCTGTAGAAGGAACGGCCCGGTTTGCCGGTATTCACCGGGTTCCGCAGAGAGCGCGGAACCCGGTGTTCTCTTTTGTTCAGAAGGCGTTGACCTGTTTGGCGTCGAGCGAGAGGGACTCCACCTCCTTGCCGGAGACGAGATTTTTCCGGAGCAGCTCTTCCAGCGCGCGCCGCATGGTGATCATGCCGTCCTTGAAGCCGGTTTCGAGCGCCGAGGGGAGCTGGCCGCTCTTGCCGTCGCGGATCATCGACTGAACCGGCGGCGTGCCGACCATGATCTCGAAGGCGGCGATGCGTCCGTTGCCGCCCCGCCGGGTGAGCAGCCGCTGCGAGACGACGGCGAGCAGGACGCCGGCGAGCTGCAGCCGGATCTGATTCTGCTGATGGGAGGGGAAGGAGTCCACGATGCGGTCGATGGTCTGCGGCGCGCTGTTGGTGTGCAGTGTGGCGAAGACGAGGTGGCCGGTTTCCGCGGCGGTGAGGGCGGCGGAAATGGTGTCGAGATCGCGCATTTCGCCGACCATGATGATGTCCGGATCCTGCCGCAGCGCGAACTTGAGGGCCGTGGCGAAGGAGAGGGTGTCGGAGTGAACCTCCCGCTGTTCGACGAGCGAAAGCTGGTTGGCGTGAAGGTATTCAATCGGGTCCTCGATCGTGATGATGTGCCGCGAACTGGTGCGGTTGATGTGATCGATCAGACTGGCCAGCGTGGTGGATTTGCCGCTTCCGGTAGGGCCGGTGACGAGAATCAGCCCCTGTTGTTTCTCCACCAGCTTGACCAGCTGCGGCGGAATGTTGAGCGCTTCCGGCCGCGGGATATCGTTGTTGATGACGCGGGCGGCGATGCCGACCGTGCCGCGCTGGAAGAAGCCGTTGATGCGGAAACGGTAGGTTTTCGGCAGGGGATCTGCGTCGGAGAGGGTCATCGAGATGGAGATGGCGAAATCGATCTCCCGCGTCTCCTCAAATTCAACCCGCTGGCGGGGCGAGAGCAGACTGAAGAGCAGCCGTTGGGTGTCCGTCGGGGTGAGTTCGGGCAGTTCCATCGCGCGCAGATTGCCGCTGATGCGGATAATCGGACTGGTCCCCGAGGAGAGAATGAGGTCCGAGGCGCCGAGTTTGACCGCACTGCGGAGCAGCCGCTTCATATCGATGTTGACGTTGTCGATGACGTTGGCCGTGCTGTTGTAGTAGTTGCGGAAGGTGTCCACGCCGGACTCCATGCCGCGCAGATAAAGGCGGAATTCCGCCGGATTGCCGGAGGCGTGTTCGGCGACCTCCTGCGAGATGAGCCCTTCGCGACAGAGCTGGAAGAGCGAACGGTTGAAGGGGAGCATGCCCGCTTCCGCTCCGCGCCGCAGAGAATCCTCCAGCGCCTGAAAGTCGCGCGCGGCAATCTGTTTGCGGACCGTCGGGGTGCCGAGGAGAAGTTCCAGCGCCGGAATCATGCCGCTCTGATCCTGACGCGGCAGCAGCCGCTGGGCGACGACCGCGACCATCGCCATGCCGAGGTCGGAAGCGACCTGTTCGCGCTGTTCTTCCGGATAGAGATCGATGATCCGTTCGATGGCGGTGATGGAGTCGCTGGTGTGCAGCGTCGAGAGCACCAGATGGCCGGAAAGCGCGGCGGTGACCGCGGCGCGGACCGTGGCGAGGTCGCGCATTTCGCCGATGACGATCACGTCGGGACTTTCGCGCATGGCGCTGTGGAGCGCGAAGCTGAAACTGTCGGCATTGCCGTCCAGCTCCCGTTGCGTGACGAGGCTTTTGGCGTCGTGGTGCAGATATTCGATCGGGTCCTCCAGCGTGAGGATATGTTTGCTGAAGTTGGCGTTGATGTAGTTGAGCATGGCGCTCATCGTGGTGGATTTGCCGTTGCCCGCCGCTCCGACGACCAGGATGATGCCGCGCGATTCCGAACAGATCTGCGCGAGGGTGTCCGGCAGATGGAGGTCGGCGAAATCCAGTTCGTCTCCGGAGCGGATCGGCCGGGCAACCAGCGCCGGCCCGTTGCTGGCGGAGAAGAAGTTGATGCGGAAGCGCGCCTCCGGCGTGGGTGCAAAGGCGGCGTCGGTGCTTCCTGTCTGCAGATAGAGCTGTTCCTGTTCCGGCGGAATCACGCTTTTCCGGAAAAGATCGATCTCCTCCCGGGTGATGATCTGTTCACTGCAGGGCGCAACTTGGCCGTAGCGGCGGAACGCCGGCGGTTTCCCGGCGGAAAGGAACAAATCGGAGGCGTTGTTGCGGACGGCGTTTGCAAAAATCTCTGTGATTGTCATAAGGCTCCCCTTCCGAAAACAATGGTTGTCCGCCGCAAAGCGGACTTGAAAAATCAGCTCCCGGACATTACCTTAATACCACTTTACGAGAAAACCAAATCAGGAACCCCCCTCTTTATGAAAAAAATTGATGTAAAAGTCCGGATGATGGCCGGCTGCGAGGAGCTTTTCCCTGCGAAAGCCCACCACGACGATGCCGCCTACGACCTGCGTTCGCGCTGTGATATGGAGCTCGCCGTCGGGAAGAGCACGCTGGTGCCGACCGGCATGTTTCTGGAACTGCCGGTGGGATTTGAGGCGCAGGTGCGGCCGCGCAGCGGACTCGCCCTCAAGCACAACCTCTCGCTGACCAACTCCCCCGGCACGATCGACGCCGGATACCGGGGGGAGGTGGGGGTCATCATGTTCAATCCCGGTCCGGAACCGTTCCCGGTTCACCGGGGGGACCGGATTGCCCAGATGGTGATTGCGGAACTGCCCGAGGTGGAACTCGTGCCCGCCGAAGAGCTCTCCGAAACCGGCCGCGGCGCGGGCGGCTTCGGCAGTACCGGCAGACAGTAAGTTCCCGGCAGGGGGGCTTGCTCCGTCACGCTTCAGAGGGCGGAATGGCGGCGGCGAGCTCTTCCGAGGTCAGGTGACGGTGGACCCGGCAGGGGTTGCCGAAGGCGATGACATTGTCGGGGATATCCCGGGTCACGACGCTCCCGGCGCCGATGACGACATTGCTGCCGATGGTGACGCCGGGCAAAACCCGGACGCCGCCGCCGATCCAGACGTTGCTGCCGACGGTGATTGGGCGGGCGTACTCCAGCCCTTCGTTGCGTTCTGCAACCTTCACCGGATGGCCGGCGGTGTAGAATCCGCAGTCGGGCGCGATGAAGACGTTGTCTCCGAAGCGGACCTTCGCTCCGTCCAGAATCACCAGGTTGTGGTTGGCGAAGAAGTTGTCACCGACCTCGATCTGACTGCCGTAATCGCACCAGAAGGGGGAGAGGATGGTGCAGTTTTTCCCGCTCCTGCCGAGGAGTTTGCGCAGAATCGCGCCCCGCTGCTCGACGTCGGAGGGCGGCAGCTGATTGAAGGCAAAGCAGATATCCTTGCATTTCAGCATCTCTTTCTGCAGTTCCGGGTCATAATTGGGATTGTAGATCATCCCGAGATCTCGTTTCTCTTTTTCCGTCATGGGAGTTCCTCCATAGCATTGTGATCGTGATATACTATACCGTCGACGGGCTCCGGTTGCAATCGGTGAAGAGGAGATTTCCCCCGGAAAAGCGGCCGCGGCGGCGGTTGCCCGATGTTGTGCCGGCCGTTACGGGAATACCTGATACTTCCGCCGGTACTCCTGCGGGGAAACTCCCGCAAGCTGATGGAACTTCCGGGAGAAATAGAAGGGATCGCTGAACTCCAGTTCCGCGGCGATCTCCTTGATCTGCAGACTGGTCTCCACCAGAAGCCGGCAGCTCTTTCGCAGAAAACAGCCGTTGCGGTAAGCGGAAAAGGATTCCGGACCGTGGTATTGCCGCCAGTAACGCCGCAGAGAGGAGAGTGACATACCGAACTCCGCCGCGAGCGCGGCGCAGTCGATCTCCCGGCCCGGATGGGCTTCCAGACGGCGGCGGATTTCCGGAATTCGGGAGCGATTCAACTGCTCTTCGTCGCTTTTCACCCAGCTCTCCAGCAAGAGCTCGTAACAGAGCAGGTCGATCCGGTCCGCATTGAGGTTCTCCCGGTTCAACTCCTGCTGCAGATGGTCAGCCTTCTCCTGAATCCGGCTGAAGTTCGGCATGGTGCGGACCGGAATGCCGGTCTTCATCAGCCCGCAGGCGGTCAGCAGGGAAAAACTCTCCGGCGGATAGATGAAATAGAGCTCGCTCCACTCTCCGGCCGGACCGTAATTCATCGGTTCGCCGGGCCACTGGATCAGCATGCACGGCGCCTCCACCGCGAGGCGTTCCCCGTGGAAGAGATAATCGCCCCGGCCTCTCAAAATGAATGAAAAGTTGCAGGAGGCGAAGGTCTGTTGAATCCGGTCGCGTTTCGACGGGAGAAAGCCGATCGACCCGATGCGGGGCAGAAGGGAAAACATCCGCCGATACGGTGTCAGGTGTTTGGTCTGTTCTTCCATGCGTTTGGCGCGTTTCTCCATTCCGGTTTCAGGTTCTCTCGAGTATACTATAGGCAGGTCCGGAAGATTTGTCAAGGAAACATCAGAAAAGGAGAACAATTTCATGAATGTGGGAGTCATCGGCTGCGGCAACATCAGCGACATCTATCTCAAGAATGCGCCGGGGTTTCATGATCTGCAGATTACGGCGTGCGCGGATCTGCGCCCCGAAGCGGCAAAGGAGAAGGCGGAACGGTATGGCATCCGTCCTCTTCCGGTGGAGGAGCTGCTGGCCGATCCTGCCATCGACATCGTTCTGAATCTGACGACGCCGCAGGCGCATACCGAGATCGACCGCCGGGCGCTGGAGGCGGGCAAGCATGTCTATTCGGAGAAGCCGTTCGGCCTTGACCGGGAGTCGGGCCGGGCGATCCTCGAACTGGCGGAGCGGAACCATCTTCGTACCGGCTGCGCGCCGGATACCTTCCTCGGCGGCGGCCATCAGACCTGCCGCAAACTGATCGATGACGGACTCATCGGCAAAGTGGTTGCCGGGACCGCCTTCATGCTCTGCCACGGGCACGAATCCTGGCACCCGTCGCCCGCCTTCTACTACCTCAAGGGGGGCGGGCCGCTCTTCGACATGGGGCCGTATTACATCACGGCGCTGGTCAATCTGCTCGGACCGGTCCGCAAGGTGGTGTCGGTCAACACACGCTCGACCGACTGCCGGACGGGAATCAAGGTCAATGTGAACAAAACCTTTCCGGTGGAGGTTGATACACACATCGCCGCGATTCTGGAGTTTGTCTCCGGTGCGGTCATCACGCTGATCACCAGTTTTGACGTCTGGAAGCACAGCTCCTACTGCGATATCGAGCTTTACGGCACGGAAGGGGCGCTGCACGTTCCCGACCCGAACACCTTCGATGGAGAAATCCGTTTCTTCCGGGCGGGACTTTGCGCGGACTGGGCGAAGGCGGACAACCCGTTCCTGTACAACGACAACATGCGAAGTCTTGGGCTGGCCGACATGGCGAAGGGAATCGAAACGAAGCGGCCGCACCGCTGTTCCGGCGCATTGGCGTATCATGTGCTCGATGTGATGTGTTCCATCCTCGAAGCGGGGAAGGAGGAGCGGGCCGTCCTGCTGAAGAGCAGCTGTGACCGCCCGGCGCCGCTGCCGCTCGGCTTGACGTTCGGTGAACTGGATTGAAGAGAAAAATATTCGAAAAAAAGGAGATGATGCAATGAAACGGGCTTTGATTTTTCGCGGCGGATGGGAAGGGCATGAACCGGTGCAGACCTCGGACATGGTGGCCGGCGAACTTCGGAAACGCGGCATGGAGGTGGAGATCTTCGATCAGCAGGAGTGTCTGCTTGTTCCGGAGCTGGAGACGGAATACGATGTAATCATCCCGGTCTGGACGATGGGAACGCTGATTCCGGAGGCGAGTGCCGCTCTGCGGAAGGCGGTGCTGAACGGCGTCGGACTCGGGGGCTGGCATGGCGGCATGTGCGATGCGTTCCGCGAGGATACGGAGTATCAGTTCATGACCGGCGGTCAGTGGGTCGCACATCCGGGGAACGTGATCGATTACCGGGTGGAGATTACCGGTCGCGATCCGATCGTCGACGGCATCGGTGACTTCGACATGCACAGCGAACAGTACTACATGCAGGTCGATCCCGGCAACGAAGTGCTGGCGGTCACCCGGTTCAACGGCGCGGTCTGTCCCTGGATCGACGGCACCGTGATGCCGGTGGTCTGGAAGCGCCGTTACGGGAAAGGGAAGGTCTTCTATTCCTCGCTTGGACACGTTGCGGAGGATTTCCGCCGGACCCCTCAGAGTCTGGAGATCGCTGTCCGCGGCATTCTCTGGGCGGCCCGTTGACAGTCTGCGCGGAGCAGGAGGGAGCTGGATGCATGTTCCGGCTTCTCCCTTTTTTCTGTCTGCAGTCCACGTCGGGGCTGTGAAACAATGTATTCCTCCGGCAATTCCTGTGGTCCGTGATATCATCGCGGGGGGCCGGAATGTAAAGCAACGCTCTCTTTTGATCTGCAGATTTTACCGCATTCCAACCGGAGAATGCAGTCTGATCGCGCGGGAAAATGAGGGTTCCGCCTTGCATTTCCGGAAAGATGCTGTAAAGTTTACCCCGTGAAAATTCCGTTCTCATCGAAAGACGTTGTGAGGTATCATGAAGGAACTGATGTGGGATTCTTTGTTGCGTTTTCTGAAATCGGGGAACAATGAATGGGCGCCGGACCGGCTCCCCCCCTGCAGCGGGGCGCTTGTGTTGCGGAACTATCGCACCGGGGCGGTGCCGAAGGAGCGCGGTGTCGGAGCTATGGAAATTGCCGGAAATGAGGTTCGGGCCTGTGCGGTGTTTGAGGATTCCGACATCTTCAATCGGGCGACGGCGGATAATGAGGAAACCTGGGTTACCGGCGATGCGATGGAGTTCTTCTTTCAGACGCGCGGCCGGGAGGACTATCTGGAACTGCACGTCACCCCGGAGGAAAAACGGCTGATGCTCCATATTCCGGACTACCGGACCCATCGTGAAATTCCGTTTGAAGAGAAGACGTTTCAGGGGCCGGTCCGTGTCCGCACCCGGATTCTCCGGGAGGAGAAGCTTTGGTGCGCTGAGATCGTCTTCCCCTTCGAGCTTGCCGGATTGACGTCACAGACCGTTTCCGGTTCCCGGTTCGCCATCTGCCGGTACAACTACACCCGGCCGGACCCGGAACCGGAAATCACGTCGACCCGGCTCCTGCCGGATACCGGATTTCATTATCCGCCCGGCTGGCACGTAATCGAGTAGGCTGGGCTTGAAAATCGTCGCGAAAGCGCTATGTTACCGGGAAAACGACAATCTTCCGGAAAAGGAATCTCATGGCTGTTTCACTGAATACCGGAGCTCTGGTGCTCTATCATGGAAAATTCGCGGCGGTGACCGCGATCAATAAAGAGAAGATCGAAATCCGCGTGGAGGGCGGCGCCTCGAAAAGCGTGCGCTCCAAGGATGTGGAATTCCTCCACCGAGGACCGGTTTCGTCGCTGCCGCCGAAACGGCTGCCTGAGCCGGACTGTGCCGAACTGCTCGAACTCATGGATGGCGAGACACTGCCGTTTTCGGAGTTTCTGCTGCTTGCCTATTCGGCCGATACGCCGGAGGCGGCCGCGTCCGCCTGGGAGCTTATTTCGCGCAACATCTGGTTCCGGGGCGGACCGGCGGAAGGGGTGACCGGCCGTTCGCCGGAGGAGGTCGCCGCCGCGCTCGCTGCCCGCGAAGCGAAGGAGGAGGAGAAGGCCGCCCGGGAGGCTCTGCTCGAACGGATCCGCTCCGGAGCTGTTCTGCCGGAGGACCGGGTGAACCTGCGGGAGATTGAGCAGGTGGCGCTGGGGAATTCCCCGTCCAGCCGTCTGTTGCGCGATCTCGGCATCGAGGCGACGCCGGAGAAGGCGCACCATCTTCTGCTCCGCCTGGGGGTATGGGACTTCCTGACGGACCCGTGGCCGTCCCGTGCGGGAATCGAATTGAGCGAGCCGGATTGTGCACTTGCTCCGCTCCCTGAGGAAGAGCGGGTGGATCTGACTGCGATGACCGCCTACGCAATCGATGACGAAGGCAGTGACGATCCGGACGACGCGGTCAGTTTTGCCGACGGGCTGGTCTGGGTGCATGTCGCGGATCCCGCCGCCTCGGTGACGCCGGAGAGCGACGCGGACAACGAAGCCGCCGCGCGCGGCGAGAATCTCTATCTGCCGGAGAAGGTGGTTCACATGCTGCCGCCGGAGGCGACGGAGCGGTTCGGACTCGGCCTTCAGCCGCTTTCGCCCGCGCTCAGTTTCGGCATCCGCATCACGCCGGACGGCACTGCAAAACTGGAGAAGATGGTGCTCTCCACCGTCCGGGTGGAACGGCTCACCTATCACTCCGCCGGCGAACGCTGGGAGGAGGAGCCGTTGCGCTCGTTGCGGCAGGAGCTGGAGCGGTTCCGGGAGCGGCGCCGCGCCGATGGAGCCCTTTTCATCCAACTGCCGGAGGTCAAGCTCCGGCTGGTTGACGGGGCCGTGCAGATCACACCATGTTTCGTCACTCCGGAACGGGAGCTGGTGGCCAATGCGATGCTCGCCGCCGGAAGCGCCGTCGCCGGATGGGCCGCGGAGCGGGAGATCCCGCTGCCGTTTGTCACGCAGGTGCCGCCGGAAGCGGAGATGAGGGGCGGGTCGATCGTGGAGATGTTCGCGTTGCGTCGCGCCTGTGCGCCCAGCGCCGTTCAGTGTTCTCCGGACCGTCATGCCGGGCTGGCATTGGAGCCGTATGTCCGGGTCACCAGTCCGTTGCGCCGTTACGCCGATCTGCTTGCACACCAGCAGTTGCGCCGGATTTTGAAGAATGAGGAGCCGCTTTCTGCGGAGTGGCTGGAAAAGAGGCTTGTCCTCAGCGAAGCGGCCGCGTTGCAGCGCCGCCGGCTTGAACGGACCGTCAACGAATACTGGACGCTGGTCTATCTCACCCAGCATCCGGAGTGGACCGGCCGGGCGATCGCGGTCGACCGGCAGGATGACCGGCTGACTTTTCTGGTGCCGGAGCTCGCCTATGAATACAAAAACCGCTTCGGTGGAAAGGTGAATCTGGGCGAAGAGCTGACGGTGTATCCTGTGGCGGTGGATCCTGCCGCGCTCACCGCCCGGATGCGGATCGATCTGCATCCGGTTGCGGAGTGAGGAATTTTTCGCATCGGCTCTGAAACACGTCGGGAGGAGAGAGTGAAATTGTTTCGCATCGGCTTGTGGAGTGCGGCGAGCGCCGCGATGGCGGTGCTGCTGCTGACGACCGCTGTCGGCTGTATGGCGGACCGGTTCATCTTTCAGCCGCCGCAGGGGAATCCTGCCGCGGCGCAGAAGGCGGAGCTTCTGCCGGTTGCGGAAAAGATTTCCATTGCGGTGCAACACCATCCGGCTCCGTCGGAGGAGGCGTTCACCGTGCTCTACTGCCACGGCAACGCGGAGGACCTCTCCGGACTGCGTTACCGCCTGCCGCAGTTCACGGCGCACGGCTATGGAATTGCCGCCTTCGATTATGAGGGATACGGCGCCAGCGGCGGAACTCCTTCTGAAGGCAACGTATACCGTGACGCCGAGCGGGTATGGCATTATCTCACCGGGGAGAAGAAGATTCCGGCGGAGCGGATTGTGCTTTACGGCCGGAGTCTCGGGAGCGGGCCCGCCTGTTATCTGGCGGAGCGTTTCCCGGCGGCGGCGCTGGTGCTGGAAGCGCCGTTTACCAGTACATTCGCTGTGGCGGGAGTGGCGTGGCTGCCGGGAGACCGTTTCCCGAACCTTGACCGGATCCGGCGGGTGAAATGCCCGGTGCTGATCTTCCATGGCGACCGGGACCGGGTGATTCCGCCGGAGCACGGCAAGGCGCTCTACGAGGCGGCGCCGGGGCGGAAGCGGCTCTGTCCGGTCCCCGGGGCGGGGCACAACAATCTTACCGCCGTCGCCGGAGAGGCGTACTGGCGGGAGCTGGCGGAATTTCTGAACGGCGGTTCCATCGTGAAGTGATTGGCGGAACTTGTTCGGAGAGATCTATTTCTCCGGGAGCGTTTCATCCGGTTCCGGTGCCGGGTGACTGCGCCGGTACTCCGTCGGCGACTGCCCGCAGAAGCGGCGAAACCGGGTGGAGAAGTAGAAGGGATCCCCCAGCCCCAGCTGCCGGACAATTTCCGCAACCGGCAGAGAGGTGCTCTGGAGAAGGAACTGCGCACGCAGCAGCTGTTGAAATTCCCGCCAGGCTCGCGGAGAAACTCCGGTCGCCTCTTTGAACGCCGTATAGAATTTTGTGCGCGACATGCAGCAGAGGGTCGCGATGCGGTCCACGGATATGCTCTCCTCCGGCCCCTGCAGCAGCAGGCGCTGAGCCCGGGCAAGCCACTCCCGCCCGTCGCCGCGGCTTTGTGAATCTCCGGCGAAACCGCGCATGATTGCCTCTTCGAGCAACGCATAAGCCAGACCGTGCCATCCCGGCGCCCGGCGGTGGTCGAGTTGCAGGGCCTCGAGCAGGGCCGCCTTGGTGCGCCGGAGGTCCGTTCCGGTCAAACGGCAGCGCCGCAATCCCGGCACCTCCTCCGGCCAATGGATTTCCGCGGTCAGGTGCGGGCGCATGAGAAAATGAAACCAGATGAGGTTCCAGCCCGGTTCTGCCTGGAAAAGGTGCGGATGTTCTGGCGCAATGAGAATCATCTCGCCCGGCTCCGATTCAAAACTATGTTCGCCGAGAGAAATTTTTCCGTGGCCGGCGAGGGTCGCGAGCAGACTCCAGTCATGCAGCCAGTGGCTCCGCCATTGGTAGGAGCTGTTCTCTACAACATCTGTCCGGCCGGAGAAAAAATCCGCGTCCTGGCTTGGTCCGAGAAATACTTGAGCCATTTTTTGAACAAAATTAAAGGTGTTTGGAACAATGTTCCATTGGGTTTTCCCTTGCTTTGTGGCATAATATACGCAGGATACACCGAAAAAGCAAATGGTTTCTCAGAAAGGATACAGGACAATGTTTGGAGAGAAAATTCCGTCGGTGGAAAGAATCAATATCGAGGAGTTCCGGGATAAAGTTCTCGGTTGCTGGACCGGCAAGAACATCGGCGGCACATTGGGAACTCCGCTGGAAGGCCGGCGCGAGATGAGCGATCTGACATTCTATCAGCAGGAGCTGGGCGGAAATCCCGCGCCCAATGACGACCTCGACCTGCAGCTGGTCTGGCTGCTCGCCGTGGAACAGCGCGGAGCCTACCGCCTGACGGAACGTGCGCTCGGCGAATATTGGATGCGTTATATCTCCGGGCCATGGAACGAATATGGCACCGCCAAGGCCAATATCGTCAACGGACTTTATCCGCCGCTCTCCGGATTCTGCAACAACGAGAAATGGAAGTACAGCAACGGCGCCTGGATCCGTTCGGAAGTCTGGGCGTGCCTCTTCCCCGCCGCTCCGGACGAGGTCGTGCGGTTCGCCTGGCTCGACGCCTGCGTCGATCACTGCGGCGAGGGAATTTATGCGGAGATCTTTACCGCGGTGCTTGAATCCGCCGCGTTTGTCGAACGCGACGTGCGCAAACTCATCGATATCGCGCTTGCGAGAATTCCTGCCGATTGCCGCGTCGCCCGCAGCGTGAAACTGGCGATGGAATGCTACGACTCCGGCATCGACTGGCGCACTGCCCGGAACCGTATTGTTGAAGAGAGTGCGGATCTCGGCTGGTTCCAGGCCCCGGCCAACCTCGGGTTTGTCGTGCTTGGACTTCTGTACGGAGAGGGGGATTTCGGGCGCAGCATCTGCATTGCCGTCAACTGCGGCGACGACACCGACTGCACCGGAGCAACCGTCGGCGCGATACTCGGAATCCTGATGGGCAGGAAGAATCTGCCGCAGAAATGGACCGAACCGATCGGCAATACAATCCGGACCGTTGCGGTGCAGAATTATCAACTCTATGTTCCGGCTACTCTTGAGGAACTGACCGACCGGGTCATTCATGCCAAGCTTCAGGTGGAACGGGAAAATCCGACGTTGCCGCACCTTTCTGCCGATGAAACGCGCATCTCCGAAACATACCGGGAGCGGTTCGTCGAAGCCGGAGAAGCGGTGGAGCGGGTGCTGGCGCGTTCGAGCCGGGCGCTCGGCTTCGATCTGCCGTGGGGCGTTCTGACGATCGACTATGGAACAAGTCCCGTCACGGCTCCGGGGGAGACGCAGAAGCTCACGCTGACGCTTACCGATTGCCCCCATGACAACCGGCTCGCCTGCTTCGACTGGCAGCTTCCGGAAGGGTGGACCATGAATCCCGGCGCCTCCTTCGCTCTCCAGAGCCGGCAGCGGATGAGTTCTTCCATTACAGTTGAAATCACCCCCGGGGAGTTCCGGGACTCCGTAGTCTATCTGCCGGTCTCCCTGCGGCTGTCGGACCGGCGCTCGCCGCTCTGGCTGACCGTTCCGTTTCAGTTGCGCGGAGCAATCGGGATGGAGGAGCTTGTGTACAGCGAGTGGTACAAAGATGACGAAGACCGGCTCTTTGCCCGCCGCGCCGAAAAGTTGTTTTAAATGAATGGCTGAGCTGTATGAAGTGAGCAAGGAAAAAACAGGGGCATTGCCGGGTGAAGACACGAGATGGCGGAAAGTTTTTTTGTGATCGATGTCCAGCGGGGAGGGGGGCGGTGGAATCCAACGATCCTCCCCCGACCGGAATCCTTTGCGCATCTTTCGCCATTGCAGAAGCCATGTCATCGGGCAGGTACATGCCGTTGACCTGTACGCATCAGCGGTTCCGGGCGAGGGGGGACCGGTCCGGAAGATATTCGACCGGCCGGGGATGCAAAACACAGACAGGTTTTATGGAAGGCATTCAGAAAGAACAGCAGGTGAACGGAAAGGAAAACGATTCATGAAACGTGTGAAGGGATTTACTCTTGTCGAACTCCTGGTTGTAATCGCGATCATCGCCATTCTGGCCGCCATGCTGCTGCCCGCATTGAATAAATCACGTGACTCGGCGAAAAAGACGCAATGTGTCAACACGTTGAAACAATATCTCTCCGCCGGACAGTTTTATTCGGTGGATTCCGACGGCTGGTGGGTTCCCTCTCAGGAATTTGGGGATAAGCGGCAGTGGTACAAGCTCCCTGCATTTGTCAACTACCTCGGAATCCGGCACAATCTGGAGACTGACTATACGGAACGGTACCCAGTTTCGTTGTTATGTCCGGTTTCCCAGGGGGCCATGTATGATGTGAAAAACGGAAGGGGAAGGGTAATAAATTCTTATGGAATGAGCTATGCAACCGTATGGAGCACGACGCGCGCCCTGCGGTTGAATCGGTTGAAGCGGCCGAGTTCCTCGGCATCGTGGGCTGATGGACTCGACTGGATGCTGTACGACAGCAACATCCCCGGCTATTTTCAAAACGGGGAAAGTGTGACGGGCGCGGGAAAAGTCGCATACCGCCATTCGCAGTCACTGAATGCCGGAATGCTCGACGGCCATGTGACCAACTACAACTACCGCTATTTGCAACGGCCGGAGAACTTCAATCAGATGTTGAAGAACTTCTATTGAGGCATTCCCGGAAGAGTGCCGTCACAGGCAGGAGAGCAGCAGCCAGAGCAGGAGAAGAATCAGGAGCAGCGTACCGCAACCGATGCCGGTCTGGACGTCGCGCGGTTTCCCCGCGGGCCAGCGGGCGCCGCACTGGTTGCATACCATCTCCACATCATTGGCGCCGAGCAGGCCGAGCAGCAGCCCCACCCAGCCGAAGAGCAGCAGTCCGAGACAGCCGCAACCGGGATCGTAATTCTTGCGCACCGCTGAAATCTGCGTGGAACCGCAGGAGGGGCAGCACACCGGGTTTTCCCGGTTGTTTCGCCGGAACGAGGCGGAGCCGGTTCCGCCGCAGTTCGGGCAGCAGGGCTGGTCGTCGCGTACTTCTGCACCGCATTTTGCACATTTCATACTGGCAGGATTCTCCTCTGTTTTACCTGCAAGATAGTGCAAAATCGGCGGATATCAAGTCCTGATCAGAATTTTTTCAAGGTTCTTCCGGAAAATTCCTGGAACCTCTCTTGAATTTTTCCGGATGCGGCTCTATTTTGGCTGCAGTGGGAACTTGAAGCGCAAGGAGTTTTGAAGCATGCTCAGCGAAAAGAATTCAGAGAAGGTTGCCGTTTACGTTGCATTGATCGCGTCGATTCTGGCTCTTATCATCACGATAGTCAACTATTTCGCCCCGTCCAGAACGTTGTTTGCCGGTTCCGCCGGAGCGTCGGCTCCCGCGCCGGTGCGCCGTCCCGGCGGCAGTGGCGGCGGGCGGATGATGCGCGGCTCCGCTGGAACCCCGGAATACCTGCGGACGTGTGAAGAACAGATCAAACTTTTCGATCAGCTTCGCCAGTTGACGGCAGAGGCATGTCGGGCCGGTTCCGCGTCGGTCGATGATGTGTATCAAATTCAACTGGAACAGGATAAACTTCGTTTGAATCTGATGCGCCAGAAGAGCGGACGTCGTGCGTTTTCCTCCTTTGCCGAGGCGTATCTCACCTGGATGAATGCGGACAGGTCCGTGCAGGCTGCCGAAGCGAGATGCAAAGCCGGCCGTGATACGACCAAGTCCGTCATTGCGGCGCAGATCAGACGGAATGAGGCGGCACTGCGATTGATGCAGCTGGAACGCCGTCTTGACCCGGAGAAGGTTGCCGAAGCGAAGGCGGCGGTTGCCGGTTATCCGGAAAAGCTCTCCGACGAACAGTTGGAGAAACTCCTTGCCGCCGAACAACGCTCTTTCGGCCCCCGGTAACCGGCGGGGCTTCACGGCAATGCCGCGGGAGCCTTCTGGACCATCCGGGCGGCTTTCTTTTGATCGTAACCGAAATATGCTCCGTGTTCAAGTCCTTGATAAAAGGTCAGTTCCTTGCGTCCCTTCAGCTGGTTGTAGAGGACTTGGACACCGGAGGGCGGGCAGGTCCAGTCGGAGAGACCCGCGGTGATTTGAACCGGACACGTTATGCGGGCGGCAAAATGCACGGTGTCATAATATCCCAGGCCTGGGCGCCAGTCCGGCCGCCAGCCGCGGATACGCCCCCGGGTGACGCCTCCGAGATCGCACAGCCACGGAATTGAAATCCGGCAGTTGGTGGCATCCGGCGTCAACGCCGTCACCGCAACCGCCTGGAAGGCTCCCTGACTGCCGCCGGAAAACTGAATCCGTCTGCCGTCCCACTCCGGAAGGGTCCGGCCGTATTCCACTGCACGCAAATTGCGAAGAATCATGTATTTGAAGTAGCAACTTCCGGGGGATTCATTCTCTTCATTGCGAAAGCCGTACCGCCGGAGTTCTCCCCGGGCAAGGGTATCGTAGTAGTTCGCATCACCGTCGTTGCGGATTCCGTGAGCGTTGATGATCAACGCGATGGCGTTGGATAGACGGCGCGGGCGAATCGCATGAACGGCGTAGCCGTCAAACTGGATGTCCAGCGGCAGAGACCGGGGAGCCGCCTTCCGGGGAATGGTGAGATAGCCGCGAGCCGGGCGGGGGCCGGGGGCGGCGATGGTGAGATCATAGACGGTGAAATTGGAATCCTGCTGCCGGATGACCCGCTCCACCTTGAGAGGAACATCCGCCAGTTCCCGGCGCGCTTTTGTCCAGAAGTCGTCGAAGTCGCGGGGTTCCGGCAGGGCGGGGCGGAGTTGTTCTGGTTCGACACAGCCGCCCATCCCGTATTGAATGTCACGCAGTTGCTGGTTACGCCAGGGGCGTCTGGCCGCATTCCCCTGCGGTGTCAACAGAGTGGCACGCGCCATTACGAAGCCGGGGCGGCTGAGCGAGGCGGTGATTTCCAACGGCTTCCCGGCGGAAACTTCATGAACCGTTTCGGTTCGGCGTCCGTCATCGGCCGCCAGGGTGATTCGTACCTTGCCCGGCACGGGCTGGTCTGCATTCAGAATGCGGAAATAGAATTTCATCGGCTCGCCGGGCTGATACCGCGCCTCAGGGCGGTCGGTCCAGCCGGTTATGGTCCAGGCGGTGTACTCCTCCGCACGGGCCGGAAGAACGGCAACGAGAGCGGCGGTTGCAACAGCTGGAAGGAGGCGGGGAAAAAGATGGCGAGTCACATTCATCTCCTACAGTATGATTTTTGCTCCGTTGACATAGATCGTTCTTCCGGTCGGCCAGTAAAGGACGGTCATCAGTTCCCGGCGGTTCACCGACCGGGCACTGCCGTCGAACATCAACGTGTTCATCTTGCCGTTGTGTCGGAGGTCGGCCAGCGTATTGCTGCCGGTGCGGGTGATCTGGGAGCTCTGATTGTCCTGATAAAGAGATTCGCCCAGCTGGAAAATGCGGAAATTCCGGGGAAAGCTGCCGGCATTGCGCCAGCCGCGTTCCTGCTGCGGCACTTTGGCCGCCTGAATGCAGAGATATTCCGTCGTCGAACCTTCCCCCGGCGGCGCGAGCATGATGTTCGAAGTGCCGCTGACGGAAGCGTTCTGCTTGAAATCCGCCACATTGACATTGGCCCCGTAGGTGGTGGTGAAGGAATCCTGGATGAACGGCGCCGCCGGGCAGCGGAATACGCCGCTGTTCAGGCTTCTGAGGGCTCCGGCCGAATTTGCCGGGTCGTATCCGGTCAGAAATGCGGCAAACCATCTCTGCCCGTCATCGTATTTCCAGCTGTGCATGACCAGATCCCGGTTGTCACCCATGTAGAGGGCGAACATCGTACCAATCTGTTTCATATTGCTCAAACAGCTGATCGAACGGGCTTTTTCCCTGCTTTTGTTCAAGGCCGGCAGCAAAAGAGCTGCCAGAATCGCGATGATCGCGATTACGATCAGCAGTTCAATAAGAGTAAAATTGGATTTTCCTTTTCCATCTCTCTTTGATGTGTCCATCATCGTCTGGTCTCCTGTTTGAACAAAATACAATATTATTTTATATTAATTATATTCAAAAATCGGGAAAAGTCAAGAGGCGCGGAAAAAATTTTTGAAAATAAACCATGAGAGAAACAGAGGGTGACACTCAGAGAAAAGAGGGAATCTTTTTGCGGTATGCCGGTGGAAAAAAGCGCAAAACCGTGTTATTTTAAAAGGAGCAATTCTCCGGCGGTGCTCCGCATCCGGATTGCGGTTCCCCTCCAGATTCAAAAATGAGGTGAATATCATGGCAAAAATGGCGAAGGCGGCGGTGCTGGTCGCTCCCGGCAAGTTTGAAATCAAAGAGTTTCCGATTCCGCCGATCGGCGATGATGAAATGCTGGTCAAGGTGGAAGGGTGCGGCGTCTGCGGCACCGACGGCCATGAATACAAACGCGATCCCTTCGGCCTCTGCCCGGTGGTGCTTGGCCACGAAGGATCCGGTTCGATCGAAGTTCTCGGGAAAAACATCACTCACGATTCCGCCGGTGTCCCGGTGAAGGTCGGCGACAAGATCGTCACCTGCGTGATTCCCTGCGGTCATTGCAGCGCCTGCCAGAATACGCCGGCCCGCACCAACCTCTGCGAACACTGCGGCGTCTACGGGCTCTTCCCCGATGACGAGATTCACCTCAACGGCTACTATGCGGAATATCTCAAGATCCGGCCGAATTCGACCTTCTTCAACGTGACCGGTCTGACGCTCGACCAGCGGATGCTGATCGAACCGGCGGCGGTGGCGGTTCACGCGGTCGAGCGGGCGAAAACCACCGGACTTCTGAACTTCAACACCAAGGTGCTGGTGCAGGGGTGCGGGCCGATCGGCCTCATGGTGCTCGCGGTGCTGCGGACGATGGGCATTGACTGCATCATCGCGGTCGACGGCAATGACAACCGTCTCGAACTGGCGCGCGAAATGGGGGCGACCAGGACCTTCAATTTCACCCGCTATCCGGACTTCAACGACATGCTCGCCGAAGTGAAGGAGGCCACCGACGGGCTGGGGGCCGGATTCGTCTTCCAGTGCACCGGAGTCCCCGCCGCGGCGGCGAATGCCTGGAAGATGGTCCGCCGCGGCGGCGGCCTCTGCGAAGTCGGCTTCTTCCTGCCGAGCGGCACCTGTACGATCGATCCGCATTACGACCTCTGCAACAAGGAGGTGACGGCAGTCGGTTCGTGGGTCTATTCGCCGCAGGATTACCCGATCGCCTTTGCGTTCCTGCGCCGCGCCGCCGGAATCGGATTGCCGATGGAGAAGCTGGTTACCCATCACTTCCCGCTTGAGAAGATCGGCGAAGCGCTGGAAACCAATGTGCAGATGAAGGGAATCAAGGTCGCGGTTGTGATAGAATAGCCGCGTCTGCACGACGCATTCCGGCTCTTCCGGCAGTGTGCCGGGCACGGGCCGGAATTTTTTATTCGAAGAGGAGAAAATCATGTTGACGCAATTGCTGGTTCGACTTTTTGTTAAACAGCCGGAAAAGACAGACAATCCCGCAGTGCGGGAACGTTACGGCGAACTGGCCGGCACCGTGGGCATTGTCTGCAACGTCGGCCTTTTTGCCGCCAAGCTGACGGTGGGATTGATTTCCGGCAGTATCGCCATCATGGCCGATGCGGTCAACAACCTCTCCGATGCCGGCTCTTCGATTGTGGCGTTGCTCGGCTTCAAGCTGGCCGCCAAACCGGCGGACGACGAACACCCGTTCGGGCACGGTCGCCTGGAATATGTGGCCGGTCTGGTGGTCGCCGTCATCATCATCGCCGTCGGGCTCAACTTCCTCAAGGGATCGGCGGAGCGGATCTTTCACCCGGTCGATACCGAGGTCTCCTTCTGGGGCATGGTGACGATCGCGCTCGCTGTGCCGGTCAAATTCTGGATGTTTCTCTTCAACCGCGCGCTGGGGCGGAAGATCAATTCGACGGTGCTTCAGGCGACCGCCTTCGACAGTTTGAGCGATATTTTGACCACTTCCGTGGTGCTGATCGCGGTGTTCCTCGACAGAATCACCTCGTTCCCGTCGGATGGAATCGCCGGCGTCATCGTCGCGCTGCTGATCATCGTCGGCGGAATCAAAGTGGTGCGCGACACGATCAACCCGCTGCTCGGGGAGTGTCCGGACCGCGAACTGGTCGAGGAGCTTGAACGGAAGATGCTGGAAAATCCCGACATCTGCGGCGTCCACGATCTCATCATGCACAACTACGGCCCCGGGCGCTACTTTGCCACCGCGCACGCCGAAGTGAACTCCGACTGCGATCCGGTGCAGATTCACGATTCGCTGGAGAACACGGAGCGGCAGGTCGCCATGGCGCTGCCGGTCAGGTTGACGCTCCATTGCGACCCGTTTGACCGCGACGATCCGGAGTTCAAGGCGTGGCGGCTTGCCGCGACCCGGGCGGCGGAAGCGATCGACGCCGGATTCCGGATTTACGATTTTCGCATGTTCCGGACGCAGAAATATCTTCGGTTGAAGTTCAATCTGCTGGTGCCGCGCAGCTGTCCGCTGTCGCACCACGAACTGCAGGAGCGCCTGCTGAAGACGCTCCGGCAGCGCGATCCCAATGTCCTGATCGCCGTGGTGATTGAAAACTCTTTCGTATAAAGGCGGAGATCATTCAAATACTGGTTCTGCAACCGGATGCGGTATGCCGCCCTGCGGTGCGTAGGTTTGACCCCAGTCGCTGCCCGCCACTTCCGGCTCGAATGCCCGGGTGCCGAACATCGGACCGCAGGAGGTGTACCGTTCCAGCCGGAGCTGTACTCGGCGGCCGGCAAAGCGTTCCGGAATCCGCCAGGCGAATGGATCCCAGGCACGTTCGCCCAGACTTTCGCCGTCGAGAAAGAGTTCGCTGAACAAATTGTCCGTCTCCAGGCGCAGAAGCGTCGCATCGGCAGGAATATCCACTTCCCCCTGCTGGCTCAGTTTGCCAATGTAGTTGCCCAGTCCGGCGCCGTCTCCGGCATAGCGGGCAAGCCCGTCTCCCTGATCGGAGAACTCTCCCGTGAGAAAGGCGCAGGGCAAATAGAGATAATCTCTGGTCACGGCCGCCATTTCAAAGCGGTGCTCTCCTGCAGGAAGATCGAAAGGAAGGGTTTCCCGGTAAAGTTCGCGGAAGCCCTGCGGCAGCGAAGTGCAAACCGATTTTGCTTCAATCGGTTTGCCGTCGAGCCGAAGTTCGACTCTGCCGCCGTAGTCGCGCAGAGCCAAGGTCACGGCAGGAAGGTTTTCCCGGACGACAACCCGGCAGAGACCGTCTTCGAAGTCCAGCCGTTTCAGATTCGGGCGGTCGAGTTCGATTTTCCAGCCACCGAACGAGGCGGTGCCGTCAAAGGCGAGCGGGAAGGGAATGGCTTGACCGTTGCGATGCAGCTGAAGGGCGCGTTCCTGCGGGGAACGGGAGAGATTCACAACTTCGGTGGAGCCGTCGGCATAGTTGCGTAAAAAGATATCCCGGGCACGACTGCCGTCGGATTCGGTCACGTACACCCGGAGCGGCGATCTCTTTTCAAGATCGTTCAGAAACACTTCAACCGAACGCCAGGTCCTGCCGGAACGTTCTTCGGTGATGCCCTCCTGTTCCAGACGCAGGATGAATGCCGCGCTGCCGGATTCCTCCGCGTTGATCACGCTCCAGCTCCGCTGGCGCTCGACCAGCTGCATCAGCAGATCGTTCAGCAGACGCGGCACGCCGGGATAGCGAATCTGGATTTCCGGATGGAAGGGTTTCCCGGCGATGTCGGCAGAGAGCGCGGCGTCTTCTCCTAACAGCTTCAGCGCGCGGAACCACGGCTGGGTACGGGAGTAAGGGTTGAAATAACTGCTTTTTTCCACATTGCCGCGCATGTCGAGCTGGGCGACCGCAAGCACGTAGTGATCGACGCCGAACATGCCGGCGAGGCGCATCGTCTTTTTCATGCGGGCAAGCGACATGTCGCAGGGGCCGAGAGCGAAAAGTTCCGCAAGTCCGCCGTTGCCGGTGCGGCGGATGCCATGCTCAGCGGTGGCGAACGTGAGCCACTCCATGTTGTCATTGAACTGGCGGGTGAAGATTTCATCCATGCCGGGCAGGGTGAATTGATCGATGATCTCGAGCGGGCGTCCGCTGGCCGCGAGAGAGCTGCCGGTGGAGAATTCATCCATGAGATGGCCGGTCAGGAACAGGTTGTGAGCCGTGCACCAGTCGCGGACCGGACGCAGAAACGCGTCACGGAAACGGTTGCCGAGCAACTGATAAACGAAGGGGCGCCAGAACGGATCGCATCCGGTTTTCAGGCAGCATGCAATATCGTTTTGGAGCTGGTTTCCGGTCAGTGCCGTGTACTCCTCTTCGAGCCCGGGATAGCAGGCGATCCGGAGCCGTTCTCCCGGAATGGATTCCCCGTGCCAGACATAGAGAAACGATGGTTCATCGGTGAAGAATCCCTTGATCAAGCGGCCGAAGAGCGGGGAAAAGTGTTCGGCATATCTCTCATGTGTGGACCGGAGAAATGCGCGCATGGCATCAAAGTTGAGCACGTCAGGACGGGCGGGATTGCATCCTTTGCGGAAGGTGAAGCTGCCGTCACTCTCTTCGAGCACCTGAAGATAATGAAGCGCGTAATCGGGATTTTCCCGCATGATTTTGCCGCCGCACTGGCCGCTGGGCCAGTTGAATTCATCGTAGAGCCACATGGACGTGAAGCCGAGACGTTCCCCCTCCTCGAAGAAAATCCGGCAGGTGTCGAACCACTCGGGGCTCAGATACTCCAGTTCACATCCAGACCGGGGATAGACCAGGTACTGGGTTACCCCGACCTCCCGCAGTGCAGTCAATGTTTCGGAAATCATGTTTCGGTCCGGTTTCCCGGTCACCGCTCCCATCGGAATCAACGGACACTCTCGCTTCAAACTCATCTCATACCTCCGGCTGGTTGGTTATGATGGTTGAATTTACAATAATATTGTTATTTTTCAAGTGCAAAAAGAGAAGTATTGCATATTTTTTACCATAGACGGGGAGGGAAACCGGTAGAATCGTCGAAAATCACCTCCGAAGCAGAAAACGTTTCGTGCACGAGTGAGAAGGCATTGCCGAAGAGGCCGACCTGAGAGGATCAGAAGCAAAAAAAACTCCCCGCAGAGTGCGGGGAGAGAAATCGAACTATTTGGTGTGCAACGGGAAGAAGCCTCTCGCCCGCTGTTGAAACAGGGGAGAAGAGGTTCTTCCGCCCGAAGAGCGTGGCCGCGCCGGAATTATTCCGCCACGACGAATTCGGCCTTTTCGCCGCCGACGGTCAGAATGAAGCGCCCGGGTTCAAACACCTTCTTGCCGGTCGGATCGATGTAGGCCAGATCGTGCATCCGGTCGAGTTGCAACGTGAGACGACGCTCTTCGCCGGGAGCCAGATCGACCTGCTCGAAGGCGATCAGACGGCGGAGCGGCTGGGTCAGTTTCGCTTCCGGGTCGGAGAGGTACCAGAAGACGGTCTCCCGGCCGGCGCGTTTCCCCGTGTTGCGGAGCGTCACCTGCGCCGTGAGATCTTCGACGGAAATTTCCAGGTCGCTGTACTCGTAGCTTGTGTAGCTCAAGCCGTAGCCGAAGGGATACATCGGGCTGTCGTCGAGGTCGAAGTAGCGGCCGCCCCATTCCGCCTTTTCATCGCGGGCGCGGGGATGGTGGTTGTAGTAAATCGGAATCTGCCCGACACTGCGCGGAAAAGTGATGGCCAGACGGCCGCTGGGATTGTACGCACCGGTGAGGATGTCGCAACATCCTGCCGCCGCCCCGTGACCGCACTCCCAGATGTGCAGAATTGCATTCGCCAGCGGTTCGAGTTCGGGGTAGAGGATCGGGCGGCCGCTCGAAACCAGCAGCACCACCGGACGGCCGACCGCGGCGATCTTGCGCAGCAGTTCGAGCTGCTTTCCGGGCAGGGCGATGTTGGTGTAACTGCGGTTTTCCCCGGTACGGCCGGCACCTTCTCCGAGGGCGAGGATCACCAGATCCGACTTTTCGGCCGCCGCAATCGCTTCGGCGAAATGTTCCGTGGAATCACTCGTGTAATCGCAACCCGGAGCATAATGGATTTCGCTCTTCGGGAAGAAGGAGGGCAGAACTTCCTGAAGAGTGGGTATCGTCTTGGGATCAATGATCGCCGGCCAGGCTCCGGCGGAGGCCTCCCGGTCGGTGGCGACAGGACCGATCAGTGCGATGCTCCGGAGCGTATCCGGGTTCAGCGGGAGTGTGTTCTTTTCATTCTTCAGAAGCACCATCGAAGCACGTGCGGCGGCCCGGGACAGTTCGAGCGCTTCCGGCTGGAGCGAGACGGTTCCCGGATCGACCTCTTCATGATATGGGTGTTCAAAGAGGCCTTTTGCAAATTTGATTCGCAGAACCCGGCGGACCGCTTCGTCGACGACTTCAATCTTCAGACGGCCGGACTCGATGAGTGCCGGAATGTTCCGGTAGGCGGAGCTGTTCATCTCCATATCGTTTCCGGCGGAGAGGGCGGCACGGCACATTTCCGCCGGGTTGGTGGTGTATCCCTGATGGGCCAGCTGAACTACGCCATCCCAGTCCGAAACCACGAAGCCGCGGAAATGCCAGCGGTCGCGAAGGACTTCGGTCAGGGTATAGTGATTGGCCACCGCCGGAGTTCCGGTGATGTCGTTGAAGGAGCTCATCAACGTCATTGCACCGGCTTCCACCGCCGCCTGGAACGGCGGCAGATAGGTTTCGTGGAGCGTCCGGCTGGAGATGTCGGTGTAGGCGTAGTCGTGCCCCGCTTCACTGGCGGCGTAGCCGACGAAATGTTTGAGGCAGGCGGCCACGGTTCCAGGCTGAGACGGGTCTTCGCCCTGATAGCCGCGCACTGCCGCCGCGCCGAAGATGCCTGCTGCGAGCGGGTCCTCTCCGTACCCCTCCATGACCCGGCCCCAGCGGGGATCGTGCGGAACGTCGAGCATCGGGGAAAAGGTCCAGTCCACCCCTTCGGCGTAGGATTCGCGTGCCGCGACCCGGCAGCCGGCTTCGACGATGTCGGGATTCCACGAACACGCCTGTGCCAGCGGGATCGGGAAGGCGGTGCGCCAGCCGTGGATCACATCGAATCCCCAGATGATCGGGATTCCGAGCCGGGTCTCTTCGACGGCGAGGCGCTGAAACGCATTGCGGTTCCGGGTGCCGCCGCAGTAGCTGAGCACCGAACCGATGGTCGGGCGGAAGCTGTGACCGCTGCCGAGATTGTTCGGGTTGGTGTCGGCACCGACGGTAATCTGCATGAGCTGATCGACCTTTTCGTCGAGCGTCATGCGCTTGAGCAGGTCATCGACGCGCTGCTCGATCGGCAGCGCGGGATTGCGGTAGGGGAATTCATATTCCGGCATAATCAGGGATACTCCATTTTCTGCGTTGTTATTTTCTGGGAAAAAGATCCCGTGCAAAATGTACTTCGAAAAGATGTTTTTTCAAGATTTTTCTGCGGAGAAAAGGATCTTTTTGCAAAATTTGCATACGCGAAGCTCCGCCGGAATGAATCACTCGAGAGAGTACTCCAGATTATCCAGCCAGACGACGGCGTCCCGATCGCCTTGCGGCAGATGAAACTGCAACCGCAGCATCTTTTCCGAAAGCGCCGGATAACGGTCGACCTCGTCCGGAATCCGGTAGCGGAAGGTGAACTCCTTCCAGTCCGGTTCCACCGGAAAACCGAATTTGCGGACCAGATGATTTCTGTAACCGTACTTCGGCCGGAAGAAATCGAGATAGAGAATTCCGGGAACGGTTCCCTGTTCCGTTCTCGCCCAGAATCGCAGGGTCGCCGTTTTCCCCGGAATCGCCGGAAGATCACGGGAAATTACTGCAACCATGTCTCCTGCTTTTCGTTCCATACGTAAGCTCCGGATACCGCAGAAAAAGCCGGGGGAATCCGCGATGGCAACCCGGTCGGCGAACTTCCGGTGACGGGGCCAGAGGGCGGTGCCGGTTTCGAACTCTCCCTCCGGCAGAAGATTGGTGTGAAAGTCGGTAACCTCTTCAAGCTGAATGTTGCGAATGGTATCACGGCCGCCATCGCCGGCGAGCGGATAGAGCGCGAACGAGGTTCCCGGTGCCGGTTCGGCAACCTGGAAGTAGAAACTGTACTGCCGGGGGCCGGCGGGCAGTTGAAGATCGTCGGCGTAACCGCGATGCTTCCACTCCGTGCCGATCTTTTCCCGGATCAGAGCGGCGAAGGGGAGGGCTCCTCGTTCCGCTTCGAAGCTGAGCCGATAACAGGTGTCGGGTTTCAGCGTCTTCGGCCGTAGCCAGAGATAGGGGTGGGCGCCTTTGCCGGAAAACTCCACGGAACAGGTCCGTTCCTCTATCTTCCGCCAAGGTTTCTGCGGAGCGAGGATAAAATCGACTGCGGCAGCGTTGACTGCAACCGGGAACAACAGAAAGAGAAATAAATTTTTTCGCAGATGCATCATTTGAAACTCCCTGTGGTTTCATTGCCGTCTGCCTTCACAACCGGGAAACTGCAGCAGTTGAGGTGGACCGGTTTCGGGACGCCTTTCAACACCGTCTCCCGGATCTTGCCGTCCTGCGCGTCATTGAGTTTGACGCAGAATCCGAGCGTCGGACAGGAGCTCACCGGAATTTCAAGACGGAACGAATACCCGGTGGAATCGTTCCGGTTCACCGTGAGACGGCAGATCGACGGCTCCACCGCGCCCATGCCGGAGAGCTTCTGCGCATCGCGCGGTGTGACGAAAAGGCGGAAGGTTCCCGGTTTGTTGATATGGGCATTGGGATGCTGCTCGGGAAGCAGGAATGGCGCGGGGTCGAAAAAGAGTTCGACACAGTCGGTTTTCCAGAGAGGACGACCGGCGGTGGGGCCTGAGTCGGAGGTGTCACGCACGTTCATGGTGATGAGGATTTTATCCTTCTCAAGGTCGATCGTGCCGTCGGCATTTTCCAGCTGAAAAATCCGTTTGATCGTTCCGGCAGATACGATCTTCACCGGGAGCCGGAAGGTGGTGCCGTTGGTGTAGAGCATGAGGTCAGCCGGCTGCCGTCCGGAGGAAACTCTCCGGACGGGGAGGGCGACGGAACTGCTGCTTTTCGCGGGCAGTGCAGCGCGCACCATGCGCAGCGCGCGTACGCCACCGCCGGAGACGCCGAGAACCACCTGCTGCTCCTCCGTCGCGGCATTATGAAGCGTCACATGGAGCTCGTCGCCGACCAGTCGGGCAAGCGGGCTGATGGAGGGGTGACGGATCCGGAGCTTGAGCGATTCCAGTTGAGAGAGAAACTCCGCTTCGGAACGTGCGCCGGGGGTGAGGTAGAAGGGAGACTCGCTGATCTCCTTCACTCCGGCTGTTTCCCGATTGCCGAAGAGATCCATGGTCTGGAACGGCGTGAGATCGGCGGTGATGCCCGGTTTCGCGGTGTAGTTCCAGAGGGCCGCAATCAGTTTGCCTTCCTTGCGATAGACATAGGCGATCACATCCGGTGACAGCCGGAGTTTCTTCACGGGTTTGGCCCCTTCGAAGTACCGCGCCAGAGCATTGTACGCGACAAATACCTCGGAGGGAATCCGGTCTGTGGCATAGTTCATGAAGCGGTAGGAGGGGTGCAATGGATCCTGATACAACGTTTTCTCCACGACGGAGATGCCCTGTCTCAACCCTTCGCCAAGATCGATCAGAAACCGGCAGGCGGCGTGATGAGCTTTGGCGTGCCGGTACTGCTGGAATTTATCGGTCACATCCGGCCAGTCGTAGAGAAAATAGAGTTCCGTGTTGTAGAGCGGCTTGTCACCCACAATTTTGCGTAACTCGGCGATCTGGACATCCGCCGGGGTGATGGAATTGAGCTGGCGGGCATCGTAGGGGTGGAAACTTACGCCGTCCAGATAGTTCAGTGCTCCCAGTTTTGTACAGGCCTGCACATATTCGCCGAGCCTTCCGTTCATATCTCCGGTGGCGCAGATACCGAGAATCGTGGCATGCGGTGCCTCTTTACGGATGATTTCCGCGGCGGGAACCATGTATTGCATATAAAGTTCCGGACTCATATTGAGGTTGGGTTCGTTCATGATTTCGTAGATGGAAATCTGTTCCCCTGCGTGTTTTACAATCGCTTCCACATAGCGGCGCCAGATCGGCATCGGCGGGACCTTCACCACGAATTTGGGATCGGTTCCCGGCGGATTCTTCTCGATCCGGATCAGCTTCTTCTTCAGCCATTCCGGGCGGAATTCCGGCTGGCCGGGGGCCCAGTTCTCATACATCCGCCCGAAGACGGGGAGAATCTCCATGCCGTTCTGCCGGATCAGGTTGACACAGCGGTCGAAGACGCGGAAATCGAAGCGGCCCTCTTCCGGTTCCAGGTTCACCCATTCGGTCAAATACATGCCGCCCCAGTCGCGGATGAGGCGGCACCCCATCAACCCCAGCATCCGGAACCGTTCTTCAAAAGGGGCGCCTCTCACGACATATCCGCCGCGCGTCTCGCCCCGGAACCGTTCAAATGTGGATTCCCCGTCGACCGATACGCAGAAGGTTTCCGCCGGATGGATCGTCGCCGGACCGCGGTACCTCCCGATGCAGGCGAACATGGCCTCGGCGACGGGAATTTGCTGATTGTTCCATCGGACCGTCGCGGTGAAGGCTCCTTTTCTCTGCAGTGGAACCTGAAATTCCCGCACCGTATTGCCGGGAGGCAGCGTAAGCGGCAACGCCTGCCGGGCCGTCACCTTGTTGCGGGCGGAGTCGAGAATTTCCAGCGTGAGGGTGCCGCTCTTCGACGTTGCCGTGGTATTGGCGATTTCCGCCCGGATGCGGCAGGTGCTCTCCTCCTCCGGAATGTACAGCTTCTTTTCCGTCCGGAGCGCGGCAAGAAGCGGCGCCTGTCGCTCACCGCCCAGTGTGAAGGAGTAGAAGCGGAAGGTTCCGGCCGGAGCCTCTTTCCCTTTGGGATAGATTACCAGAATGTACGGAATTTCTCCGCTGACGGGGAAAAATGAGATCTCCACCTTCTGCCTTTTTCCAGAGAGAGCAACTCCTTTATGGTGTGTAATATATTGATTGTTTTTGATACAGAGCAGGGTAAACCCGAGCACGCCGCCTGCTGGACCTTCGAATTCGCTCCGGAAGGTGATTTTTTTCCCGGTCGGCAGCAGACACTCTTTGCCGATGAGCTGAAAATACTCCCCGTGAGGATTCTCCAGCAGAAGGACACCCGGTTCCGACCGCAGGGCAGGGAGTTGCAACTCCGGATTGGTGTCCGGACGCAACAGCCGCCAGGCGCCGAATCCGGCGGTTCCCAGCCGGAAATCTCCGTTGAAAATAAGGTTTGGTTCCGTCGCATTCAGCAGGCCGATGAGGGCGAGCAACAGAAAAATTCCGATTTTGCGCATGAAAGGATTCTCCGTTTGTTAAGTTGATCAGTTGCGATACTGATTGCCGTTCAGATCATAAAAATAACCGTAATCACTGCGCCCCGTGTCGGGGATGAATTTGGATTTGGTGCGCAGTTCGGACAGGGTGGCACTTTTTGCGTGCCCGTCAAGCATGCTGACATTGACGATGCCGGCGCTGTGAACCATCGTGGCGTACGCCAGGTCACCGCCGAAGAACATCCACGCCTGGTAGCCTTTGTCGGCATACCGGATGGTGTCGGCGAAAAGGACCGTCGCCGAAGGCGTTGCATAAGGAATGCAGCAGTTTCCGTCGCTGAAGGTTTCGCGCCCGGCCTTGGTGCGCTTGATCGCCCGTCGCGTGATAAGTGCGCCGGTGAATGCATAGCCGCCGTAAAGATGAAGGTTCATCCCGAAGACCTGATTGGCGGTATGCTTTGCGGTCGCATAGGTTTCCGGGCCGACGAATTCCAGCTTGGAACAGCGGAACGGCGTGAGCCGGCGGAGATTTTCCGGATCGAACGAGCTGTTGGCGATGGTGTATCCGGTGGAATATTTGACCAGGTAATCCGCCCAGCGCGATTCGATTTCCGGGATGGGGCCGCGCGGTGGGACCAGCCAGTCATCGAAATCGTTGGCGTACATATCCATGGTCATGGAGGTGCCCTTCAGATTGTTGATGCACTTGATCGACTTCCCCTTTTCCCGGGCCTGGTTGAGCGCCGGCAGCAGCATGGCGGCGAGAATGGCGATGATCGCGATTACAATGAGCAGTTCAATAAGGGTGAAAATAGAAGTTGCCGGAGCAGAAAAACGGCTGGGACGATCTTGGAACATGGGATTTTGATTCATTGTTTTCTCCTGTTGAGGGCGTTTGGGTTCATGATGACGATATCCGTTGATTTTTCAAAAAACACAGCGGCGGATGATCCCGGCCTTATTTCTCAATATACAGTATTTCTGTGGGAAAACATTCCGCAAAACTGTAGATTGATAGTACAATCCTGCAATTTTTTTTACCGGCAGCTTGCAGATCGTTGCCTCGAAGGATATGGTATGGAATATGAGAAAAATCAGTTACAACGAGGTGGAGCGTTTCGCCATATCGCGGACGCTGAGCGGGGCTCTGGTGCCGCCGTTTTTTGCGGCGTTTCTCTGCCGTTATCCCTCGATTGTCGAGTGCACGTTTCATCGAATTCGCAGTTTTTATTTCGCCTTGATGCTGGAAGGGCAGATGGAGTATTGCGAGCGGGGGGCGGAGCCGTGCCAGTGCCGTCCGGGAACGCTCGTTCTTCTGCCGGCGGGATGCTGTTACAGCTGGCACGTTCTGGAGCCGGTCACGGCATTGCACTGCATTCACTCCGGATTTTCCATCAGTGAGCATGGGGCGTTGTCCACGCTGTTCGGCTTCCCGCTGCAGCGGGTGATGACGGTGGAACTGGGGCGGGAGTGGGTGGAGCGGACCAAGGAGGAGATTCGCCGTCTGCCGGAGCTCACGTTTGCCGGAGTTCATCTTTCCGGCTTCATCCTGGAACTTTGCGCCGCTGCGCTGGAGAAGAGTTCCCGCATTCCCAATCCGCAGGAAAATGACCGGGATTCCGAACTCTTCAAACAGTGCGTCTATTTTGTCGAGGAGCATCTGGCTGCCCCCTTCACCGTGCGGGAGATGGCGCGCAAATGCCGGGTGAGCGAGCGGAAACTCTTTCAGCTCTTCCATTTACGTTTGAATATGGCACCGTTCCAGTACGTGGCCATGCGCAAGGTGACGCTGGCGCGGCGGCTGCTCGGCAGCGGAATGTCCGGCGGGGAGATCGCCGAACGGATCGGTTTTTCCGGGCAGAACTATTTCATCCGCTTTTTCAAGCGGGAGACCGGCATGACCCCGGAGGCGTACCGCCGGTCGCTGCGGCATAACAGCTCGTTCTCCGGTCACTGACCGGACTGCTTCTTCCGCAGAAAATAGGCCGGAGCACAGCTCCAGGCGTGGCAGGCGCTGTTGATGCGTGGATCGTTGCCGTAAGGGGTCAGACGCGGGTTGTCCGGCACGAACACCTCCGGGAAGACGTTCATTCCGGCCTGAATCATTTTGCCCCAGTAGTTTCGCAGATGGCGGCGCAGTTTTTCCGGTTCTCCGGCGAGGTCGTAGGCCGCCAGAAGATGGTGGTGCAGATAGGGGGTGACCGGGGAGATCGCTTCCGGAGTCTCCTCCAGGCGGGCGAGGAGCTCTTTCGCCTCATCGCCGGTCACGGTCTCCGCCAGAACCATCCAGATCTGGCTCGCCCAGGAGATCTCCCGTTTCGGGCCGCTGACGAACAGTTTTTTCCCCGGATCGAACGTGTGGGCGCGCAGGGCGGAAACGAGTTCCGCAACCTCCCGCTCGAACGCCTTTCGATCGGAATGCTGCCCGAGAATCGCCGCAATTGCGGCGAGTTTGCGCAGACTGAAAAGATAAGTTCCCGCTCCGGCAACGGTGCGGTCGAAATTGCACCAGTCAATGAAGGTTTTGGGAATGCCGCCGCCGGAAAAAGTGTTCCGGCAGTCGGCTCGGAAGAGGTCGAACTGTTTCTTTGCCAGAGGGTACATCTCTTCCAACAGCTTCCGGTTCCCGGTCTCCTGATAGTGAAGGAGAAGGAGGTCCGAGAAGAGGAAAGAGTAATCCGAGAGGACACAGCGGCAGCCGTACGGGTGCGGTTTGTCGAAGATGCAGGCAGGAATCTGACCATTCGCGTGAGGGAAGGCGGCCAGCAGATAGATGCACCGTTCGAAGAGGTTGAAGTTGCGGAAGGTTACCGCGTTGACCTGCGCTTCGAGCCGCAGGTCGCCCAGCCAGAGCCGGCGGTCGCGTTTCGGCCCGTCCAGCACGACCTCCTGCATGCAGTTGCGGAGGGTGCGCTGGGCGGCACGGTCGAGCTGAATTTCATCGGCGTCGAACTGTTCCAGCGGCGGCAGCAGGTCGCGGACCGCGGATTGCGCCGTGAAAAAAATCTCTTCGACACAGAGTTTCCCGGGGGTGGCGATCACCTCAAAATAGAGATACCGCATCGCGTAGACGCGGGGGAGTTTGTACAACTGGGGCATATCATCCAGCGTGACGATCTCCTCCTGAATCCAGGCGCGGGAGAGAGAACCCTGATAGCGCCGGTTCCGTTCGCCGATTTCGACCGGACTTTCCGCAAAGATGAGCTTGAGCCGGACGGGGGAGTCGTTGAAGTTCTCCGAGGAGCGCAACCGCAGGCTGAGCCGCCCGACGAACTCCTCGCCGAAGTCCAGAATAAACCGTTCTCCGTTCCGGAAGGGGCGCTTGAAAAACTCTGACGGACGGGAGACGGTCCGCATTTGCCACCCCTGCCACGCCGCGTCGTCGTGGACGCATTTCACCACGGCAACCGGGCGGACGCGCCAGTGCTTCAGGGCAGAATTCCGTTGTTTTGCACAGGTGAGAAAAAACGAATTTTCCATAGGAAAGAGCCTCATATGTGTCATCAGTTCTCGGAAATGACGGGGAGCGCCGGGGGAATACCATAGCATCGTTTCCGGAAGTTTCAAGGCCGGGCCCCGCTGGATATCGGAGGAAATCGCCCGGAACTGCGCGCTTTTCTTGCCAAGCGGCAACCGGGAGCAGAATCTGCCCGCCGGCGGGCGTTTCCATACGGGGGAGGGGCGGGTGCTCGCTTCCAATGTCAGGCTGCGGGAGAGCAACTGAGGTGAATGATGTCGAAGCTACTGGAAAACAAATTTTTTACAAATGAGACTGGAAGATGGATCAGATGAGCAGGAGAGACTGTCGGTGGAAATGGCTCTGGCAGAAGAAATCAGCCAAAAAGAACTGATCCCGTCTGGCTGCATCTGGATTTTTTTTAGAAATGAAATACATTATACCCTATACTTATGATAAACCAACATAAGCAGCAGGAGAGGGGATGATGGAGAGTTTTTTTCCGGTGGAGACCGATTTTTCCGCAGAGCTGATATATCTGCCGGTTTTCAACCTTGCATTGCAGCAGAATGCATTTCCCGTGGTTTCCGAACTGAAGCTGAAAAATCATCTCGGGCGCAATCTCGCCGGACTCGATTGTGAATTTTCCGCAAATCCACTCTTTATTCTGCCGAAGACCATACATGTCGATGAGCTCGCAAACGGCGTGGAGCTTTCGCTGCACGACCTCGGGATCGATCTGGATTACTCTCTGTTGGCCTCTCTTTCGGAACCGATGAAAGGGAAGATCCGTCTGGAGATTCGTTACGGCGGAGAACAGTTGTTCTTTCGGGAGTACGAGGTGACCGCCTACGCCGCCGACCAGTGGCTCGGACTCTCCGTGATGCCCGAACTGCTCGCGGCATTCGTGACGCCGAATCTGGAGGCGGTAAGCTGTCTGCAGGCTGTCGTGGCAGAGGAGTTGCGCAAGGCGACCGGCGATTCCTCTATTCAGGGCTATCAGGCGGATAAGACACGGGTTTATGAGATCTGCTCGGCTATTTACCAGGCGATTCATTCATGGGGAATCCACTACGCTAATCCTGCCTCCTCCTTTGGTGTGCCGGGGCAGCGCATCCGGTTTGCAGACGCGATCCGGCAGTTTCGGCTCGGCACCTGTCTGGATACTGCACTTCTCTTCGCCTCGGTAATGGAGCAGTGCGGACTGCATCCGGTCGTTTTGCTTCAAACTGGACACGCTTATGTCGGTTGCCATCTAGTCAACCATTATTTCCCCGATATCCCGATGGATGATCTGCAGACGATTCGCAAACTGGTCGACCTGGATGAGTTTCTTGTATTGGAAACTACCTGCGTGACCGGCGATCAGACCTTTTCCGCCGCTGAGGCGTATGCCCGGAAGAGTTACCTCAATATCGACAGTGATTTCCAATGTGCCATCGATATTGTGCGCGCCCGTTACAGCGGAATTCGTCCTTTGCCGCTATTGCGCAGTGCCGGTGGCGTGGAGTTACTGCCGGAGGTGCCGCCGGAGGTCGAACCGCTCGCGGAAGAGCGCAGGCGCCAGCTGGAGCAGGAGGTCGATCTGAAAACGCTGCGGAACGTTTCCGACGCTCCGGCCCGAGTGGCTCGCTGGACCCAGAAGTTGCTGGATCTCTCGCTCCGCAACCGGCTGCTCAATGTACGCGACACCAGACAGGTGATTCCGATCGCCTGTACCGATATTGCGTTGCTCGAGGATAAGATTGCAGCCGATGAACTGCTCTCACTTCATCCGTTATCCAATCTGCTCAACGAAAAGGATCTGCACGACCTTGCGATGCTCCGCGGCAGTGAGATCGGCAGCGAAATCAAGCAGCTGCTGGATCAGGAACTTGCGCAGCGGCGACTCTGGACGATGCTGGCGCCGCAGGAGATGGAACGGCGGCTGACCGGCCTCTACCGGCAGGGGCGGACCGATCAGGAGGAGGGGGGCGTCAACACACTTTTTCTCGCGATTGGCTTTCTGGAGTGGAAGGTGTCGCCGCGGGAGGAGAAATCCTATCTTGCGCCGATTCTGCTGATTCCGATCCGGCTGCTGCGCAAGTCGATGGTCGAGGGGATCCGTATCGCCCGGCTTGACGAGGATACGGTCATCAACGAGACTCTGCTGGAGTTGCTCCGCAGCCAGTACCGGCTGACGGTACCCGGCATTGCACCTCTGCCGACGGATGACTCCGGAGTGGATGTCCACCGGGTAATGCAGATCTTCCGCCAGACCATTCGCGAGATGAAGGGATGGGAGGTTCGCGAGGAGGCGCGCATCGGCCATTTTTCGTTCGGCAAGTTTATCATGTGGAACGATATGACTGCCCGGATCGATGCGTTGAAACAGAATCCGCTGGTCCGCCACTTGATCGGGGGCGGGGGCATTTTTGACGATGGGATCGAGGTATTTCCGCCGGAGGAAATCGCGGCACATCTCGATCTGAAGAATCTCTTTTGCCCCATGAGTGCGGACTCCTCGCAACTGACGGCGGTACTCTATTCACAGCTGGGCAAGAGCTTTGTGCTCCACGGGCCGCCGGGTACCGGGAAGTCTCAGACGATTACCAACATCATCGCGCACAATCTTGCGCTGGGGCGGCGGGTACTCTTCGTTTCTGAGAAGAAGGCGGCGCTGGATGTGGTGCATCGTCGCCTCGCTTCGATCGGGTTGCGGCCGTTCTGCCTTGAACTGCACTCCAACAAAGCGGGAAAGACCGAAGTGGCGGCGCAGTTTGCCGAAGCGCTGAACGTTCCGGCGACTCCGCTCTCCGGCCAGTGGGAGAGTGTGGCGGGAAATCTGGAAAAACTACGTTCCGAATTGAATGAATATGTTCAGGAACTCCATCGGAACTATCCGAACGGTTTTTCCGCCAGCGACTGTTTTTCGCTATTGTTCCGGCGGAAGCGGGTACCGCCGGAAGGGTTGTTGCGGATCGACTGTCTCCGCCACACCCGCGAGGAGTACGAGGAGGCCGGGCGGCTGGCCGCCGATCTGGCGAACGCCTGGAGCGAGACTTCGCCGGAGGCACTCGCCGCGATGCGGTGGCTGGCTCTTGCGGCGTGGAGTCCGATTTTTGAGCGGGATCTGCTCGCCGCCGCCCGGGCGCTCTGCGATGCCGCCAGGAAACTGGAGGCGGCTTTCGGCACGCTTTCCGGCGTGCTCGGGCTGAGGCGGAGCGGGAAACTCGCATACCTCTACCGTGCCGCGCTTCTGGCGGAGGCGTTCAAGGGGTGCGGCGCAATTCCTGCGCCGTTCCTCGCGGAGGAATTTCCGGCGCGGGCGGCGATGCTGAAGGATTTTGCCGAAGACGATCTCCGCAGCCGGGAGTTGACCGGGACGTTGAACCACTACCGGCTGGAATTGGTGACGGAGCTGGATTTTGCCGGAATTTCCGCACGGATCGAAGAGAATGCACGGGCTTTTTTCCCAATCCGCTTTTTCCGGAACCGTGCACTGCTCCGGGAGCTTGCCGGACTCAAGAAGATCGGCGGCGCCCGTCTGACGATCGCGGAACTGATCCGGGTCCTGCCGGATCTGGAGGCGTATGCTATCTGCCGTCGCCGGATCGACGAGGTCGCGGCTGAGGTCGAATCGCTGCTGGGGCCGCTTTGGAACCATGGCGAACCGGAGTGGAGGGTGTTGCGCCCCGCGATGGAACAGGCGCAGAAACTCCATTCGCTCATTGACTCGCTTGCGGAGATCGAGCCGGAGGCGAAGATGCCGCTTCTTGCCGCGTTACGAACGCTGTTGCCGGAGGCGGAACGCCATTTCGCCGCGCGTGCTCCACAGCGGAGCCGGATCAACGATCTGTTGAGGGCGTGGAATGAATTTCAGGAGCAGCAGCAGCAGTTCTCCGCGTATGCGCCCGCAGCCGGGGAGGAGTTGGAATTGGCACCGCTGATGGAGGGGGTGAAACGAATTCTTGACGGCGCCGGAATGGTGCGCGGTGTGTTGCGCTACCGCCGCTTGAAAATGGAGGCGGAGGCGAAAGGAATCGGTGGATTTGCCGCCGCGCTCGAAGCCGGAACGCTTGTTCCGGCGGAGGTCGCCGGAATCTTCGACTATGTTTACGGCAGCGAGATGCTCAACCAGATTCTCGCGCAGTCGCCGCTGCTCTGCAACTTCACCGGGTCGAGCCGTGAGGAGGGAATCCGCCGCTTCTGCGAGCTGGACCGGAAATACACCGAGCTTTCCCGGCGGATCATCTATGCCCGATTGGCGGCCCGGCTGCCGCGCCGCCGTTCCGGGCCGTGTCCGGAAGGAACCGAACTTGGGATTCTCAAGCGGGAGTGCGAGAAGCGCGCCCGGCTGAAACCGGTGCGGCAGCTGCTTGAACAGATTCCGACGTTGGCGCCGGTGTTGAAGCCCTGTTTTCTGATGAGTCCGCTGTCGGTGGCGCAGTATCTGCCGCCGGATACGGCGCCGTTCGATCTGATCGTTTTCGACGAGGCGTCGCAGATCCCGGTGTGGGATTCCATCGGGGTGATCGCCCGGGGAAAACAGCTGATCGTTGTGGGCGATCCGAAGCAGATGCCGCCGACCAGCTTCTTTCAGAAGGAGGAGGCGGAGGACGAGGAACGGCTGCCGGAGGAGCTCGAGGATATGGAGAGCATTCTGGATGAGTGCATTGCCGCCGGCGTGTATTCCGCCAGCCTCAACTGGCATTACCGCAGCCGTCATGAATCGTTGATCGCGTTCAGCAACCATTACTACTACGGGGACCGGCTTTTCACCTTTCCGGCGGCGCGCAATTCCGAGCGGCTCGGCGTGCGATTCGAGTTCGTTCCGGACGGCATCTACGACCGCCGGGGGACGCGCACCAACCGGCGTGAGGCGGAGGCGCTGGTGCGTTATCTCTTCGACCGGTTGCGGGATCCGAAGCGGACGCCGCGCAGTCTGGGGATCGTCACCTTCAGCCAGGCGCAGAAAGAGCTGATCGAGGATATGATCGAAGAGCAACGCGCGGTGCATCCGGAGCTGGAACATTGTTTCAGCGACCGGAACGAAGAGCCGCCGTTCGTGAAGAATCTGGAAAACGTCCAGGGAGATGAGCGGGATGTCATCCTCTTCTCGATCTGCTACGCCGCAGATTCGGAAGGGAAATTTTCGATGAATTTCGGTCCGCTGAACCGGCAGGGCGGCGAACGGCGGCTGAATGTCGCCATCACCCGGGCGCGGGAACAGGTGGTGGTGTTCTCCAGCGTTCACGCCACGCAGATCGATCTCGCGCGCACCGGTGCGGTGGGGGCGGCGCATCTCAAGTATTTCCTCGACTACGCGGAGAAGGGAATTTCGGTTCCTGCGCGAAGCGGCGGCGGAACTTTGAAGGAGGGGCTGATGGAGCGGATCGCCGCGTTTCTCACCGAGCATGGCTTCATGGTAGAGCGCAACGTCGGGCGGTCCGGCTGCCGGATTGATCTGGCGGTCCGCAATCCGGAAAAGGAGTCAGAGTTTCTGCTGGGAATCGAGTGTGACGGCGACTCTTACGCCGCCTGGAAGACTACCCGCGACCGCGACCATCTGCGCGAAAGTGTGCTGCGTTCGCTCGGCTGGCACATCTGCCGGGCCTGGAGCGTGGACTGGGCGTTTGACCGGCAGCGGGCGGAGCAGAGGCTGCTGGCGCTGCTTGAAGAGATCCGCCGGGCGCCGAAAACACCGGAGCCGGAACCGGTGCAGGCGCAGGCTCCGGAGGCGGAACCGATTCCGCAGTTGCAGTCGCAGGAATCGCCGACGGTCTCGTCGCACCGCCGGGAATACCGGATCTGGGTCAACCGCGAACCGCTGCCGCAGGAGTTTTTCTACGAGTGTGCCGGTCGAACGCTGATCCGGAAACAGATGCGGGAGGTGGTGCAGCAGGAAGGGCCGATCTGTGAATCGTTGCTGAAGAAGCGGCTGGTCCGGGCGTGGGGATTCAGCCGGACCGGGGAGACCATCCAGAATGTGCTCAACGGTTGTCTGCCGCGGGAGCTGGAGAAGACGAAGATCGGGGAGGAGCGGGTATTCTGGCCGGAAGGGCAGAGTTCCGCCGCCTACCGGGATTACCGGGTCGCCGTGGACGAGGCGTCCCGGCGGACGATCGACGAGATTCCGCCGGAGGAGCTGGCGAACGCGATGACGGAGGTGCTGATGGATTTCAGTTCCTGCGAAGAGGATACGCTCTATCGTGAGACGGTGAAGCTCTTCGGATTTTCAGCGGTGACGGCGAAGGCGAGACACTACCTGGAGTTCGGCCGGAAAGCGCTGCAACGCTCCGGCATGGTGGAGTGACGGCCGCGGAAAATTCGGGAATGACGCCCCGGTGCTCATCAGGCAAGGGGCGTTATAGAAGAGCGGCGAAGAACAAACAGGATTACGGCCTTCGCAAAATGTGCGCAAAATATCGGGGACGCCATCTGCGGTTTCAGCGGACGCGATTGACGAGACGCTGATATTCCGCGAAGTAACGTCTCCCCAGTTCGCGGGCGGAGGCGCTGGAAAAATGCAGGTTGTCCCCCTTGTCCGTCAACCCCGCCACGGAGACGTATTCCAGATCCGGCAGTTCTGCCGCAACCGCTTGGATGGCCGCGTCAATCGGGGAAAAGTCGTACTTGCCCCCCTTCAGATATTCCCCCAGCCCGCCGCAGAGAAAGGGTACTCCGGCAAGCGGCAGGTCGGCGCGGAAGTTCCGGATGACCTCCTTCAAATCTTCCGCATAGCGGCAGTTCCTCAATTTTGCGTCAGTCTCCCCCTGATGCCAGAGCACCGCCGCAAACGTACCGCGTTTCAAGGCGGCAACGGCCCGCTCGATCGCCTGATCGTAAGGGCGTTCCTGCGGATCCCACGGAGAACTGCCGCCCCGTTTCCAGGCGGAGATCGGTGTGCCGCCGACCGCGGTCGGCACCAGCCCGACCATGCAGCCGGGATTCGCCTCCAGCAGCAGCCTGCCGAAGGTGCGCCCCGGGCCGACCCCGGCGAACGGACGATCCGCCGTCACCGGCTCCACCGCCGGAACCCATTCGAAATTCCGATTGATCATCAGAAGTCCGGGAATCTCCTCCCGGTCTTCCGGTTCGATTTCTCCGCGACCGGCCATATTGGATTGACCGGCAAGCAGAACCAGCATCAGCTTTTTGTTGTCAAACATAGAGGTTCTTTTCTCCATTGTTTTCGCCTTTTTTTTACTATATCACCGGGCGATTCTGAAAACCATGGATAAAACCTGCAGTTTTTTATATTTTTATGACAGCAAAGGAGCTGTGCCACCTGCATTGCATCAGTTAACCGATGTACTCGTCCAGCCCCGCCCGGGAAAGCTCCTCGCGGAAATTCCGCTCTTCTTCGGCATTCAGACGATTGACCGGAGAACGCATCGGCCCGGGATCGATTCCGGCAAATTTCATAAACACTTTGATCGAAGCCAGGCCGTAACGGGCGGAAATGGCGACGGCCCGGTGTGACAGCTCCATGTACGAACGCGCTTTCGCCATGTCGCCGGCCTCAAAGGCCTCAGTGACACCACGATAGATCTTCGGCAGATAGTTGAATGTGGTGCCGACTCCCGCTTCGGCCCCCATGGCCAGTGCGCCGAGGAGCATCTCATCCCGGCCGAACATCATCTGAATCCGGTCGCCGCCGAGAGCGACGCAACGCTCGAATTCACAGAGATTTTCATTGGTGAACTTGATTCCGGCGAAGTTCGGCACCTCGTCGAGCATGATTTTGACAAATTCACTCATCGGCAGATTCACATGTGTGATGCCGGGGGCATGATAAAGATAGAGCGGCTTTCCGTCGCATGCCGGGGCAATCCGTTTGATGAACTCCGCCAGATCGCGTACCGTTTCCGGCCGGAAATAGTAGGGCGCAATTGCACACAAGGCGTCGGCTCCGGCGGCAGCGGCATGTGCGGCGAGTTCCGCCGACTCCCGGTAACTGCAGGAGCCGATATTCACGATAACCGGAATGCGTCCGGCCGCTTCCCGGATGTAGGTTTTTGCCACCAGCTTGCGCTCTTCCACCGTCAACGAGCAGAACTCCCCGGTGGAGCCGACCGCAAACAGTCCGGCAAATTTCTGCCGCACCGCATACTCCACCAGCGGGGCGATCTTCTCGGGGGCGATGGATTCATCCTCGTGCATCGGCGTGTAGGCCGCGGCGACCAGTCCTTTGAATTTTTGCTTCATCATTGTGCAATACTCCTGCGGAAATTGTTTTTGTTTGAAGTTTTTCTTGTTTAATAGTATAGCAAACTGTATACAATTTGTCAAGCTATTCAGTTCAGAAAATAAAAATAAAGATAAAATTTTTAAAAATGCTATTGACAATTTGGATACAGTTTGCTATAATTAGAAAGGACAAAACAAGATTCCATGGGATCCATCAGGAAAGGAACCGCCATGATTGCGAAGACCCGGGGCAATACCGCAGAATTTGTACACCAACAGCTGCTGGATGATTTGCAGCGGGGCACCCTGCTGCCCGGCGACAAGTTGACGACAGAAGCTCTCGCCAGACGTTACGACGTGTCGCGCACGCCGGTGCGGGAGGCCCTGATCCGGCTGGAGCGGGAAGGGGTGGTGGATGCGGTCGCCAACGCCGGCTATGAAATACGCACGCCGACACTGGATGAACTGTATGACATGTATGAGATCCGTGAAGCGCTCGAAGGGCTCGCCGTTGCCCGGCTGGCCGAACGGGGCGCATCGCCGGAACTGCTTGACGCGCTGCGCCGCAGCTGTGAGCAGTGCCGGAACGCCGTCACCTTCAATGAAAAAGACCAGGGCGACCGGCGGTTTCACACCCTGATCTGCGACGGCTGCGGTTCGGAGACTCTGCAGGGGCTGGTTCGAAATTACCTTGTCCTTTCGACGGTGTTCAATGTGACCCGTTACTTGTTGAAGGAACGCCCCAATCTCAACAAACACGACATTAATCTCGAGCATGAGAATGTGATCCGGGCGATCGAAACGGGCGATGCGAAACTGGCGCGCAAATTGCTCTGCGCCCATATTGCAAATGCCCGCAAACTCTTGAAAAAACTGATGTCATCCAACCGGAAAAAACGTGGTTCGCAAGCTCGCGCGGAAGACTCGCTGCTTCTGTATCCGGTCGGCGACAACGATTTCAGCCATTGAACCAGGAGGGTTTTATGAACAAACAACAGGAAAAACATCAATTGCCCGAACGTCTTTCTTCGTACCGGAAAAAGACGAAGGAAACATTTACCTTGATAGAACTTTTAATCGTTATTGCTATCATTGCAATTTTAGCGGGAATGCTGCTGCCGGCGCTGAATCAGGCACGTCAGACCGCATTCAGCGCACAATGCCAGAGCAACTTGAAGCAGTTGGGCACCGCCTTTTCTCTTTATGGGCAGGAGAATGACGGCTTTTTCCCCATGTCGGTATTCCCCGACTATGCGACGGAAAACACCTGGCTCGGCAAACTCGATCGTTATCTCGGCGGCAGCCGGGCGGTGGTGGAATGCCCTGCCGCTTCAACGAAAATCAAAGCGTTCGCCGAAGCCTTCAACAACGGGAACCTGAGTTGGCGCGGGCCGCAGAACGATGCGGAAAAAGCCTATACCGTCAGTTACATCGGCAATGGTTATCTGATTGAATCCTATGTTTCCACCAGCGGCGAAGTGCGTCATCAGAAAGAGTCACGCCTGAAAAGTGCAAGCCGCGTTTCCGTACTGTTCGATCTATCTGAAAACATCTTTCAGACGGAGTCCTCGTATGCCATCAATAAAATGGCACTGACTCAGGGCCATTTCGTGCAACCGCACATTGCCGGCGGCAAACCCCGTGTGGGGTATCCACACCGCGACGCGGTCAACATTCTCTGGGCGGATGGGCATGTAGGAAAGCAATCGATGGCATTTGCCGCAATGCAGGTAAACCGGATTCAATTCATTCAGGATCATCTCTGGTTTGATGGCGCACTTCGGGCCAAGCCGTGAAAAGAAAATGTAAAGGGAGAAGTTTTTCATGAAAAAAACAGTTTTTTTCGCCGGAATGCTGCTTGCCGTTTCGCTGAACGGCGTAGAATTTTCGATTGACCTGTCGAAAGTGGAACCGGGAGCAATCGCCCCGCAATTTGTTTCGGATGCGTTCAGCGGCACGCTCCGGTTCCGCACGACGGGAACGGATGCCACCGCTGCCAGAGTTCCACAGACTTTCGATTTCAGCAAAGGCGGTCGCATCGAACTGGAGTTCCAGGACGATGCGGTGCAAAGCAATCCCTATCCGCGGCTGCTGGAGGGGGGAGGGATCTCTCTGCATTTTCAAGCCGATTCCCGCTCGAAAAACGGCGACAAGATTCTCAAGGTTCTGCTGAACGACTCCGGCTCGAACGGTTACAATCAGATCATGCTTCCGGTCCCCTGGCGGGCTGGTGCGTGGCACAAGGCGGTATTCACCATCGACCCGGAGGCGAAACTCTTTCAGCTCCGGCTCGATGATTCTCCCGTGAAGAGTTCCGCTCTGACCGTGACGCCGGAGTTGAAGTCTCTGCGGTTTCTCCTGGGGGCAACCGCGTTGAAGAAATCCGCCCGCGGCTTCTGCGGAGCAATCCGGAATGTCAAGATCACCGTGCCGTTCACAATCCGCGATGCGAGCGAAGAGGTGAAGCGGCAGAACAAGCCGATTTCGTCCGGCGTGCGTCATACGCAGATTGCCGCGCTCAAAGGACGGCATCTCGCATTCCCCGGTGTGGCGCAACTCCCTGGCGGGAAACTCGCTGCAGTGTTTCGCGAAGGCGAAGCGCATGTCTGCCCCTATGGGAGAATCTGCATCGTCTATTCGCTGGACGGCGGCAAAAACTGGTCCGCTCCGGTCGCAGTGGCCGATACCGAGAGCGATGAACGCGATCCCTCCATTCAGACGTTGCCGGACGGCCGCGTTCTGTTGACGCACGGAGGCTGGAACAGTTGGATGTTTTACGACGACACCGCGGGGGAGTTCCCGCAGGAAAGCGCCTATATCCGGCAGGCCGGTCCGGAAAAATTCGGCGGTTCCCGTTACCTTTTCAGTACCGATGGCGGCAAAACGTTCGGCAAACCGGTCAAAGTGCCGGGATTTGCCCCCCATGGTCCGGCCGTTGCGCCGGACGGGACGTTCTACCAGCCGTCTCTCGGCAACGACAACGGCAAACGTCAGGTCTATCTCTTCCGCGGTTCCCCCGACGCAAAACAGTGGGAGAAGATCGCCACCGTAGCGGAAATGCCGCTTTCATCCGGCCTGCTCTCGGCCAGTTATGAAGAGCCGCACACGGCGATTCTGCCGGATGGAATCATGGTCACTGCCATCCGCATTCCCGCCCCCGGCGACGGATATATGCGGTTGAGTTTTTCGCACGACCGGGGCAGAACCTGGAGCGAGCCGGTCAAGACTCCCGTGCGCGGATACCCGCAGCATCTGCTGGTGTTGAAGGATGGACGGCTGCTGGCAACCTACGGCTACCGGTACGAACCGATCGGCGTCCGGGCCTGCATCAGCCGCGACGGCGGCAAAACCTGGGATATCGACAACGAAATTGTATTGCAGAACGGCGGTATCAGTCATGATGTCGGTTATCCGGTATCGATCGAACTGGACAACGGAGAGGTGCTCGCGGTCTACTATATGAGCGATAAAAAACATGACAACTGCTTTATCGAAGGGGCATTTTTCCGGCCATGAAACAGACGATCGCACTGGGGCTTGCCGTACTGCTGGCGGGATGCTGTTCGGAAGGGGATCCAATCCGGCGGGCGGAGGAACGGCTCCGTCATGAGGTGGAGACCGCCGGGGGATTCCGGCAGGTCCGGGCTGCGGAAGCACTGGGGCCGACGGCGGACTTCCCCGTCGACTCCCCGGATCCTCAGACCAGGATTGGTCAGTATCGAGTCCGGATTGCGGCGGGCCGACGGGAATACGAAGCGATTCTCCGCAACCGCGCGTTGGATTCCTCCCGGCCGGAACAGTGCCATGCGCTGGAGTGTTCCGCCAAGTTAGCCATCCGGTTTACCAAAGAGGAACAGGACGTTTTGCGGGCCATTGTCCGTGACGACAATCCGCTCGCCGCCGGATACGCACTCTGGCTGCTCGCCGTAAACGATGATGCAGAGGCAAACCGGCAGTTGACGGAGGAGCTGGAAAACGCCGGCCCGCATCTGCAGACCTGCGCTTATGCCTGCGGGTTTCTGCCGGAGCTCTCCGCCGGTCGTGCGCGTGCGCTTCGCCGGCAGATGGAGCAGGCTCCGGCAAATTCCCGGACCGGTGCCTTCGCCGTGTGGGCGCTGGCCCGACACAGACGGGTGACGGCTGACCTGTTGCGGGAAAAGCTGAAACACTGTTCCGACGAAGCGGTTCTCCGCTTCTATCTGGAGGCGCTGGGCGAAGTCGGCACTGCGGCGGAAATTCCGTTGCTTGCCGGCTATCTTGAAGAGGCTTCGCCGGAGGTTGCCAATGCCGCTGCCGGCGCGCTGCTCCGGATTGCCCGCAGAAACTGAATGAAGCGCTTCCGTCCGGTTTCGGGGTGAAAACTCACAGCCCGCGCAGCCGCGACGGCGAGACGCCGGTGGTCTCCCGGATCACCTTGCAGAAGTAGCTGGTGTCGGAAAAACCGCACTCGCCGGCAATTTTTGCAATCGGTTTCCGGGTTGTCCGCAACAGCTTCATCGCGTTATTCATCCGCATTTGAAAGAGGAATTCGCTGGGCGTCGTATTGAGGTAGCGCCGGAAGACCCGCCGCAGAGTCCAGCGGTTCACCTTCAGTACCGCCGCGAGCGTATTGATGTCGAAGGTGGGGTCCTGATAATGGATCGAACAGATGTCCTTCGCCCGTCCCGTCAGGCCGGCGTCCCGCGAGGTGATGCTCTCCTCTCCGCGGATGCGGGCCAGAATGGAACAGATCACCGCAACCGATTCCCGATAGTTGAAATCGCTTTTTTCGCGCATGAGGGATTCCAGGCGCATATAGAGTTCCGTCGGGCACTTCCCGGCATGGAAGCACTTGCGGGGGAACTGATAGGAGCGCAGCAACGCTTCCGCCAGCGGCCCGGCGAACGTCAGCCAGCGGTATTCCCACGGCTCCTCGACGATCTCGTGATGGTGACGCTCCCCTTCCAGCCGGTAAAAGACGTCGCCGGGACGCATGATCTGCGGCTCTTCCCCTTCCAGATAGAATTTTCCGGCACCCGCGATGCACCAGTACAGTTCGACGAACGGCTCCTCCCGCGGCGGCAAGTCCTCGACATAGGGGAAGTAGCGCGCCGTATGGCCGAGCGCGTGCACATAGAGCGGCAGCGGTATCGGCACCGGGTTCCTCACCGAACCGAGCAGGGCGTAGGAAAAACCACGTTTCTTCGGCATCGTCTCTCCTGAATGTTCTGTCTTTAAAATACAATTTTTCTGCAGTTTTACAACCGCATACTGCCCCAAAAGTCATATTTTTGTCATAATTCTTCTCTTGTTTTTCCCGCCGGTTTATAGTATAATGTAGTATCGCTCAAAAGTGATGCACCGGAACAACGAGGGAGAAGGAAAATATGCGTGAAACTTGTTTTACCTTGATTGAACTTCTGATTGTTATAGCGATCATCGCGATCCTTGCGGCGCTGCTGCTGCCCGCTCTGAATTCCGCCCGCGAACGTGCCCGCGGCGTCGCCTGCATCTCCAACTTAAAGCAGGTCGGCATGAGCTGCCGGATGTATGCGGACCAGAACAAGGATATTCTGGCGGTCCAGTTCGTGACCGGCGACGGCTATGACAACTACTACTGGGGCGTGGAGATTTTCGGCTCCCGCAAGGCGATTCCGAAGAACGCCTTCTGTCCCTCCTTTCCCTCGGTCATCAGCGAAAGCGACGCTCTGGCCAAAACCTATGGAATACGGATCAACAATCTGCTGGGGGACCGCGTGGACAAAGCGCACGGGAATCCGGTGGTATCCGGCGGCCTTGACCACAACAATCCGCTCTCCATCCATTTCGCCAAAATGCGGGAACCGTCGCTCTTCCCGATCTTATTCGACAGCATCAATTGCGATACGGGGCTGCCGTCCTGGAGTTTTCACGGCCCGGGCAAATGCGGCATCCATTTCCGCCACGGGAACAAGGCCAACGCCTGGTTCGCCGACGGACATGCGGCCGGGACCGAGTTTCACTCCTGTGCCACAAAATTCTCGCCGATCAACTGGGTTTACACCAATGGCGGCCGGTTTCGAGCTGCAAACTATCAGTTTGCGTTTCTGTAACAGTTGAGGATCGTTGCTGACGGAAGGCGTGATGCCGGGGCATCATGTTTCGGAAATCTCCGCTCGTCGTTTGAGCGGAATCGTTGTAAATCGTTTTTCAGGAGATTAAATCAATGAAATTGCATCCATGGTTGCTCGCCGGTCTGCTACTGCCCGGCACATTGGCCGCACTGACGACGGGCCGGGTCCACCTGCACGGCTCGATGAATCTCAAGGACGCGAAGATGGAATCGGGAGGGAAGGGGACCTATGTCAAATTTTCAAAACGCCCCGATCTGAACGGGAAGGCGGTGCGCTTTGACGTGACCGGGCAGGCCGGGCGGTGGGAACTGCGGAAAATCTCGTTCGTGCCGGAAAAGGACGGCGTTGTTTCCGTGCAGTTTTTCAGCACCTCCTCCCCGGGGAAGGGGATCGTCAACGGCACCCTTTACGATGACATCTCGCTGAATGGAACTCGGCTGCCGAATGGTAATTTTGAGCAGGAGAAGCCGGAATGGCTGGTGCGGACGCTGGCCGGAGAATCGAAACTCCCCGCCCGGGTGGTGGAGGATCGCGGCCTCGTGAAGTTCGGAAAACGCTGCCTGCTCGCCACCGGGGACTCCCGGGCGATTTTTACGGTCAAAGTGAAAAAGGACGAGCGTACGGAACTGACCTTCCAGCATCGCTTTGCCGGGCCGTTGAATCCCGGGCGGGATGTGACGCCGGTCGATCTGCGCGCCTGGGCCAACCGGGATTACGGCGATGCGGAAGCGGGCGACGGCAAAGGCGGCTGGTCCGACCAGGGGCCGCAGCAGGATCTGCATGGATTTGATCCTGCCTTCGTCTCCTTCGGCGGAATGGAATTCACCATGATCGACCCGAAGAACAATGACGGGAAAGCTGTTCTGACCTTTGACTCTCCCTACTGCCGCACGGGGTTGCGGGAAGCAAAAGTGCCCTTCAACGCCCCGCTGCCGGGCGGAAAATTCTTCTATCTGCTGCACACCTCCTGCTGGACACCGAAAGACACGGTGATCGGCACGGTGAAGTTCCATTTCGCGGATGGCTTGAATGCCGAATACGAGATTCGTTCCGGCCGCGACGTGCTCGACTGGATTGCCATCACCGGCGGCGCCAATGCCAGAAAGGTCTATGGCGCACCGGTCAAACATGGATTTGGCGGATTCTTTCTCTCCCGCTTCACGCTGCCCGGCAAGCCGGTGGCGGCAATCACCTTCGCCACGACCGGCAAAGCGGTCTGGATCATCGGCGCGGCAAGTTTCTCGTCGCGTGAGGTGAGCGTCGGAATGAACGAATTCAAGCCGGATGCGGCCTGGAAACCGGCGGATTTCCCGAGTTTGCAGGTGGTGGAGAATTCCGCCATCGATTTCAGCCGTTTCCTGCCCCCCGGTCCGGCTGGCCGGTACGGGAGGGTCCGCTTTTCGCCGGCCGGAGGGCTGGAGTTTGAAAAACTCCCCGGCGTGGAACAGCACTTCTTCGGCTTCGCGGAGTGGGCGTGTGACCGCCTCTACCGGATTGGCGAGCGGAAACGGATTCCGCGCGACCGCACGCAGGATGTGCCGCTCTTCTGTCGACTGATGCGGCGCCAGGGGTACAACGCGCTCCGGATCGGAGCCATTCCGGACAATCGGAATCTTCAGAATCTCCATTACGACGCCCGCTGGCTCGACTTTATGGACTATCTTCTCGCCGAAGGGAAGAAACAGGGAATCTATTTCTATCTCAACCTCGATTACGGCTCTCTGGGGAAACGCTACTGGACAAGTCAGGACAGGCTTGAGGGGCGTTTCCGCTTCATCATCGGCGATCCGGAGGTGCGGAACGCCTGGCGGAAGCTGGTGGAGGAGCTGCTGAACCATGTCAACCCCTACACCGGCGTCGCCTGGAAGGATGAGCCCGCCGTCATCTGTCTGGAGTTCAGCAACGAGCTGGAGCTGGGCATTCACTATTATGCCCGGCTGCCGAAACCGCTGAAAGCCATGCTGCTGAAGCGGTGGCATCGGTTTCTTTCTGCGAAATACGGTTCGTTGGAAGCGGTCAAACAGGCGTGGGGGGAGACCGGGGCGGCAAAGACGATCGAAGATTTTGATTATCCCCGCAGTTTCTGGGTGAACAATCAGGAAAACCGGGACTGGAATGAATTTCTGTTCGACCGGCTTTCCGAACTTCAGCTCTGGTGCGCCGCTGAGATTCGCCGCATGGGATATGCGGGACTGATCACGCAGTACAACTGCGGCAAGCAGATCCGGCACAGCCGTCTGCGTGCGGAGTGCAGCGACATCGTCTCGATCAACACCTACTTCAATCACCCTCGCGGAGGATGGGGAAACGCCGGAACCCAGTATCTGCAGAACAGCTCCATCGAATCGGCGGTGCCCCATTTTCTCACCGCTTCCGCGTCGCGGCTGGCGAACCGGCCGCTTCTGGTCACCGAGCACAACCACTGCTACGCCAATCAGTATCAGTACGAACATGCGCTCACCTTTCCGGCCTATGCGGCGTTGCAGAACTTCAGCGGGCTGTTCATCCACTACGGCGGGGTGTGGCTGGATCGAAATCCGGACCTCATCTACAATCCGCCCAACACGCTCGACCCGTTCCGGGTCTACGATTCGCCGCTTCACCGGGCAAACGAATTTCTGGGCGCGTGCCTTTTCGGCCGCGGCGATGTCCGCCGCTCGAAAAACCGGATTGATCTGTCGTATGACACCGGGTTCCTGCGAAACGCGCCGCCGGAGAGCGCGGTCAATTCCGAACAGTCCAAGCTCTCGCTGCTGACCGGATTCGGGCTGCAGGTGACCGATCTCCCGTTCCGGAGCCGGTCAAGTTTTCAGCCGCCCAAGGCGCAGGCGCAGCTGACGTTGGCGCCCGCCGGGGGATCTCGAGCCAGGATGGAACTCTTTTTCAGCGAAGTCGACGCGGCGGGCAAGGAGAGCTTTTCTTTGAAGAAGACGGTTCAGCACCTGAAGGAGAAGGGCGTGCTTCCCGCCGGAAATCGGACCGATGTCGATCAGCAGATTTTTGAAAGCGATACGGGGGAACTTCTGCTCAATCAGACCGGCTGTTCGATGAGCGTCTCCACGCCGATGACGGAGGGGGCCGCCCAGCTGGCGGGAAACAGCGCGCGGTTCAAGGTGCTGGAAATCCTCAACCGCAGTGTCAATTCGACCATTGCGCTCACCTCGATGGACGGAAGGCCGCTGTCGGAATCCGGCCGGATGGTGCTGGTCATCGGCACCGAACAGGCGGCGACCGGCATGCGGATGACGGCGGACCGGGTGACGGTTCTGGATCCCGGCCGGTATCCGGCGCTGTTGCGGACGGGGAAATTCCGGCTCAAGCTGCATCCCGCCGCGGGGGAATACGAGCTCTATCCTCTGTCGGTCAACGGAATCCGCCGCGCGCCTCTGCCGCTGGTCCGGGAAGGGAAAAGCTGGAGCGTGGAGATTGATACTGCCGCGTTGCCGGACGGGCCGACCCCCTTCTTCGAGTTCGTGAAGCGATAAGAGAGACGGAAAGACAACGGCACGGCGGAGGTGGACATGGTTTCAAACTTCGCCGTGCCGAACATTTTTACAGAAGAGAAGGAGGTAGTGCCAGGGACGGGATTCGAACCCGCATGGTTTTTTGACCGATTGATTTTAAGTCAATTGCGTCTGCCGTTCCGCCACCCTGGCATGAAACCTGCCGACTCCGTCGGAACCGGCAGGTTTTCTCATAAGATAATCGACATTGCCGGTGTTGTCCAGTCGGATTGCGGAAAATTCAACGACTTTCCGGCGGATTCAGCCGGCGGCGGCGGAAATCCCGTGGCGATTCCCCCTGAAACCGGTGAAACTCCGAGGAGAAATAGAGGGCGTTGGAGTACCCGAGCCGGAAGGCAATCTCCTTGATCGGCTCCTCCGTCGTCAGCAGCAGACGCTTGGCCGCCTCCATCTTCCGCTGAATCAGATAATGAATCGGCGAAATCCCGACGTGGCGGCGGAAGAGCCGGTGCAGCGTCGCCGCACTCAGATGAAACCGTTCCGCCAGCTCGTCGATCGTTGCGCTGCCGCCGAGATTCCGATCCAGATAGCGAAGCACCGCCGTCAACGGCTCGGGCATACGCTCCTGCCGGGAATCGAGCGAAAGCAGATGCAGCAGCCGGTACAGCAGAATGGAACTGCGCACGGCAAAATCATCCGGCCGTTCCCGCAGCAGGCGAACCGCTTCGTCAAAGCAAAGATCCAGCTCCCCCGGATTGCGGATCGGAATCAGATTGACCCGGGCCAGACCGAGGGTTTCCAGCAGAGGTTCCAGCAGCGGGCCGGTAATGCAGACCGTCCGCTTCATGGCGCTGGAGTCGATTTCGCAGGCCATTTCCACGTCGCAGCCGGGCCGGACCAGAAAGACAGTGTCCGGCCCCGCCGGGAACTCCGCGCCATCCTGCACAAACCGAAAGTGACCGACCCGGACGAACTCGACGGCGAAGATTTCCGAATTCTCCCGGAAACGGTAGCACCCCTTCACCCATTCATCCGTTCCGGCGAAATCAATCCGCAGCGGCCAGCTCTCCAGAGGAGGGGTGTGGTCGTAGAGAAAGTGATGCTGCGGATATTTGCCCACATCGATCCCCCCCAGTCGGGTGACGGAGTTGTCGATGATGATTCGGCTCTGCTGTTTGAGAGATGTTGCTGCCATAGTCGAATTCCATCCGGTTTTCTTTTTTAATATAAGTTGAAAACAGGAAATTTCAATTCACGGATCTCGAGGCGCGGCAAGGCTCAGCTCCGTTCCTTTCCCGCCGGGGGAATATGCCTCCATACAAAAAGAGCGCTCCCCCCGGCGTGAGGGGAACGCTCCCGCGGCGGAACCGGCCGTTATTCGCCTCGCATCCAGACCGCCATGTGTGCCGGTCCGCGGTTCTGCCAGAGCGCGTAGGGAACCGCCAGGAATTCCGTCTCCTTCCGCTCCGGTTCTCCCCGGTAGTAGAGGGCGCCGCCGGAGCAGTCGCTCTCCTCGAACGCCCGTCCCCGGATGGCGACGGTCCCGGCCGGAAGTCCCGGCGCCTCTTCGAGCTTGAACTCCTGCCGGGCGGGCAGAATCAAGCGGGGAATGCGGTCGCCGTTATCCACGCTTTCCAGCGCATAGACCACCGGGCCGCGCATCAGGGCGATTCTGCCGGCGTCGGAGGTGACCTGCCAGTGGGCGCGAATCACCTCAACCGGCATCTCCAGCGCGAGTTCCAGCCGGTCGCCGGAGCTCCATTCGCGCTCCAGCTGAAGGTAGCCCTCTTCCGGCGTTGCGTCGACCAAAGCGCCGTTGAGCCGGAGCTGGAACGCTCTGCACCAGCCGGGAATGCGCAGCGCCAGGCGGAACGAACCGCCGCGCCGGATTGTGATCGGAACCAAACCGTCGTAGGGGTATTGCCCGCCGATTTCCAGCTCTCCTTCGGAGAACCGGTAGAGTCCGGCGGCCGGAATGTCAAGCCGGAACTCGCCCTGACGCGTCGTGAAGGTGAAATTCCCCAGCTGCGGCAGGAAGCGGCAGTAGCTGGTCGGGCAGCAGGAGCAGTCGAACCACGGCTGCCGTTCCGCACAGGTGGTGTTGTGCACAAACGTATTGGCATCGACTTCGTGCAGATTGGCGTAGAAGTACTGGTCGCCGTGGAGGCTGATTCCGCTCAATGCGCCGTTGTAAAGCGCCTGTTCCATGACGTCGGCGAATTTGCCGCGCCCGGTGTATTCCAGCATCCGCCGGGAGAAGAGGACCAGCGCCATGGTCGCACAGCTTTCCGCATAGGAGGTGTCGTTCGGCAGATTCCAGTCGACGGTGAACTGCTCCTGAATGGGGGTGGAACCGCACCCGCCGGTGATGTACATCCGTTTTTGAGCGATGCTGTCGAACATCCGCTCGCAGACGGCGAACAGCTCCTTGTCCTGCGTGGCGGCGGCGACGTCGGCCATGCCGGAGTAGAGATAGAGGGCGCGGACACTGTGCCCCACCGCATCCTGCTCCTCCCGGACCGGCCGGGCCGCCTGCCGGTTGGCAAGCTGTTCGCGGCTCAGCAAGGAGCCGTTCCGTTTCGCCTCTTCCTCAAAATAGTTCGGCGACGTGCCGCGGCGGTCGATGAAGAATTTGGCAAGTTCGGCATATTTTTTCTCGCCGGTGGCGTCGGCAAGCTTACAGAGGGCGAGTTCCAGCTCCTCGTGACCGGGATATCCCTGCTTCTGACCGGGAGCGGGGCCGAATACCGAGCCGATGTAGTCGGCATAACGGGCGAGGGCGTCGACAAACTTCCGGTTCCCGGTGGCGTGAAAATGGGCAACCGCGGCTTCCATCAGGTGGCCGGCGCAGTAAAGTTCGTGGCTTTCAAACAGATGCTTCCAGCGGTTTTCCGGTTCGACGCAGGTGTAGTAGGTGTTGAGGTAGCCATCCGGCTGCTGAGCGGAGATGACCAGGTCGACGAAACGGTCGAGCTCTTCCGCCAGAGCCTTGTCCTCCGGGTGAAGTTCGACCATGTAGGCCATCCCCTCGAGCACCTTGGCGAAGTCGGAGTCGAAAAAACGGTGCGGCTGATTCGGCATGCCCGGCTTCCAGTCGAGCCGGAAACAGTCGACGCGGCCGGTTTCCCGACACCTCGCCACAGAAGAGGGAATGGTGGCGTTGCGGCAGCTTTCCATGCGCGGCGCAAACACCGGGTCGCGCATGACTGCGGAAAATGAGTGATTCATATCGGACTCCTTTCTTCATTCGACGGATTTTTTTGTCTGCTTTTATTATAGCGTCGTTTGCTTTTTTCCGGAAGGGGGATAAAGTATCATAAACAGAGGACAATTCCGATATGGCTGCTGTCGATGAGACAATTTGCCGGCTGGTCAGCGCCGGCCGCTTCATCTCCCGGGGGAAGGGGCGTCACATCACCCGGGTGATCGATTCCTACGAGCTGATTCTGGTCGTTTCCGGGGTGCTGGAGATGTTTGAGGAGACGCAGCGCTTCCGGGTGGAGGCGGGGGAATATCTGGTGCTCTCCCCCGGCCGACGCCACGGGGGTATCGGTGCATACGGGGCGGATTTGTCGTTCTTCTGGTGCCATTTTCTGCCCCGGAGCGAAGCGGGAGAGGCGCGGCTTGCCGCACTCGCCGGCACGGCTCCGGCGGCCCGGCCGGGGCGGTTTGCGGAATACTTTTCCCTGTTGCTCACCGAAGAGAAAGCGGCGCGAAACCGCCTGGCGGAACATCAGCGGTGCATCGATCTGCTCGGAGAACTCCTGCTGGCGGAAGCGGCATTGCCGCCGGAGCACGGTCCGGGCCGCGGGGCAGGGGGGACGATTCCGGAACAGGCCGAGACGCTGATCCGGCTCCATTTCGAAGAGGATATCTCCACCGCAACGCTGGCCCGGGAGCTGGGCTGTCACCCCGATTATCTGGGGCGGCTCTACCGGGAGCGGTTCGGATGCACCGTGATCGATGCGATCAACGATGCACGGATCAACTGCGCTCGAAGACTCCTGGTGAACAGCCATCTTTCAGTGAAGGAGATCACTTTTGAATCCGGGTTCAACGATCCGGTCTATTTCCGCCGGCAGTTCTTCCGCCGGACCGGGATGACGCCGGGCGAGTACCGGCGTAGCCGTCTGGGCGGACACATCAACACCGAATGAAGATCGGGCCGCGAAGCTGTAAAGGAGGAAAATTCAGGGGAATTTTCAATAAAATCCTCCGCGCGGATTGGGATAATCCGGAAACGGTAGTATATTAATAGTGCATTTGTAAAAATTCAACAGCGGAGTTTGTTGATCGTTATGCAGAAAATTATGCTGAGCGGCAAGATTCACAACGCCCGTCTGACGGCTTGCATGCTCGATTATGAAGGCAGTCTGGAAATTGATCCGGAACTGCTGGCGGAAGCGGGGATTCTCCCCTACGAAAAGATTCTCGTGGTAAACCGGAACAACGGGAAGCGGCTGGAAACCTACGCCATCCCCGGGGAACCCGGCAGCAAGGTGTTCTGTCTCAACGGGCCGGCGGCTCATTGCGGCAGTGTCGGAGACGTGGTGACCATCATGGCGTTCAGTGTCTGCTCCGAGACGGAGGCTTCGGTGATCTCGCCGACGGTGATCGTGCTCGACGAGAAGAACGAGATCATCATGCGCAAGGGCAGGGCGCGGCATTGACGGAACAGGAGAGGGGCGGCCATGGCGAACGCGCGCGGACAGGTACTGGCGGAGTATGTCGCCATGCTGGCGTGCGCGGTGGTGCTGGCGTTCGCGCTTCTCGCGTTGTTTTCCGGCGTATCTGTGTATGGCCGCCGGTTGGTTGAACTGGTGAGTTTCGATATTCCTTAAAACCATTAGAGAGGATCGGGAGGGCAAAAGATGGGAGTCATTCGCAACCGGAAACGGAGAGGCCAGCGCGGTCAGGCTGTGGTGGAATACATCATTCTGGTGGTGGTCATCGCTCTGGGCGCGCTGTTTGTGCTGGCCAATTTCAGTGACCGTCTCCGCGATATGATTACCGGCGTGACCGTCACCCTCGGCGGGGAAGAGGATGCAACGGCGGACCGCAGCAGTCTGGATATCGTTCAGGAGCTGGATAAGACCGGTGTGGATTGATTGATATGCCGGATCGGACAAGGGGAATCCGGAGCGTTTCTGGCCGCACGCCATCCTTCTGGTGGGGGTGCGGTGTCTTTCTTCTGGCGGTTCTGCCGTTCCTGCCCAGCGCGGGGTATCCGTTTCTGGTGGAGTGGGATGACGGCCGGTTTGTGCTGTTCAACGACCGGTTGCTTCCCTCGCTGGAAAATGCGTTGCATCTTGCCACGCACACCTTTCAGACGCTGTACACACCGCTGCCGATGCTTTCGCTGATGGTGGACCGGTTCTTTTTCGGCACTCTTCCTGCCGGATATCACTGGCACAATCTTCTGTTGCACGGCGTCTCCGCGCTCCTGCTCTTTCTGATATTCCGCCGCCTGGAGGTGCGCGACTGGATCGCCGCGGCGGGTGCTCTGCTCTGGGCGGTGCTTCCGGCCCGGGTGGAATCGGTGGTCTGGATCGCGGAGCGCAAGGATCTGACCGCCGGAGTGTTCGCCTTCGCCGCCTTCTGGCTGTTTCTCCGGGCCGCGGCGGCGGAGAAAGCCTCCCGGGTGAGTGCGATTCTGCTGTTTCTGGCCGGCATCAGCAAACCCTCGACCCTGCCGTTATTCGGCGTGATGGTGTTGTATCTCTACTGCCGCTCCGGTCGTTGGAGCTCCATTCGGCTGGCGTTGCCGCAGATTGTTTCCGCCCTGGCGGCGACCGCGATCGTGACCGGAATTTCCATGGTCGATCTCGCCGGCGAAGCACCGCCGCCGGAGGGTGAAAGCGGGTTGCTCGGAGCGATGGTGCGCTTCTGCCGCTATGTTGCCGCCTCGGTTCTGCCGGCGGGGATGAATCCGCTCCACCCCCGTTTTCACGTTGCGGACAACTGGCTGCCCGGCGTTCTCTCCGCCGCCGGAGTGGCGTTGATTCTGATGCTCGCCGCCCGGAAAAGCGGCCTCTCCTGGCGGGCGATGCTGCTGTTTGCCTGCGCATTCGGCGGAATGTGGCTGCCGTCGGAAGCGAGCGGCAGATTCACCAATGCCGACTTCTGTGAACGATACGGCTACTTTCCGTCCGCCGTGGTATGGGGATTTCTCGTGGTGATTGCGGAGCGTCTGCTGTTGCGTCATCCCGATTGGCGGCGGGGACTGGCGGCCGGTGCGGTATGCTGGTTTGTGCTCTGTGCCGGTGTGACGCTTTGGTATCTGCCGGTATTTTCGGATACGGCCAAACTCTTTAGCTATGCCGTCGAAGCGGCACGGGTGCCGAATGCGAAGGCGATGGAGGGGCTGGCGCTGACCGGCTTCAACCGCAACGATCCGGCGTTGATCGCCCAAGCGGGCAACGCCTTTCTGGAAGCTGCGGAAGGAGTTCCGGAGAAGGCTCGTCTGCTCTACGAAAACACCGGCCGCTGTTTCGCCGGGGAGGCGGCCATGCGGCGCGGCGATCTCCCGCTGGCGGCGCAGCTGTTGCTGGAACCGCTGAACGCGACGGCAGAACCCGCCATGTTTGCTCCGGAACAGTATCTGGGCGGCTGGTACGGCAATGCGGTTTCGCTGTTGCTGGCGGCGAACCGGCAACCGGCAGCCCTGCAGTTGTTGAACCGCCAACTTGACCGGGGAATCGGTTCGGAGGCGGAACTCGCCTTCGCGGCCGGAGTGCGCTGTTATCTGGCAGGGGATCGGGCCGGAGCTCGCCAAGCGTGGCTGCGGGCACGGGAACTGCGCCCCGACGATCCGCGGATTGAATTCAACCTGCGCAGGTTGGGTGAGTTCGGCGCAGGAGACAAATGACCGGAAGCAATCGATCTTGTTGCGGGAGTTTATCCGTAGCGGGAGGAAACAGGAGTAGCGAAAACGCAGCGAGAATATACGAAATCACTCTTTGCTGGAGTTCTTTTCCGTGTTACAAATTGCTGCTTTTTGATATAGTGCGATATGACGTGTTGCCATCCGGGTTGCAGAAAATTCTTCCGCTGCAGTGAGACGGGCATTTTCACTCAAACGTGGCCGATTTTTGAGCAGGTAGTTGAAACCATACAGGAAATCATCGATGTTTTCCGGCTCAGCAAGATATCCGGTCTGCAGATGCCTTACGACTTCAGGAATGGCTCCCTGATTGGTGGAGAGTACCGGTATCCCGGAAAATAAAGCTTCCAGGTTCGTCAATCCAAAGGATTCAATGCGAGTCGGATTGAAGAACATTGTCAGAACTTGATAGAAATATTTCATTTCCTGTTGTGAAAGCATATTGAGGCAGCGGACTCGGCCGGTGGACTGCAATGCGGCCAGTTCCGGAGCAATGCCGGCAACGAGGAAAATAATTTTTCGGTTCTCTTTGATGAGCCTGTCGAGCAGTCTCCTGGCCAAGTCACCTCCTTTTACGCGATTCGAGAAGTCCACGGCGGCGAGGCCGATATAATCGGCGTTTGGATTGAGGTTCAACCGTGTGCAGGCGGCATGGCGATCTCCCGGCGCAAACTCTTCGCAGGAAAGTCCATGTGGAATGACGGTTACCGGATGGTCGCAAAACAAGACACTTTCTCGAATTTCTTTTGCAAGATAGTGGCTTGGAGAAATAATGTGAAGGGGCAAGTCCAGCCAGTGTCGGCGTTTCCTATTCCAGTAAAAGCGGTCTAGATCGATTCCGTGATCCGTATGGTTGCTGCGTGTATAACCATCGCGATAACGGGGAACCGTGCCGGGAATATGGTATTGTTCCGTTCCGTGATAAGGCCAGCCGTCATGAAAGGTCCAGACAACGCGAGCGTGTCGGCAGAGTCTACTGATTTCCGGTACGGACATCATTTCGCCAACAATGCTGTGCAAGTGAATAATATCCGGATGTTGGGCCAGGATTTCCGGCACCAGTCCTCCAGGGAAAAGTTGGAACGTATGTCCACTGTAATTGGTCGATTTTGCAAGGCGGTACGACTGGTGCACGAAACGCTGAAACTGTCGCATGAAAAAAAGCTTTCGCGGAGTGCCGAGCGGGATCACATCTGGCAGATTTTCATGAACGACAGCCATGAATCGGGAGTCTTTGCCCTGTTTTGACAACGCCCGGTGCAGACGCATGGCAGCCGTGGCAGCTCCACCGCGAGCGGCAAAATAACAGATATGACAAATTTTCATGGAGATATCACCAACTTTGCCGAAACAGCATTTTTTTGATTTTGACGATTCGTCTGGGAAGACAGTACACCTTAAATTTCAATAATTTTAATTTTCGCAGAGCTGTTTTTGTTCCGGATTGCACGAAAGGTGCGGCCAGAAAGGGGTAGATCGACTCGAAGCCTTGCCACCACTCGGGCTGTTCTTTCCACAGGTAATTTTTTTTCAATCCGGAAGCTACCGTCTGAATCAACTCTCTGTTGAATCGATCGGAGAAAAAGGAGAGCCGGTTCAATATCTCAAAATAAAAATAGCGGTAGATGTGCATATAGAATCGCGCTTCCAGCTCTGGAGTCCAGGTTCCATGTTGTTGGAGAAATGTTCTGACTTCGACGATGGGACGAAAACAGGTTGCAAAAAAACGTAGATCATTTCGGGCGGTCAGAGAACCGGCATTTCTTCGTTCATAGCAGTAAAGAGTTTGCGGCAGGCAGACAACTTTGTCAGCATACATGAGCAGTTGGGTAGTGAAATAGAAGTCTTCTCCCAGAAGGGGATCAGGCAGATGGCGGATGTTGTTCCGGGTAATGAGAGTCCGCCGCAACAATTTATTCCATTCGTAATTTTCTACATTGGGAAAGATGGGGTGTGGAGTACGGGTCATCAGAAAAGCAGGAAGGAAATCGCGACCGGAACCGCTGATTCGTGTGGAAAATTCCGGATAAATTCGTTGAGAAAAGCGATGAAGGTGTCGCGCTTGAAAAGCAATTACATCCGGATGTTCCTCGGTAACTACATTACTAAGTTTTTTTATAGCATCATCAGCCAGATAATCATCGGCATCTAGAAAAAGAATGTATTCTCCTCTAGCTTTCTGTACTCCATGATCCCGTGTCGGCCCCAGGCCAAGATTCTTTTTGTTTCTGATGATATGAAAACGAGGATCTCCTGTGATGAATTTTTGTACTATCTCAATACTGTTATCACCTCCGCAATCATCAACCAGAATCACTTCCATAGATGCAAAATTTTGCCGCAAAACACTTTTTATGCAACGCAGAATGTAGCGTTCCACACGATACACCGGGATAATTACTGAAATCAGCAGATTCATAGTTGAGCCAGATTTTTCAGTAAAATTTGACAATGGGTTTGCCAGGAAAACCCTTTTGCTCGTGCCAGCCCGGCTTGACGTAGCTTTGCCTGAAGTTCACTATCAAGATAAACCTTCTTCATGGCATCCAAAATATCTTGCGAGGAGGTTGGATCAATCAGAAAAGCTGCATTGCCCGCAATTTCACCAACAGAGCTGTTATTGCTGCAGATTACTGGCAGTCCGCTGGCAAATGCCTCCAGGACCGGTAAGCCAAACCCTTCATAGTGAGAAAAGAAACAAAAACAGGAAGAGGCACTGTATAACAATGGTATATCTTGATCTGGAACAAATCCTGTAGCAATAATGCCGAGGTTATGCGTTGCAGGTGTTTGAAATTCGAGACCCGCCGGCCCGACCAATAACAATGTCAGAGCATCTTGGGGAAACAACTGTTTTAATTCCAGAAAGCCATGCAAAAGAGCTTCCAGATTTTTCCTTTTTCCACTGGAGGCAACGGAGAGAAAACAAAAGCTATTTTCAGCAATTCCATAGTTTCGACGTATCTGAGCATTCTCTTCCGATGATCGTGGATAAAAATTATTGGATGCAGCTCCATAGGTGATTGCTGATGGTTGTCGAGCTTCAGGGAAAAATTCTTGAAAATCCTGTCGGGTGAATTTTGACATAAAAAACAACAGGTCCGAATAACGTGCAAAAAGAGAAAAATCGATCAGATATCCCCAGTATTCTCGAGACGGAAACGGAACATAACGCAACGGAATAATATCGTGAATCAAAGCCGCTTTGCGAATGTTTTTGTCAATGTAAAAACATGGCGGATAAGCTCGGAACGGAGAATAACAAATTAACTTTCTATTTTTAAATTCCGGCAAAGAGGAAACTTTAATTGTTCCAAGCGACCAGAGTTTTATCAAAAATGGAAGAAATGGAGGCAGGAGATGTTTGCATCCTAAATTCCCCATGCGCTCCAGCAGATGTACCAGTAGTGAAACTGGTTTTCTGAGTAGACTTGCCGCAATACGGTACGAAGGAAGTTGAAATATTTTGGTATTTTTTAGAAAAGAAAGATTTTCGATTAGATAAGAAATATATCTTTCATCCCCACGGCTGGAGTATAAATATAATTCGAATTTATCATTTTGAACAATTGTTTTCAGTTCCTCAAGGCAAACTCTCTCGATGCCACTGATGACAAGTCCAGCTTGTTCATGATGCCGAGTATGAACGCTTACGTCAAAGAATAAAATAATTTCAGGCATTTTTTCTCAGAGTATTTGTTATTTTAAAAAGAGATTTTTCTATGGAGTCTACGGTCTGCTCAAAATTCAAATTTTGACAGACATAGTGAAATGCATTTTTTCTGATTTCGAAATACAAGTCAGGGTTCTCCGTCAATGCCAAAATTTGATTGGCACAATTTACTGGAGAATAGTCATCAAAAAGAAGGCAATTGACTCCATGGATGCTATAATCGATACTGCCTCCATCTCCAGAACTTACTACCACTGTGCCGGCAGCCATAGCTTCCAGCGGTACCAAACCATATGGTTCATTCCAACAGGATGGAAACAGTAGAATATCATGTTGGTGGTATATTTGATACATGAGAGATTGTCGTTGAAACGGATGAAGTTCAACTATGGCTCCGAGATTGAGTTCCTCTACAACCCTATACCATCTATTACAATCTTCAACTGACATTGCTCCATAGGCAGTGAAATGAACAGAAATTTTTTGGCTCAAAATTTTGACGGTTTCCAATGCAATCAGGATACCTTTTTCTTTACAAAACCGACCGGAGAACAACAGACGCAAGGGAGAATTTAATGCTTTCTTTTCATGGTCAAAAACTATATCCGCTACATTGATTCCGAAAGGAATTCGCTGATGAGAAATGACACGAGTTTCAAAATATTTCAGACATTGGTCTTCTACCATTTTACTGCAAAATTGTGCATGGAGATGAGGTAAATTCAGTTGAGTTCTCCAGCATTGCAACCCAAGCTTTTCTGTTAGCTGAAACAGCAAATTAAATTTTTTGAAGTTTTGCAGAGCTAGGTTAAAATCCAACTTCTGCAGTCGCATAAACCAGAGATCAAAAAAATAAAAAACCAGTAAAAGATTGGTGTCATGCAGGCAATTTAATGTAGAAACGGTTAGATCATACGGTTTCCAGACATACACACAATCAGGCTGAAACTGCTTAATTACTTTCTTCAGTGCATAATAATTATGCCATTCCAGATAAAGTAGGCGAAGACGACGGGCAAGGCCGGGCGGCATTATTGGTATATTTTCCAATACTCTAAGTGTTTTATAGTTATTCCTAGAGATTGATTCTGAAATGCCTTCTTTGCGAGAGGTTACCACAAGACAGGTGTGTCCTCGTCCCGCCAGAGCTTCCGTGACATGAAAACACCCCAGCTCATACCCTCCAATGACGTCAGGAGGAAAATGATCTGAAAGTACAAGAATTTTCATGCAATTGACCTCTTAAGAACCAGGATGCGGAAAATACCTCGCGGCAATCCTGAAGGTTGATAACACAGATAGAGAAGAAAAAGTTCCCAATAACGCTTCCAACCGGACTCTTTTAAAATCCGATTGTACATACCTAACTCCAAATGAGCAACGACAAAAGCACGTTTTATTTCTGATGCGGAGAAATTATTCCATTCAAAAACAGGAGTTAAACGCTTCAAATCATTTGAAAAATGCAGGCTTACTATATTTTTGTTCAACATTCGGCCGTGGCATTTGATTTCGTTATAAACGGCAGTGTGTGGGTAAGGCATCAAAATATTGAAATTAGCAGCAATCTTTAAACGGCGAATTAGTTTGATGGAGAGAGTAACGTCTTTCATTGAATCTCCAGGAAGGCCGATAATAAAAAAAGCACTGACATTGATTTGAGCCTGCTGTAGAAAGTGGATTCCTCTTTCGATAGCATCCAGTGTCGTTCCCTTATTTATTCTTGCAAAAACTTGAGGACTTCCGCTTTCCAGTCCGACCGAAGCTTGCTGACAACCGCTGGCATACATCAGTTCTGCCAATTCTTTGTCAATTCGATCCGCTCGGATTCCATTGGGACAATACCAGCGTAACTGCAAATTGCGGGAAATTAATTCCCTGCACATTCTTTTGCAACGATCCATATCAACATTCCAGGAATCGTCTATAATCTGAAATTGGCGAATGTGATATTTCTGTTTTGCATATTGCAATTCTTCAATAATATTTTCTACTGAGCGATAACGCCATTGGCGTCCATTGATTAGCGGAACAGTACAATAGATGCAACCATACGGGCAGCCACGACTGGTAACGATAGGATAATGTTCCTGGTTATGACGCTTTACATCTTCGCCAAATAAGGAATAATCAGGGAAATCCAGTTCATCAAGAGAGATACGTCGATCAGGCAGATAGACAGGAATTCCCAGGTCCATAATATGGCCATTTTTTAAATTACAGAATATTTTATTTTGAAATAAAGCTTCTAATGCAACTGGAAGATCTATTTCTCCCTCGCCAACAAAAAGAAGATCCGCCATAGAATTTTTCTGCTCAGCCAGAGATTGATAATTCAATGTAATATGCGGCCCACCGAAACAGAGTTTAATTTCTTTTCCATAACGTTTTCGAATTTCCGCGGCTAGTTCTTCAGCTGCTGCAAATGTTGCAGTTTTACAAGAAAAACCAATTATATGTGGAGAAAACGAATCAATCCGAGAAAAAAAATTCTGCGGATCAAACAGTTCGTTATTCAGGTCAAACAGAGAAACCTCCCAGTGGGCTTTTTGCAACACCGGAATTAGGTATGCAAGGCCAATATTAGGGAATGCTGGATTACCATTAACTGCACCTTGCCAGCCGGGAGGATCTACGAGCAGTATTCTACGATTGATTTTCTGATTCATTGTTTTCCGATTGCTCATCGTCTCATGCTACAATTATGAACTGATTTCTACGGAGCATGATAAAACATCTTACTGTATATCTGTCTTGGTAAGTTTGCAAGTTTCCTGCATCTTCTGTTGGCACATATTTTTAATTTCTATTGCCTCTGTAAGCTAGGGGTGACTAATTCTGCAGAACGAGAGAAAGTATAAACATACTTTGGAAGCAGAAAAAATGGGGTGGTAAACGGGACTCGAACCCGCGACCTCCTGGGCCACAACCAGGCGCTCTAACCAACTGAGCTACAACCACCATTTTCAGCACGTTTTATATAATACAGCATCTTCGGGAAAATGCAAGCTGTTTTCTGCTCAAAAACAGAAAAAAAGCACATTTTTGAGCAGATGTATGATTCTGCGACGGTTCTTGACCAGGCGGAGCGTGTCTTGAGCAGAAAGGCCGATCGTTCTTATTGTTTATTGCAAAAGGCCGTGAAAGAGAGTAAATCTTTCACGGCCTTTCAATCATCAACGTCTGTTTTTGCGGAATCCTTCGAGCAGAACCTGCTTTCGATCGGTATTCGGGGCAGGGCGGATGCTCTTATGATCGGAACCGGCTTTTTCCACATCCCAGACGGAGGCTTCGCGGAATGCATGATAGCTCCAGTCCCAGTGATAATCCTCGAAGATCTTGATGAGGTCCCGCAGATATTGCGCGGCTCCCGGCGCCCAGGTGATGGCGGAAAATTCGCCGACGTAGATGCGGGCTCCGTAGCGCAGCTGGAAATCGCGGACCGGTTGAAGAATCTGCCGCAGTTTCTTCTGATCGAACTCTTCTCCGTTGATGCGACCGGGGTAGACAACCGGTTTTTCCCCGGGCCGCAGTTTTCCATCCTTCGAATAGACGCGCTGATGGGTGAATTGAAACGGCTGATACATGTGAACTTCATAGATGATGTTCAAGAGATCAATCGGGTCCAGCAGATGGAAGGTGTCCGGAGAGTTGGAGAGATTGGCGGCAATGATGATCGGCCGGGTGGAGTCGATTTTGCGAATCTCCTCCGCCGCCTGTTTCTGCAACGTCAGGAAGTCGTGTTTGGCAAACCGTTTCTGGTTGGGTTCATTGATGAGTCCGTAGCCCCACACGGCCGGATTGTTGCGGAATCGACGCGCGATCCTTTTCCAGAGCTCGACAAAATATTCGGCGTAGCGGGTCTCGTGGAACATCGCCATCTCCCGGTTGGCATATCGGCCTCCCGGGTAGGTGTGAAGATCAATGACAAAACGAATGCCGTATTGTTCGTAACCGGAGCGGAACATGGTTTCAAAGTGATCGAGTTTGCGATTGATCCAGCGGTCGAACTCCTCCAGATCGCGGTCGGTGCCCACCTTGTGCCAGTTGCGGATGATCTGAGCGCGGACCAGATTGACGTTCCAGCTTCGAAGCGTGGCGAAATCATCCAAAGTAAGATTTCTTGCCGGGGACATCATCCCCCGCAGCGGCGGTGTGGCGCGGACCTCATCGCTGTAACGGGCGGTAAACGGTCGGGTCGGCGGGGAGAACAGCTTGTGAAAACGGAGAGAGGCCAGATCGAATTCCACCTCGCCGGAGCTGTCCTGCAGACCGAGTTTCAGGAACGCTTTGCCCTGCGGTTCTCCGACAAGAGCGAAAAAGGAGAGTTCCTGCCAGTCGAACGTACCGGAGTATTTCCGGATTCCCGGCCAGAAATTTTTTCCGGCCGAATCGCGGTAGTGCAGCATGAACTTGACTCCGTTCCACTCCTGGGGCGGTCTGGAAACATTTTTCGCTCTGGCACGAATCGAGAATTCGATCATGCAATTGGCGCTGGCCGAAAGGTCGAATTCGGCCGAGGCGCAATGTTGTCCGCTCTTGTCTTCCGGTGCGACGGAGAACTTCAGAAACCGCCCCTCTTCCAGTTTCGCTTCGCGACAGAGATTCCACTTGAGGTTCAGAGATTCCGCATGTCCCGCAAGGGCGGCAAACAGAATCACGTTCCACAGGATTTTTTTGTACTTCATCCGTTTTCCCTTCTCACTTTCTCAATATTGATAATGCAGGTATTTCCTGTCGTCCTCTTCATCGGTAAACGGCGAATTTTCAAATGGATGAAGCGTGTCGTTCAGGTGATATGCGGCGACGTGTCCGTCGAGATGGAGCGCGTTGGTCGATTTCTGATGACGACCGGCGACGATGCCGAAGCCGGTGTTCTGAAAACGGTCGACCTGCCAGCGAAAATAGCCGTTTTCCTCCACCGCAAGTCCCGTGGCCGCCTGTTGCCAGGTATCCGCCAGCAGGATTTTAAAAGAGGGGGATTTGAAATAGCCGAGCTTGAAGGACTGCAGGCGGGCGACCTGATACAACTGACTGTTGATTCCGTAGTGCGGCTTGATGATCCACCAGCCGGCACCGCCGCCGGTTTCCGTGCCGGTCAGATCGTAACGGCCGGTCATCGACGGGCAGTGAAACAAAGTGTTGTGCGCGTAGAGACCGGTTTTCATCCAGACGCCGCTGGTATAGACGGCGGAGGCGGAAACTTTGAGATTGGGTCCCATCAGCGCATTGGTCCAGCAGGGGTAGCTGCCGGAAGCGCTTCCTTGAACCGGAGGCAGAAAATCGGCATGATCGGCGGAGTAAAGCTGGAAGCCGGATCCCAGCTGCCGGAGATTGTTGATGCAACTGGCGGAGCGTCCCCGTTCCCGGGCCTGGTTCAGCGCCGGCAGCAGCATTGCCGCAAGAATGGCGATAATTGCTACAACAATAAGAAGTTCAATAAGAGTAAACGTTTGCCGTTTCACCCCGGGACACAGGAGGGGGAGGGCGGAAACCGTCAGGCAGAGCGCGGCGATGCGGAAGGCGGAATTCCAGTCCGCAAACACGCTGCCGGCGATGAAAATCATGGGGAGCGTGACGAGGAAAATCCACATTGCCGGATCGGGCTTGCAGGACGGTTGATTCCCGAAAATCTTCCGGGCGCAGAGAACTCTTCGATGCATATTGCCTCCTTCTGTTTGCCTTGTTGCCTTTATGGTATGATTACCGGTTTGGCGGTGAACTCGGCGATCTGCCGCCGCCACGCTTCGACGACGGCAGGCGGGGGGAATTCCTTCGGCAGAGAAGGCATTTCCCGGCGAAGCTGGCGGTAGTGTCCTGCCGCCAGGGGATGGTATGGCTCAATATGAATTTCCTTCACGTGATCCAGCTGTTCTGCAAGACGGGCGATTCCCTTCAGATGGTCCGGCCGGGCGTTGACTCCCGGAATTAACGGGCAGCGGAGAATGATGGAAGCGCCCTCCCGGTTGAGAAGATTCAAGTTTTTTAAAATCAAACGGTTGTCTTCTCCGGTGAATCGGTGGTGAAGTTCCGGGTCGGTCTCCTTCCAGTCGAAGAGGAACCATTCTACATAGGGGATCCAGCTTTTCAGCGCGTCCGGGTCTCCAAAACCTGAGGTTTCCACGCAGCAACGGATGCCGCGTTCCGCAGCAAGACGCAGCAGAGAGAAGCAGAATTCCTTCTGGAACAATGGCTCACCTCCGGAAATGGTGAGGCCTCCGCCGCTTTCATCGAAAAAAATCCGTTCTTTCTCCGCTTCCGCTATGATCGTTTCCGCAGACATCCGGAATCCGGCAATCTTCAGCGCTCCGGCGGGGCAGTTCTCCACATCGGTTTGACTGACTGGCGGCGCGGTTTTTTCGAAGATGTTTCCGCAGACGCCGCAGTGCAGACACTTTTCCTGCTGATACAGCAACTCCGGCTCCGGGTGCTGCGACTCCGGCGTGTGACACCAGCGGCAGCGGAGCGGACATCCTTTCAGGAAGACCACCAGCCGGATGCCCGGACCGTCGTGGGATGCGAAATGTTCCAGTTTGAGCAGATTGCCTTCCATCATCGCTCCGCCTGTTGAATGTATGCATCCTGCTCTTTGCGGGAGAGGGAGTTCCACAGAACGTTCCATCCGCAGATGCGCACCTGAAGGTCACGAAACTTTTCCGGCTCGCGCTGCGCCTGCCGCAGCTGATCGGCATCCATCACATTGAAGTGGATGGCGTGCCCGAAATGATTCACATACGCCATCAGCAGTGCACGCATGGCGCGCAGACCGTTTTCGCCCCGGATCTCAGAGGGGTGCAGCATGATATCCACAGAGAGGTCCGCCATGAACAACCTGGAATCCAGTTTCAAAACGGAGGCCGCCAGCGCAGTGGCTCCCTTCCATGCCGCGCCTTGCGTGGCGGTCATGTTTTTGCTCAGTTCGTCGCCGCGGCGCCGTCCGTCAGCGGTCGCTTCCACCTGCCCGGCCCACTCGGTAAAACGGTTGGAGGAGTGCAGCGAAACCGTGTGGATGCCGCCGCGGCCGTTGGGGGTGCCGTGATAACGGCGGGCGATCGCTTCGGTGAAGTGACGTGCAATCTGATCCGGCAAATCGAGGTTGTTGCCGAATTTTTCCGGATCGTTCCGGAGCTTTCGCCGCCAGAAATCAAATCCATCCCAGTCGGCATCCAGCATGGCGACCAGTTGCGGCAAGGTCAACTCCCGGCGTTCGAACACGTAACGCCGGATCATGGTAAGCGCGTCCGCCGTCGTGGCGGGGCCGCAGATCCACAAATTGGTGTTGTTATACCGGGCGCCCCTGGCATAGCCGTCCTCCGCTTGTTCCAGACTGGAAACGAAGGTTGCGGACAGCATCGGAGCGGGGTTGAAGCGATCGAGATGACGCTCCAGCTTTTTAGCGAAGGCGATATGGCGGTCATAGCGATAGAAGAGCTGCCGGAGAAACGCCTTGTAGAATGCGCCGAATGTCTTGAACTCTTCCGGCTCTCCGGTGCGGGGCCCGAGCTGCCGGCCGCTCAACGGTTCCACGCCGTTGTGCAGCGTGAGGCCGAGAATCTTGACGGTGTTGACGGTGACGGGAGCGGTTTCGACCGTTCCGCCCCGGGCACAATATTCGTAACACCCCTTGATGTCCGCCGTGTCGGCTTCTCTTTGGGAGTAACCCTGGTGCAGCATCGCCCGGCGAATGCAGGGTTCGCCGACGAAAGCGATGCTGTTGCGTCCGCGGCGGATCATATCCAGCGCCTTGTCGAGGAAGGCGACAGGGGTCTGCGGTGAAACTTTAATCTGCAGTTTCGGGTCGAAAATCCCCACTTTGTCATACACGTCCAGAATCAGAAAGGAGAGTTCGTTGATCGTGGAGGAGCCATCCGGATTCGTGCCGCCGAAATAGAAGGGGTGGCCGACTTTGTAATGCATCGCCGTCATCTGGTAGAGAAAGGAGCGGAAGATCTCCCGGATCTCCGCCGGATGACAGCATCCGGAATCCAGATCATGCCGGTAAAAGGGATAGAGCACGCGATCGAGATTCCCGAACGAGCGGGTCTGAATGATATCGACATATTCGGAGAGCTGGAAGTAGAGCCAGATTTGCAGCAGAGCCTCATAGAGTGTATTCGGAGCTCCGACCCGCAATTGCCGCAAGGCGGCGGTGAGTTCGCGTGCAACCGGGGTCGGTTGGAGTTTTTCCGCCTCGGCGATGAGGCGATCGAGAAAATGGAGGATGGCCCGGTATTCGATCTGGATCGATTCGAAGAACGCATCGGCCTCCGGGGAGGATGGCCCGGTTTCCCGGTAACGGCGCTGATAGCGTTCCGCCCGTTTGAGCAGGCCGGAAAATCCCAGTTGCAGCACGGCGTCCCAGTCCGGCACGGAGTGTTCGTAATCGGCCCGGAGTTGAGCCAGCCGGGTCGCATTGCAGCGGTCGATCTCCTGTTTTTCTTCCGGCGAGAAGAGCTCCGTCATCCCCGCCTCAACCCGAGGGGCCACGAAGGTGCCCAGAAGCGGTTTTGCAGGACAGGCGGCGATGCCGGGAAATCGATCGCAGGGAGAGAGTTTCACTTGCACTTCATCAAGGAGTTCGGCAAATGCGTCGGCCTTTGCCAGCGGCGGGGGCAGGGGCAGTTCCTTGAGAAAACGCTGTTTCAGACGAGTCTTCAAAAGGTTCAGCGGCACTCCTGGGGCATCGTCGTAAAAGGAGGGATCGACGAATTTCCGCTCCAGATAATTTCTTTCCCTGGTAAAGTCACTGTTTTGCACGGGTAACGCCTTTCCTGTTTCTGCATTAAGTATAGTTGATTTTCCGTCGGATGAAAATGCACGAAACCGGAAAAAAAATATATTTTTCTGTATCTTGCGTTGAAAAGTTTTGAAATGCGCTCTATGATAATAACGGATTATGAACACATTGAGGAACAATCTTCTGCCGTTGAGCAACTGCCTTCAGCTGGAATTCCGCAATTTTTTCTATGGAACCAGTTGCGGCAAGTTCGTCACGGAATATCCCTATGCAAGGCTGCTGTTCTCCTTCGGGAGCCGGGGCGAGACCGTGCTGGAGGATGAGGCTGGCGCGGTGGTGTTCCGGCGCGGCATGTGGCTTTTGATTCCACCGTTCCGCCGGGTTCGCCATTTTCATGCGGAGAGCACCCATCTGTCGATACACTTCAGCTTTTCCGTGCTGCGAGGCGCTGAATTGCTTGCCGGGCGGCCGCTGCTCCACGGAGAGGCGCCGGAACTCACTTCGCTCGCACAGTCGTTGATCGATCCTGCCGCCGGCACGCTTACGTTTCTCAACGGAATCCAGCTGCTCTGCCGCCGGGTATTGTTTGACGCTCTTCGCGATGAATTCACCGAATTGGAGCAGGTCTATTCCCGGTTCGTCCGTTATGCCGCCTTGACGGATTATCTGCACCGGAATCTCAAATTTCATACTTCCGTGACGGAAATGGCGCAGGTGATGAACATGGGAGTTCAGAGCTTTGCCAAGCGTTTCTCCGCAGACACCGGGATTTCTCCGCGAAAATTTTTCGAACGCATTCTGGCCGAACATGCGGTCCGGTTGCTGACCGGCACCGACCGGTCCGTCAAGGAGATTGCCGCGGAGATGGGATTCGACAACGAATATTATTTCTCCCGTTTTTTCAAACGGCATCTGGGATTGCCGCCGGGAGAGTTCCGCCACCGGATGACGCGGATTGTGTAGCCGCGGCGGTATTGCGGAAAAATGCACTCGGCAGTTTCTGCATTCTCAAGAAACGGCGTCTTCTGCGTCATCCGGTGAAAGAACCGGCGAGAGATCGCGTGAAAAGATCGTCAGGAAATCGCCGGCTTGCTTGCAAACTCCCCGAAGAAAGGGTACTGTAAAAGGATGATGGGGGCGGTCCGGATGGCACCGGCCTCCTGGAAAGGGAAATACAGGGAGAAATGCAATGAGTTCCAAAGGGAATTCCCAATACCGGGTGCTGGTCAGCGGCCACCGCAATCCAGATATTGACAGTCTTGCTTCGGCCGCCGCACTGGCGGAACTGCGCCGCCGGCAGGGAAACAGCAGCATCACCGCACTCTGTCCCGGTGTGCTGCCGGATCGGGCCGCGGCGCTTTTCCGGCGCTTTCATCTCAAACCGCCGGTCAGCTGCAATGATGTCTACACCCGGATTCGCGATGTCATTGCGACGGTTCCGACGATTCACTCCGGAACAACGCTGCTCGACGCGGTCGGAATGCTGCGGGAATCGGGGCGCCCCCGGCTTCCGGTCGCCGACCGCGATGGGCGATTTCTCGGGATGCTCAGCAGTCTGGCTCTGCTTTCGGAACTGCTCGGCGTCGGCCGCGATGCCGGCAACAGTCTCACCGGGCGGCGGATCCGCACGTCGCTCCGGCTGATTCAGCGGGTGCTCGAAGCGGAGGAATTGACCGGATTCGATCAGGATTCCCCGCAGGAGTTTGAGGTCTATGTCGCGGCGATGAGCCTCGACAGCTTCGAGGAGCATCTGCCGCGGGGAAACAATCGCGAGCTTGCGGTGATCGTTGGCGACCGGCCGGAGATCCATCTGCGGGCGCTCAACCGCCGTCTGCGGCTGCTGATCGTCACCGGGAACCGCCCCGTGGAGCCGCTGATTCTGGAGAGCGCCGCGCGTGACGGAGTGTCGATTCTGCAGACGAAACTGGACTCCGCCACGGTCATCCGGCGGCTGAAGTTCAGTGTTCCGGTGGAATGCAGCGGAATTGCCCTGCCGGAGCTGGTGCTCGCTCCGGAGGATCGCCTGCGCGACGTGAGAAACCGGATTCTCAATCAGCCGGAGGATGTGATTCCGGTGGTCGATGCCGGCGGAATTTTCTGTGGAGCGGTGTTCAAGAGCGTCTGCAGCAATCCGCCGCCTTTCCGCATGATTCTGGTCGATCACAATGAGCTGGATCAGAGTCTGCCCGGCGTGGAGGAGATTCCGGTGATCGAGGTGGTGGACCACCACCGGATCGGCATGATGCCGACCGCGGTGCCGATCCGCTTCACCGGCGATGTGGTGGGCAGTACCTGCACGCTGGTGGCGGCGATGTACCGCAGTTCCGGCGAGAGCTTGAGCGCCGACATGGCGGGGCTGCTGCTCGGCGGGATCGTTTCGGATACCCTGCTCCTGAAATCCCCCACCACCGCGGATCTCGATCGCCGCATGTGCGAATGGCTTGAGAAGGTCTCCGGCGTCACCGGCGCGGAGTTGATGGAGGAGCTGATGCGGATCGATTCGCCGCTGGCCTCCAAACCGGCCGCCGAGGTGATCGGTCAGGACCGCAAGGATTACACCGAAGGCCGGTTCCACTTCGCTCTCGCGCAGGTGGAGGAGAGCAATCTGGAGCTGCTTCATCAGCGGAAGGCGGAGCTCGCCGAGGAGATGTGCCGCGCCATGGAACGGGACAAACTCGACTTCTTCGGTCTCCTGGTGACCGATGCGGTGCGGGAGTGTTCGGAGTTGCTGATGACCGGTTCTCCGGAGGTGCTCCGCAATCTGCCGTATGCCCGGCTCGACGACGGCCTCTGGTCGCTCCCCGGCGTCCTCAGTCGCAAAAAACAGCTTCTGCCGCAGGTGATTGCGATTATTGCGGCGCTGGAAGGGAATTGACGGCGGCCGTACGATGGATGAAGCTGTTACCTTTTCGCCAATCGGTTTTGTGCGGGGCGGCGGCCGCTATCCGCAGGAGGCGCCGCGCCAGAGTGTCCTGGCCCGGAACCGCGGCGTGGTGGAACTGCTGCCGGGGAGGGGATTTGAAACGGCACTGGCCGATCTTGCCGGGTTTGACCGGATCTGGCTGATCTTTCTCTTCGACCGTGCCGGGAACTGGCGGCCGATGGTTCGTCCGCCGGATGGCGCGGGGCGGAAAATCGGGCTTTTCGCCACCCGTTCTCCCCACCGGCCCAATCCGATTGGAATCTCCGCCGTGGAACTGGAAAAGGTGGAGGGGTTGCGGCTCTTCATTCGCAACTTCGACCTGCTTGACGGCACGCCGGTTCTCGACATAAAACCCTACATTCCGGCGGCGGATGCGTTCCCGGAATCGGCGGCGGGGTGGCGCGATGCCGTGCCGCAGACGCTTGTTTCACTGAAGTTCTCCCCCGAGGCGGCCGCGGCGATTGCATGGATTCGGGAGCAGGGGGGGCCGGACCTTGCGGAGGTGGCGCATGTGCAGCTCGCCACCCGGCGGCCCGACCCGAAACGGCAGCGGTTGCGGGAGATGGACCCGGCGCGGGGCGAATGGGAGTTCGCCTTCCGCACCTGGCGTCTCCGGTTTCTCCGGACGGACGGAGAGGTCCTGGTCTCCGCGGTACATTCCGGTTACCATGCGGAAGAGCTGGCCGAAGGCGCTCCGGACCCCTACCGCGACAAAGCGCTTCACCGGGCGTTCTGCGAACGCTTTTTGAATTAACTGCGGAGAGCGGCGGCTTTCGCCATCGCCTGCACAATCCGGGTGATTTCGTCCGGTTCGGTGATGAAGGGCGGCATGGTGTAGAGCCACGGACCGAAGGGGCGCAGCCAGACACCGGTCTCCTTCACCACCCGCTGAACCGCTTCCGGTTCCGGCGTGCGGGCCAGTTCCACCACGCCGACCGCGCCGAGGACCCGGGTGTCACGGACGTTCGGCAGATTCCGCAGTCCGGCGAGTTCCCGTTTGAGCTGGGATTCAATCGCGCGCACTCGCCCCTGCCAGTTGTATTCGCGGAAGAGCTCCAGCGAGGCGCACCCGGCGGCGCAGGCGAGCGGATTGGCCATGAAGGTGGGGCCGTGCATGAATTTCCCCGGGGAGCCGGAGGAGATCGTTTCCGCCACTTTCCCGGTCGCGGCGACAGCGGCAAGCGTGATCGCTCCACCGGTCAGCCCCTTGCCGACGCACATGATGTCGGGGGAGACTCCGGCGAATTCCGCGGCGAAGAATTTGCCGAGCCGCCCGAAGCCGGTGGCGACTTCGTCGAAAATGAGCAGAATGCCCCGTTCGTCACAGGCGCGGCGCAGTTCGCGCAGGTACTGCGGGTGATAGAAACGCATGGCGTTCGCCCCCTGAAAGACCGGTTCCAGAATGACTGCGGCGATTTCGTCGCCGTGCCGGTCGAGCAGCTCCTCCATCGGTTGAAAGTCACCGGGATCCCAATTGCCGCCGAACGGTGTGACCGGCTGCGGCGCAAAGTGGTGCCGGGCCAGGATGCCGCGGAACATCTGATGCATGCCGTCGGGGTCGGAGAGCGCCATCGCACCGGCGGTGTCGCCGTGGTAGCCGCCCCGCACCGAGGCGAGCACCTGCCGGGTGGAGCGCCCGGCGGCGAGCTGGTACTGAATCGCCATCTTTGCGGCACACTCCACCGCGACGGAGCCGGAGTCGGCGAAGAAGACCTGCTCCATTCCGGCAGGGGTGGATTCCAGCAGGAGCCGGGCGAGGCGGACGGCGGGTTCGTGGGTGAAACCGGCGAACATCACCTGGGCGAATTTTTCCAGCTGGGCATTGATCGCCTCGACGATACGCGGATGGTTGTGGCCGTGGCACATGCACCACCAGCTCGAGAGCGCGTCAATAAGTTCGGTGCCGTCGGCCAGCGTGATGCGGGTGCCGCGGGCGGAAGTTACCGGGTTGACCGGCGGCGGATTGATGGTGGAGGCGTACGGGTGCCACAGATGGGCACGGTCGAATGCGAGAAGTTGAGCTGTATCCATAAGTCCCTCCTGAATCGGGATGATCGTTGCCGGTTACCGCTTCGGCACCGCACCGTCGAAAATGGCACCGAAGTCCGGTTCGGGCAGCGGCTCCTTCACCTCCGGGAGCTCCACCAGAACCTCCGGCTGGTAATAGCGGTGCAGGTATTTCAGAATCATGCGTTTGGAATCCTCTTCGATCAGCGGGTCCGCCTCCGGGCACCAGTTGTACACCACGCCGGCGATCTTCATGTCGCGGCGGCTGGCCATTTCGATGGACATGATGGTGTGGTTGAGACTGCCGAGACGACCGCAGGTGACGAGGATCAGGGGATAGTTGTGTTCGGCCGCGAAGTCGATGGTCAGCAGATCCTCGGTAAGCGGAACCGCGAGGCCGCCGGCCCCTTCGACCAGAACGACGTCGAACTGTTTGTCAAGTTCCGCGATGGAGGATTCGATTTTCCCCAGATCCAGCTCCCGGTGCTCCAGCTTCGCCGCCAGATGAGGGGAGGAGGGGAAGTGGAAGATGGCGGGGGCGGTCAATCCTGCTTCGTCAACGGCGAGCTTCCCGGTGCCCATCAGTTCCCGGTGCCGGTCGAGATCCTCGGAGAAGCCGTCGTTGCCGGTCTGCACCAGTTTGACGGTGACGGCGTTGACGCCCTTGTGCACCAGATAGCGCGCCATCATGCCGACGGCGATGGTTTTGCCGATTCCGGTGTCGATTCCGCTGACGAAGTAGATACTCATAATTCCGGTCGCTTTCTTGCAATTAACGTGATGGGGTGATAGGTGAGCGGGAGCATCCGGTTCCCGCTCCGGAAACGGGCGGAGTAATCCGCTTCAAAGGCGGCAAGTGTCGAACGGGTCCAGCGGCTCCTACCGCCGGAGGCAGTGACGCCGGTCGCTTTGAGATGGCGTAAAATCTCCCGCACCGTGGAAAATTCAAGAGTGATGAGCTCCTCGTGGCAGGCGAGGATGTCGAAGCCGGGCGCGAGAAGTTCATGCAGCGCGGAGAGCGCACGGTAGGAGAGGCCGCTGCCGGTGAGCGCGGCGATCTCCCGGAGGTTCTCCGGCCCGAATGTGGTGAAGGCGAGGATTCCCCCCGTCTCAAGCGCCGCGTGAAACCGGATGAGCAGAGCGGCGAAATCCTCCACCCACTGGAACACCGCGTTGGCGATCACCAGCGAAAGCGCCTCCGGCAGAGGCATGGTTTCGATATCCGCGGCGCGGAACTCCGCCGCCCGGCGGCCGCGGTGGAAACGCTCCCACTCCGGCACCAGATCGATGAGGTAGAGTTTTTGGTATTCGAGACGGGATTCCACCAGGTCGGTCAGCATACCGGAACCGCATCCGGCTTCGAGAATCCGGTCGAACCGGCGTTCGCCGCCGGTGGCCAGCGCCAGCTGGTCGAGCAAAGTTTCCGCCATCTCGCGCTGGATTTCCGCCGCCTCGTGGTAGGTGGCGACACTGCGGGCGAAGCGGGTCTGCACCAGTTGTTTATCGATGTTCGCCAAGATCGGTCACCTCCCGGAAACTGTGGAATTCGGCAAACGGATAATGCGGCAGGTCGAGCGAAAGAATTGGCGTCTGCACCGACTGCCAGAATGCCGTCTGGGCTTCGGGCGGAAAAATCCGGTCGCGCGTGCCGACGACCGCCAGACGGAAACAGTTGACCGGGAGCGCTCCCTGCGCGGCTTGTTCCAGCGCGAAGAGCTCCCGCTGCTGCTTCTCCGGCGAGCGACAGGGCAGGGGGAACGCTTCCTGTTCGGCGCGTCCGCCGGCGACCCGTTGAAAGAAACGGCTTCTCGCCCGCTCTTCCCCCCAGTGTTCCGCCGTGCCGCGGAAGATCTCCGGCGCAATGCCGAATGCAGCATCCACCGGACGCAATGTGCCGTTGAACGCGGTGGCGCTGGCGAACTCGATCGCGTGCCCCGCCAGCAGTTTCGCCGCCGTGAATACGCCGAGCGACCAGGCGGCAAGGTGAATTTTACGATACCGGGAGAGCTCCGCGAAAAAGGCGGTGTCCGGCTCCGTGTAGTCCCAGAGCGCCAGCACATCGAGTCCGCCGCTTGCCAGATGGGCGACGGCGCGCTCGTCCATGCTCCAGCCGTTGAAGAAGAGCAACAGTTCCGAGCTTTCGCCGCGATACAGAAACGATTGCTTCACAACGCCTCCCGGATCTGTTCGATGGCGGATTCCTCCAGTGCGGCCGAGAGCGAGAAACGCAGACGCGCGGTATGGGCCGGCACGGTCGGCGGGCGGATGGCAAAGACCAGAATACCGTGGTTCCGGAACCGCTCGGCGGCGGCGACGGCATCGGCATCCTCCCCCACCCGGCAGGGGACAATCTGGGAGTCGCCGGGCGTCGTGGCATCCCCGAAAAGTTCGCGCAGAAGCTGCCCCATCCGGCGCAGTTTCGCCCGTTTTGCATCCATTTCGGCGCAGTGTTCCAGCACGAAACGGCTCCAGTTGAGGATCACCGGCGGCAGGCCGGTCGTGAAGATGAAGGGACGCATGTGATTGACCAGAAACTGCTTCACCTCCGGCGCCATGATCGCGTAAGCGCCGGTCGAACCGAACGCCTTGCCGAAGGTGCCGATCAGGACATCTATCTCATCCGCGACGTCGAGTTCGGCGGCAAGACCGGTTCCTTGCGGGCCGCGGACGCCGACGGAATGCGCTTCATCCACCACCAGAATGCAGTCGTATTTCTTCTTGAGTTCCACCAGTCGGGCCAGATCGGCCGCGTCTCCATCCATGCTGAACACCGACTCCGTGACCAGAAAGACGCGTCGGAAGGCTGCGCGCCGGGCGGCGAGCTGTTTCTCCAGTTGCTCGAGATCCAGGTGCGGATAACGGCGGAACTCCGCATCGCAGAGCCGCATGCCGTCGATGATGCTCGCATGGTTGAGCTTGTCCGAAAGAATCAGATCCCCGCTGTGCGCCAGTGCCGGAAGGATGCCGATATTGGCGTGGTACCCGCTGTTGAACACCAGCGCGGCACGGTTGTTGTAAAGTTTGCTCAATGTCTCCTCGAGCCGGGTGTAGGCGGGCGTGTTCCCGGTCAGCAGGCGGCTGGAGGCGCTCGATTGGGCGAGTTCCGGCGTGGAGCAGTCGGGATGCTGCTCGTAGAAGCACCGCCGCAGTTCCGCATCTCCGGCGATGCCCATGTAGTCGTTGCTGGAGAAATTGAGATAGATTTTCCCGTCGAGCATCGCGCGGGCGCCGGGAAGCGGAGTGATTTCCCGGAGGAAACGCACTCTTCCTGCTTCTGTGAGCGCCGCGGTGTCAGCGGCAAGTTCGTCAAGCCAGGTCATCGTTGCCGCCTTTCAGAAGATTTCGAGTTCACCGATGAACTTGAGATCGTCTTCCGGACTGCGCCCCCGGGTGGTGAGGTACCCGCCGGTAATCATGCCGTTGAGACCGGAGAGCATCAGCAGCCCCTGAAAATCCTTCATCACCGTCTCGCGCCCGGCGGCGAATTTGAGTTCCATCGCCGGATTGATCAACCGGAAGATGGAGAAACACTTGGAGACCTCCGCCGGCTTCATGACCGGCCGCCCTTCCAGCGGGGTTCCGGCGATCGGCAGCAGGACATTGAGCGGCGCGCCTTCCACCTTGAGGTCGTGGACGGCGATGGCCATATCCACCCGGTCCTCCCAGGTTTCGCCGAGCCCGAAGATTCCGCCGCAGCAGATGGTGACTCCGAACTCCTGCAGATAGCGGATCGTCTGGATCTTCTCTTCGATGGTGTGGGTGTCGGCGATCAATTCGGCATAGCGTGCCGGATTGGTCTGGAGATTCATATTGTAGCGCCACGTGTGATGCTCGGCCAGAAGCCGGGCGGTCTCGCGGCTGAGAATGCCGATCGAAACGCAGAGTTTCAACCCGGGACAGGCTTCGTGCACCGCGTCGAGCGTTTCGAGAATGCGTTCAAATTCCGGAGTGACGCTCCGGTAACCGTAGCCGCTGGTGACGTAGCCGAAGGAGTTGGCGCCGTGCGCGGCGGCCCGCTTCGCCGCTTCAATCACCTGCTCTTTCGGCAGCAGTGGGTAGGTTTCAATGCCGGTGTGGTGGTGGGCGGACTGGGCACAGAAACGGCAGTTCTGCGGGCAGACGCCCGATTTTGCATTGAGGATGGAGCAGGGGATGATCGCGGGGGAGAACTTCTCCCGCACCTTGTTGGCCAGCGAGGCGAGATCGAGGATGTCGGCCCCCTCGATCGAGCGGGCCAGTTCGAGCGCTTCCGTACGGGAAAGTTCAGCGCCGTCAAGCACCTTAGCCGCATTGACGATCAGCGGATTGAGCATGGTATTTCTCCAAAATTCAAAGTTCAGCAATTTTCTTTCTTATAATATAGCACCGGAACCGGCAAAAATCGAATTTCGAGCTTGCATTTTCCTGCCCGCGCGATATCTTATGAATGTTTCTCGTGAAAACGTTTCATAAAGGAGGCGATGAAGGTACGATGGACAAAGTGAGATTTGGAATTATCGGCTTGGGCAACATGGGCGGGTTGCACCTCACCTGGATCAATGAGATCCCGGAAGTGGAGCTGACTGCGGTCTGCGATATCGATGCGGAGAAGGCCGACCGCAAGGCGAAGGAGTACAACGTCCGCTCCTTCCACAGCGCGGATGAGCTTTTCGCTTCCGGCTGTGTGGATGCGGTGCTCATTGCGGTGCCCCATTACTCGCACACCCCGCTCGCCATTGAAGCGTTCAAACATGGACTGCACGTGCTCTGCGAAAAGCCGATCGCGGTGACCAAGAGCGACGCGCAGAAGATGATCGACGAACATGCGAAACACCCGGAACTGCGGTTCGGGCTGATGTTCCAGCAGCGGACGCATGCGGCACACAAGAAAATCAAGAAGCTGATCGACAGCGGTGAATTCGGCCGGATTCAGCGGGTCAACTGGATCATCACCGACTGGTTCCGTTCGCAGAGCTATTACGACAGCGGTTCCTGGCGCGCCACCTGGGCAGGGGAGGGCGGCGGCGTGCTGCTCAACCAGTGCCCCCACAACCTCGACCTCTTCCAGTGGTTTTTCGGGCTGCCGGTGATGGTTCGCAGCTATGTTTCGATCGGCAAATATCACGACATCGAAGTGGAGGACGACGTCAACACCTTCTGCCGGTTCGCCGACGGTTCGACCGGGAATTTCATCACCTCGACCGGGGAATATCCAGGCACCAACCGCCTGGAAATCATGGGAACCCGCGGCCGGATGGTCTTCGAGAACAACGTAATCCGCTTCCGCCGCACCGAAGAGGATGTGAACGACTTCTGCCGCAGCACGCCGGAATCGTTCCCGTCGATGACCACCTGGGACATCGAAGTGCCGTACCAGGTGCAGAAGGATCACAAGGCCCACAAAGAGGTGATCCGCGACTTCGCCCGTGCGGTGCTCGATCCCAAGGCGAAGATGGTCGCCGAAGGAGAGGAGGGGATCCGTTCGGTCGAATTCGGCAATGCGATGCTCTACTCCGGACTCAAGGATGTCGAGGTGCCGATTCCGATGGATACGGCCAAGTACGACGAGATGCTGCAGGAGTTGATCAAGAACTCCCGTTACGTCAAAAAAGAGGCGAAGGCCGCCAAGGTCGATATGGGGAATTCTTTCTAAGATTCCCTTTTTCCGGGCGGCAACGCCGCCCGGAATTCCGGCTTCAGGCGAGGGCGAGAAGGATGACCCCGAGCAGAATGAGGCCGAGCGCAATCACTTTGCCGCGGATGTTGGTGTCATGAAAGTACCAGCTGCCCGCGGCAAAGGTGACGATGCAACTGCACCGGCGAACCAGTGAAATGATTGAAATCTGGGTGTCGGGGAGGCTGACCGTATAAAAATAGAGCCAGTCGGCGACGATCAGCAGAATGCCGGTAAGCGGAATGCTCCAGCGCCACTGAAACTTCCGTTGCACTTTCTTCCTCAGCAGCAGGCAGAGCAGATATGCCACGCCGAGCAGCACGGCAATGTCGATCGAAAACCAGAGCTGCACAGTGTTGCGGGGAATCCGGAGCACTCCCAGCAGATATTTATCGTAGAGCGATGACGCCGCCCCGAGCAGAGTTCCGGCCATGATGAGATGGATGCTCGGGTGGCGGAGTGAGAATCCTTCCAGCTTGCCCAGCACGGAAAATCCGTAGTACCCGGCAAAAATCGACACCATCGCCACGCCCTGCCACGGTGTGGGAATCTCATGAAACAGCACCAGACTGCCGAGAAAGGTCCAGAGCGGAGCGGAGGCGCGCACCGGAGCGGCGATGGAGATCGGCAGATCCCGCATCGCATAGTAGACACAGGTCCAGCTGGAGCCGACGAGGAGGGATTTCGCGGCGATCAGCCACCAGTCACGATGGGAGCAGGCGGCGAATTTTGCGAAATGACCGCTCACCAGAGAGGCCGTCACAAAGAGTGTCGTACCGGTGAGCGTGGCGAAAAAGAGCACCGGCATGACGGTGTTCTCCCGGACGGCGTGCTTCTTGCACAAATCGTAAAAACCGAGTGCGAGGGCCGAACCGAGGATCGGCACCATCCACCCGGCGTCGGCGGATACCATGATCTTCCTCTGTCTGAATACAATACCGTGTTTCAAATTCGGGAAGGGGGCCCCTCCCGGGACTATGTGTAAAACGTCTTTAAAACAAAACCACCGGAAGATCCCGGTGGTTTTGTCAAACGGCGTACTGCCGATGATTACTTGTTGGCCAGTTCGAACTTCTTCATGAACTCGACCAGCGCCTGCACACCTTCCATCGGCATGGCGTTGTAGATGCTGGCGCGGCAGCCGCCGACCAGACGGTGCCCCTTGAGGTCGGTCAGGCCGTTCTCGCGGGCCTCCTGGACGAACTTGGCGTCCAGCTCATCCGACGGAGTGCGGAAGACCACGTTCATCCGCGAACGATCCTTGACCGCGACCGGGCTGCGGAAGAACTCCGACTCATCGAGGAACTTGTAGAGGCAGGCGGCCTTTTCGTTGTTGATCTTTTCGATCGCCGCAACACCGCCCTTTTCCTTGAGCCAGTCGGTCACCAGCGCGAGCATGTAGATGCCGAAGGTCGGCGGGGTGTTGAACATCGAACCGTTCTCAATATAGGTGCTGTAGCGAAGCATCGTCGGAACAATCGCCTCATTGGTGCGGGCGGCCAGATCCTTGCGGATCACCACTAGCGCGACACCGCTGGGACCGAGGTTCTTCTGCGCACCGGCATAGATCAGGCCGAAGTCATTGACGTCAAACACGCGGGACATGATGTCGCTGGACATATCCGCAATCAGCGGCACGCCGGCCGTCGGCTTCGGCAACACATGGTACTGGGTGCCGGCGACGGTGTTGTTGCTGGTGATGTGCAAATAGGCGGCATCGGCCGTGCGTTTCCACTCCGACTCCTCCGGAATGTGATCGTATTTGGTTTCGCGGCTGGAGGCGACGATGTTGACGTTGCCGTAGAGTTTCGCCTCTTTGGAGGCCTTGTTGCTCCAGACGCCGGTGTCGACATAATCGGCGGTGCCGCCGTTGAGCAGGTTCATCGCCAGCATGGCAAACTGCATGCTCGCACCGCCCTGGATGAAGAGCACCGCATAGTCGTCGGAGATGTTGAGCAGTTCCCGGACATTCGCTTCCGCGCGGTCGATCACCGGTTTGAAAAGCTTGCCGCGGTGGGAGAGCTCCATGATGCCGCTGCCGCTATTCTGATAATTGGTGAATTCCGCCTGCGCACGCTGCATGACTTCCTTCGGCAGCATGGCCGGCCCGGCTGCAAAATTATAAATTGCCATGATGGACCTCTCTTGTTGAATGGATTGTCGTTCAGTGAGAATTCATAAATATACTGCTAAATACCGTATTTTGCAAATAAAATGGCAGGGAAAGCGACAAGATCCCGGGAACATGAATCATTTTTTCGAAACCGTGAGCGCATTGCGCCGGAACTCACCCGGCGTAATGCCATACACCGCCCGGAATTTCCGGGAGAAGTAATTGGTGTTCTCGAAGCCGCACAGCCGGGCGATTTCCGAAATGTTCCAGTAGGGATTGCGCAGATGCCCGGCGGCATGTTTCAGCCGCAGGGCAAGCAGATACTGGATCGGCGTCCGGCCGCATTGCTCCTTGAAGAGCTGGTTGAGACGGCTTGCCCCGATTCCAGCGTGCCGGGCAAGCTGATCGACCGTGAGCGCCGAGGCATACTCCCGCTCGATCAACTCCATGGCGCGCCGCAAAGCGGGATGTCGCCCCCCGCACTCTTCTCCTCCGGAGGTCAGTTCCCGCAACCGGAGCCAGAGCGCCTCCGTCGCGGCGGAGGCGGCGCTCCCGCCTCTTGCCGAGCCGAAGCAGCAGAGCGCCCGGAAGAGCTCCCGCGTCGCCGGATCTCCGCCGGTGTGAACCAGACGCAGCGATATGTCGAACTCCGGCGAGCGGATCGACGCAATCACATAATTGGTCTCGCATACACCGAAGTTGAACTGACTGTGCTCCAGCTGCGGCGGCTGAATGTAAACATCTCCGGCCGAAGCGTCAAGCGTGATTCCGCCGGGGAAACGACAGCGGCAGGAGCCCTCTGTCACCATGACCAGTTCCACTCCATCGTGGGAGTGCCTGGGCACGGTGCGACTGCCCCGGAATCGGGCCGCACTGATAAAATGTATTCCGGAATCGGACATCGTTTCGTTTTCACCGCAGCCGGGATGCATATCGCACCGCCCACCAGAAAGATGAGGCGGGCGGCACGACGGAACTTATGCGTGGCAGGCGGGCGCTCCCGGACCCTTGCCCGGACACTGCCGGTTGCCGTCACACTGGTAACAGATGCAGTTGACCAGTTCACGCCCCTCCATGCAGTCGCTGACGTTCTGCAGCGTCACTTCGGCGATGTTGGTCATCGCTTCCCGGGTGAAGAACGCCTGATGCGACGTTACCAGCACATTGGGGAAGGTCAGCAGCCGGGCGAGAATGTCGTCGTCAATGGCGTAGCCGGAGCGGTCTTCAAAGAAGTAATCGCTCTCCTCCTCGTAGACATCCAGGCAGGCGCCGCCGATTTTCCGGCTTTTCAATCCGGCGATCAGCGCGGCGGTGTCCACCAGTTTCCCCCGGCTGGTGTTGATGAGGTAGACGCCGTTCTTCATGCGGGAGATCGCTTCCGCATTGATCAGGTGGACATTGTCCGGGGTCAGCGGGCAGTGGAGCGAGATGACATCCGACTCCGCATAGAGCTTCTCCAATGGGACATACTCCATATGAAGCGCCTTTGCCGCCTCCTGATTCGGATAGACGTCGTAGGCCAGCAACCGGACGCCGAATCCCTGCAGGAGTTCGGCAAACACCCGGCCGATCTTGCCGGTGCCGATGATGCCGAAGGTTTTGCCGCGCAGGTCGAACCCAATCAAACCGTTGATGGAAAAGTTGTTTTCCCGAATCCGATTGTAGGCGCGGTGGAGCGAACGGTTCAGCGTCTGCAACATCGCCAGAGCGTATTCCGCGACGGCGTACGGGGAGTAGCCCGGCACGCGCATGACCAGAATCTTCCCGTAGGCGGCGGCGAGGTTGACGTTGTTGTAACCGGCACAGCGCATTGCGATCACTTTGACCCCCAGCCGGATCAGCTCCTTGACCGTCTCTTCGCCGACATCGTCGTTGACGAAGGCGGAAACCGCGTCAAAGCCGGCGGCCATCCGGGCGGAAGCCGGTCCGAGCCGGGTTTCGAAGTAGGTCAACTGAAAGCCGAATTTTTCGTTTGCCTTGTCGAAGAATTCCCGGTCATAGGGTTTCGTGTCGAAAAACGCAACCTTGATTTCCTTCATGTTCGAACCTCCTCTTTCTGATTGCAAACAGCCGGATCACTCCGGATCAACTCGGATCGTAGTCGCAGTCGGGGAAGAACTGTTTCGCCACCTTGGCCAGCGTCGGCCGATCCCCCATCATCAACATGCCGTCGTTCGCCTGGATGATCGTATTGCCGCGCGCCAGAATAAAGTGCCCGCCGCGGCGGATCAGCATAACCAGAACTCCGTTCGGCAGATTCATTTCCGCAAGGCTCTTGTTGACAAACTCGGCATCCGGGTGGACGTCGAATTCGTACATTTCGCTGTTGATGCTGTCGGTCTCCTCCAGTTCGAGCGGAATGCGCGGCTTATCCGACAGCGGCCGGTCAAGTTTGAGGAACTTCGCCACCGGCATGAGCGTGCGCCCCTGAATCAACACCGAGGCAAGGACGATAAAGAAGACCATATTGAACATCATATTCGCCCGTTCCACATGGGCAACCAGCGGAAAGGTCGCCAGCACAATCGGTGCCGCGCCGCGCAGGCCGACCCAGGAGACCAGCGTCCGCTCACGCAGCGTGAACCGACTGCCGATGAGACAGAGGAAAATGGAGGCCGGACGGGCGATGAACATCAGCACCAGCGCCAGCAACAGCCCGAGGCTCCAGACGTTGACGGCAAAAAGTTCATGCGGATTGACCAGCATTCCCAGGGTGGTGAAGAGAGTGACCTGCATCAGCCAGGCGAGGCCGTCACTGAACCGGAACAGCCCTTTCTTGAAATTGTAGCGGCGGTTCCCCATCGTGAGGCCGCAGACGTAGACCGCCATGAAGCCGTTGCCGAAGAGGGATTCGGTCAATCCATAGGCGAAGATGATGATGGCAACGCCGGTGACGAAGTAAAGTCCTTCGTATTCAAGCTTGAGCTTGTTGAAGAGCCAGCAACCCGCCCGGCCGATCAGATAGCCGCCGGCAATGCCGATGGACATTTTGGCCAGAAAGACCGGAACAAAGCTCCAGAGTGTCGTATCACTTCCCTGTACAATGCCGATCATGAAGATGGTCAGAAAGGCGGCCATCGGGTCGTTGCTGCCGGACTCCAGCTCCAGAAGCGGTTGCAGGTCACCTTTCAGGCTGACGCTTTTGGAGCGCAGGATGGCGAAGACCGCCGCGGCATCGGTGGAAGAGATGATCGACCCGAGCAGCAGGCACCATTTGAGGTCATATCCGAACAGCAGCCAGGCTCCCAGACCGACCAGGAGTGCGGTGATGAGCACGCCGGCACTGGCGAGCAGCGCGCCGTAGCCGAGCACTCCTTTGATGGAGCGATAATTGGTATCGAGACCGCCGGAGTAGAGAATGAAGCACATCGCCACCGTTCCGAGAAAGTTGATCGGCGCGGCATGGGTCGTACTGTTGATGGAGACCCAGTCCAGTCCGTCCGAGCCGGTCAGCATGCCGACCGAAAGGAACATCAGCAGAATGGGAACGTTGAACCGGCTGGAAAGTTTGCTGGAAAAAACTCCCAGCAGAAGCAGAATGGCAACCATTGCCAGAAATTGATGAATCGCCATGGAAACAGATCCTCATTTGTCAGGCTGTCTGCACGCAGAAGGTGGAATGCCGCAGCCTGCCGGAAAAATCCACCCCAATTTCTTCCTCCTGATTTCATAATATAACTGCCGCCGGAATGCTCTTCAAGCTCCTTTCGAAAAAAAAAATCCGGCGAATAATCTGATTTCACATACAATTGACAGGATTTCGAATATTTTGTTTCTTCTGTCGAGTGGAAAATCCAGTGGAATTGCGGTACTGTATTTACAGGAACGATCGAAATGAAATTTTCAGAAAGGGACTTCGGCCATGAACGACGGGGATATTCTCAATGTCTGGGGGAAGGGGCAGCTTTTCTGCTTCTCCGGCATCGATGGGAAAACCGATTTTGAAGAAGGACTGGTTTTGCGGAGCGTCGACGGCATGACCGCTTTTGAAGTAAAACTTCCGGTCGCCGGCGGCACTGTTCTGCTGGATGACCGGCCGCCGGCGGAATGCTGTCTGGCCGGGGATTATTTCCGCCTCGTCACCGGGCAGGGGCGTGTCGTGCGCGGTGTAATGGCGGACGCGTATCATCTGCTGATCGATGGAGAGTGCCGGGTTCTGGGCCTCGCAGACGCGGTGCGCATTCGGCAGGGCAGGGGGCGCGTGCTGCTCGGAGTGCGGGAAAAATTCTGTCCGAAACTCCTGGACGCCGATTTTGAAACCTTGTTTGCCGCGCGTCGCCGCTGGCTCGCCGGAGTAACGCTGCCGGAGTCACTCTCCGAACTTTCCCGCCGTACGGCCGCCAAAGCCTGTTCGATGCTCAAAACCCAGGTCTGTTCCCCGGAAGGAGTTTTGAAACACTTCTGGAGCACGCCGGACCGCTGGCCGCACCGCAGAATGTGGCTGTGGGATTCGGTATTTCACGCCATCGGCATGCGGCGGTTGAATCCGGAATTGGCGCGCAATTTCATCAGCGCGGTTTTCGATGTCTGCCGGGAAGACGGATTTATCCCGCATGCGGCATCGCCCACCGGCTTCTCGGATATTACGCAGCCTCCGATTCTCGCATTCGGCATCGCAAAGGTGGAGGAGGCGGAATCGAATCCGGAGTGGGTGAGGGGGCTTTATCCGCGGTTGAAGCGTTTTCTGGAGTGGATCTTCGCTCACCGCGACAGTGACGGGGCCGGACTGATGGAGTGGGCAATCGAAGCCCATGCCGACTGCCGCAGCGGCGAAAGCGGCATGGATAATTCGCCGCGTTTCGATGGAGCAATCCAGCTGGATGCACCGGATTTCAACGCCTATCTCGCCCGGGAATGCGAACTCATGGGCAAATTTGCCGCTCGATACGGTTTTGCCGCAGATGTTTCCTTCTGGCAGGAGCATCATGCCCGGCTCAACCGCCTGATGAATGAAAGGCTTTGGGATGACGCAGAGGGAATGTACACCGATTACGATGTAACGGCGAACCGCCGGACGAACGTCTACAGCTCCGCCGGATTCCTGCCGCTGTTCTCCGGCGCGCCGTCTCCAGAACAGGCGGCAAGAATGGTGAAACAGCTCACGGACCCCGCCAAATTCGGGACGCCCTTCGGGGTGCCTTCGATCAGCCGGGTTTCCGAAGCCGCCTACGCGAAGGACATGTGGCGCGGCCCGGTCTGGGTCAACATCAACTATCTGATCAGCGAAGGCCTGAGACGATACGGATTCCGGGCGGAGGCGGACCAGCTGTTGCAAAACACCATGCGGGAGGTGGAGAAATTCTATCAGAAGTACGGCACCTTCTTCGAATTCTACGACGACCGTCGGGAGTGCGACCCGCCGCAGCTGCTGCGCAAAACCTCGCTCGATCCGGATGACAGCCCGTACCATCAGGTCTTCTATGACTACGGCTGGACGGGGACACTGTATCTGGATATGGCATTCGGGGCCTGGTCCTGATACGGAGGATTCAGAGAGCAGGGGGCAGGGGAGCCATTCCCGGCACCCTGCTCTTTGGCGGAATCAAAAACGGCCAGCGCTCCTCTTCCAGAAAAGAATATCCGTTACAATTGCAGCAAGAAAAAGCAGCAGAGTGATCACAATTCCAGTAAGTGCTGCAAAGCTCCACCACGAGAAGTACGCCATAGGCAGGAAAAACACACCGAGCACAACCGGGAACAGGAGAAAAAGCCAGGGCAAACGGTACGCTGCCATTACGATACCGCGAATCAGAAGATCTATCGCCAACATCGGATAAATCATTAGAAACCAGGCGATAGCCTGCAGACCACACGGTTCATATCCCAACGGTGACCATTGAAAATAAGAGAGTGTCACCACGATGGCCATCCATTCAGAAAAAGCCGCCGGCAAGAGGGCGAACAGAGCGGCGCACCATCGAAGGATGCGGGATCGTTTTATCGTTGCAAATAAATCGCCGGATTCCGTCATAAGGTGCCTCCTATGATAAAATTCCACTTCGATGCCGGGAAAAACTCAATTTTTTACGAGTTTGAATTGAGTAAAATCCTCAAA
>ENA-UEQW01000040-UEQW01000040.1-human-gut-metagenome-genome-assembly--contig:-NODE-40-length-108671-cov-24.763302_pt1 | contig 108671 bp, 83 predicted proteins | sample MGYA00242947_ERZ507947 | MGnify/ENA primary metagenome ERZ507947 (study PRJEB26167, sample SAMN06115421) | human gut metagenome | host: Homo sapiens | place: China:Guizhou | collected 2015-03-17... | reverse complement strand
GACGCCTTCACCATCGGCTTCGAAGACAAACGTTACGACGAACGTCACCGGGCCGCGGAGGCAGCCTGCTCCATCAACACCTTCACCGGCGGAGCGCTGCGCCACTTCGAACAGGTGGTCAATCCATGCGATTTCCCGTTGCTGGAAAAACTGCTCGCCCACTACGGCGAACCCTACGCCGACGCCTCGATGCTGCCGACCTACCTTCTGAGCCGGTTCGCCCGGGAACGGGTGACGGTGGCGCTGGGCGGAGACGGCGCCGACGAGGTCTTTTCCGGCTACGAACGTTATCTGGCCATGCGGTACGCCGCCCGGGTCGATCTCTTCCCGGTAGCACTGCGCCGGCCGTTCTTTCAGTTCCTGACCACACTCCTGCCGGACAACGGAGAGCGGAGCAGAACCGGCCGCTTCCGGCGCATGTTCGCCGCCCTCGGCAGTTCGTCGGAGAACCGCTACTTCAACCTGCTCAACCGCTGCCCGGCCTCGGTCAAACGCACCCTCTTCGGGGAGCGGCTCCGGGGAGCGCTCGCTCACGATTCGGGAGACACCTTCGAAACGATCCGCTGGGAGATGACCGCGCCGGATCAGGTGGAACGCTGTTCGGAATTCGATCTGCAATCCTATCTGCCCGGAGACATTCTCACCAAGGTGGACATCGCGTCGATGGCGGTGGGGCTGGAGGTCCGTTCCCCGTTCCTCGACCGGGAGGTGGTGGAGTTTGCCGCCCGTCTGCCCGAACACTACAAGATGCCCGGCAGATCGCGCAAACACATTCTCAAAGCCGCCTTTGCCAAACAGGTTCCGGAGTCGATCCGCAACCATGCGAAACGGGGCTTCGGAATTCCGCTGGCCGCCTGGCTGCGCGGGGCCTGGCGGGAACCGGCCCGGGAAACTCTGTTCGACGGCGCCCTGATTTCCGGCGGCTACATCAACGCAAAACCGCTGACCACGCTCTGGCTGGCCCATCAGTCCGGGCGGCGTGATTTCAGCTACATTCTGTGGAATCTGCTGGTTCTGTCTTTGTTCCTGGCCCGCAATAAATGAAGAGGAGGCTGTCACTATGAAACAGGAAAAACTGGTCATTGTCGGAAGCGGTCCGGCCGGCTACACCGCCGCCATCTACGCGGCACGCGCCAATCTGGAGCCGCTGCTCTTTGCCGGCCTGCAGCCCGGCGGCCTGCTGACGCAGACGACCGAAGTGGAGAACTTCCCCGGCTTCCCCGACGGTGTGCTGGGCTTCGATCTGGTTACCGCCATGCAGCAGCAGGCGGAAAAATTCGGCACCCGGGTGGAGTACGACGTCGTCGAACGGTTTGAACTGACTGACGGAAAAATGCAGAAACTGATCCTTTCCACCGGCGATGAGGTCGAAGCTCAGGCGCTGATTCTGGCGACCGGGGCGAGTCCGCGCTGGCTGGGGCTGCCCTCCGAGGACCGGCTGCGCAACCACGGGGTCTCGGCCTGCGCCACCTGTGACGGAGCATTTTTCAAGGATGTTCCGGTCGTGGTGATCGGCGGCGGCGACTCCGCGATGGAGGAGGCCAACTTTCTGACCCGCTTCGCCAGCCGGGTCTACGTCATTCACCGCCGCGACGAGCTGCGCGCCTCGCCGATCATGGCGGAACGCGCCAAAGCCAACCCGAAGATCACCTTCGTCTGGTCGAGCACCGTGGATGAGATTCTCGGCGAAAAGTCGGTGGAAGGGGTCCGGGTGCGGAACCTCAAGGACAACTCCATCACCGAAATCGCCTGCAAAGGATATTTCGCCGCTCTCGGGCACGTGCCCAACACGGGACTTGTCAAAGAGTTCATCCGGCTGGATGAGCAGGGGTACGTGATTGTGGAGGGCGGCAGCTCCCGCACCAATCTTTCCGGCGTGTTCGCCGCCGGGGACTGCGCGGATCCGCACTACCGCCAGGCGATAACGGCAGCCGGAATGGGCTGCCGCGCCGCAATGGATGCGGAGCGCTACCTGGAATCCAGACAGTGATTCCTCCTTTTGTCGTCGTCTACTCTCCGCGCCGCACCCGGATCTCCCTCACCATCCGCCCCGAGGATGGAATGCTGGAGGTGCGTGCGCCGGAGGGGTTTCCCCGCAGCCGCATCGAAGCGGTTCTCGCCCGCAATCCGGAGCTGATCGCCTCGCTCCGGAAACGGGGAGAGGCGGTCCGCCGTCAGTTGCCCCGCTTCCGTTTCGAAGAGGGAGAGTTCTTTCTGCTGCGCGGCCGCTGGTATCCGCTGAAGTTCAGCCGCCGGCTTCTCTGTTTCGATGAAGCGTTTCTGGTTCCCGCCGGAACGCCGGAAGAGGTGAAAAAATCGCTGGAAAAACTCTACCGCCAGCTCGCCCTTTCCCATCTGGAACAGCGGACCGGGGAACTTGCGGCGCGCTTCGGCATCACCTACCGGAGCATCCGCATCGGCGGCGCCTCGGGGCGCTGGGGGTCGTGCAGCAGCGACGGGAATCTCAATTTCACCTGGCGGCTGATCCAATGCCCCGATGAAGTGATCGATTATGTGGTCATCCACGAGCTGGCGCACCGGCTTGAACTCAACCACTCCGACCGGTTCTGGGCGGAAGTCCAGCGGATGTGTCCCGACTTCGAACAGCATCGTGCTTATCTCAACGAGAATTCGCTCCGCTACAGCGGCTGGTGAGCGCCTCTTTCAACGGCTCCGGGGTAATCCGCAGAAATTCCCCCTTGATTTTTGACGTTTTCCCTATATATTAATTAGATTAACCGGATTTTATCTTTCCGGCTTGAACACACATACAAAGGAGCAATTCATCATATGAAACACAAAAAACATCCGAATCCCGACGTTCCGGAAGATGAGGATCAGATTCCGGTCGACGAAAATCTTCCGGAAGTCCTTCCGGAAGAAGAGGAAGGCGGCGATGCAAACACCGCGCAGGAGGAGACGGCAAAACTCACTGCGGAACTTCAGGCTCTCAAAGAGAAACTGATGTACCTCGAAGCCGACTACCAGAACTATCGAAAGCGGGTGGTGAAAGATATTTCCGAAGCGCGCCTCTGCGGCACCGCGGGGACGCTGGAACCGTTTCTGACGGTCTTCGATTTCCTCGGCATGGCGAAAACCGCCGCGGAGAAGTCGGACAATATCGAATCCATCCGTCAGGGACTCAATATGATCATCGGCGAATTCCACAAGGCGTTCGACGAACTCGGGGTGAAGAAAATTGCGACCGTCGGGGTCGATTTCAACCCGAAATATCATGAAGCGGCCGCCCACGAAGCCTCCGATGAAGTTCCGGAGGGGAAGATTATCCGGGAGTGGTCGGGTGGCTTCACGCTGGGGGAACGTCTTCTCCGCCCGGCGCGCGTCGTGGTCTCTTCGGGACCGGCCCCGCAGGAAACTACTGAGTCGGAAGAGCAGAAGGAGTAACCCGTCATCATGGCACAGGATTATTACCAGACGCTCGGCGTGTCGAAAAACGCCACCGCAGATGAACTGAAAAAAGCATATCGGAAACTTGCGATCAAGTATCATCCGGACAAAAATCCGGGCGACAAGGCTGCCGAAGAGAAATTCAAGGAGGTCTCGCTCGCCTATGAGGTCCTGAGCGATCCGGAGAAACGGCGGCAGTACGACCAGCTCGGTCACGACGCCTACACCAGCCACGGGACGGCCGGCGGCGGCGCGAACGGCGCGGATTTCCGCCATGCACAGGATATCTTCAGTCAATTCTTCGGAGGCGGTGTCTCATTCGAAGATCTGTTTGGTGGTGGCGGCGGCGGCAGCAGAAGACGGGCCTACAACGGTCCGGTCGATGGCGACGACCTCCGGTACGACCTGGAGATCGACTTTGAAGACGCCATGTACGGCGCCGACAAGAAGATCACCATGCCGCGACTGGTGGACTGCCCGGACTGCAGCGGTTCCGGTTGTGAACCCGGTTCTGGAAAGAAGGTCTGCCCGAAATGCGGCGGCACCGGTCAACAGACGGTTTCGCAGGGCTTTTTCAGCATGAGCCAGCCCTGTTCCCGCTGCCGCGGCACCGGCCAGATCATCGAAAAGCCGTGCCGGAAGTGCGGCGGAGCTGGACGCGTCGAAGTGGAGAAGAGTTTTCAACTTCACATTCAGCCGGGAGTGGATACCGGTTCACGACTGCGGGTTCCGGGCAAAGGCGGAGCCGGTCTGCACGGCGGACGGCCCGGAGATCTCTACGTGGTGATCCATGTCCGCGCCAACGACATTTTCACCCGGAACGGAGAGGATCTGCTCTGTGAGGTCCCGGTGCCGTACGAGACATGCGTTCTCGGCGGTGTGGTGGAGGTTCCGACCATCTCCGGCAAGGCGAAGATGCGGGTTCCGGCGGGAACTCAGAGCGGCACGATTCTGCGGCTCAAGGGCAAAGGGGTGCCTTCGCTTCGCGGCGGTGCCCGCGGCGACCTGCACATCCGCGTTCTGGTGGAAAGTCCGACCGGACTCACCGCCGAACAGCAGGAGCAGCTCCGGAAATTCGCAGCCGGTCTGAACGAGAAGAATTATCCCCGCATGGCCTCGTACCGGGAGCGGGCGAAACGCTTTCTGCGCGACGATCAGGCGTAACAGCAATGAGGTAAATCATGCCGAGGCAGACTCCGAAGGATCCGGTGCTGGCCACCAATAAAAAAGCCTTTCATGACTACAACATCATCGAACGGTTCGAAGCGGGCATTCAACTCGTCGGGACCGAGGTGAAAAGCTGTCGGGAACGGGCGATCCAGCTCAACGAAGGATACGTCAAAATTTCCGGCAACCAGATGTGGCTGGTCAATGTGCATATCGCTCAGTACGGCTTCGGCAATCGCTTCAACCATGAGGTCCGGCAGCAGCGCCGCCTTTTGATGCATCACAACGAGATCCTCAAACTCGCACAGTGGCTGGGCACAAAAGGCGGTACCATCATCCCGCTCAAATTTTATTTGAAGCAGGGGCTGGTCAAGGTGGAAATCGCCTACTGTCAGGGGAAGAACCGCGGCGACAAGCGGGAAACGCTGCGCCGTCAGCAGGCCGATCTGGAAATGCGGCGGCAGGTAAAACGCTGAAATCTGCAATGCCGGGGAAAGCGGTCGAGGAGAAGCGCATAGCCAACTCCCGACCGCTTCGTGTTTGCCCCTGCTTCGATCGCAGCTTATGCCCGTTGTGAGGGGCCGGGATTCTGTTTTCCGGTAACGGAACTGACTGTCATTTTCAGAATGGCGGTATATCGCAGGAGCTCCTCCGGCACCTCAAACGGCTGATCGCCGATGAAATGCTTCATCAGCAACTTCAAAGCGTGAAATTTCTCCTCCGGCTCCTCCACCACCTCCACGGTTCCTTCTGCGGCAACAGAGGAATAATACATCGTCCAGTATTTCTGTCCGTTTCGCTCCCCTTCATAAAATTTCGTATCGGTCTCCGCAAAGAAATAGGCGGAGGAATTGCGGCGGAGACAATCCAGTTTTCGTCCCGCCGGCGCAGCGTGAAAGTAGAGCAGGAGAGTTCCCGCCTTCACCTCATAGCCGAAATTCAGCGTAACGCCATACGGCTTCCCGTCATCACACAGGGCAAGATGCCCGTAGTCGAGCCGATTGAGAATTTCCAGTATGGTGGAGAATTCTTTGATTTCACGATCTTTTCTTCGCATGGGATCACATTCCTTTCTCTTACGGCCTCCGCCTGCCGGAGAAGAGCTCTTGCCCTCTAATTTCTTCAGCGCATCAAGTTTCCATTGCACGGAAGGAGACCGTCTGAATTGCCGGCTCCGCACCGGGGGTCGCAGTCAATGCGGCAAGGCGACAATAGAAAGAGGGGAGGCCGGCAGATACCGACCTCCCGTATTCTCTTTCGCCTCCAGCTATTTTGCCGCCTTGGCAAACAGGGAGATCGTGTAACGCTTTCCCGCTTCCACTTTCAACCCCTGCCCGATCCGGTTGTCGTGGTTGATCTTCATCGCCTTTTTGCCCTCTTTGGCGTCCTCCACCAGGCAGGCTTTGCTTTTCGAACCGAGATTCCAGATTCTCGGGGCGGAGAGATCGGGTTTCAACGTTTCAAATCCGCCGTTCGGCGCTTCCTGACCGTTGAATTTGATGCCGTCCACGACAATGAACGCTCTCATTTCCGGCGTCGAAGCCCAGCCGCCGCCGAAGGCGAGCCAGAGAAAACCGTCTTTTTCCGCCGAAAAGGAGAATTCAATCGGCGTCCAATCCGCGCCGACCGTCTTGCTCACCACCAGATAGCCCGGCTGTTCCGCCGCGGGGAGCCAGGATGCGCGAACAAACTTCACCTCTCCGTCACCCGGTTTCAATACATTATCCTGACTGCTGATGTCCAGCCGGAATTCAGCCGGTGCCGCCGACAGGGTCGCCCCCAGCAGCGCGAAGAGGAACGTTGCATACTGCTTCATACCATGGTCTCCTGTGACATATGAGCGGATAACCCGCATTACTCCGGAAATATAAGTTCGAATTTCCGAAAAATCAAGCATCACCGGCAGAAACAGCGGAGAAAAGGCGTAAAAAGAGAGCGACAGCAGAAATTCAGGCCGGAACAGGCAGCATCACTTGACGTTCAAAACGCTGTTGAGCGTTCCGAAATCGTTGGAAGTAAAGTTCGGATTGCTCTCATCGAGCACCCATTCGCCGTCGACGACAAACTTATACTCGTAGTACCCGGGAGCGAGCGAGAGAGTGCAACGGTAGGAGCCGTTTCCTCCGGCATCCACCATCGGATTCAATTCCGGCTCCCAGTCGTTGAAGGAACCGGCAACCGCCACCTTTTTACCGGGAGCAAGGTTGCAGACAAGCTCCACCTTGCGCATGGCGCCGCCCGGATTCGTCACACCCGATTTTTCCATCGTCACGCTCCATCCTTCCTGTTCCATCCTCACGGCATTAATATACAACCAATCCCCCGAAAATTCAACCGGCTCCGCGGATTCTTCCCCGGAAAACCGGTGACGACGCTCCCCGGAGTTGAAAAAGTGAAAAAAACAGAAAAAACACTCGCCGATTTCCGCAAGACGCGGTATATTACTTCATACTGAAAAATTTTGTTTGGGAGACAACAGGCAACGCTTACAGCAGGCAGTTCAGAAAAATGACCACGTCCACCAGTGAAACTTCCAATATGATGTTCCGTCGGATCGGCGGAGCCCCGCAGCTGGCATTGCGCAACATCGACGATCTGGCCTGCGTTCTGGAGCTGGATGAAGCCCTCTGGGCCGTCACCGGAATCGCCATCGATGCATTGCGCACCGACCGCCAGTTCCTCGACTTCATCGATGACGATCACAACGGTGTCATCCGCGCGGACGAAGTAAAACGGGCCGTTGCCTGGTTCCTCGCCAACATCCGGCCGGGCTCGACACCGGCACTGGGTTCCCCCGACCTTTGCATCGATTCCATCAATGTTTCCACCCCGGAGGGAGCGGCACTGCGCGCCGCCGCCAACGTGGTGCTCCGCAACCTCGGCATTCCGGACTCCCCGACCATCAACCTCGCACAGATTCGGGATGATGACGGCATTCTCAGCAACGCCTGCTGCAATGGAGACGGCGTAATCACTCCCGGCTGCTTTACCGGCGACTGCCGCGATATCGCCGGAGTTCCGGAGGATCCGCACCTGACGGAGATTGTCGGCCATATTATGAAAATCACCGGCAGCTGCAAGGATCTGACCGGCGAAGAGGGGATCAACCGGGAAATCCTCGACTCGTTCTGCGCCGGGGCGGAAAAATACATCGCCTGGTATGAAGCGCCTGCCAATCAGCCGGAACTTTTGCGCCCTTACGCGGAAGAAACGGCGAACTTCTCCGCCATGGTGGAGAAACTTCAAGACCCCATCGACCGTTACTTTCTCCATTGCGCCGCACTGGAGTTTCTGCCGGAACTCTCCCGGCCGGTCCCGGCCAATGATGAAACCGGCGATGCCTCGCCCGCCGCTTCGGTGCGCGACCTGCTCGAAAAACTTCCGGTCGCCACGCCACGGCCGGACCGGATTCTGGATTTCTCCGCGCCGTTGAATCCTCTGTATGAGACGGAGCTCCGCGCGTTTGCCGCGCATCCGGCCATGGCGGAATTCCTTTCCGGCAACAAGCTCAGCGAAGCGATGTGGCACCGCCTGAGCGCCTCGCTGGCGGCCTACCGGGAATGGAAGAACTCCGAGCCGGACAAAGCGTTCGAAGCGGTTGAAACCGCCACTTTGAAACAGTGGCTCGCCGACGGCAGTCTGGAAGAGCTCCGCCGCCGCATCGAGGAAGATCTCACGGTTGCGACCGAACTCACCGCCTATCACAGTCTGCTCAAATTGACACTGTATCAGCAGTATCTGCTCGAATTTCTCAACAACTATGTCTCCCTGAGCGAACTCTTCAATCCACGCGGGAGCTCGATGCTTCAAACCGGCAAGCTGGTCATGGACGGGCGGCACTACACCTTCGCAACCCCCATCCGGAATCTCGCCGAACACAAACGGATCGCCACGATGAGCGATATCTGTGTCCTTTACATCGAAGCGACCACCGGCAAGACGGGAAACCTCAAAACAATGACTCTTGCCGTCGCCGTCACCTCCGGCAACATCCGCAACCTCTTCATCGGCAAGCACGGCATTTTCTTCGCCGCGGACGGTTCCGTCTGGGATGCCCGCATCATCGACCTCATTCAGCAACCGGTTTCGATCAGCGAAGCGCTCAAAATGCCGTTTTTCCGTTTCGGGGAATTCATCGCCAGACAGGCCGACCGCTTTTTCAGCACCAAAAGCACGGAAGTGCAGAAGACGCTCGAGAAAAACATCACCACCGGCGCAATCATTCCTCCGCCGGTCGCGGCCCCCAAACCGCAGACTCCGGCGGTGAGCGGCTCCATGATGCTCATGGGCGGAGGCATCGGAATCGCGGCAATCGGCAGCGCCGTCGCCTTCATCATCAAGTCGCTCCAGAACATTTCCGTACTCAATGTACTGACGATACTGTTCGGCATCATTCTGATCTTCGGCGGTCCGATGGTGGTGATCTCGCTGGTCAAGCTGTACCGCCGCAACATTTCGCGTTTTCTGGAAGCCAATGCCTGCGCGGTCAACCGCCCGATGCGGCTCTCCAGAAAGATGGGCAAGGTCTTCACCTTCGCACCTCCCCTGCCCCGCGCCGGCCTCATCAAGGAGGATCTGGTGGATCTCTTCCGCAAACCGGGGGTTAGCAAAGGAGTCCGTTTTTTCCAGATTGTGTTTCTGCTGCTCGCCGTCGCGGCCGCCGCACTCTGCTGGCTGCTTCCGGTGCTCTGAGAGTGTTGCAACTCAGCCGAACAGCATGTTACGGATTCCGGTAAAGATCAGTTGCGAGGCAAGCGCGGCGAGGAACAGGCCGGTCAGTTTGCTCAAGATGTTCAGCCCCTTCTTTTTCAGCAGCCGTTCAAGCGTCGCCGAAAAATAGAGCAGGCCGCCCATCATGAATACAGCGATCAAAATTCCGGCAAGGTGAGAGAGCCGGATTGCAGTGGATTCCGCCGACGCCCCCATGGTCAGCAGTGTACCGATCGTACCGGGACCGACCGTGTAGGGAATCGCCAGCGGGACCACCGCGACATCCCCGTCGTCATCGCATTGACGGGTGCCGGATGGCGTCCCGGAGGAACGCACCACTTCGATGCCGCTCAGCAGCAGCACCAGCCCGGCGCCGATCCGGAACGCATCCAGCGTGATGCCGAGATAGCCGAAGATCCGGTCGCCGAGCAGATAGAGAATCACCACGATGATCAGAATCGCCAGCGTGGTGCGAACCGCCAATTTCCGCTGTTCTTTCAGTGTCATTCCGGCGGTCAGAGAAACAAAAAGCGATAGAACAAAAAAAGGCGTCAGCAGAAAAAAGAACTGCACCACCATGCCGATGAATACATGAAGATTCATGCCGCGCCTCTCTTTCGTTCCCTGCGGTGATTAACGCTCCTTGAGCTCCTCCTGCAACTCCGCATCGGCGTTGAGGACCATTTCGCGCTGTTCGGCCCGGTACTCCCGGAGCCGGGCAGCCAGTCCGGAATCGCTGAGCGCAAGAATCGAGACCGCGTAAAGCGCCGCATTCTTGCCGCCCGCCTTCCCCGCGGTTACTGCCGCGACCGGGATCCCCGGAGGCATCTGGACAATCGAAAACAGCGCATCAAGGCCGTTGAACGGTTCGCTCGCCACCGGCAGGCCGATGACCGGAAGTGTCGTATGGGCCGCAACCACGCCGCCGAGATGAGCCGCCATCCCCGCAGCGCAGATCACCACTTTGTAACCATTTTTTTCCAATCCAGAGGCAAACTCCGCCGCCTCACAGGGCGTCCGGTGCGCGGAGAGAACCCGCGCCGTAAATCCAACGCCGAAATGATCGAAAACTTTGAATGCATTCTGCAGGATCGGCAGATCGCTTTTGCTGCCCATGATGACAGCGACAACCGGCTTATTCATATCCTATTCTAATCCACACACAAGATTTTTCTGGACAAAAGGCCCGTGAAAATCATTCCACGGGCCGGCTGACGGCAGAGCGTATTTTCCCGTCGGGGGGAAAGCCGGTCACTGCGCATCCGGTTCCGTTTTCTCCTCCGCCGCCGGAGCCTCTTCCGGATTTTCCGGCATCGGAGGCAGTCCGGAAGGAGTCTCCCCCGGGGTGCCGAATTCATAGCTCAGCAGCCCTTCGGCAATTTCGAGCAATGCCACATCAAGCAGATTTTCGGAATCGCATTTGATCATCGGCCGCGCGCCGAACGCAAGCTGCTTGGCGCGTTTCGCGGCGACAACCGACAGAATCTGCGGATCGGGAATCATCTTTTTGGCTCGGGCCAGATAACTGTTGTTCATGCTCATTCTCTCTTTCTCTCTAAATCAGCGAGCGAAACGCATCGAAAACGATGCGTTTCGCCGCATTTTTTTGCCGGAACCGCGCGAAATCAATAATCGATGATGTCGCGGTTGTTGTCGATCAGCGTCACGTCACCGGAGGTCACGCGCATATAGCGCTTCCGGAATTCCGGAACCGAATCGAGCACATAACGCTCGGCAATCGCCGCACGCTCTTCACACTTGGCCGCATCACGCAGCAGCAGCAGACCGACGAAGACGTAGGTCTCCATCTCGACCAGACTGCGGGCCATGAGATCGTGATAGGCCGGATCCTTTTTCTCGGCGACGAATTTCACCGCCTTGAGCTGATCCTCGTAAAGCTCCATCACCATATCGCGGAGCCGCGCCAGCTTGCCGGTGAATTCCAGACCGGCGAGTTCATGAATCCGCTGGTCGTTGTCGCGCTGAATCACGCCGCCGATCGCCGCCACCACCTGCAGCTGCGTGGTGCCTTCGTAAATGTTGGTGATGCGGGCGTCGCGATAGAAACGCTCGGCGTTGAAGTCCTTCATGAAACCGGTACCGCCGTGGATCTGAATCGCATCGTAGGCGACCGAGTTCGCCACTTCCGTGGCCAGCGCCTTGCACATCGGGGTAAGCACCGCCGCCGTCTTGTTGTAGTACTTCTGCAACGCACGCTCTTCCGCGGTCGGATTCTCGCCGTGCTCAACCAGATGGGTGTAGGCGTTGCGCAGGTCGACGACGCGGGTCGTTTCATAAAGCAGGGCCCGGGCGGCGGTCAGCCGCACCTTCATGCTCGAAAGCATGTCGTAGATCGCCGGGAACTTGTCGATCGAACGCTTGAACTGCTGACGCTCGGAAGCATACTTGCGCGCCTCGCGGTAGGCCGCTTCGGCGATACCGACCGCCTGGCCGCTGATCGCGACGCGGGCACCGTTCATCAGACTCATCACGTAACGGATGAGCCCCATGCGGCGCTTGCCGCAGAGCTGAGCGGGCACGTCGTTGTACTGCAGCTCGGTCGTGGCAACGCCGTGGATGCCGAGCTTGTTCTCGATCCGGCGGACCACCAGCTGCGGACACGCTTCGCAGATGAACATCGAAAGGCCGCGGCCGTCGGTCGTCCCCTCTTCGGAGCGGGCCAGCACCAGGTGCACCTTGGCGCAACCGTTGGTGATGAAGCGCTTCATTCCGTTAAGGTACCACTGGCCGGTCTTCTCATCCTGCCAGGCGCGCAGCCGCACCGACTGAAGGTCGGAACCGAAATCCGGCTCGGTGAGGTCCATCGAACCGTCGTATTCGCCGCTCGCGAATTTGGGCAGATAGGTGTTCTTCTGCTCTTCGCTGCCGAAGAAGTTGATCGTCTCGGCAATGTCCTGCAGACCGAAGATGTTCTGCAACGACGCGTCGGCACGGGAAACCATTTCGGTCATCATCGTGTAGACCGAAACCGGGAAGTTCAGGCCGCCGTACTGGTGACCGAGCATCACACCCATCAGACCGGCCTGGGTCAGATCCTTCAGGTTCTGCACCGTCAGCGGGTGATAGGTGACCACGCCGTCGGCAAAATGCGGTCCTTCGGCGTCGACCGTGCGCGAGCGGGGCTCGATCCGGTCGCCGCAGATCTCGCCGACCACTTCGAGAACGCGGTTGAAGTTATCCAGCGCATCGGCATAATCGACCGGCGCATTGTCATAGGTCTCGGCATATTTGTAGCCGTTTTCCTGCAACTTGGTGGATTCCGCCAGATCCAGATGATTCAGCGTGAACATCAAATCCGGGTTGTCTTTGAAAAAGTTCGCCATCTTGAATAATCCTTACTGCTTGGCCTTGAATGCTTTGATCATTTGCGGAATCACGGTGTTCAAGTCACCGACGATCGAGTAGTGCGCGATGCTGAAAATCGGCGCGCCCGGATCGGTGTTGATCGCGATGATCTTTTTCGAATCCGACATGCCGGCGCAGTGCTGAATCGAACCGGAGATACCGCAGGCGATGTAGAGGCGCGGACGCACCGTCACACCGGTCTGACCGACCTGATGATCGTGATCGATCCACCCGGCGTCCACCGCGGCGCGGGAGGCGCCGACTTCACCGCCGAGCGCTTCGGCCAGATCGTAGATCAGCTTGAAGTTCGCCTTGCTGCCGACACCGTAGCCGCCGGAGACGATGATCTGAGCGCCCTTGAGATCGACCTCCTTGTCGGCACGGACCCGCTCGAGCACCTTGACCACCGTTTCCGCATCGGTGATCTGCGGCTTGACGCGGACCAGCTTGCCCTTGCGGGAGGGATCCGGAGCATCCATCTTCATGACCCCTTCGCGGACGGTCACCATCTGCGGATCGTCCCAGGTGTTGACGATCGTCGCAATGATGTTGCCGCCGAAGGCCGGGCGGATCTGCATGAGCTTGTTGGTGTAGCTCTTGTTGTTCTTCTTATCTTCGAAGTCGTCAATCCGCAGCTGCGTGCAGTCGGCGGTGAGGCCGCCGAGCTTCTCGGAGGCGACGCGCGGCGCAAGTTCGCGCCCCTTGAGCGTGGCGCCGAAGAGAAGGATGTTCGGCTTGTGTTCACGGATCAGATCCATGATGACCTTCGCGTACGGAAGAACCGTAAAAGGCTCGAGCCGCGGATCTTCCGCAAGATAGACGGTGTCGCAGCCGTAGCTGTAGAGGGTATCGACGCACTTCTCGAGCTTGTCGCCGAGCAGGAGCGCTTCGGTCTTGACGCCCAGCTGAGCGGCGAGTTCACGGCCTTTGCAGACCAGTTCAAGGCTCACATCGGCGATCTTGCCGCCTTCCTGTTCGATAAAAACCCAGACGTTACCAATTTTTTCAGCCATGATGACGCTTACCCCAGAGTGTGATCGCTAATGAGTTCATGAATCAGTTCATTGATTCCCTCGGCGGTGGCCGGAACCGACTTCGCTTCGCTGGCGGTCAGCACCACGCTCATGACCTGCTTCACCTTGGTCGGGGAGCCCGGGAAACCGATGCGCGCCGGATCCGCGTTGATATCGGTGGCGCTGTACTCCTTGATCAACAGCCCCTTCGCCTCGAGCGACCGCAGCCGGGCATCGAGTTCGTTGCCTTCGGCGTAGTTGTTGTTGGTGAATTCCTTAGCCACTTCGGAGGGAGTCCGGGCGCGCTTGTATTTCATGATGAGCTTGGCGTTCATCGGGCGCGGCTCGTTGGAGTCGATCACGGTCATCAACGCCGGCAGGGGGGATTCGAGAACTTCGTACCCGCCATCGATCGCGCGGCGGGCCACCACCTTCCCTTTGCCGAGCTCGACGACCTCTTCGACGTAGCAGATCTGCGGGAGCTTGAGTTTTTCCGCAATCTGCGGCCCGACCTGGGCGGTGTCGCCGTCGATGGCCTGGCGGCCGCAGAGGATCAGATCGACCTTGCCGATCTTCTTCGCGCAGCAGGAGAGCGTATAGCTTGTCGCAAGGGTATCGGCTCCGGCGAGCGCGCGGTCGGTCACCAGAATCGCTTCATCCGCACCGCGGTAAAGCGCCTGCCGGAGAACCTCGGCGGCAGCCGGCATTCCCATCGTGGCAACCACCACGCGGACGCCGTAACGGTCTTTGAGCTGCAGGGCCAGTTCCAGCGCATTCAAATCCTCCGGATTGAAGATCGCCGGGAGCGCGGCCCGGTTCACGGTCCCTTCCGGCGTCATTGCGTCGCCGGAGATGTTCTGGGTATCCGGAACCTGTTTGACGAACACGAGTACGGTATAACTCACAGTTTCGACTCCCATTTTGGTTAATGGTTGATGTTGCATCCGTAAAAATTTTACAATCAAACGTGATAATATATCCTAAGCGCGGGAAATATCAAACGCTCCGGAGAACTTTTTCCGCAATTCCGGCAAAAAAATCCGTTCCTCTCCGGGGAAAATCAGCTTGCAACCGCCCGCGAGGCGCACTATGTTATATGTATGGTGAAACTGGCGGAAAAACTCATTCAAATTCAGGAATTCGACGGCAGCCGTGTCCCCTTCGACGCGGTGGAGCTGCAGACCAGACTCATCCACTGCTTCCTGGCGGCGGGTCTGCGCGACTCCAGCTACATGGCCGAAGACATCGCCCTCGCGGTCGAATATACGCTGCTCAACAGCAACCGCCCCGAACCGGTCTTCGGCCGCGGCGAACTCGGCTCGGCGGTCGTGCGGATGCTCGAAGAGACCGGGTTCCCGGAGGTCGCCGCCCTGTTCCGCCGGAACGGCAGTGAACGGCTCGTCACCATCAGCACCCGCCCGGAATCGGTCTCCGGACTGCTCGCAAAGTTTCTCGCCTGCCCGCCGGAACGGTTCGACCGGATCGTCCGCCAGGTGTGTGACGCGGCGCGGCTGCTCCACTTCGATGCGGCCTCGCCGCACCTCTTGCTGGAGCTCGCCCGCCACTACGAACAGCTTGCGGAAGAGGAGCCCCCGCCGCCCGAACCGGTCGAACCGCCCCCCGCGCCGGCCGCCCCCCAGAGCGAACTCTACCGGATTCTGCCGGAAGAGGCGCAGAAGCTGATCGACGACGGCATCCTGCGGGTCAACGGGATAACCCCGATCTTCTCCCGCATCAGCTTCTTCTTCATGATGAAGCCGTTTGCGGAGAAATTCCACCTTGCGCCCCCGGTGACTGAGCTGGAGGTGGAGCCCCTGCTCTACCGCATGACGGAGATTCTGGAAGCGGCGCGCGAAGCGATCGAGCAACATCTGGCCGTCACGGAGCCGTTGCCGCTCTACCTCGCGGTGCCGGATATGCTGGACTTCATCGTCGATTACGAGCGCGGCGAACGGCTCGGCTCGGAGAAGCTCGGGCGGGAGCTTGCGGAAACCCTCGCCGCCGGATTCCGCTGCGAGGTGAACCGGATTTCCATCAGCTGAGCCGCACGGCGCTCACTTCCACTCATTGGAGTAAAACGGCTCGACCCCGTCGACGCTTTCCGGAGTTTTCCCGACCGCGAACAGCAGTGTCACACCGCTTTCCGCCCCCGGTTCCACCCGGTATCGGCGGCCGCGCTCGTCGCGCCACTCCCCGGCCGGCAGAACCGCCCGGGTGACCAGCAGCGGCACCGGCCCGGAACAGCGGAGCAACGGCAGCGGGGAAGCGGTCCGCAATGCGGAGAGCGAGCGGCGGTCCAGTTCGGCGAAGGGTTCCGCCGCGCACACCCCTTCTTCCCGGAGCAGCAGAGCCGCAAGCGAATTGGTCACCGGCAGCGGGAATTCAGCAATGATCTCAACTCCGGCAAACGGGCGGAGCAGTTCCAGCCCGTGGATTCCGCCGATCCGGAAACGGCGGACCCCGGCGTCATACGCCTGTGAAATCCGTTCCCGCCATTTCGGCAGTTCGCCTTCCGGCAGAAAGGCAGGAATCCGCAGTTCCGCCATATTCTGTTCCAGCGGGAGCGATTCCGGCAGCTTCGGAGGATTCCGGCGGAGGGCGCGAAATTTTTCCAGCGCGGCGGGAATTTCCGGATGAAGTTCCCGGCCGGCAAGGCGACCTGCCGCCCACTCCCAGAAACTCCGCCGCAATTCACGGCAACTGCTCGACGGCACGAAAAACGCCCCCTCCACCACCGCATGAACCGGTGCGGCCTCCCACGGCTCCGGAACTCCGGCGGCAAACGCCGCTTCGACGGTTGCGGCATCCAGCGGGCGCTGTTTTGCCGGAGCAAAATCGACCGACGCCTGCCAGCACCCGTCCACGCCGTCGATCCGCCCCTCCCAGCGTGTGGCGGAACAGCGGAGCGTCACCGCCACCGCCTGCCGCCCGGCCGGAAGCGTCGAGGCCCGGCGGCTGAAATCAAATCCATTCTCCCCGATTTTGTAGAGCAGAAATCCGGGCGCGGCGGCAAACTCTCCGGGCAGAAAACACTCCACACCGGCCCGCACCCGGACCGTATCCGCTCCCCGGAACCGGAGCGAGATCAACGAAAAGGTGTTCCCCTCCCCGCCATCCGGCGGCACCAGCCGGAGCCGGTCGCCGAGGTGAAGCCGCCCCTCCGTCCGCACCGACAGTCCCGAGCGCGAAACCTTCCCGACCGTGCCGACCCGCACTCCGAATACGCCGGGCCGTTCGGAATCGATCAGCGTTTTCCACTCCTCCCGGCGGAAAAATCCGCTCGACGGGCGGCGCGTCGCGGTCGAACGAAGCAACTGGCGCGCCTCCTCTTCGACCGCGGGATCCTCCGGAGAATCGAGCAGCATCCGATAAGCGTGGACCGTTTTCCAGACATATTCCGGTCCGCGCAGACGCCCTTCGACTTTCAGCGAGGCGATGCCGAGCCGCCGGAACTCCGGCAGCAGATCCACCCCCTCCAGATCCTTCGGTGAAAGCAGAAAGCCCCGCCGCTTCCCCGCCTCGTAACTGCGGCGGCAGGGCTGTTTGCACTTGCCCCGGTTGCCGCTCCATCCGCCGAGCGCCGATGAGAGAAGACAGCGGCCGGAGAGACTGCAGCAGAGCGAACCGTGAACAAACACCTCCAGTTCAACCGGCGAAGCCGCGGCAATCCGCCGCAACTCCTCAAGCGTCAGCTGCCGCTCCAGAATCACCCGGCGGATGCCGAGTGCGGCCGCGGCCGCAACCCCCGCCGAATTGTGGATGCCCATCTGTGTCGAGGCGTGCAACACCAGCTGAGGGAAATAGTTGCGGCAGAGCTCCACCACCGCCAGATCCTGCACGATCAGCGCATCGGGGCGCAGACGTGCCAGTTCCGCCAGAAATTCCGCCGCCTCGTCGAGTTCCTCCTCCCGAAGCAGGGTGTTGAAGGTGAGGTAGACCCGACGCCCGTTGCCGTGCGCATAGCGGAGAAGTTTCCCCAGTTCGTCCGGGGAAAAATTGGCGGCCCGTTCCCGGGCGTTGAATTTGGCCAGCCCTCCGTAGACCGCATCGGCCCCCGCGTCGAACGCGGCAAGAGCGGTTTCCAGATTTCCGGCCGGAGCGAGCAGCTCCGGAACGTTCGATTGTCTCTCCATGCGGCAAAGGCTCCCGTGAACAGCGAATTTTCATCACACTCATAACATATCACCGCAACGGCTCCCCCGCAAGCAGGGAAACGCCCCCCGCAACGATGAATTTTCACCGCATGGAGACTTGCAATTTATCCAAACGGCAATATTTTATTCTCCGAAAGGCGCACTATGACCGACAGACCGTTTACACTGCCCGAACTCCATCTTGCCGACACCGACCGGAGCTGGTCGGAGGAGTGGTTTCTGCCCGCGCTGGAGGCGTTCCGCCGGCAGAGAGGGGAAACGGTACTGCCCCGCACCGAAGGCATGTGGGAGAAGGTGCCCGACAGCTTCTACCACCTGGAGCCGGAACTTTTTCTCCAGCTTCAGGGTGGGTGTGAATTCCGTTTTCCTCACCAGACTGTTCAACTCCGCAGCGGCGACCTGCTGCTGATTCCCCCAGGGCTGCCCCACGCGGAACGGAGCAACAACTGCGGCGGCGCCCCGTTCGCCAACTTCGTTCTGATGACCCGCAGCAACCATGCTTCGCTGCATCTGGCCTGCGCCGGACGCGACCATCTCCCGACGGTCTACCATGTTCTGCCGCTGGAGGAACCGCTCTTCTACTGCGGAATCCTTCAGGCGCTCTCCGCCTGGGCTGACCATCGCGACCGGCGGTGCGACGAGATCCGCGACCACCTGACCCGGGCCCTGTTTGAAAAACTCCGGCTGGACATTGAACTGCGCCTCGCCGGAACGCGAAAGACGCAGACCGTGCACACCGTGACCGAATCGTTTCATCCGCTGGCGCACCGCGCAAAACGGTACATCGATGAAAATTTCCCCAACCGGTTTCCCGATGTGGCCGAGACGGCGCACGCGATCGGCTGTTCGCCGAACTACCTCTCCAGCCTCTTCCTGCGCGCTCACGGCATCACCATCAAAGAGTATGTCAATTCGCTGAAATTCAACTACGCCCGCCGGATGCTCGAAGAAAGTTCCTACAATGTCTCGGAGATCGCCGGCAGCTGCGGCTTCAGCGATGTCATCTATTTCTCCCGCCAGTTCCGGGCGCGGTTCGGCTACACGCCATCCCAGCTCCGCACCCGGCCGGCGGCCTTTGCAGAAGTTACGAAACACAAACGAATGAATAAGGAAAACGACTTATGAAAACCGCTGCCATCGGTGAGATTCTGTTCGACCGCTTCCCCGACCGCGACCGCCTCGGCGGCGCCCCCTGCAACGTCGCGGCAATGCTCAGTCAGTTCGGGCTGAACTCCTTCCTCATCTCCGCCGTCGGCCGCGACCGGCTGGCGGAACGCGCCCTCGCGGAACTTGCGGAACTCGGCGTCAACACCTCGGCCGTCCAGACAAACGAGCTCCCGACCGGCGAAGTCCGCGTCTCTCTCGATTCGCACGGGAAACCGACCTACACCTTCGCCGAGAAATCCGCCTGGGACCAGATCTGCTGGACCCCTGCCCTCGCGGAACTCGCCCCGACCTTCGACGCGGTCTGCTTCGGCACCCTCGCTCAGCGAAACGGTTCAGCGGAAACCATCCGCACCTTCCTCCGCCATACCCGGGAAGACGCCCTTCGCGTCTTCGATCTCAATCTGCGCGCCCCCTACTACGACCGGAATGTGGTTCTGGAGACGCTTCAGCTGGCCAACATGCTAAAACTCAACGATGAAGAGCTCCCGATTCTGGCGGGATTCCTCGAGGTGAAACCCGAGGAGGTCATCCCCCGCCTGCTCGCAGGGAACATCGAACTGGTCGCCCTCAGCCTCGGCCCGGAGGGAGCCGAACTTCACCGCCGCGGCGAATGCTCCCGCGCCCCCGCCGGAGAGCTGGAGAAAATGGTTGACTCCGTCGGCGCCGGCGACAGCTTCACAGCGACGCTGATTGCCGGTCTGCTCCGCGGTCTTCCGCTCGACCGCATCAACCGGCACGGCAATCGCGTCGCCTCCTACGTCTGTTCACAGCACGGAGCCACTCCGCCGCTGCCGGATTCGCTCAAGGAATTTTGAACCGGCGCGGCGGAAGAATCCCCCGCGTCAGAGCGCAGGTGTTTCAAAGAGGCGGCAGCTGTGGGGCGCCAGCTCCAGTTCGAGCACGCCGCCCGGAAACGCCACCAGCTCATCCCGCCAGAAGTCGCGCATTTCCGCACCCGGGATACCGTAATCGGTGAGATTCAGCCGGACCCGCTTCGGAGTTTCCCCCCAGTTGACCGTCATCAGACGGCGGCCGTTCCCGACCCGCTGCAGCCAGAGCGCCGGACACTCTTCGGTGAAGAGATCCAGCGGTTTCGCCGCCTCGCCCGAAGGCGCGGCAACCACTTTGCGCGCCAGCTCCAGACCGGCCGCATTGAGCTTCGTCATGTCGTCGGAAAGGTTGACCGCACCGGCCGCCATCAGGACCACACCCAGCAGAATCTCCACTTCGCTCTTCGTCGCCGTGGCGAGTTTCATATCGCGTTCCGCATCGAAGGCCGCTCCCGGCTCGACGAAGACGAGCAGCGGATTGAGCCGCCAGAGGTTCGGGTCGTCGCTGGTCTCCACGCCGCGGCAGACCGCGAAGTCCGGATCGTTGAGCCAGAGCCGCTTGTTCGCCCAGAAACGGGCGCCGGCCGACAGGGCGTTGCTGCGGATGTTCGGCCAGCGGGCATGGATGTCCGCGCCGATCCGGACCGAATCCACCGTCCGGTTCCCCGCCAGGAACGGATAGTTGCAGCCGAGAATCCGGGCGCGGCCGTCGATTCCCTCGTAAACCGGTTCGAGCAGCCGCCGGACGATCTCGCTGCGCGGCACCATGCCGTCATGGAAACGGGGGGCGTTCAACGTGGAGTTGAGGAAGTCAAGCTTGAAGTATTTGTACCCCATCCCGGCATAGCGCGAAAAGAGTTCCCGCAGATGTTTGCGTGTCTTCTCCACGGTCGGGTCAAGCACGAAGCCGAATCGCCGCATGCACTCGTAGGCAAGACAGGGCTGGCCGCCGAGGGAGAGCGCGAGCATCTCCGGCGCCTGCTGCGCAATGAAGCAGTGCGGTTCGATGATCGACGGCGCAAACCAGAGCCCCGGTTCGAATCCTATCTTCGTGAGTTCCTTCGCCAGAAATTCCATCCCGCTCGGGAAGTAAGGATTGGCCTCCCATTCGCCGTAGCAGTACTGCCAGCCGTCGTCGACGATGATCCGCTTGACATGTTTCGAAAGCACCGGATCGCGGGCGATGAATTCGGCGTTCTTCAGCACCTCCTCCTCGGTGATGGTCCAGCGATAATAGTCCCAGGAGTTCCAGCCGGCCTCCGGCGGAGCGGAGAAGTCCCGGGGGCACTCAATGTTGCCGCTGGTCCAGTTCTCCAGCAGTGCGAAGCCGTCGCCCGCCTCGATCGTGACCGGATCCAGCTCCACCTCGCAACCGCTGTAGCAGAGCAGTTCATAACGCGCCCGGACGTCGCCGAGCCGCTCCCCTTCGAACCGCCCCCGGAACGATCCCGGCTGCCGTTGGCGAAGCGGCATCGACAGCATCAGCGTCTTTCCGTTGCGGGTGATCATGCAGTGGTAGAAGCTTTCGAACTCCTTCTCCCGGCGGCAGGGCAGTTTGACCGCTTCGCAACCGCCCATGCGCAGCCCCTGGGCAAGAAGATGATCGGCCGCCAGTTCCGGAATCTCCAGCACGGTCACTTCGACAAGATCGGCGGGAGCCTTCAACGTACCGTTCAACCGCAGTACAATCCGCCCGGCCTGTTCGGCAGCGGAAAAGCGCCAGCTGCCGGAACGGCTCGTTCCGGAAAGTTCTCCGGGGGCGGTGCAGCTCCAGCTCACCGGCTCCTCCTCCCGGTTGACGTGGATCTTCGTCCGGCAGTGTTCCAGCCGGAACTCGCCGAGCACAAGGTCAAATGTGCCGTCGGGATGAATCTCAATCATCTTCCTGATTCCCTTCTTCTCTTTTCACATCCGGAACTTTTTTGGTTTCGGCGCGGGGAGCGGCCGGCTCCGCCTCCTCCGCCGGGATTGCATCATATGGCTTGAGCAGAGTGTCGAACGCCCGGTAAGGCACGAATCCGGCCCGTCCGGTGTAGGAGCGCACAAACGTTTCCGACGGATTCTCCGCCTGATCGATCAACGCATTGGCCGCCGTCGACACGAGCCCGTCGAAATCGCACCGGATCACCCCGGCAATTCTCGGGTCATCCACCAGATCGATCGGGAAATGGTAGATGGTGATGATGCGCGGCCGATACGCCCTCTTCTCCGCGTCGATCGCGGCAAGAAGCGACTCCGCAATCCGGCAGGAACTCAGGAACACCACCGGCGGACTCTTCCGCAGAATTTCGCGAATCAGTTGCGGCACCTGTTCGCGGCCGGAGAGATCCGGATACAGCTCCAGCGTCGCCCCCCATTCCCTCCCGGCCTCGGCAAACCACTCGACATAGCGGGAGAGATGATATCCGGCCAGGAAGAGCTGTTTTTCTCCGTCACAGCACACCTCGCAGACCGCATCGCGAATCGCCGCCCGACAGTCGCTCCACGCCGTCGCAAATTGCGAGCTCCGCTGCCCGAAGAGAATCAATGGATAACGGATTCGGCACAGCTCCTGCGCCAGAGGCAGATCGGGATCCAGCTGCGGCTGGTAGAGCACCCCGTCCACCTGAGAACGGACCAGACACTCCAGACAGCGCCGTTCCTTTTCCGGCTGGCCGCGCGTCACAAAGAGCATCAGCTGGTAGCCGCGGCGGTCGGCGGTATCCAGAATCACATCGATCATTCCGGAAAAGTAGGGATCCCGCACTCCGCCGACCACGAAACCGATCATCTTCGTCCGCCCCTGCGCCAGCGCCTGCGCGGCAAAGCTGGGGCGGTAGCCGAGTTCCGCGATCGCACGGTCGATCCGTTCCCGCGTCTCCGGCTGAAGCCGTGCCGCGGGGTTGCCGTTGAGATACATCGACACCAGCGACTTCGACACCCCTGCCCGTGCGGCGATATCCTTCAATGTGACACGCATTTCCTGCCCCTTAGCTGAACCGGTTCAGCAAAATATTGATTTAATATAAGCCGGAATGAACAAAATACAAGGAAAGAGGCAGCAAAAAAATCAAAATCCGGGAGTCCGGGAGGATTTTTTCTGAAAAAATTCCCTTTTCCGGTACAATATCCGCCATGCTCCTCCCGTTAAAGAGGCAACAGGACAACCTTTACAGGGAACGATTGTTATGAAAAAAGATTCCGGGAAATTCACGCTTATCGAACTCCTCGTGGTGATCGCGATCATCGCCATTCTGGCCGGAATGCTGCTTCCGGCACTCAACCGGGCCCGGGAGTCCGGATATCGCAGCACCTGCCAGAACAACCTCCGGCAGATCGGAATCATGATCAATGCCTATGAGGGCGACTGCAAGGTCCGCCCCTTCGCCTACATGATGCCCTCCATCGCGAAAGATGCGGGGGCGGACTGGCCGATCGGCATCGCTGAGGCACTCGCCAACTACGGCGGCGGCGAAGGGAGCAAGGTGTTTCAATGCCCCCGGGACAACCGCCCCAAAAAGACCTATGACTACGAACAGTACGACGATTACGATTATGATGAAACCTATGCGGAAAGTTCCTTCGACAACGAAACGTTTTTCGGGACGGAATCGACCAGCTACCTCTATTTTCCGCCGCGCTACGGCCGTCGGAGCAATCCTCACTGGGAATCGCGCCGGGTGATTTTGGCGGACTTCCGCTACTTCCACGGCAAACCCGGTTCCGCCGGTTCGATCAACCATCTGTTCGGTGACATTCACGTCGGCGACTATCAGGACAAATAAGCGAAAGGAACGGCAAATGGCCATCATGCCCGATCTCGTCAAACCCGGTTCCCGCCGGAAACGGTGGATTCTGATCGCCGTCGCCGCCGTCGTCGTTCTCGGCGGAATCGTCGCAGCAGCCATCTGCTGCTGGCCGGTGACGCCGCCCGATCCGAAAGAAAACCAGGAGGAAGCGGCAAAATTTCTGGCCAGCAGGAACTTCGGCCGCATGAAACTGCAGGAGCAGCGAGACTACATCCGTTCCATCGGCGGCCCCCGTGCCCTCTTCCGCAACCGCACCGCCCTTTCGGAAAGCGAACGCCGTCAGGCGATGGAAAACATGCGCCGCATTTTCGCGGCGGAACAGGCGGCCAAAATGCGCAAATTTTTCGCCGCAAGCCTGGAAGAGCAGAACCGCATGCTCGACGAGGACATCGCCCGCATGAAGGCACGCCGCGCCGAATGGGAAAAACGCCGCGCCGAGCGGGCCCGGCGGGAGGAAGAACGCCGCAAGCAGGCCGCCGCGGGCAACCAGCAGGCGGCCCAGCAGCCGCCGCGCCGCACCCCGCCCTCTGCACAGGAACGGCGCCAGCGGGAAGCCTCCGCCAATCCGACCACCCGCGCCCAGAATCAGGTGTACCGCCAGCTGATGCGTCAACGGCAGGCGGGGAAACGCTGAATCCGACCCCTTTCTGCACGGAGGCCGGAAGAGGAAACTCTTCCGCCTCCGTTTTTTTTACTTGAAAAAAAAAATTCCGGCACTATCTTTGACTCCATGCAAATGATACCGGAACAATTCAAAACCGTTGCCATCGCCGCGCCGGCCGGTCCGCTCGCCGCGGAACGGTTCGCCGATGGAGCGGAATGGCTGCGCCGTGCAGGCCGGGAGGTGAAAATCATGCCGCATGTCAATGGCCCCTCCCCCGCCCCTTACCTCGCGGCGTCGGCCCGGGCTCGCGCGGAGGATCTTGCCGCCGCCTGGCTCGATCCGGAGGTGGATCTGCTTCTCGCCGCCCGCGGCGGTTTCGGCTCCGCTCAACTGCTCGAGCTTCTGGATTGGAGAGCGCTTGCCGGCCGCCAGCATCTGCCGCTGGTCGGCTACAGCGACATCACCGCACTCCACTGGGCGATGATCTCCCGCAATGCCGGCACACCGCTGGTCGGCCCGATGCTGGGCAAACTTGCCGAAGCGGAAGCTTCTCCCTACACCGCCCGCACGTTTCACGCGGCGTTGGCCGGGGAGTCGATGGAGCTGTCGCCGGCGCCGGAATTCGGGCCGTTTCAGGTGTGGAACAAGGGCGCGGCCTCCGGCCTCCCGCTGCCCGGCAACCTCGCGGTGGCGGTCACTTTGTGCGGAACTCCGTTCTGCCCCGATCCCGCCGGGAAAATTCTCCTGTTCGAGGATCTCAACGAACCGGCCTACAAGCTGGACCGTTATCTCACCCAGCTCCGCCAGAACGGATTTTTCCGCCGGGCGGCGGGGGTGATTTTCGGCCAGTTCCTCGACTGCGCCCCTCAGGAGGAGCTGAACCGGCTCTTTCAGGAGGTGGCAAGGGAGGTGCGCGGACCGGTGCTCTCCAACTTCCCCTTCGGGCACCTCTTCCCGCTGGCCTGCCTCAACTGCCGGATGACGCTGACCGTCGAAGGCGGGCGCGTCTTCACCGGGAATTGACCGTCACAGCACCATTCCGGCGATCCAGCCGGCGGCCAGCAGCGGCAGATTGTAGTGCAGAAAAGTCGGTATGACCGAGTCGTAGATGTGATCGTGCTGCCCGTCCGCGTTGAGTCCGGCGGTCGGCCCCAGCACCGATTCGGAAACCGGCGAACCGGCATCCCCCAGCGCTCCGGCCGAACCGACAATCGCAATCGTCGCCGCAGGCGAAAGTCCCATCGCCATGCACAGCGGCACATAAATGGCGGCGATCAACGGCACGGTGGAAAATGAAGAACCGATTCCCATTGTAATCACCAGCCCGATGAAGAGCATCAGAAAGACGGTTACCCCCCGATAGTCTCCGGCAAACTTCGCCACACACTCCACCATCGCATCGACGCCGCCGGTGGCACGCATAACTTCGGCAAAGCCGGAGGCGGCGATCATCACCAGGCCGATTCCGCCCATCAGATAGACGCCGCGCGTAAAAATGTCCTGCGTATCGCTGAGCCGGAACACGCCGGAAATGACAAACACCAGCACGCCGAGCACCGATGCCACGATCAGCGAATCCATCAGGAACTGTCCGGCAAGCGCAATCAGAATGGCGACAACGCCGACCAGCACCGCCCGCCGGTCGATCTTCACCGGCTCGGTTTCGCGCACCTCACGTTCGGTTTCCGCCCGGTTGTAATCCCGCGGCCGGCGGTAGGAGATAAAGACCGCAATCAACAGCCCCGCCACCATTCCCAACGCGGGAATCAGCATCGCGCCGGGAGCCTCCGAGGCGGTCACCGCCATCCCGCTTTTGCGGATGCTGCCGAGCACCACCTCGTTGATGAAAATCTTGCCGAATCCCACCGGCAACACCATGTACGGAGTAATCAGCCCGAAGGTGAGAATGCAGGCGACCATGCGCCGATCGAGCCGGAGCCGTTCGAACACCGGCAGCAGCGGCGGAATCAGAATCGGGATGAATGCGATGTGCACCGGAATGAGATTCTGCGACGAGATTGACGCCAGCGTCAGAAAGCCGATCAGCGAATATTTGAACCAGAAAACCTGACGGGGTGAGACCTGTTTCCCGATCCGTTCAAAAAGTTTCTGTGCGATCAACTCCGTCATGCCGGAACGGGAAATAGCAATGGAAAACGCGCCGAGCATCGCGTAGTTCATCGCAATGCCGGCGCCGCCGCCGAGACCGCGGTAAAAAGCCTGAATCGACTCCGGCACCCCCATCCCGGCCAGCAATCCTCCGGCAACCGAGGCGAGAATCAGCGAAAAAACCACATTGAGCCGCAGGGCGGAAAGCACAAGCAGCAGAACGACGGACAGCAGAACCGGATTCCACAGAAGAGACCAATCCATACCCGAACACCTTTGTTTGCTTTTTTCTTAATGTGCCACCGGTTTCCGGATTTGTCCAGTCCTGTCGATCCTGTTCCGGAAAACGAAAAACGCGAGGGCCGTAACCGGTCTTCGCGTTTTTCTCAGCTCCTCCCGTCGGCTCAGGGCTGGAGCACTTCAGGAACCTTGGCCGCCGGAGCCGCCTGACGGGACGGAGGCGGAGCCGTCGGAGAAGCCGGAATCGGAGCAACCTTGCTCTTCTCCGCCTCAGCGGCTTTCGCCTTCTCCGGAGCCTTCACGGCCGGAGCTTTCGGTTCGGCAACGGGGGATGGCGCATTCGCGGTTCCCGGGATGATCGAGGCGTCCGGAGCGGCGGCAGGCTGCGTCTGCTCGCTGCTCTCTTTGGTCATCTCCTTTTCACTCAGGCCGGGCGCCGGAGTATTCTCCAGCTTTCCGGGCCGGGTGTTGACCGGATCCTTGTAGTAGTCCGTCTGGTTGGCGTAGACCGCGGCATCCAGCTGCGCTTTGGCATTCTGGATTGCGACATAGCTGCTGGCGAGGTTGGTTTCCGCTTCGACCAGGTCGCGCTGCGCCTCATTGAGACGGGTCAGCTCCACGTTTCCGGCGCGGTATCCCTCGTCCACCAGATCGCGCTGTTTGGCGGAGAGGTCGCGGGTCTTCTCATAAATCCGGGTCTGACGGACGCTCTGGATGTAGTTCGCATACGCCGCACGGACCTCGCCGACAACATCGAGCCACTTCTGCGCCACCTGGAAGTCGGCGACGGCAACGGCGGCCTGGTATTCCCGCATCTTGTTGTAGCGGATGAATCCGTTGAAGATCGTCCAGTCAGCGGTCAGACCATAGCCGACCGCCGGCGACTCGCTGTAGGAGTGCGAATAGGGACTCTGACCGCCGGAATACCGGCTCAGATTCGTGCCGTAGGAGAGGTCGAAAAAGGCGTTGACCGTCGGCGAATACGCGCTGTAGGTCTGATACATCTGATAGCGGGCAACTTCAAGCTGTTCGCGGTATCCCTTGAGGTCCGGCCGGTTGGCCAGCGCGGTGTCGAGGTAGATATCGACCGACGGCAGGTCGCTGAAGTTGGTCTTGAAGTCGGAGGGGAACTTGATCTCCGGCGGCAGGGTGCCTTCCGGATATCCCATCAGCACCGCCAGCGAATAGATCGCGGTTTCATACTGGTAGTCGGCGGCAATCAGATCGCCGTCGGCGGCATTCATCTGGATTTCGAAGTTCAGCACGTCGCTGAGCGGAACCGCTCCCGCCTGGAACTTCATCTGGGTATCCTTGAGGGAGATCTGCTGGAAGTTTCTGTCTTCCAGAGAAATCCGCTTGTTCTCAATCGCCAGGAGCACGTCGTTGTACGCATAGGCAACCGCACGCATCAAAGTACGGCACTCGTCCTCTTCGAGCAGTCGCTGGTAATCCAGGCTGTGCGAGGCGGCCTTGATGTTGAATTCACGGGCCAGACCGTCGAAAACCAGCCAGGTCGCGGAGACGCCGGTCGAAGTGGAGAACCGGCGGGTGCGGGTCGCACCGGAAGTATTCTGCTGACGGCGGCTCCAGGAATCGTTCTCCTGCAGCGTGAAGTTGGCCGAAACCACCGGAGAGTAGGCTCCCCATGCCTGATAGTAACGCATCCGGGCGGCATTGACCGCATGGCTGGCCGCGATGTAGGTCGGGTTGTTCAGCACCGCGATCCGCTGCGCATCGGCCAGCGTCAGCTCGGTGATCCCGTTGAGAAGCTCATCCGCCTTATCCCGGTCACGCCGGGTATACGTTTCCCCCAGTGTCGCGGCCGGAGGGGCCTTGTATTCGTAACAGCCGCCGATGGCGATCAGCAACAGGCCGAACGCCCCTCCCCTAGCAAACTTCTTCCATTCCATAAAACTCTTGTCGCTCCTGATATAAAATTGGAACTTTTTAAAACGCTATTTAGGTGATCCTAAATATTATAGCAGTATTTTTATTTTTTTCAAGTTATCCTTGTTAAAAAAACGTGGAAAGAACCGCTTTTATTCTACGGCCTCGCAAAAAAAACGAAATTTTTTCAAACCGCCGGCAAAAGTTCTGCGGCTTTTTTCCGGTGAATTCCGCCGGGAGGCTGGACTTATTGAGAATACCGGGTTATCTTAAGCAAGAAGAAGAAAAATTGAGAAAGAGTTCTGCGCCATGAAAAACAAATCGATCCTGGTCACCGGGGGCAGCGGCTTCCTCGGCTCTCATCTCTGCGAACGGCTCCTGGAGGCCGGCAACGAGGTCCTCTGTGTGGACAACTTCTACACCGGCGACAAGCGCAACATCTACCACCTGCTGAAAAACCCCCGCTTCGAACTGATCCGGCACGACATCACGTTCCCTCTCTATCTGGAGGTCGATGAGATCTACAACCTCGCCTGCCCCGCGTCACCGATCCACTATCAGCGCGACCCGGTTCAGACGGTGAAAACCTGCGTGCACGGCGCGATCAATCTGCTCGGGCTCGCCAAACGGCTCGGGGCAAAAATCCTTCAGGCCTCCACCAGCGAAGTCTACGGCGACCCCACGGTCCACCCGCAGGTGGAAGAGTACTGGGGCAACGTCAACCCGGTCGGCCTCCGCTCCTGCTACGACGAGGGAAAGCGGTGCGCGGAAACGCTTTTTCACGCCTATCGGATTCAATGCAATCTGCCGGTCAAAATCGTCCGCATCTTCAACACCTACGGCCCCCGGATGCATCCGAACGACGGCCGCGTGGTCAGCAACTTCATCCTGCAGGCGCTGAAAAATCAGGACATCACCATCTACGGCGACGGCAGCCAGACCCGGAGCTTCTGCTACCGCGACGACCTCGTCGAAGGGCTGATCCGCATGATGGCGACGTCGGACGAGGTGACCGGCCCGATCAATCTCGGCAATCCGGGCGAATTCACCATTCTGGAACTCGCAGAACTGGTGATTGAGCTGACCGGTTCCCGGTCGAAGATCATCCGGCGCCCGCTCCCGGCGGACGACCCGAAACAGCGCCGTCCGGATACGACCAAGGCCCGGGAACTGCTCAACTGGCAGGCGGTCACACCGCTGCGGGAGGGGCTCCAGCGCACGATCGCCTACTTCGATCAGCTGCTGCGCGAAGATCCGGATTTCTGCAAATAAAAGCTTTAATGACAGGACAAAGCTCATGATTCGAAATATTCTCTGCATCGGCGCCGGCTATGTCGGCAGTCCGACCATGGCGGTCATCGCCGACCGCTGCCCGCAATACCGGGTGACCGTGGTCGACATCAACCGCAACCGCATCGCTGCCTGGAACTCCGACGAACTGCCCATCTACGAACCCGGCCTCGAGGAGGTGGTGAAACGCTGTCGCGGCCGCAACCTCTTCTATTCGGATGACATTCCGAAGGGAATCCGGGAGGCGGACGTCATCTTCGTCAGCGTCAACACCCCGACCAAGACCTTCGGCGCCGGCGCCGGGAAAGCCGCGGACCTCCAGTATCTGGAGAAGACCGCCCGTGACATCATCGAATACGCCGATTCCGACAAAATCGTCGTGGAGAAAAGCACCCTTCCGGTGCGCACTGCGCAGGCGATGAGCCGGATTCTGCACTCCAACACCAAGGGGCTGCATTTCCAGATCATCTCCAATCCGGAGTTTCTCGCGGAGGGAACCGCCATCCGTGATCTGGAGAATCCCGACCGGGTGCTGATCGGCGGCATGGACACTCCGGACGGGCGGCGGGCGATTGACGAAATCGTCTCCATCTATGCGAACTGGGTTCCGCGTGAGCGGATCATCACCACCGGGCTGTGGAGCAGTGAGCTTACCAAGCTGGTTTCCAATGCACTGCTCGCACAGCGGGTTTCCTCGGTGAACAGCATCTCCGCCCTCTGCGAAAAAACCGAAGCGAACATCGACGAGGTGACCGGCGCGGCGGGGCGCGACAGCCGGATCGGGCCGAAGTTTCTGAAGGCCGGGATCGGCTTCGGCGGCTCCTGCTTCAAGAAGGACATCCTCAATCTGGTCTACCTCTGCGGCTACTATGGTCTGCCGGAGGTGGCGGAGTACTGGGAACAGGTGGTCAAAATGAACGACTACCAGGCGCGCCGCTTCGTCGGGAACATGCTCGCCGCCATGTTCAACACCGTCGCGGACAAAAAAATCGCGATTCTCGGCTTCGCCTTCAAGGCGGACACCGGAGACACCCGGGAATCCCCCGCCATTTCAGTCTGCCGCCAGTTGCTTGAAGAGCACGCCAGAATCCGCATTCACGACCCCAAAGCACTCGGCAACGCCCGGCTCGACCTGGAGGACGCCGAAGGGGACATCACCTACTGCCCCGACCCGTACGATGCGGTCGAGGGGGCGCACGCCATCGCGGTGATGACCGAGTGGAAGTGTTTCCGGGATCTGGATTTCCGGCGGATTTTCGACCGGATGGAGAAACCTGCGTTTCTCTTCGACGGCCGCAACCTGCTCGACCACGCGGCGCTGTATGAGATCGGGTTCAACGTCTATCCGCTCGGCCGCAAGCCGATGACCCATTTTTAAGGAGGATTCCATATGAAGAGCCGGTTCTGCCCTCCTCTGTTCGCCGCACTGCTGCTGGCCGCGGCGGCGGGGTGTTCGCTGTTCCGCGGCACGATCTCTTCCGAACTGCGGGCGCTCGGCTTCCGGGCAACCCTCCGGGGGGAACAGTGTGTCCTCACCGCGGAAAACGGCAGTACCTTGACGATCACGCCAGGAAGCAACCGGGCGCTCTTCAATGGAACGGTCATCTATCTGCCGGAACCTGCGTTCCGGGATGAAGACGGGGTCTATTCCCTGACGCCGCTCACCCTGCAACGGACGGTGGAGCCGCTGCTCCGCCGCCGGACGGACAACGCCCGCCCGGTGAAATGGATTCTGCTCGACCCCGGCCACGGCGGCTCCGAACTGGGCGCAGTCGGGAAGAAGTATCAGGAGAAGGCGATCAATCTCTCTCTGGCTCTGGCCGTGAAACGCGAACTTGAGAGACGCGGCTACCTGGTGCGGATGACCCGCTCCGATGACCGCACGCTGTCGCTGGACCGGCGCGGAAAACTCACCGGAGAACTGGGTGCGGACCTGTTTCTTTCGATCCACCACAACGCCTCGCCCTCCAATCCGAAGGCGACCGGCATTGAAACCTACGCCCTCACACCGGGCGGAGCGGCGAGCACGTCCGGCGGGAATCCGGGCAAGGCGCTGGCCGCAAACCGGTTTGACGCGGCCTCGATCAATCTGGCCGAACGGATTCAAACCCGGCTGGTACAGGCGACCGGCGGGCCGGACCGCGGCACGAAATACGCCCGGTTCCGGGTGCTGACGCTGGCGGAATGCCCGGCGGTGCTGATTGAAGCGGGTTTCATTTCAACTCCGTCGGAGGAGCTGGCTATCGCGTCGGCGGCCCGGCAGCAGAGGGTGGCCAGAGCGATTGCCGAAGGCGTTGCCGCCTACGACGCCTGGGTGCGCAGAAACACCTTCCGCTGACCCCTCCGGCCAGGCCGGGACGGCACGACGTACCGGCCCGGTATTCCTGCCTATTTCGCCTGTGCGGCGGGGCGGACAGCCGTAAGCGAATCCGCGAGCGTCTGTGCGGCAACCGGCGCAGACAAGTAGAGAGTGGTGCCGCGATAGTCGGCGGGATTGGCCACGGGGTTTCCAAAAAGATCCGCCCAGACCGCACCGGCCAGGCGACAGTTGAGCCGCACCGGCCGGGTATCCCCGGTCACGGCGGCGACAGAACGCTGCCCGTCACTGAAAATATGGATGGCGGCTCCCGGCAGTGGCTGAATCGACTTGACAAACCGCAACCCCTCCAACCGGCAGGTCATCGCCGAATATGCGGCCAGCATCGGATGCGGATACCCGTCCGCCCCGACCAGCGCCATGTAGTTCGGCCGATGGACCAGCGCGATGAAGCAATGCGCGGAGTACAGAAACACCTTGTCCACACCACAAGCCAGCAGGGCGATCGTGAAACGGACGGTTTTATCGGCGCTTTCCAGATACTCCTCGTCGTTTTTCCACGGCAGGGTGTGACGATACAATCCGGCATAGCGACGGGAGAGATCCCCCACATCGTTCCCGCGGGACGCCCCCTGACCTTCAGAGAGATAGACCGGCTTGAGCGGCCGGGGCAGCGGGGCGAGTTTCCGCTGGAGCTCTTCCCGCACACCGTCGCCGGGGAACCCGGTTTTCCGGTTCAGATACGTGTGGAACTCCACCCCGTCACAGAACTCATATGCCCCGGTGCGATAGACCTTTTCGCTCCAGTTGTCAAGGTCGTCCACATAGTGGGCAATCAGCTTGCCCGCCGGATTGACCGCCCGGAGGTTCCGGAACGCAATCCGGGAGAATTCCGCGTATTCTCCGGCCGGGTCCTTCCCCTTGTCGAAGGAACTGCTCCCATCCGGATGGACGATGCGGTTGACGCGCCAGCCGGCGGCGAGAGAGGGTTCGTTCCAGAAAGTCCACTCATCGATCACCCCTTTATAGCGGGATGCCACAGTCCGCACGTAGTTGGCAAAGGCCTTCCGGTCGTACGGCGCGTAATGCAGTTTGCGCTCCGGATCGTTCACCTTGTTCCGGGAGTAGTTGCTCGCCCAGGGAGGACAGGTCCCAAATTCCCCCAGAATCCGGAATCCATATTTGCGGTACATCATGAGTTCCGCGTCGTAGAAACTCCACTTGCCCGGTTCCTTTTCCAGATAAGCCCAGCCGATGTAGGGCATCCCGGCGTCATGCGTTCTGACCCAGGTGCAGCCGGCCGCCTTGACCGCGGTCAATCCGAGATCGTAGGGGTTGACGTGAATGCCGAAGGGAGAATCCGCCGGCGCTTCTTTGTCGAAGTATCGGGGGCGGTCAATCCGGGTGAGAATCAGCTCCGACACCGGCGATACCGGTTTCCCCGCCCGCATCAGAACCGCTTCGATCCGGAACTGCCCCAGAGAGCGTTTCGGCGGCAGTTGCAGTTCCACCCGGCCCTGCCGGTTCCTGCCGTCAAATCGGACGCTCTTCTGCGGCAGGCGACCGCCGTAGAGATCAAACAACGTCAGGTGCAGTTCCGCAGGTGCTGCCTCGCCGGAAATCCAGTAATCGAGCAACGCCTTTTCCTCTGAAAATTGAATCCGGGCCGACGATGCCGCTCCCGGAGCAACCGCCAGCGCCACCTCATTGGCCATCTGCATCCGATACTCCTGCGCGGTACCCTCCACGACACGGAGCGCGTCAAACCAGAGATCCCCCTGCTCGGAAATCAGATGAAGTGCAATGCTGTCATCATCCGGCGAACTGGTGAAAGAGAGCGCCGCCCGTCTCCAGGCACCCTTCGTCGGCGGCAGGGCGGCATTCGCCAGAATCCGGCCGCTCTGCGAACGGAGCTGAGCAGAATATTTCCCCTCCCCCCGGTAGGAGAAGGAACAGGTGTTCCCCCGTCCCGGAGATGCGGTGATGAAGGGAGCCGAATAGATTGCCAGAGCCCGCCCTTTGTAATGATCCAGCTTGCCGTAGGAAAGTTTGAGCGACGGCCCTCCGGAGGGGCCCGGCTGGGCGGGATCGGCGATGACGGTGCCGTTCGCCCGCCATTGATCGAGGTTCCACCCGCTGCCGATTCCAAGCGGGAAACAGCTGTTGGCAAGAATGTTGAGCGAATTCGATGACGGCCGCCTGAGCCGGTCGTCGCCGGGAGAGGTTTCCGCAAGTTTCAGGGCGGAGAGATCGAACGTACCGGTGCCTTCGAAGTTCAGAAACAGCCCCAGCCGCCCATCCACATCACCGTGGAAGGTGAATTTCGTGCGGTGTGTCTTCCACTCGCCCCGGGGAATCCGCAAGGCGGCGACCACCCGGTACGGACGATCCATGCGGCGGATGGAGAGACGCGCCTCTTCCGACATGCGGTTGGCAGCCAGTGCGCTCAATTCATAGGTGGTCCCCCGGGTCAACGGCGGCAGAACGGTGCGAAACCCGGGAAAGTTGGCATCGGGCACCGCCTTCTCCACCGAAAATCGCAGGTAGAAGCGATTCTGTTCATTCTGCGGCTGTGTACGAATTGCAGTTCCGGGGCACCAGTGGGTAAAATCCTCCTGCCATCCGCCGGGCAGAACGCCGTCGAACAAGCCGAGTTTCTCCGGACGGCGATCGACCTTGAACGGCTGGAGCTCTTCCGTAAAAACGGTTTCCTTGAGAATCCGCTTTCCATAGTCGTCCGGCAGTTCCATCACGGCGATCGAGCGCAGATCGAATACGCCGCTCTTGGTCAGTTCGAAAAAAAGCGCCGAGCGGTTCAAATTGAGCCCGGGGTCAAAACTTCTCACCTCGGAGACGACCTCTTCCCAGTCACCGGTTCCGCGCAGTTTCACCATGCCGAACGCGCGGTACGGAGAGCCCTGCTCCCGAAAATAAAAGCGCATTCCACCGGGAACCGAACTTCTGGCCACCGCAAAAATCCGGTAACAGCGCTTCCGTTTCAACGGCGGGAGGTTGCACATGAACCGGGCAACGGTAGGGGAAACGCCTTTTTTTTCCACCTGAAACCGCAGCCAGGCGCCATTGGCATCTTCCATGCGGCGGCTTTCAACGTCCATCCTGGTATCTCGTGCCACGGCATAGTTCTCCTTCCAGCCCCGGGGCAGGACGCCGCGGAAACGTCCGCCGCCCTGCTCGCGAAAATCCCGCTCAAACCGGGAAAGTTCCCGACTGAAAACAGAGTTCAGAATCGTCGATTCGCCATGAAGAACCACTCCGGCGAGACAAAGCATCAAACAAAAAATTCTCATCATGCTCTTATTGTTCCAGAACGAAGAAATTATTGACCTGCGCACCGATGCGCACATTGACGACGCGGAAATCCGTCATGAGAAGATTTTCCGTATGATTATGAATGTAAGGGGGATACCGGACAACAGTTCCGGAGGTGTAGTTGAAATCGTCAATTCCCATGGTGCCGGGAATCGTCGAATACAATCCGGAAGAGGCAAGCTGCCCCTGCATCGGCACAACGAGAACGCCGTTTTTCAGCATCCTCCCCAGCCGGTTGCCGATTGTGCCGTTCTTGCTCCATGAGCCGAAGTCGCCGGCGGCACCATACCAGATGTGAGTTGTTCCATAGTTGGTGAGATACCGTTCCGCGGCAGGCATCTCCAGGCTTGGGCAAAAGAGAACATCCCTCGTATCGTTCCGGTAATTGTAGTGCTGCTTTAAAATGGTAATCCGGATCAGCGAGGCAAAACTGTAGTTGTCGGAGCCGCCGGAGCCGTTGATGGCGGGCAGGAATCCTTTGTTGTCATCGGCATACAGAATCAGCAACTGTCCGATGGATCGCAGGTTGGAGGCGCATTGCGTCGTGCGCGCTCGTTCCCGGGCTTTGCTCAACGCAGGGAGCATCATCGCCGCGAGGATTGCGATGATCGCAATTACGATAAGCAGTTCAATAAGAGTAAATAAGAGATTTCCGGCCTGACAAAATGGTACGGGAGTTCTACGACTCGCGTCCTTTGATGGAACCCGTTGCTGTTTCACGTTTGACCTCTTGGATTCTGCGCATTTTCCATTGATCTTTTTAGGATTTATACTATATTATACCACAAAGAGAGCGGAATTCATAGAGGAGAAAACGATCATTAGCAGGATAAATCGATACTATTCTGTATTGGAAACGCTCCATCCGCAAAGTCTGGTGTACTGGCATGGCGAATGGCCGGCCGGATGGATTGAAAAAAACCGGCGGCTCTATGACTATGAATTGGTTTATGTGAGCAGCGGCAGCGGGCGGGTGACGACGGAAACGAAGAGCTTCCATTGCGACACCGGTTCTCTGATGCTCATTCCCCCCCGCCTGTTGCACTATTCCGATACGCAGCGGGGCATGGAACGCTGGTGCCTCCACATCGACTGGTATGGCAAATGTCTGGCGCAAAAAGAGATGGATATGCCTTACGTTTTCGCGGACACAGCAAAACCACTTTACGAGGAGCTGGTTGCCGCGGCGCCGCCGTCGGAGTGCTTCCCGGAATTTCCGCTCCACCTTCTGCTCAAGGAGGAGCAGCGGGAAATCATGCTCTCCGCATTGCGGGAGTTCTTCATGCAGCCGGTGGAAACTCTCGCCGCGGCGGCGCGACGACAAGCCGTTTTGTGGCGCATTCTCTCCTTTGCCTTCGAGGAATCCATTCCGGCAGAAACTCGTCACCGGGAAAAGCAGAACTCCATTTTCTTTCAGGCCAAGGCCATGATGGACCGGGAGTTTCACAATCCGGATCTGGAGCTCTCCCACATTGCCCGCACGCTGCGCATCACTCCGAACTATCTGTTGAAGCTGTTCCGGCGGGAACTGGGTATGTCGGCGCAGGGGTATCTGCAGAACCTGCGGCTGACTCATGCGGAAAACCTGTTGGGAACCACAAACTTGTCCATCGGGGAAATTGCGTTGGATTCCGGCTTCTCCGACGGGAACTACTTCGCCCGTTTCTTCCGGTTGAAACATGGCATTTCGCCCCGCCGGTTCCGGCTTTCTCTCGAGCTCACTCCGCCGCCCCGCCTCGCCGGAGTGAAAGAGGGGCACATATCCTCCTATTGATTGCAGTTTTCTCAGAGAATTCAGCAACCTGAGCTGGTACAATATCGGCCGGAAATTGACCGGGCGAAAATTGCCGGGGCGATACCAGTGAGTGCCCCTGTCCAGCTGCAACAGCAGAAAAGGCAATTCACGGGGAGAAGCATCCGTTCTTTTCCAATCCCGGAGGGGGGAACAGCATTCTGCAAACTTCGACAGCGCCAGACAGATTCAACCGACACGGCAATATCGGCCCCGGACGAAGTCGATTTCACCACTTGCAATTGACAGGCGATGAGATATAGTAACTCAACGACGTTACATCAGAGTTCCCATAAACGTTGTCTGATTTTTGAGAAATCTGCCATCCTCCCGATCGCGAAGACAGGGTGGCAGAAGGAGTAAAATACAGGAGAAGACGACAATGCCTGATACGGAAAGAATTGAGCGAAATCGCGCGGCAATGCGGCGATTTGAAACCTGCATCAACACAAATGATCTTGCACTTGGCGAGGAACTGATCTCGCCGTCCGCCGTATTCACGGCGCCGTTTTCCCCCGTGCCGCTTTACGGGGCGAAAGGATATCTGAGTGTCGTGGATTTCATGCGGCGCAGCTTTCCTGATGTACACTGGACGCTTGAGGATATGGTCGCCGATGAAAAGACGATCGCAGTGCAATGGAGATGCACAGGAACCTTCTCCGGGCCGGACTCCTTCGCAGGCCTGACACCGAACAACAGGAAGTTTTCCACGACCATCATGAACTTCTATACATTTGACGAAGCGGGCAGGATCAATGCCGACGTCTCCGCCGTCGGCATTGCAGGAATTCTGCAGGGGATCGGCGCTTTGCCGGCTGTGTCCTGTCGGTAACGCCCGACATTCGCGCCATGTGTTTCTGCTCGATTGCAGGCGGCAAACGGACTCAGACACAGCCGAAGCCGCCGACCGGCCAGAGAGCTCCGAAGGAGCTGGCCGGTCGTACAATGAACTTCCAGCCCTCTTACGATATTCCACTCACGCACGGCAACCGACGCCCCTCTTGTTCAGTAATCCATAAATTTCTCTTCTCCGCTCACTTTACAAAATATCCATTTCAACACCGCCGATTACCGCTTTGGTAAAACCGGCGGCAATCAGTTCTTGACGGTTTACCGCCTGAACATGTCCGTCAAAGAAAGAGAGATTCAGTGACTGGGCATGGTTGAATCCGATGTTTCCATTCGGACTGCTGTTGCAGGGGCGGAAGGTGAAATTTCCATAGTCCTGCTGCTCTTTCATCCCCCACGTATCTGCAATGGCGAAAGTGAGAGACGGTCGCGTCATACGCGTCGTCAAGTAACGGGCAAATGTAACTCCATTTTCGGTTACGCTGAAGACAAATTTCCCCAATGTTTTCTGACGCTTGCCCGTGAAAAACGCATCGTTTCCAAGCTGGTAGCCGGCCAGTCCATACGTCACATTCGGCCACGAGCCCAGAGAAAAATAGTTCCATTTCGCGGCAGGATCAACGGACGAAGGTTTCGTACGCGCCGGGCAGTGCATCACGACAGGATGTTTCAAATAGTTTCCGCTATAAAGCCGGCGGCTCCAGAGATAAGACGATGTGGCGGATGTCGGAATATACAGCTCGATCGTCGAATCATGATCAAACGCATATGCCAGCATCGCAGCTGTCGTTTGCCGGAGATTGGACGCACATTGTATGGCAACCGCTTTCGTCCGGGCACGATTCAGCGCCGGTAGCAACAGACCGGCCAGAATTGAGATGATCGCGATTGTAATCAGAAGTTCTATCAAGGAAAAATTCTTTGTATAACTCTTTCTTTGCATTTTTCCTCCTGTCCTCTTTTTCCGGAACCATCTCAATAGACAAGGCCGATGTTTCGAAGATAAAACGTAAACGTTCTGCACTGGGGATTCATACCAATTCGAATCTTATGCGGTCTGCAATGTTCCCGACCGGTAAGCGGAGCAAAGTTGGTTTTCCAATCGCCGTCAGACTGTGTGTAGGTAACATTCAATGTCCCTGCTTCAGCCGGCCTGGTATCCAGCATGACAAAATTCCAGATGGGCTTTCCGGTTTCTGCGGGGAAAACCGTCTTTATATCAAACAAGACACCCCGACAACCGGTTTGCGCCTCCGCGAATTGATCAAGAAGCAGTTCCGGATACACCCAGAGATCTTTGACCCGCTCCGGAATATGGACATCAAAACGAAGCGCCTTCTCTGATTCATCCCAGGAAATCGCGAGGGAGTCCGCACCTCCGGCACAATTTCTGTTCCAGAACTCCGGATTCATCGCCAGCGGCTTCATATTCTCCTTAAGCCGGGGGATGGAGACCAGCGGAACCTCCAGCGGAGTGATTTCCCGCCCCTCAAAGGACCCTGCAATTGTGAGAAGGTCAAATGCTTTGGCGGAAACGACTTCAGCGTGAAAATCAAGAATTTCCCACGGGTTCAACACAATCTTCTCCGGCAGACCAGTCAATCGCCCGCCATGCTCAAGATACCCCGTTTTTGTCTTGTCGTCGAAGTTGGCGATCTGAATCTTCACCCGGCAATGCTCCGGCTCGACCAGCAGCAGGCGGGAGCGTTCACTGATATTGGTTCCCTTTCCGGGGACCAGACGGGTTACAATGGAGAGGTCTCCATCAAATGAGAGACGACCGCTTTTCCCCGGCTTCTCTGCGGGAACGTCGACTTCAATGCCGGAAAGCCCATGCAGATATTTCGGGAAACGATCTGCGGAAAGTTCCATAAAACCATTTTCCCTCTTGAACGGCTCCGGAGTGCCGAATGCATTGACCAGACGTCCCCCGTTCCGGGAAACCATTCGAAATGAAACCGCAGGATAATCTCCTCTCGCTTTCTGCTCATACCCGGAATTGATCGCCTCACGGTCAACCCAGGTTGGCCGCCAGAAGACCAGAGTTTGAGTATCGTCCGGCTGCCGAAACACATAAGCTTCCACATCCTCAGCCAGCCGCACCTTTCCTTCCAGTTTCGCCCGACCCAGTTCATTGCACAAGACGTTGAAAACCACAAACCCCGGTTTGGCGGTAAAATCGTACCGGATAAGCCCGAACGGTTTTCTGCCATTCCGTTCATTGCAGGGCAGCAGAACAAAGTGGAAATGTCGTATTGCACCCGCCTGACGCATCGCAATCTGCGCCTTGGGAATGAACTCGGCAACCAGCATTTCCACCTCGGGCGAATGATCCAGACAATTCCGATAACCGGTAGGGACCGTACCGGATTGCCGGGAGTCGGCACTGGACCCGCTTTCGGAAACCAGCACCGCCATATCCCCATATCCCCAGTTCCGCCCCAGGTCCCGCCAGCGTTTCATCGACTCGGTATAAAAGAACGGATTGCGATAACTATGCACACTGTTGAAGTCCGTGTAATATGCCAGTCCGCTCCGGGCGGCAGTGTTGAAAAAGATGTGTTCCGCGTTGGTCGCCTTGATCTTGGCAAGATTGCCCGCCGTTACCCGGCATGCGGAGTTTCCCGCTTTATGTCCCAGAGAGGCCGCCTTGCAGAAAGAGGCGAAATCCCATGCGGAACCCGGCCAGTGCTTCGGAGTGTCCTGCTCGTTCCAGAACTCCCATATTGTCACTCCCGGCAACTGTCGGGAGATGTTCTTCGCAAAGTTGTAGACGAATCCCAGATCATTCGGCGTAACGCCATCGACCGAATGGGCCGCGGGGGCCTTGTGATAGGTGACGCATGCGGGAATTTTTCTCTCTTCCAGATTCCGGATTGCGATGACCGCACGATTATCCGCACGCAAGTTTCCCTCGTTATCGAGGACAGTCATGCCGATTCGCTCCCGCGCCATGGCAGCCCCCGAAAGTCGGGCAAGATCTGCGAAGAAACGCAGCCCGTTCCCCAGATTTGCAGGATCATACTGGTAGACGGAGCCGATCATTCCGGCGGCGACATCGAGACAAAAAGAGGATTCCGGGTTTCTCTCCGTTTCCGGAAGAGCACGAATCACGGCGAAACTGCGTGACAACTTCCCCTGCCGGATGATATAATAACCTCGTTCCAGCGCTTTGAGTTCGACCTTCGCCCCGGGAACGACATTCCGAGAAATAACGGTCCGCCCGAAAGCATCCTCGACTTTGTACACAGCCTCTGCCGGAACTCCGCGGATCGAGAATGTCACAGGTTCCTTTTCGGAAAAAAGAGACGCAAAACCTCCGTGCAGTTGAATTTGGCCGGGAGCCTCCGCAGACACCGCTTCCAGAACGCCCAGCCCGGCGCACCACAAGATTTTTTTCCATTGTTTCATCGGTCAGATTTCCCCTTTTCGTTCTTGCTGTTTTCTTGAATGAGAACTGCTTTCCCCTGTTTTATTTCCCAACATCCAGCGACCGGAACCCGGTCCTCTTCTGCAACCTCCAGTACGGATGCGCCCCGCTCTTCATAAACTTCCGGAAATCGGACAAACGGCTCGCCGGAAAGATTCACAGCTTCCGCCAGATTTTTTCCTCCCTTTCGCCCCGGAGATGTGGGGGAGCCGGACTCCGATACCACACGCCCCTCGCCCGGCCACCGAAACAGCTCCGGCTCATCGCCGAAATTCGCGACGAAAATATAGCGTCGGCGATCTTTCCCCTCCGCCTGAACAACGCGAATTTCCGAATTGCAGGGAACTTCGCCGGAGAGCAGGCGAATCACATCCCCATCCGTGGAAATGCACCAGGCATTGTCATACAAACACTCGCCCGGACGGCAGACAACAGGTCCTGGCCGATATGGAGCACACAATTCAAGTGCGTGGAGATTCCCACCGGAATGCCCATAACACATGCGGTAGGGATCGTGTATGGCAATCTGACGCCGGGCGGGACGCACAATCACCGGTGCAGCTCCATAAACCTGCCGGATCGCAAAGCAGTCATCAAACAGAAAGTTCCGCCCCGGCAACGGTATGATCTCCTCCTCCTCCGGAATACCGCGAAACCGGAATGTGTGCTCCCCGCATCGCAAGGTTCGCAATTCACCATTGAAAACATCATTTGGCAAATTCCAATGCAACCCCTTGATGCTTCGCAGATAGACGAGGTTCGGAGTTCGAGTTCGTTCCAGAAGCAATGTCGTCACTCCGTCGGGAAGCGCTGCCGCCGCAAAATCGGAAACCGCAGCTAGTTCCGCCCCGACCCCCTCGGTCGCCTGTTCATCACTGACCCAGTGCCAGCGCACGCATGACAAGAACCCTCCAGGAAAAATAGAATAAGCCTCCCGTTCCATTCCTGTATAAACCCGGATGCCGAATCCCTCCACCATGCCCACGCCATTCCAGTGCCATTCCAACATGTCGGAATGTTCCGGAGAAGCGACGAGCAGTGTCGGACGCGTCCGGGCCTCCCGGACAAACGACGCCATGCGGTTCGAACTGCGAACCGTCACCGCCCCATGAAAATCATCTTTCCAGGAGTCAAAAGGCAGGCCGGAAACGGAACAATTGGAAAAACAGGGACAATGTCTCGTATAATAAAGATCATACGAAAGACTTACGGCGCGATCCCCTTCCAGACGATGAAAATAAACCGGCTCCATTTTCCGCATATCCGCCAGCCGCTTCCCCAGAAAGGATCCATTCTCATTGACGGCCTGCTCCTTCTGCGCGGTCTCGAGCCAGCGATTTTCCATCGCTCCCGCATCCGCATCCTTCAGATAATCGGCGGCCCATAACCAGACGGGAATCATATAGTCCTGGCAATAACAGTAGCGAACTCGCATATCGCCTCCGATGCGCCAGAGCCGACCGTCGGGACAGGTAAAATACTTCACGCGTTTCCACAACTCTTCCGCATGAAAATAGAGCGCCTCCGGAGCTTTCACTCCCCGCCGGCGAAAACTGAAATGAAGGAGGGCAATATTGGAGAGGCAGATTGCCATATATCCCACATTTAAATATTTGTGGTGATGAAGGCCGAAGTTCTCCGTGAAGTTGCTGCCGATGTGCCAATCGCATACTCTGCGGCCGGAAGCGGGGGAACAATCCCGGGAGTCAGCAGGAACTGAAATCGCATTATAGAGAAAACTGTTTGCCTTTTCCAGAATTCTTTCCCGGTCGGGAATGTCCGGATAATACAGCAGGAGCCGGTGGAGAAAAGCTCCGTTCCATACATTGCTCTCCGGCTTGTTGGGGCCTCTGCAGGCATCAATGCCGGCGGCAACTTTGTAATGATTCAGCATGAATTCGGCTTCCGAAAGAAGAACCCGCCGAAAAAGTTCCCGATCCTCGTCGGAGCAGAATGATTCGATCGCCTCAAAAGCGTGCATCATACGTTCCAACCCCAGAATGCTGATCCAGCTGTTTCCCCATTTTCTCCCGGTGAAAGAGTCTCGATCACCGGAGAGATGCGTCCGGAGAGTATAGCGCAGAAGTTTCAGAGCGACCTCCCGCAGTTCTTCACGCGAAATCCCGGTTCGTTTTTCTTCGTACTCTTCTTCCGTCGCCAGAACCGCAAAGGCTGCGAATGCACATAAATTGGCCTGGACAGCCCAGTTCCCCGTATCTCCGGAGGAATAGCAGGCAACATCTCCGCCATCGTGGATATCCATCCGCGCGGCAGGAATCCACTGTTCCAGCATGGAACGGCAGAGAGCACCTCTACTCCTGTTCTCCATGTCAATATCCCGCATTCGCAGCCCCTTCGATTACTTCTTTGATGTAATTTGTGCGGAAACTGTTTTCACAACGACATTTTCCCCTTTCTCAAGCACGAACTTGAGATACGCCTTCGCCGGCAGTTTCTGTGCATATTTTTCAAACTGATAGGTGTATTTATACTCTTTGAAGTCGGCTTCAAGGTTCTGTCCGCTATAATAATTTCCGATCCCTTCAATGGAAAGTCCAAAGCAAAGTCTCCCGCTCCCCCTAGCGGTCACAACGATGGTCAACGTATCACCGGAATTGATTTCAAAAGGGCGCATGTAGAATGCGTCAGCGTAAGGAGAGTTCGCCTCACTGCGTTTTAATTCCACTCCGCCATCCGGCAAAACGGACAGAACTCCATTCTTCGATAATGCACGCCATCCCACGGCATTCTCCTTGAATGTGCCATTGACATCCAGAATCTTTTCTCCAGCCCAGAGAGAGCTGCCTGCCAGAATCAATGCCAGAATCAATTGTTTCATCTCAATTCCCTTTCTTTCAAAAGAATACATACAAAAAAACAATTCCCCAAAACCGTTCCGCATTACTCAGCTTGGCATCACTTCTCCTTTCCCTGATATGATACAATGACTTTGGCGGTTTTCCCCGCGGCGAAGAGCCGGTAGGCCTCCGGAGCGTCGTCGAAAGAGAAGCGGTGCGAAATCAATGAATCCACAGCAAGCCCCTCCTTCCACAACTTGTACATCGCATCGAATTCACAGAAGTGATAGAACCATGATCCGGTCGCCGTGATGTCACGCCGGATGAAATCCTCGCTGATCGAAAAAGGCACCTCCCCCTGTTCGCCGTTGAAGATCACCTGTCCCCCGCGCCGGACTGCGGCAAAACAGTTTTTCGCCGTCACCGGCTGCCCCGCCGCTTCGATGCAGAGATCCACTCCATTCCCCCCGGTACGCCGTTTCAGTTCGTCGATCACATCGCACCGCTGCGGTTGAAATCCCTCCGCCGCGCCGAGATGGAGCGCCATCTCCAGACGTTCCGCCGAAAGATCCACCACGAAGACCTTCCGTTTCAAATGGTTCTGCATGATCACATTCCCCAGCCCGATCGGGCCGGCGCCGAAAATCGCCACGCTCTTTACCTGGTCAATCCGGACATTCTGCGCGGTATGATACGGCACCCCGAATCCGTCACCGGTGAGCAGGATACCGCTCTCCCAATCCAGATCATCCGGCAGCGGACGGCACGCGTTCGCCGCGGCAAGAAATTTCTCCGCGTGCATGCTGCCGTAAAACCGCCACTCCGGGCACCAGGTGTACTTTCCGGCCCGGCAGGCGGGGCAGTGACCGCATCCGGCAACCGGACTCGCCCCCACCCGCTGCCCCGGCACCAGCTCTTTCACCCCCGCCCCCACCGCGACGACGGTTCCGACCGCCTCATGGCCCGGATTGCCCTCCGCCATCCCCTCGTTCCGGTAGGCGTGCATCTCACTGCCGCAGATGGCCGAACAGGCGGTGCGGATCACCACCTCCCCCTCCCCCGGCACAGGATCGGGCACCTGCTCCATCTGCAACTCGCCGTTCCCGCAGAACTTCAAACGCTTCATCGCTTTGCTCTCCTCACAGTGAAATCGGAAATTCCCGGTCGAGATTCACCCGGCCCCCTGTCGTCGCCGAACGACGGAGCGCCGCCTCCAGCTGCAACTCCCGCACCCCCTCCAGGCCGCCGACCGGCGCCGGAGCCGCCGTTCTCACGCTGTCGAGATATGCAGAAAGCGATTTTTCGAACGACGCAGCATACTGATCCCAGCGCGACCGGTTGGCCCCCAGAGTAAAGCTCTCCCGGTACGGCAGACCGGCCTGTTCGAGCTGAAGCTCGACATCCAGATCGGAAAACGATGCCGTTCCCCGTTCGAACTGCAGCACCACCCGGTAGAGCGGCAGTTCAAACGCAGGCCCGGCGGTTCCGACGATCGTCCCGCAGCCGCCGTTCTTCGTCGTGAAGGCGCCTGCGAGATCCCGTCCCCGGAGATGGGCCGTTCCACAACAGCTTTCTCCGACGGCGGAGACCTCGGCAATCTCGCCGCCGAACCAGCGGAGCAGATCGAGGCAGTGGCTCCAGCAGGCGTAGTGAACCAGCCACGAACTCTGCCGGAGCACGCCGAGCTTCCGCTCCTCCACAATTCGGCGGAGGCGGATCATCTGGTCGAAGAAACGGTAGTTGAAGTTCATGGCGATTTCAGTTCCCGCCCGTTTCGCCCGCTTCAGCAGATCGAGCGCGTCGAAGAAATCCTGTTCGCAGACATCCGCCTGCCCGTTGCGCGCCACGAGCGGTTTTTCAATGAAAAACCGCTTCGGCGAAAACGTCAGAAGCCGGCAGGCGGTCTCGTAATGAAACGGTTCCAGCGTAAGGATAAAGACGGCATCCAGTTGCAGTTGCGCCAGCTCTTCCAGAGAGGAACAGGCGTGAATTCCGAACCGCTCCGCACACACCTTCGCCTTCTCCGAATCACGGGAACAGCAGTAAAGTTCCACATTCTCCTGCCGCGAAAGAAACGGCAGATAGTTGTTCACGGCGACGTTGCCGAGCCCGACAACCCCCAGTCTTATTGTGTTTTTCATCTCTGCGGTCACGCTTCCTTTTTTATTACTTCATCGCTTGATTTCTCTTATATTATATGCTATTCTAACACGAAACACAATGGGCGCTTCGGCCGAAAACATAGAGGATTCTGCTGTTTATGATCTGCAAACTCTTCGCGGAGGACTGCATTGCCGGATTCACGAAATTCAGCTATCACCATCCCTCCGGACGCATCTACCGCCCGGAAGGGGTCGACAGCTGGATCCTCACCTTGACCAGAGAGGGAGGCGGCGTCATCAATCCGGACTGCCCCTGCCCCTTCGAGGTCAACCCCGGGGATCTGCTCCTGTTTCCGCCGGTGATCGTTCATGATTACATCTCGCAACCCGGCAAGGACTGGATTCATGACTGGATCGTCTTTCAGGAGACGGAGCATCTGCACAATCTGCTCTTTTACGGTCCGAAAGAACAGGGAGAGGTGGGGCTGATCCGGCTGTCGTCGGAGCTGTACGGGGAGATTGCGCTCCTGATGAAAAAAGCACAGAAGCTGATGACCTTCGTCGGCCCCTACAAATTGCGGCGGCGGCTGATTTTGAATGTGGTCGAGGAGATCCTGCTGCTCTCCCTGCCGGAGCGGGAGAAATCCCTGCCGGGCGACGCCGGATCCGACCGCAGAATCCAGGAGTCCCTCGACTTTCTGCACGAACACTTTGCGGAGAAAATCACGGTTCCGGAACTGGCGGAACGGGTCTATCTCTCCACCTCCCGGTATTCCCACCTCTTCCGTCAGATGAAGGGGGTTTCTCCGGGGCAGTATCTGCAGCAATTCCGCATCGGGAAAGCGCGGGAACTGTTGATTTCCAGCAATCTCTCCGTGGGGGAAATCGCCGCAAGATGCGGATTTGACGACCTTTTCTACTTCTCCAACCTCTTCCGCCGCCTGACCGGAATCTCTCCCCGCGGCTACCGGGCGGGAGTCCGCAGCATCGCTCCGCTTTTCGACAGCGCCAATCCGCATACCCGATAAAGGGGGAACTCTTCAACTTTTCCCTTTTCTGTCAAGAGGTTCCCTCCCGGAAGCATCGGCGGCGAAGGCGATATTACGCCGCTCTTTCCGGTACTCTGCGGGGGAGCAACCGTGCCGCTTGAGAAACCGCTGATAGAAGTAGACCGGGCTGCTGAACCCGCAGAGGTCGGCAATCTCCTGAATGCGGAGATCGGTCGTGGCGAGCAGCTGCTCCGCCGCAAACATCCGCCGCGCCTGAAGCATCTCCATCGGCGACTCATCGTAAAAACTGTTCCACAACCGGTAGAAGGAACGCGTGCTCAACCCGCTGCCCCGCAGAAGGTCCGGGATGGAAAGCGGCTCCTGAAAGTGCGCCGTCAACACCGATGCAATTCGGCGGACCGCCTGCTCCTCCCGGCTCTCCAGAAGTTGCTGCTTCTGCATTTTGATCTCCAGAAGCATCCGAAGCACCAGCAAGTCGAGCTGGTCCGCTCTGCCCGGTTCCTGCAGGTTGTTCAGATTCTCAAACACCTCGTCCAGCAGTTTCCGGAAACGCGGCGTCAGAACAAAAGCGGTCTGCAGCTCTGTAAAATAATTCCGCCAGAATGTCCCGTGCTCCCCGGGATAGACGAAAAAGAGCTCATCCCGCTTCACCGTTCGGATTGTGGTCATCACGGTTCCCGGCAGAACCAGCGAAACATGCGGCGAACCGCCGTTGCAAGTGCACTCCCGGCCGTCGATAATTTCGGTGCGGCTCCCCTGCTCTTCCCGGAGAACAAAGCAGAGAAAAAGCGCATTGATCTCATGGTTCCGGTGAACATAGAGGTGATCGGGCATCCAGCCGATTGTCTGAATCGCCGGCAGAGCGGCGGCGAGCCTGGGAATCGTTGCAAGTCGGTAGAGGCCTTTTTTCATTCTGGCATAAAATCTATATTTTTTGACGTAAGTTGTTCTACGTTTTTGCCGGATTTTCAGGTATAATATAAGTAGAAATGCATAAAGAATCCATCATAAAACAGAGGTTTTTCATGAAAAAAGAACAATTGTATGCCGATTTCAAGCAAACGTCAGGCCGCATCCGTCGACTGAACGGCGGCAATCTGGGGCCGATGCTGAGCAACGGCTACTGCAACGATGGAAAATTCGTCGGGGAGTTCGCCGAGCTGGAGGTTCCGATCACCCGGGTGCATGATGCTCCGCTCGGCAACAAGGGGATGCGGCTGGTCGATATTCAGCACATCTTCGGGAACTGGAAAGCCGATGCGCAGAATCCGGACAACTACTACTTCATCCAGACCGACGACTACCTGCGCACCATCCGCGCCGGCGGGTCAGAGATCTTCTTCCGGCTGGGGACCTCGATCGAGCATTCGCTCAACAACTACTACGCCTTCCCGCCGGATGATTACGAAAAATGGACCGATATCTGCATCAACATCATCCGCCACTACAACGAAGGGTGGAACAACGGCTTCTCCTGGAACATCCGCTACTGGGAGATCTGGAATGAGCCGGACATCGTCAAAAACATGTGGAACTCTTCGATGGAAGAGTACTGCCGCCTCTATGAGATTGCCGCAAAGAGAATCAAAACGCGTTTCCCCCATGTCAAGGTCGGCGGCCCGGCGCTGGCGCGGGTCCGCCCCGGCAGCAACGATGAAAACGCGCGTATCTTTCTCGGCTACTGCCGGGAGCGTCAGGTGCCGCTGGACTTCTTCTCCTGGCACCGTTACGCCGGGGACCTCGACGAAATCATCCACGAACCAGAGGAGGTGCGGGCGCTGGTGGATGAATACGGATTTACGGAAACGGAACTGCATCTGAATGAGTGGCACTACTGGTACAAAGGGTTCACGAAAGAGGCCTACTGCGACATGATCGAGGGAATTCCGGGCATCAACGCCGCGGTGTTCGCGACGGCGCTGCTGACCGCCTGGCAGGACTCCCCGCTCACGATGGGGTATCACTACACGATCGGCGAACTCTCCAACGCCTGGGGCGCATGGAGTTACGGTGAGCCGCTCAAACTTTTCTACACGTTGAGGGCGTTCGCCCGGATTGCCCGTTGCGGCGAACGGGTTCACACGGCAACCGGAGACCGGAACTGTCAGATACTGGCGGGAATCGGAGAATCCGGCAAACGGTCGATCCTGATCTCCGACTTCAAATCCGGCGAGGACACTCTGGAACTCCAGTTGCGCGGCGCCGCAAACGCCCGCTTCCATCTGGTGCGAATCGACTTCGACCACGACTGGGTCGAATCGGAATGTGCCGCAGGGGCGGACGGAATGCTCTCTCTGCCCGGGGCCGCCCCCGGCAAATCACAGGTATTTCTGTTGGAAGAACTGTAAACCCCCTCGAGAGCCGCTCACCGACAGCCTCCCGTCTCCAAACGGCATCGCTGATAGCAGCGATGCCATATAACGAAACCGTTTCCAAGTCAGTTTGCCCGCGGATACCAGCGCATTTTTTCGACCTCGCTGTACATCTCCGGTTGTGAATACGCCTCGACATGTCCGTCAAACATCACCGCATTGGCCCGTCCATTGTGGATGAAATGGACTCCATCCGTCGTCAGAAACCGGGTAGTGGAGGAAGCAGCATCCCGTAAGAGATTCCAGCTGCCGCTCTTGTTGCTGTTGACGCTTTCGATATGGTGGTATTTGTTCGAAGGATTTTTGATTCGTCCATAATTGTAAATGTAATACCACTCACCGCCACCAGTACTTTTCTTTGTATCTTCCGGTCTCAAGCGATAGAGCCCCTCCGCATTTTTCCCGTAGACGTAGAGCCGATACTTGCCGTCTTCCGAAGGCGGAACCATCGGCTTATCCGGACAGATCATCGAAAGCGGCAGTACCCGCCCCGCTTCATCCTTCGTCAGCAACGGTCTGGCGGGGTCCTCAATGGAGGCTCTGTCGATTCCATAATAGGTGTAGAGCTGGGCATTCTGGTACCAGCCGGAGGTCCATTGGTCGCCTTTATGGCGAACATCGAAGCCATCGAAATCACTGGAATAACTGAAATTGGCAAAACCGAGCTGCTTGATGTTGCTCGCACAGGTGATGCTGCGCGCTTTTCCCCGCGCCTTACCCAGAGCCGGGAGCAGCAGGGCGGCAAGAATCGCGATGATCGCGATTACGATGAGGAGTTCGATCAGGGTAAAAAATCGGTGAAAACGGGCGGCTTCGTCTGCCGTTATCCCCCCTCCGGCAACAGCGAACAGAGGGGAAAAATGGGGTTTCATATCGGCTGCTCTTTTCATCTTAACGGTCTCCTGAATGCTTTGACGAACCTCTTTTTTTTCCTGAAGAATGTGCTGAACCATTGAGTCCCCCTGCGATTTGTTGGGTTATATTTTTTTCTGATACGAAAATCATTCTCTGGTCAAGCAGTACGCCATCACCCCCTCCGGGAAGCGGGTATTGTCGATGGCAAAACTGAAAACTCCATCGACAGATTTTCCTGAAACCACCCCCTGCTCTTTTCCGTCACTGCGAAGTGCGGCAACACGCCATCCGGCAGCACTTCTGAACTCAATCCGCGCGCGACCGCGACGCAGCAGCAATTGCGGCCTGCCGCTGTTGACCAGGCGCGTTTTGGATCCGCTGGCAAACCGCATTCCCTCATTGGTAAGATCGGTAAGATGAATCAGCAGCACTTTTCCACTCTCGGCCAGCTTGTTGCCGTCGAGCGAGATCAACGCAATGGTCGAAAAGGTATCCACGCCGCTGACACGCAGCAGACCGGCCGCCAGAGAACCTTGCGGCAAAGTAATGCTCTCGCTGAGCGGCGTGATGACAGCGAAAGTCCCCGCTTCACGATCGAGGCGAAGACGCGGCTCTCCGGCGACCTTTTCTCCCTGCCGATAGCGCCGTACGCCACGCGGAAGCGCCCTCCCCTCCGGATGTGATCCGATCTGTGCCTGGAGTCCAAGCTGCTCGAATTTCGGCGGGTAGGAAGGCATCATTGTGCTGTTACCATAAGGATTGTCTGGTACGCAGAAGGAAATCTTCTCTTTTGCCGGAGCGAAATCGCCGCGCAGAAAAAGCGCCCAGATGATCCGGTCGCTGAGCTGCATCAGAGGATCACTGCTGATGTTGAAGTTGCCAATCATGGGCTTCTCGTTCAGAGTGTCGAGAGAATGCCCCCAGCTGAACCGCCAGAGACCATCCCAGTTCTGGAGTGCACTGTACGCGCCGATCAGAGGACCGTTTTCGGCGACGTGAATGTTGGGATGGCAGAAGGTGTATTCCGTAACCAGAAAGGGTTTGCCGAAGATGCGGGTCGGCATCATCAACCGCGGATTCTGCGCCAGACGGCGAATTGCCGATCCCTGATCGTAGTCAGCCGGCAAACGCCAGGCGTTTTGGGAGAAACGCGGATGGGCAAAATACTGATGATTGTCCACCAGATCGAATTTACTGCGCAATCGGGTCAATGCACTCGAATTAACGAAGTTTAAGCTCGTCAGCATCGCCTTGACTTTCAATTCATTACGAACAAAATCAAGTTGTTCATCCAGAACTTTTTCCTGCATTTTTTCAAGAAAACAGAGCATATTCTGCTCGGCGGCCGGACGTCCTTTTCGCCATTCCTGAAAGAGCTTATGATAACGCTCCCGCAGTCCGGCATAGCGGTGCCAATGCTGGGAAAGTGTATCCTCGTTGACCAGGTTGAGACAAAAGAGCGCAGGATCGTCTGCCCAACGCATGCCAGTGTAGGGGTTTTTATGTTGCATCCAATTTCGGGCGAATTTTTTCCAACTCTCCATCGCGTTGCGGTTTATCGGAAGCGTCGCTTTGAAGAAAGCACTATCCGGCGTTCCTTTTTCCAGCGGAAACCCGTCCCCCGCCCGAGGTCTACGGCTGGTAAAAAGATCCGTCGTGACGTAAAATCCACGTTTTTTCAAGCTGGCGAAGAGGTAATCCAGACGATCCAGCATCTCCGGATCCAGCGTCCAGGAGTTTTCAGAGTCTTTCGCAACCATGAAATTGTCGTGATGATGGATACGCACGCTGTTGTAGCCGCGCTTTGCCAACTCCTCAACCAGTTCATCGGCCGCCTTGTGATCGGGGAAAGACGCCATCATGCAGAGATTGACCCCGAGAAGCCGCAGACGCTCTTGCGGCGCATGTTCAAACGTGAGCGTGCCATCCGGTGCCGCAATGACCCGCCCGTACTTTCCGGCTGGAGCATCGAGCACACCGGTATGGGAAAAATCCAGCGGCGAACCGGCGAGAATGCGGCTGCGATACGGAATCCGTCTCCAGGTCGAATCCGCTTTCATCGTAAGCGGTTGATCGGAATTGCCGGGGAATTGAATCCGGCGGTTGCTGAGTGTAACTGCCGCGACCATCCAGCATGCGGTCGGTTCATTGATGCGGAACGTGATCGCGGTCGGATCGTTCCGGTCCAGCGAAAAACTCGATGCGTAAAGTCCGACCGTCGCGGCATTGTTGTCGAAACGACAGGCGATTGCAGCATTCGGCAGGGAATTGCTGATCCACCAGTTGCCGCAATCGAGATGGGAACGTACCGGGATCGACTGCTGCGTGCCGTCAGAATATTCGACATCGAGGAATCCAAGTGTTTTCCCGGATACGGGAGACCACGCACTGGCATGAAGCAAATTAATCGCCTGATAACTCCCCCGGGAGTGGGGCGGCAGTTCGAGTCGAACCGTCTTCGGTGCGACGCGGCCGGCAACGATCGCCTTACGGTCAGCGCCGATGCAGAAGGGAACACGGGCATATTCAAGCAATCCGCTCTTGATCATACTCAAATCGTTGGCCGCGCCCTGTCCGGTCCAGCCGGAACCGTCCCTGTCCTCGAAGGTGCGGTTTGCCGCCTTGTCAAGCTCCACTTTACAGAATTCCGGAGGCTGGATTTCCAGGTTCAATTTCAGGCTCGCCGAAGAGATGTTCCCACGGTACGGCGAAAAGAAGAAGCGGATTCCGATCGTATTCTGCCACTTGCGGTTATCCTGAATTTCCAGTCTCATATTGCCGTGGAAACGGTAACGCATTCCGCCGGGCAGATCGACGATCACCTCTTTCGCAACGCCCTTGAAAAGGGACAACTCTTTGAGAAGCGAAGGGATCGCAACCGTTTTTTTGTCGACCGTGATCGCAATCTGTTCAGGCGGAAGTGTGAGAATGGCCGCAAGCAGTTCCCAGCGCACCGGGGTGGGAAAGGCAGCCTGCCCGAGAATCTCATAGCGATTTTTCCCTGTCTGAAGAATGGTTTCGCTGACAGTTCCGCCGGCCAGGCTACCGGAAAACACCAGTTTTCCGGCCGATTTTTCGCGTTTCATGGATTGCCAGTGTGCGTTCAGTTTCCAGCTGCGCCAGGATTCCTCCGCAAACTTGAATTGGAATTCGCACTCCCCCAGTCTCATTTCGCCGAAGTTACTGACATGGATTCCCGCGGGAAACTCCACCGCAGTCACCGTTATGATAACTGCGAATGTCAATACTGCTCCAAAGAACTTCATACAACCTCCAGTTTCTCTTCTGGTAACATCCAGAAATTCCTCTTTGATGTGTTTTTTATCTTTTATTGCAACGCAATTTTTCTGTAAAAAAAAATTTGTACAACAATATCGTTCATCATATATTATATCTAGAAAAAAAGAATATAAAATATGCTATTTGAGCAATAATTTGTATTTTACGCGCATCAAACAGGGAGAAAGAAATGGATTTCTTCGACGGATTGACATTCCCGGCGGCAGGGGAAGTTCCCTACGGTCATCACCGGGCACACACGCCGCTCTATTTCGGACTTCAGTTCAATCTCTGCGGGAGAGTGCATCTGCGGATCAATCACAGGCGCGAATATAACTTCGACGGCCCGGTCTGCTTTCTCACACATCCCGGAGCGTTTTTTGAATATGATCTTATCGATCGGGAACGACATGACTTTCTCTATTTCTGTTTCACCGGAGTCCGGGCGAAAGAGTATTGCCGTCACGGCTTGATCGATGTGGAGATGCCGCCGGTCATACCGGAGCATGTGCACGCATTCCGGGAAAATCTGTTAACTTTAATTCGGCTGCGCGAGGAAAACCGTTACCCGGAAACAGTAAATCTTCTGGAGAACATTCTGCTGGACCTGCAACTTCAGTTGCAGCGTCATCAACTTCCCTTCATCCACCAGAGCCGTCAGCTGGAGGAACTTGTAAAACGAATGAACCTCGATTTACAGAAAGAGTGGAATTTCGAACGGGAAGCGGCGAAAATGAATATTTCACTGTCGCATTTTCGGCGGATATTCCGGAAATTCACCGGCAGCTCTCCCCAGCACTTCATCCTTCAGCAGAAACTGGAGAAGGCGGCCATGGATCTGCGCATGACGGAAAAACAGGTACGGGAAATTGCCGCGGAAATTGGATTTGAGGATATGTATCACTTCTCTCATCTCTTCAAGAAATACTACGGCGTATCCCCGCGCATATATCGCCAGGAATTCTGGCAGATCTGACAGTACGCCCGAAGATTTTTCCCGTCAAAGTGCTTGAAAATCAATGCACAAACGAAATGCAAACGGCAGGAGGTCGAAAAATTTTGGTTCCCACGCCGGGGAGAAGCGGAGAAAAACGTCCCCCTTCCCCGGTGATGTCATTTGCCGTTGAGCAGGATGAGATACAGAATCAGAAAGGCGGCGGCAAGCCAGATGAACCAGTTGAGTTCACGGATTTTTCCGCAGCATGTTTTCAGGAACGGGTAAAGAATGATCCCGACGGAAACCCCGCCGATGATGCTGTTGCTGAACGGAATGCCGGCGAAAATGAGAAAGGCGGGAATCCCTTCGGTGCAGTCGTCCCAATGGATCTCCGAAACGGAACGCATCATCATCGCCCCCACGACGACCAGAGCGCCGGAGGTGACCGGAGGATATCCTGCAACCGCCGTGATGACCGGGCTGAAAAACATCGCCAGCAGAAAGCAGATGCCGATCACGATGGCCGTGAGACCGGTCTTCCCGCCGGCCTCCGCGCCCGCGGCGCTCTCCAGATAGGAGGTGACGGTGCTCTGGCCGCAGAGAGCCCCCGCGACGGTCGCGGTCGCATCGGCGGCGAAAATCCGCTCAATCCGGTCGATTTCGTTGTTTTTATTCAGCAGCTTTGCGCTCGTCGCGACACCGAGAACCGTCCCCATCGTATCGAACATATCCATGAAGAAGCAGAGAAAAATCAGGGGCAGCAGTTCGAGCAGGTGGCGGAAGACCGTGGCGACATCCGCTTTGAATACCAGAGGCATCGGATCAGCCGGAAGCCCGACGACGCCGTGAAACGAGATCTTTCCGCACAGAAACGCCACCAGCGCCGAGACAAGGATGCCGATCAGGATGCTGCCGCGCACTTTGAAATGCTGCAGGGCTGTAATCGTGAGCACGCCGGCAAAGAAGATCAGCGATGGCGGGTCCGCGATGGAGGTCTTCAGCGTCATCAGATTGTTTTCCACGGCGATGATGCCGCCGTTTTTCAGCCCGACCAGCGCGATGAAGAGACCGATTCCCCCCACGATGGCGATTCTCAGGGAAGGACTCAGCGAACGGAGCATCATCTGCCGCAGTTTCGTGAACGAGATAATCAGAAAGAGAATGCCGGAAATCAGCACAACCCCCATCGTGGTCTGCCAGACAACCGGATCTCCGAGTTTTCCGCCGGTGACAGCGGCACAGGCGGCCATGACGCTGAACATGACAAAGAAATTCGTCCCCATCCCCGGTGCAAGTCCGATCGGATAGTTCGAGAGCAGGCCCATCAGGATCGACCCGAAGGCGGAGGCGATGCAGGTCGTCGTGACCAGTGCGCCGAACGGCATTCCGGTCGCGGTCCCCGTCATCTGTCCGGAAAAGAGCGCCGGCTGAATGCAGATGATGTATGCCATCGCCGCGAACGTGGAGAGTCCGGCGATGGTTTCCGTTCTGAGGGAACTGCCCATGGAGGAGTAGTGAAAAAAACGGTCAAGGATGGAGTTCATAGTCTGTATGATGAATGTTGCGTGTCGGCGGCGAGTCAGGTGGCCTGCGGGATGTCCGGAATTTTCGATACCCGCAACCGGAGGCGCTCCTGCTCCCATCTTTCCTGTCTGCTGATTCCGGACTTTTCTGTAATATACTGCCGCTCTTCGAAAAAACAATTTTCCGGCCAGGATTTTCCACAACATCGCGAGAGTGTACAATCGCAAACTCCTTCCGGCCGCCTGTCATCTTGGTATTCCTACTCTCTTCTTGTCGACGTTTCTTTGTGTCACCTCCTTTTCGACAGAGAAAAAATCTTTCTTTTTTTCAACTGCAGGATTGATTTCCTGAAAAACAACTGTATATTGCCATCAAGTGATATACGCAAATATACTCCTTGCATAGTGAGGTTTTCATGCTGGTCCGACAGGTGGAAGAAGGGATTCTCCAACAGTTGAAAAGCGGGCAATACGCTCCGGGCGAAAAACTTCCGTCGCTCCGGGAGCTGAGCCGCGAGTTCGGTTGCAGCTACGTGATCGCCTTCCGGGCCGTGCAGTCGTTGAAGAATTCCGGTTATCTGGAAACCGCCAAGGGGAACGGCATCTTCGTGACCGGCGACGCCAGAAGCAAAATGGAGAAAAAACTGATCGTCTACATCTCGGACTGTCAGGAGAGTTCGCAGCTCACCCCGCAAGATCTTCTCCGCTACAGTTGTTTTCAGCGCATCGTCCGGGAAGCCGGCTTCGTGGACCTCGCCTTGAATGAAGAGGAATCTCTTTCCACCGACCAGATGAACCAGCTTGCCGGGGCGCTGATCACATTGCGCACGCCGATGCAAAACGAGCTGATCGCCAGAAAAATTCCCTGCGTCTTCATCTCCAGTCTCGGCGATCACAAAGGAATGCCGAGCGTAATTCCGGATTTTTATCAGGGCAGCTGCGATGTGATGCGCCATCTGCTCCATTGCGGCTATCGCCGCATCGGCGCTGTGACGATCGACGTCAATGAATTCAATCAGGCGAGCTTCGCGCCTCGACTCCAGGCCTATTATGACACGATGAAAGCCGCCGGACTGCCGACGCTTCCTCCTTTGTTATGGAATATCAAAAATCCGCAAACGAAAAACCATCTCTGGGAGCTGATGTCGTCGGCACAGCGTCCGGATGCGTTGTTCATTCCCAACGATCTTCTGGCGGTAGAGGTGATTCGGGAACTGTCGAAAAAAGGTGTTGAAGTTCCGGCTGACATCGGTGTGGCCGGACTGGAAAATCAGGAGTTCTTCTACGGTTCCACAGTTCCGTTGACCACGGCCTCCTTCGACAACCGGGCCCTGGTTCGAGAAGCCTGCGCACTTCTGTTGCGCATGATCCATCACCCATCGCAAAAATTCTCCTCCATCACAGTTCCCATGACATTCGTCGAACGGCAATCCACCCGTCCTGCCATGAAAGAATCCACACATCACAATCAGATATGCCACCACAAGGAGGGTCAGGGCAAATGAGCAGTCCAGTCTGCACGCAGGAGTATTGGGACAAAAAAAGGAGAACTCTCCCCGCCCCACTGATCCGGGAGTTAGTTCAGGAAGCGGAATCCTTCCTGTCGGAGAAGCCGCTATCCGTTACCCAGAAGGTGAAGAAAGCTCCTTTCGGCGATGCACACGACTACTCAAGCATCCCCAAATATTCCTTTCCCGACCCCGACAATCCCGATGGCCCGTGGATCTATCGAGACGGATGCATCAACCCTGATTTCGAAGTATGCGACATCGTCCGCTGGATGGCGTTTTGCCGCAAAACGACCATGATGGTCGCGGCGGGAAATCTTTCCGGCGACATCCGTTTCTTTGAACAGGCGGGAAGATGGTTGAAAACCTGGTTTATTGCTCCGGAAACCCGTATGCGTCCGCATCTGAAATACGCACAGGTTGCGCCGGGAGGAGAGGGGAAAAACGGTGGTGGAATCATCGATTTCCATCCGCTCTGCCAGCTGATCGAGGCGGTCGCGTCTCTTCCGGAAAACAAGGAGTGGACCGCGGCGGATCTCACGAAATTCCGTTTCTGGCTCAAAGACTATCTTCTCTGGATTCTGAGCAGCCCGATTACCCAGCAGGAAGCCACCTCGGCCAACAACCACGGCAGCTGGCACGATGCGCAAATCACCGTCCTGTGCGCGTTCCTTGGTCTCGAAGGGCTTGCCCAGAAACTGATTCAAGAAAAAACACTGCCCCGGATGAAGAATCAAATTACGTTTCTGGGAGAACAACCGTTCGAATTCGTCAGGACTCTCTCTCTGAGTTACAGTTGCTTTAACCTGCTTGCACTGATGCGGATCGACGCCTATGCCGGACAATGGGGATTTCATCTGTGGGACGAGGGGATCAATCGTGCGTTTCACTATCTTGCACCATACCTTTGCCGGCCGGAGAAATGGCCATTCCTACAAATCGCAGCCTGGGACAAGGTCGAATTCATTCAGCTCTGCTCCATGGTAAATGATTTTGAAGAGAGCTATGACGTTTTTGCGGATTATCCGACCGCTCGTGCCGCAGATCTGTTGTTCTGCATTCCTTCCGGTCATTGATGAGGCTGAAACATAGTTTGAAAGAGAGATCGTCAACACAAATGAGGTGGGTCATGCGAAACAGAATGAAGACTCTTTATCAACCGGCTGTGCATTCATCTCCAAGAAACATATCATGTTTTACAATTATCGAACTTCTTATCGTTATTGCAATCATTGCCATCCTCGCATCCTTGCTGCTTCCGGCACTCAACAAATCGCGCAGCAGGGCTCAGCAAATCTCCTGTACCAGCAATCTCAAACAGATTGGCACAGCGGCAATTTCATATGCGGGCGATCAGAATGACTGGTGGTGTCCGGCAACGTTAAGTGCCTGGGGAAGCAGCAATATTCATTATGAGCTCAATTGGATCACCCGCCTCTGGCCGTATGCCGTCGGAAGAGAATTTGAGTTGAGCAAATGTACCGAAAAATCCATTTTCATCTGTCCCGGCGGCACCGAGGAAGAGCTGTTCCGTTATAACGGCTCCAGTGCAGGTTCCGGCTATCCGATCACCAATCTGACGTGGAATCTGCGTCTGGGTGGATACCGGGACAACAGCACAGGAGAATATAAGTATCCGTTCAAAAAATTATCCAGATGCCGTCGCCCAGCCGCAGTCGGAACCTGCTGGGATGTTTCCAATATCAACCTTTCCACCGGCAGTGTATTCAAAGACACCAACAATGCCCGCAATTATCACAATATCAGCGTTGCGATGGAGTGGCTGGCGGCGCGTCATCTCAAGCGGGATAATCTGCTCTTTGTAGATGGGCATGTGGAAACTCTCGACTTTCTGCGTTTCGACAACAACACCTTTCTGGCGCATTTTATTCCGGATGTATCTCCCGGCATATACTGGAAATAAGTTCCGTATTCTTTTACCTCTTCCAAACATAAAAAAAGAGAGAAATCATGACATTGCACAAACTTTCAACCATCGCATTTCTGGGGGCGGGATTATATGCGTCCGCCCTCCCCTTCAACGGCTCCTTCGAGCTGGGGACGGATGGATTCGCCTTGATACGTTACCTGCGGACCGATACCAATTTGCGCCTCAACTTCATTCCGCTTCAGTTGGATTCCGGAGCTGACAACTGCGGTAAAAACTCCCTCAAACTGGCGAATCCCTATCGCGAAAATTACAATATTTTCTCCAAGGAATTTAAGCTGGAAGCCGATACGACCTATCACTTTGAAGGGAAAATTCGAAGCGCCAACGCGGGCGAAAAGGTTTACCTCGGAATTTTCAAGGTCGATCCGACGTGGTCGGCGGAATCGATCATGGTCAACACCGATGTGGAGTGGAAAAAATTCAGCAAAACGTTCACCACGAAAAAAGCCGGTTATTATCACATTCTGATCCGTCCCGGAAAACATGACGAAGCAACCTCCAACACGCTGTGGTTCGACGACTTGAAGCTTACCAGAGTCAATGCGCCGCAATCCGGTCTGGTCGAAGCGATCACCGTTCCCGACCGGAATCTGTATACGGCAGGGGTGGACAATCAAGCAGAATTCAGCTTGAAGGTTTTCAATCCGGGCCCCCGCAATTACAAGGAAAACATTACCGTCAAAGGCGTGGACGAGTACAGAAAAAACACACTTTTCCAAAAAAAATTCACCGTTGAACTGGCGCCGGGGGAGACGAAGCAGTTCCATTTTTCGGAAGCGCTGAAACGTTTTGGTTCCGTGAGAGTTCAAACCTCCGGAAAGAATTTGTCTTCTCATGATGGTTTTTACTCGGTCATCGGCGAATACAGAGCGGCACCGGTCGACATTACCCGCGATTATGTGGTCGGACTCAACGGGGGGCTCTATTTTCAGCAATATCCGCAGACGAAATATCCTTCCTACCAATGCTTCAATGCGCCTTTCGGCAGACACATTGAGCTGTTGAGCAAGACCGGTTGCCGGATTATGCGCGACCATGACGGAGGGGTTCGCGGCATCGACTGGCCCGCGGTCGAATGGAATCAGGGGAAATTTGATTTTTCCCATCTGGATCGCCAGCTCGATTTATATGAGAAAAACAACATCACATTGTTTCCGGTCATCGGACAATGCTTCATCCAAAATGATATCCGTTCCAGATGGCAGAACCAGAATCTGCCCCTGTGGGTGCTTCCGCTTGCGGAACACGTCAAGGAGAACCCGCCCAACTGCATCAAAAGCCTTCAAGATCGCATCCTTCTGCCTCCCCGGAAACTTTTTGAAAACTATGTCCGGCAGACCGTAAAGCACATCAACGGCCGGGTTCCCGTCTATGAAATCACCAACGAACCCAATCTGTATCTCTCTCCGGAAACTTATGTGGAATATCTGAAAATTGCCAGCTCCGCAATTCACAGTGTGCAATCCGATGCCAAGATCACGGGGTTTTGTTTATCAAGCGACTTCAACGCCTCGTCTTCTTATCCATGGATGGAAAAGTGCATCAAACTTGGCGGGCTCGACTATGTGCAGGCTCTCAGCTTTCATCCGTATGGAGGCCGTGAACTCGGAGCAATTTACCCGGCAGACAAATACATTGCCGATCTTAGGAAATTTATGGCTTCCCATCGCGTTCTGCCTCTGTGGAATACGGAACTCTATTACCTGATTGACCACAATGCCAGACATAATTCCTATGAGGAGTCGCTGTGCCAGCCTCATCATGTGGCATGGCGTTTTCTCGTCGATCTCGGCGAAGGGGTGCAACAATCCATCGCGATCCCCGGAGAATATCTCTGGAAAAGGATGCTCACACCGAATATGCTATCGGTGAAGAACTTTCAAGAGTTGATCCCCTCTGAAAACTTCGTGACCTACAACGCTCTCGCCCGCTTTTTCGAGGGATCGAAACCCATTGGGAAATTCCGGTATTCCAATGGAGGAATCTGCTACGTCTATGACAAAAAAGGGGAAGCCGTCGCCGCGATCTGGAATTATTTAAAAATCAAAGGAGTTGTCGCTGATCTCTCCGAATTTGACGTCTACGATATCTTTGGGAATTCGGAAAAACCCGGGGAAAAAGAACTCGAGGACGCCCCCCTCTATCTGAAGCCCGGCAAACTTACAAAAGAAGAATTTCTGAACCGTCTGAAAAACTTGAAACCCGAATTGCGGCAGCCGGTTCTGGTCGCTCCGCTCGCCCGTCGGATTGGAGATACTTTGCTGGTGACATTGTACAACACATCTGAGAAAACGCAGAGCGGATTTCTCGGCCTGTCGGGTTCGCCGGCGGCAGAAAAACCGGTTCCTTTCCAGATGGCCTCCGGGCACATCACCTGCCCGATTGCCCTGCGGAAGGGGGAAAACGACACCCTCAAGACGACCATTCAACTTGCAAGCGGCGGGCGTCTCCATTCCTTCCCGATTGACATTATCCGCAACCGTCATCTGACAAGCTCCGGAAAATTCCGCATGGAGAATGCGGAAGGAACGATCTCTTTTGACAAGACCACGGTCCGGCTTTCGCTGGAAGTACAGGATGCGACCCGCCCGGGGACGTCGGCAAATGCGGAGCCTTGGCTGACGGATTCCGTGGAACTGTTTTTCGACTCGAGTCCGGAAGTCACCCCGATGCGCCATCCTCACAACTACACGGATCATACCTTCCGACTTTTCGTTGCGCCTCATGCGAAACAACAACTCTCATCGATGGGGAAATTTTCCTGTGACGACGCACGGTTCAAACTGGAACAGACACCCGCCGGTTATCGTTTTGATTTGAGTTTTCCGCGGCAGACCGGCAGATATCTGGGATTCGATGTAAAAATCAATGATTTCTCAAAAGGGAAAAAACTCCGGGAAACCACGCTGTCCGGCAAAACGGAACTCTATCGCGACCGCTGCAATTTCACCATTGTGGAGAAGGAGAAATAAGCAAATGAAAATCCTCTCTTTTCTGACAGGCGCCCTCGCCTCCGGTGCACTGTTCCTGAATGGAGCAGAACTCGACCTCAAGGCAAACCCGCCCTGGCAGAAGATCGGGACAGGTGAATTCTCCGTCAAGTATTCCGGGAAAGGCTGGCCCGGCCTTGTCGCAGAAATTCCTTCTCCGACAACAAATTCCTTTTACAAATTGTCCTGGGAGGGGAAAGCGGAAGCGGGAGTTCCCCGAACATTCGTATCCATTGACTATCCGCAGGAGAAAAAGGACACTCTATATATCCCATGGCATCCGGCGGCGAAATATGAAAGATGTCTGCAATATGTTCCAGCTCAAATGGATGCTATTGCAAAATGCATCTGTTTCAGCATGAATCCGGGCTCCGGCGGCAACGTCTTCATCCGGAACGCCGCCCTGACACCAGTTCTGCCGGCGGAACTGGAGCAGAATCTGTTGCCGGATGGAGACTTTGAATCGGGGAACACGCGCCCCGCCAATTTCTTCAGGGTCAATGCTGCGCCTTTTGAGGGAATCAACATTGTCCCGAGCCCGGCGTTCTTATCCGGATGCCGGAGTTTGGAACTACACCCGAAAGCGGGCGAAAAATTCACCATGGAAAGCATTTATCTGCCGATCGTTCCCGGCAGGAAGGTCAACATGATTTTCTGGGCAAAAGCGGAACATCCTGCCGTTCTGCGCGGAATCATAAATTTTTCAGCACGGATTCACAAAGGCGGCAAACATCTCTATGCCTCCGCCAACTTCAAATTGAACGAGCAATGGCAGCAGTACTCCTTCCGCTTCGATGTTCCGACTGACACTGCCGCCTACCCGGCACTTCTGGACAGGATGGCAAAATTGCAGTACAACCTGTCTCCGGCGGAACAGGAAAACAGAATTTTCCTTGACAACATTGAATTCCGCATCGAAGAGTGATTGCACATCCCCGGGAAACTGTTTTGAAACAAAAGGTGCTGCCCATCTCTGCCGGCAGCGGCAACAGCAGAGATGGGCATATCCTTTTTTATGCAATTCCGCATCGGCAAAAGAGAAAATTTTTCTGTTTCATGCTATAGTATAACGACAGATAAATTTTTGCAAAGAAGAGCCTTTTCCCGATGAAAGATCATATCGAAGTCCGCGGTGCGCGTGTCCATAACCTCAAGAACATCGATGTGGATGTGCCGCTCAACCAAATCGTCGGCATCGCCGGAGTCTCCGGCTCCGGCAAGTCCTCACTGGCGCTCGGCGTTCTTTATGCGGAGGGATCCCGCCGCTACCTGGAAGCGCTTTCAACCTACACCCGACGCCGGATGACTCAGGCGGCGAAGGCCGATGTCGATGAGGTGCTCTACGTTCCGGCCGCCCTCGCGCTCCACCAGCGCCCCGGCGTCCCCGGAATCCGCAGCACCTTCGGCACCGGGACCGAACTGCTCAACAGCATCCGGCTGATGTTCTCCCGGCTGGCCTGTCACCGCTGCCCCAACGGCCACCGGCTCGCACCGTCGCTCGCCGTCGCCGCCGAACGGGAACTGCGCTGCCCGGAGTGCGGCGCCCTCGTTACTCCCCCTTCGGCGGAGGAGCTCGCTTTCAACAGCCAGGGGGCCTGCCGCACCTGCGACGGCACCGGAATCGTCCGCACGGTGGACCGCTCCACGCTGGTTCCGGATGAATCGCTTACCATCGATCAGGGCGCCGTCGCCCCGTGGAAAACCTTGATGTGGTCGCTGATGGTCGATGTCTGCCGGGCGATGGGGGTCCGCACCGACGTTCCCTTCTCCGAACTGACGCCGGAGGAAAAGGAGATCGTCTACAACGGTCCGGCGGTCAAAAAACATATCTTCTACCATTCGAAAAACACCGACTCCGCCGGAGAACTCGACTTCACCTACTACAGCGCCATCCATACCGTCGAAAACGCCCTCGCCAAAGTCAAGGACGAAAGCGGTATGAAGCGGGTCGCCCGCTTCCTGTGCGAGAGCCCCTGCCCCGACTGCGGCGGCTCCCGGCTCTCCGCCGCGGCACGGACGCCGGAGGTGCGCGGAATCACCCTCGATGCCGTCTGCCGCATGACCCTCGCCGACCTCTGCGTCTGGGTAGACGGCGTTCCCGCGTCTCTGCCGGAAGAGATGCGCCCGATGGCGGAGAGCATCTGCGATTCATTCCGCTCCGCCGCCCGGCGGCTGCTCGATCTCGGGCTCGGCTATCTGACGCTGGACCGGGCCGCCTCGACCCTCTCGACCGGAGAACGGCAGCGCATGCAGCTGGCGCGGGCAGTCCGCAACCGCACCACCGGCGTGCTCTATGTGCTGGACGAACCTTCAATCGGCCTTCATCCGGCCAACCTCGACGGACTGGCCGGCGTCATGCACGACCTGATCGCCGACGGCAACTCGGTCGTGCTGGTCGATCATGACGCGCAGATCCTCTCCGGTGTCGATCACATCATTGAAATGGGTCCGGGCGCCGGTTCGACCGGGGGAAATGTTGTCGCACAGGGGAGCGTTGCCGAACTCGCCGGCAATCCCGCCTCGCTCATCGGCCCCTTTCTCTCCGGGAAAGCGGAAGAAAAAATCCGCCCGCGCACACCGGAGAACGAACTCTTTTCGCTCGGAAAAATCCACCTCGACACCGGCGCCATCCACACGGTAAAACCGCTTTCGGTCGACATTCCGAAAGGGAGGATGACGGTGGTGACTGGCGTCTCCGGTTCCGGCAAGACGACACTGATTCTGGAGAGCCTGATCCCGGGGCTGGAAGCCGCCATCGCCGGCCGAAAGCTCCCCGCCCACGTCCTCGCGGTGAATCCGGCAGGAATCCGGCAGGTGAAGCTGATCGACGCCACGCCGATCGGCATCAACGTGCGTTCCACGGTGGCGACTTACGCCAATGTCCACGACGAACTGCGCAAACTTTACGCGGCGACTCCGGACGCGAAGAAGCTCGGTTACAAGGCGGGGGATTTCTCCTACAACACCGGCAAGCTGCGCTGCCCGGGCTGCGACGGAACCGGCACGATCAGTCTGGATGTTCAGTTTCTGCCTGACGTGGAGATCCCCTGCCCCGATTGCCGCGGCTCCCGCTACGCGGCGGCGGCGGGAGCGATCCACCTCGCCAATCGCCGCGGGGAACTCCGGACGCTCCCGGAGTTGATGCATATGGACATCAACACGGCGGTGGAGTTCTGCGACAGTTGGAAAACGGTCCGCCAGCGGCTGGAGACGCTCCGGAATCTCGGACTGGGCTACCTGACGCTGGAGGAGGAAACGCCCGGCCTATCGGGCGGCGAAGCGCAACGATTGAAACTTGCCGGAGAAATGGGCCGGACGCAGGAGGATTCGCTCTTCGTCTTCGACGAACCCACCATTGGACTGCATCCGCTGGATGTCCGGGTTCTGCTCGGCGTCTTCCAGAAACTGATCGAAAACGGCGCAACCGTCATCGTGATCGAACACGATCTGGATGTGATCCGCAACGCCGACTTTCTCATCGACATGGGTCCGGGCGGCGGGAGCGAAGGCGGGCGGATTGTCGTCGCCGGCACCCCGGAAACGGTCGCCCGGACGCCGGAGAGCCGCACCGGCCGCTACCTGTAGCAACCCATAATTCCGCCATCGTACTAAAAGGAAAAAAATCGCCAGCGTTCCCCAGCAGGAGAAGAAGAACATGACAAAACGCTCTATCCGTCAATTGAAATTTCGCTCCTGCGCATTTGACGATGCGAGGGACGGGCTGGCCGTGCTCCATTTTCATCACCCTTTCGGCCACTATGCCGATCCGGAGGGGCACCGCTCCTCGCGGGATTTCTTCAAACTCACCTGGATCGTCTCCGGTGAAGCGGAGTGTTACTGCAACGATATTCAGTTCCATCTGGAACCGGGACTGCTCTTTCTGGTCCACCCCGATGACCAGACCAGCTACGATATTCAGACGCCGGAACTGGAGATTTTTGACCTCATCTTCTCCCCGGCAATCGCGGCGGAGTGTCAGCACAACATCATCGACCGCTCCGGAATGCTGGCGGCCTGTGCGCCCGGATTCCAGCCGCTCCCGGAAGCGCATCATGTGCATCCGGTTCCAGCGGGGAAGGAGGTCGGCCCTCTCATCCGCCGGATGTTCCGGGAACAGCAGAACCGCGACCCGAATTCGCCGTGGATCAATTTAGCCCATCTGAAAATTCTACTGGCTCAGCTCTGCCGGTTTCAGGAAAAATTCTGTCGCCGGAATCAGCACACCCAACTGGCGGAAATCATCGACCGGGAGATCGAACGGAATTTTTCCAAGACATTTCATCCCCGGGATCTTGCCCTGGCGACACAACTTACCCCCGCCCATCTGAGCCGCACCTACCGCCGCCTAACCGGGTTGACCATCTCGCAGGCGCTCCGGAAACGACGGTTCCGGGAGGCGCGGCATCTTCTGGAGGAAACCCAACTTGAGGTGGCGGAAGTGGCGAAACGCTCCGGCTTTACCGATCTCTCCCACTTCTATCGGCTCTTTCGGGAGGAGTTCGGAACAACTCCGGCAGAATATCGGAAAACTCTGCGATCCATCTCCCGGAATGGCTGATTTTGTTTTTTTTCAAATTTTTCAAACTATGTTGTTTTTTGCCCTTCTAAAACTCTTTCATTCACGGTATAATATGACCAGACGGAATCCCGTAAAACAGCGGAAGGAGAGAACATCCATGACGAGAAAATCGTTCCACCACATGGCGGCAGTTTTCCATTCATTCACTCTAATCGAACTCCTCATCGTGATTGCGATCATAGCGATTCTCGCCGCGATGCTGCTGCCGGCGCTGAATAAAGCACGGGACCGGGCCAAAAGCATCAGCTGTACCAACAATCTCAAACAACAGGGACTTGCCTTCGCACTTTATGCCGGGGATCACTCGGATATACTTCCTCCTGCCGACTACAATATCGGCAAAGGTTCCGTCATGCAGTGGCCCCGTTCTCTCATGGGGCCCAATCTTCTGGCAGACAACGACTGGGATGATACTGAGGGCATGATACAGGGTAAATACCTCTCTATCCATCAGTTTCTCTGTCCTGCCCAGACCGGACAATTCAATCTCACCGGAACAGGCAGCGGCAGCGACTGGTGGATTCAGAAACCGCACTATGGAATCAGCTGGTATTACCGACTTCTTCAGCGCTATCGCCCGGAGCCGCAGAGTGACAGTGGAATCACCCGCTTCAATCAGGTTAAACACCCGTCTGAAAAAGTCCTCTTGTTCGACATTCAGGCAACTGATACTTCCGGAAACTGGATCGAGACCGGTTATTGGCGCTGGCTCAAAAACCAGACCTCCCGCGGCGATCAGTATGGAGAACTCTCCATGCGTCACGGAAACAGCCTCAATGTTCTTTTCGCCGCCGGAAACGTCTCCTCCGCGCCGTTCGTTTCCGGCGCCCTGCCGTGGGTGGTCATTCCGCCACCGTTCAACGAAGTGAAAAATCTCTGGTACAATCAGTAAACAACTTTAAGGGAATCACGATTCATGCGCAACATTTTCCTCACCACATTTCTGGCTCTATCGGCATTCTCCGTCATGGCCATCCCCCTGCCCTCTTGGCTCGACGTCTCGAAAGACGGCTCCTTCCGAATTGAAAAGACGGTATTCCGTTTGATCAACTTCGGGCCGTCGTACTCCATTGATACGCTTCAAGCCCCCCGCCAGGAACGGAAAGAAGAAGCGATTCTCTTCTCCGGCCGTTTCCGGAACGCCGCCTTCCGAGCCGAATTTCTGCCCCGGTCTGCTGATGCATTCAGTTATCGCGCGAAACTCACCGCAGACTCGAAACCGGTCGAACTTTTCGGTCTGTTTCTGGAGTTCCGCATCTCCGGCGCAGTCCGCACCGTTACGATCGACGGTAAACCGTTCCTTCTCCCGGAAAAACCGGAAAAAGAACGAATCGAAGTCATCACCAAACGTAAATGCAGCCAGGTCACCATTCCGCTCGACAGCGGCGCCCGTCTCTCCGTTTCAGGAAAAAGTGAATTGAAAATCCGGGACAACCGCCCATCCGGCATGGACACCTTTTCCGTTCGCCTCTATTTCCAGCCGTCAACCGGGTTCAGAGAGAAAACAGCGCTGTCCCTTCTGCTCCGTCTGCAACCACTGCAGGGAACGCCGATCGACCTGATTCGCGCGGCCAACATCGGCTTTGCCGACGAATTTCCCGGAGACGGAAAAGGCGGATGGACCGATCAGGGGCCGCACAACGATCTGCGCAGCTTCACGCTCAGGACCCTTCCGGTCGGCGGCACCCGGTTCCAGATCATCGATCCGGCGAAGAACAACGGGAAAGCGGCAATCGGACTCGGAAGAAATTTTCCGCGGGAAGTTTCACTGCCCGTCTCCGGCTGCGGCAGTCACCTCCTCGTACTCCACGCTACCGGCTGGACTCGACCGGAAAAGGCGGGAGAATTCGAAGTTCTCTTCGCTGACGGTTCAATTCAGCGGATTGCCGTTATCTCGAACCGCGATGTCGGCAACTGGTGGAATCCGGATCATCTCCCCAACGGAGTCGTGGTCTGGCGGGGAGATAACCGCAATGCGGGAATCGGACTCTACTTCTCGCAGTTCAAACTCGACCGAGATGATCCGGTCAAGATGACGCTCCGCGGCGTCCGGAATCAATACTGGCTGATTCCTGCCCTTACTCTCGCCGACGGTGCGATTCCGCTTCAGGGCAACGACCGCCCGGTCGTCATCACCGAAGAGAAAGAATGGATCCGGCTGAACACCTCCCGAACGATCAAGCCGGGCTCTCCGCTGGACTTCTCCGGCATGCTCGACGCGCCCGCAGGCAAATACGGCCGGGTCGTCGTCGCGCCGGACGGCCATTTCACTTTCGAAAAGGCACCGGAAAAACGGATTCGTTTCGTCGGCGTGAACCTCTGCAATCGTGCACAGTTTCTCTCTCACAAGGAGAGTGATGAACTCGCAGAACGACTGGCGCGGCACGGCTACAACGCGATCCGCCTCCACCATCACGACAACCTTCTCGTGAAAAAAGAGGCGCCGGATTCGCTGACCATCGATCCGGAGATGCTCGACCGGCTGGAATACCTCTTCGCCGCCTGCCGCAAACGGGGAATCTACATCACGACCGACGTCTTCGTCAGCCGCAGATTGAAAGCGGGCGACAACATTCCGGAATGGGTTCCGAACGGGAAAGGATATCAGATGAAGGCGCTGCTGCCGATCAGCCGCGCGGCGATGGAGAACTGGAAGGAGTTCGCCCGCCGCTGGCTCGGCCACCGCAATCCCTACACCGGCATGACCTGGGCGGAGGACCCGGCGCTCTATATCGTGAGCTTCACCAATGAAAACAATCTCTACGCCAAACTTTCCGCGGAACCGGGTATCGCCGAACAATACCGCAGACGGTATCCCCAATGGCTGGCCCGGCACCATCCGGGAGAAAAACCGGGAAATACAGGGCCGACAGACCGCCGCTTCCAGGAATTTCTCTACACGCTTCAGCATGAGAGCATTCTGGAGCAGGCGAAGTTCCTCAAAGAGGAGCTCGGTCTCAAGGCGCTGCGCACCGACCTCAACATGCACAACAAGATTCCACTGGCGCTCAGCCGCGAAGAACTCGACACGGTCGATGACCATAAGTATCAGGATCATCCGCGCTTCCCAATCAACCCATGGAAACTGCCCGGCCTCTACCGTCAGCGTTCCAGTATCAGTGACCTCGGCAACGAGGTGCCGGAACAGCTTTTCGCCGCGCGCCTCTTCGGGAAACCGTTCAGCATCACCGAATACAAGTTCTGCGTTCCCAACCAGTTCCGCTCCGAAGGCGGGCCGGTGATCGGCGGATACGCCGCATTGCAGAACTGGGATGCACTCTATCAGTTCGCCTGGTCGCACAACGACCGGAACATCCGGCAGGATATGCCCATCAGTACTTTTGACTTTGCCAACGAGCCGCTGGCCCAGCTCTCCGACCGGCTGGTGATGCTGCTTTTCCGCCGCGGCGACGTGTCGCCTTCGAAGGAGCGTTTCGCCTGGAACGTGCCGAAGAACTTCTGGAACTCCGACATGCCGCTGGAGTATCCGCTCGACTTCAGCCGCCTCGGGCTGATCGCCGGAATCGGAACCGTGGTCGACAACCGGCAAGTTCCCGGCGTTCAGGTCATTTCGGCAAACGCGGCGGCGGGGAAAGCTCCCCTCCCCGACCGAAAGATTCAGGCGCTCCGGCAGACGCTGCTCCGGACCGGAGTCGCAGAGAGTTCCACCGGAGAGCTCCGGCTCGACTCCCGGAAAAACACGCTGGCGATTCAAACACCGCGCACCCTGAGCGCCACTCTCGCCTCCGGCAATCTCACTGCAGGAGCGTTGACGGTGAGACAGGTTACCTACCCCACAACGGTGAGTGTAAGCTCGCTCGATGACGCTCCGGTCGCCCGCAGCAGCAAACTCCTACTCTTCCACCTGACCGACGTGCTCGACAGCGGAACCACCTTCAAAAGGGAAAAAAGACAATATCTGCTCAAATGGGGCAAACTGCCGCACCTCGTCCGCCGCGCCCCGGCGAAGGTTTCGCTCAAGCTCGACGGCGAAGCGACACCGAAAGTGGAAGCACTCCGGCTCGACGGAACGGTCTGCGGCGTGGTCAAATCCTCTTTCCGCAACGGCACACTCTCCTTCACCGCCGATCCCGGAAGCTTCCCCGGCGGCGTCATGGTCTACTGGATCACCCGCGGAACGCAGCAGGAGAACTGATTCCATGCGAAACGCATTTCTGCTGAAACTCCGCCCCGGCTGTGCCGAAGAGTATCGCCGCCGCCACGCCGCAATCTGGCCGGATATGCTCCGCGCCCTGCGAAACGCCGGCGTGGCGGACTACACCATCTGGCTGGATTCCCGAAGCGGCACGCTCTTCGCGCAGCGCATCGTTGCGGCCCCGGAACGACTCGACGCTCTGCGCCGCGATCCGGCATTCCAGCGCTGGCAGGAATCCATGGCCGAACTGCTCGAACCGGATCCGGACGGTTGCGGACCGGTCACGGTTCCGCTGGAAGAGTTGTTCCATCTGGATTAAGCGCCATCACCCATTCTGTTTGCAAGTCATTGACAGAAAAATGAGAAAAGAAGATTCCCCGGTTCTCCTCGAACAGATTCCCGTCGGCACCGCGTGGTCCGGCCACAAAGTGAACTTTGCCCTCCTGACCACGCCGCCCCGGCAGTATGCAGGATACTACAACGCCGAACGGCAACTGGTCATCGCCACCCGCACTCTCCCCTCCCCCGACTGGGAGTACCGCAAACTTGACACTGCAGTCGGCTGGGACTCGCACAACACAATTCAGCTCTTCTGCGACTCGACCGGATGTCTGCACATCGCGGCGAACATGCACGCCTCGCCTCTCCTCTATTTTCAGATGAAGCGGCCGCACGATCTTGCCTCGATCGAGCAGGCAGGCTCCCTGATCGGGAACTGCGAAGAACGCTGTACCTACCCGCGCTTTCTCACGGGTCCGGCGGGGGAGATGATCTTTCACTATCGATACGGTGCAAGCGGTTGCGGCAACGAAATCTACAACGTCTACGACGCGCAAACCGGGCGCTGGTCCCGCCTGCTCGATCAGCCGCTCACCTCCGGCAACGGCAGAATGAACGCCTACTTCTTCGGTCCGGTCGCCGGTCCGGACGGCTTCTACCACCTCGCCTGGGTCTGGCGGGACAACGGCGACTGCGCCACCAACCACGATCTCTGCTACGCCCGCAGCCGCGATCTGCGCCACTGGGAAAATTCGGCGGGCACGCCCCTTTCCCTGCCGATGACCAGCGATTCCCTCGGAATCGTCGTCCTTCCGACGGCGCCCCGCGGCAGCGGCCTCATCAACATGTGCGGCAGCATCGGCTTCGACAGCGGGAAACGGCCGATTCTCTCCTTTCACCTGTACGACCGCGACGGCGCGAGCCGCATCTTCACCCTCCGTCTGAATCAAAACGGCCCGCATCAGCTCGTTCCACATGGAAACTGGCCGAAGGCGGAACGGTGGGAGTTCTCCGGCGGCGGTTCAATCCGGCAGATGGTATTTGCGCCGCCGGTCCGGTTCCAGCCGGACGGCACGCTCCTGCAGGATTTTGAATTCGTCGGGCGGGAATCCGGCTGCTGGCTGCTCGATCCGGTGACGCTCAAGACGCGCGAAACCCTCCCGCCACGCACCACCTGTCCAGCTGGACTGCAGACGATGGAGCAGACCTTCCCCGGCCTCATTCGGAACTGGCTCCCGGATGCCGGATGTTCCGGCGAACCGGGGGTGAGCTGGTTTCTCCGCTGGGAGACGCTCCCGGCCAACCGCGACCAGCCCCGGCAACCGCCGCTGCCGGAACCGACCCGGCTCACCGTCTGCAAGGTAAAACTGCCCGAATAAGCTCCTGCACAATCAATTCCGGTGGGCATCCAGCGCCGGCGGCAGAGCGAACACCACATCGCCGACACCACGGAACTCGCAATCCTTCAGAGAGTAAGGCAGGAAAAACGCATCGCCGCGATGAAGTTCCAGCGTTCCAGTGGAATCGGTGAGCACGAGATCCCCCGCAGTCACCACACCGGCCCGGTGACGATTCTCCCGGTTGAAGAAGCGGTATGTTCCGCGACAACGGAGAAGCTGAACCTCGAAATACCAGGCAATCCGCCCGGGAATGATGCGGGAGAGTGATTCATCGATCCTCTCCGGCTCCGGCGTGCAGCGGGCGCGCAACGCCGCCTCCGTTTCAGAGACGAAGTCGAAACTCTTCAGGGCATCCAGCGGCTCGGCGCCGCTCCAGCGTTCCGCGTCGGAGAGCCGCTGGGTTCCACAGAAGAACTCCGGCTGAACCACCAGGTCACTCGGCTCCATCACCTCGATCAGTGTGACTCCGCAACCGATCGCATGCGGCGTGCCGCCGGGCACGATGAAGCAGTCGCCGGGGCGGACCGCCAGTTTGTGCAGCATCCCCTGCCCCGTGGGGAACGCTCCAGCCAGTGCTTCGCGACAGAAACGCTCCCGATCCAGCCGCTCGTTGAATCCGAAGAGCAGGTAGGGAGCTTCCCCCTCGACCTCGCGGGTCGAAATCACATACCACGCCTCGGTCTTGCCAAACTCCGAATGAAAGTACCGCCGGGCGTCCGGCACGCTCGGGTGAACCTGAATCGGCAGCCGTTCGGCGGCGTCGAGAATCTTCATCAGCAGCGCGGCATTTGCGCCATACTTCGCCGCATGTTCCCGCCCCAGCGTCTCCTCCGGATTGGCAGCGAGCCAGTCGCCGAACAGCATCTCCCGGCCCGCCGCCGCCACCCGGCTCAGCCCCTGCTCCACCGCCGGATACTGCGGGTTGTTCGCCGGGGAAGTCGAAGCGATCCAGTCCTCGGGGAAATGGCCGTCCTCCACTCTCTCCGCCCGCCGGAGCAGATCGATGCCGCTCCCTCCGCGATAGACCCGCCACACCCGGTTCGGCAGAAATTTCACAGCTCCGGTCATCTTCCTTTTCCTCTCTTTTTTCAAAATCCCGGTTGAATTTTATTTGTATTATAGTATAATATAATATAACAAATAAAAAAAACAAGCACACCCCCGCAACGTCCAGAGAGGAGAGAGCCATGAAAAATCGTGCGGAACTCTACGCATCGGGAATCGACAAACTGCTGAAATACAAATTCGCGCAGAAGCGGATGACCGGCTGGTTCGAATACCAGGAGCTGAAGATGGAGGTGCGCCGGAAGTTCGCGAATCCCGACGCTCCGGAACATCAGCCCGCCATCCTCTGCGAATGTATCCGGCGCATGAAACTCTCCATTCCGGCTGGAAGTGTGATCGCCGGCACGCAGGATGACGCATTCAGCCCGAGCTACGCGCTGATCAACCCGGCCTTCCAGGTGGAGACCTTCGCAGGATACTGCGACCCGGTCGCCATCTACGACGATCTCGAACCCGATGCGGAATTCCCGCGCGAACGGGTGGAAAAGGTCCGCCGTTACTACCGCGAAACGCCGTTCGTCAAAGCGCTGGAACAGGTCTACGCCCGCACCGGAAAACTCACGCAGGAGGTCGCCTTCTTCGTCGAACCGGTGACCGGCCACACCATTCCGGACCTTCGCCCGATCCTCGCACACGGCATCGAAACGCTCCCCTTCGCCCCGGAAGCGAAAGGAATCCGCGCCTCGCTGGAGGCGGCGGAGATCCTCGCCGGGCGCTACGCCGAACTGGCGGAAAAACTCCAGCAGGAGCGCGCCGCCGATCCGGATGAAGTGCTCCGGCTCAAAGGCATCGCCGCCGCCTGTTCGCACGTGCCGGCACAGGGTGCACGCAATCTGCACGAAGCCATTCAGAGCGCGGCACTGCTCTGGCAGGTGATGACCCTCGAACAGGCCCCCAACCCCTACGCCTTCTCGGTGGGCAACCTCGACCGGATCCTCGCGCCCTATCTCAAGGACACGCCGGCGGATGAGGCGGTTCAGCTGGTCCGCAGTTTCCTCGCCTTCCTGATGGTCGGGGAACGGTGCTGGGCGATTTCGCAGAACATCATGGTCGGCGGTCGCGATGAAAAGGGCAACGACCTCACGTCAGCCATGTCGTACCATGTGCTAGAAGCGTTCCGCATCTCCAACAATCCCCAGCCCGCACTGTCGGTGAAACTCCACCGGGGCACCCCGGAACAGCTCTATCAGGCGATGGGCAATTTCTTCTTCACGCCCGGCCACTCGACGCCATCGCTCTTCAACGACGACATGATGTTCCGCATCCTCGAGCGCAAGGGTATCGCTCCGGCCGACATGCCGGATTACTCGATCGCCGGCTGTCAGGAGCCGCTCATCATGGGCAAAGAGAGCGCCAACACCACCAACAGCTGGCTCAATCTGGCCAAGGTGCTGGAGCTGACGCTCAACGACGGCTGTTCCCTGCTCTCCGGCGCGAAACTCGCCCGGAACACGCAGGAGCTCGGCTACGCCTCGCACGAAGCGCTGCTGGCCGATCTCGAAACGGCGTTCTTCCGCCAGCTGGAGTGGATCTTAAAGCAGATGGAACAGGCCGCCAACGGCTGCACGGAAGCAATTGCGTTGCAGGCGGTCCCCTTCACTTCAGCGCTGATGGAGGGGCTCAAGAGCGGGTACGACATGCGCGACGCGCATCACCCGGGGGTGACCTACCATGCCAGCGGCTGTCTGATCCACGGCCTCAGCGTCGTTACCGACTCGCTGGTCGCAGTCCGTCACGGCCTTGCGGAACGAGCCGGCTTCGCGCAAGAACTGCTCGAAGCGCTGCGGAAAAACTTCTCCGGCGCCGAATCGTTCCGCGCCTATCTGCAGGGGCTGCCGAAATATGGCAACGACGATTCCGAACCGGATGAGCTTGCGGTACAGCTGGCGCACCGCGTCAGCGATCTGGTTCACGCGCTCCGCAATCCGGCGGGCAGCCCCTTCCTGCCGGACTTCTCCACGCCGAGCACCCATCTCCTGTACGGCTACCATGTGGGAGCGACGCCGGACGGGCGGCCGGCGCGGGAGATGCTCGGGTACGGCATCGACCCGCGGCGCGAAAGCGCGCACAGCGGCAGAATCGATCAGCTTCTGAGCGAACGGAAGATCAACTTCGGCGATTTCCTCGGCGGCTACGCTTCGCACCTCGGCATCTCGCCGGAGGTGTTCCGCAACGGCCGGGACATTCCGGAGAAGATGAAGATTTTCACCGAAAAGATCATCAAACCGCTCTTCCGGTTCCATGACGAAGTGGAAAATTCCCCCTACTACGTCTATTTTAATATCGATTCGAAGCGGAATCTACGCAAGGTGCTCGCCGAACCGGAAAAATATGCCCCGAACGGCGTCTACATCATGCGGATTCACGGGACGTTTGTAAACTTTCTCGACCTTTCACCCGCCATCCAGAACGACATCATCGCCCGTCTGGATGCGGATGAAACCGTCGCGTAATCACAGCAGGACAGGATGATATGCAGCTCACGGAACAGATTTATCAAGCGTTGTTTCAAGCGGTTTTGACCGGTGAATTCCAGCCCGGGCAGCGCTTTCTGACCGAGCAGGAGGCGATGGAGCGCTTTCAGGCGAGCCGCATCACCATCCGCCGTGCATTCGCCCGGCTCGAAGAAAGTCACATCATCTCGCGCAAACCCAAGGTCGGCGGCATCGTCAACTCCACCTTTGCCGCCGCCGCCGGAGCGCTTCAGACCGTGGGGATGCTCGTGCCGCTGGACGACCCCTTTGCCCGGAGTTTTCTCCACACCTTCTGCCGCGAAGCCGCCCGGCGCGACGTGATCACCGCGCTCGAACCCGCCGCCACCGGCGCCGAGCAGAATCGGGCGGTCATGCGGCTGGTGCTCCACGGCGTCCGCGATCTGGTGGTCTGGGGCATCGACCGAGAACTCGATTTCAACCTCTTTCTGCGGCTGCGGATTCTCGGGGTCAATCTGGTCTTCTTCGACCGGATTCACCCGGGAAAAATCGCCGATTACGTCGGGCTGGACAACGAAGCGGCGGTCCGCCTGCTGATCCGGCGGGCTGCGGCGGAGAAAATCCGGCACATCTTCTTCGCCGATCCCTGTGCGCTCGACATCGACACCAGCCGGGAACGGCGGGAGTTCTGCCGGAAGGCGTGTGCCGCACACCAGATCGACTTCACCGAAGGGGTTCCGGCCCCCCTCCCGCCCGGAAGCGCCATCTTCGCGGTCAACGACCCCGCCGCGCTCCGCTATCTCCACTGCGGAGTGCCGCTCTTCAGCATCGACGGCACCCCGGAAGCGCAGGCCGCCGGCATTGTCAGCTGCCGCCAGCCGATGGACAAACTGGCCAAAGCCTGTTTTCAGGCATTGCGGAACCAGCGGAAACAGGGCGAAACCTGGGTCGCTCACGATCACCGGATCGCCCCGGAGGAACCGAAGGGATGAGAATCTTCGACTCCGGTTACAGCAACGACTTCGACGGTCCGGGGACCCGGCTGGTCTTCTACCTCAAGGGATGCAACTTCCGCTGCGACTGGTGCGGCGCGCCGGAGAGTCTCTCCGCGGAACCGCAGACGCTCCATTATCCGGAGCGGACCGTCATCGCCGGGCGCGACCTCTCGCCGGAAGCCGTGCGGGACAAAGCCGTGGCGGCGCGGGATTTCATCTCCGGCGTCACCTTCGGCGGCGGCGAACCGACGCTCCAGAGCGCGGAACTGCTCACCGCCCTCGCCCTGCTCCGGGAAGCGGGAATCCATACCGCGCTGGAGAGCAACGCCTCCACCCCCGCCTACCGGGAGGCGGTTCTGGCGGCGGACTGGATCTTTTCGGACCTCAAAACGGCGAATGAGCAGATGTTTCAGACGAAAATTCACCCCGGTCCGGTCCGGCTGGAACAGGTGTTCGACAACCTCCGGTTCGCGGCGGAGCACAAGCCGGATTTCGTCCTCCGGATTCCGGTCATCTCCGGCGTAAACGATATTCCGGAAGAAAAGGCCGCCCTGCTCGAAGTCTGCCGGGATCTGCAGGCCCGGCGGCCGTACGGACCGCTCCGGGTCCAACTGCTCCGCCAGCACCATATCGCCCTGCCCAAGTACCGCGCCCTCGGCGTGGACTACCCCTGTGAAGGGGCGACACCGCCGCCGCGGGAACTTCTCGAGCATTTCGCCGCTCTGCTGAACGAAAACAAGATGCAAGCAACTCTGTTTGGATGATATCTATGAAAACCACTCTGGGAATCGATCTCGGCACCACCAAGGTTGCCGCCGTCCTCCTCCGGGAGGATCACACCACCTCCGCCGTCGCCTCCATGGCGCATGAAGCCGCCCTCTCCGCCGAACCCGGCGGCGCGGAACAGAATGTGGAGAAAATCTTCGACTGTGTCGCCGCGCTCCTCGCCCGGCTGCCCGCTGCGGAATTGCAGAACCTCTCCGCCATCGGCGTCACCGGGCAGATGCACTCGGTTCTGCTCGGCGGTCCGCAGGGAATCACGCCGCTCATCACCTGGCAGGATCACCGCTGCGGCGAGGAGCGGCTGCGTCGTTTCCACCAGCGTTCCGGCCTCTCCCTGCGGGAGGGGTTCGGCGGCGCCACACTCGCCCGGCTCGCGGAAGCGGGGAAACTCGACGACTGCACCTTCGCCGCTCCGCTCGCCGACTATCTGGTCGCCCGCCTCACCGGCAGCAGCCGCATCCTCAGCGACCCCACCCATGCGGCAAGCTGGGGCCTCTATGACGCCGCCGCCGGGGAGTGGAACTTCGCCGCCGCCGAAGCGCTGGGAATTCCCCGCACCCTCCTGCCGGAACTCCGCCCCTGCGGCTCCGCCGCCGGCAACGTCTCCCCGGAAGCCGCCGGGCGCTTCGGTCTGAAAGCCGGAACTCCGGTCATCGTCGCCATCGGCGACAATCAGGCTTCGATCCTCAGCTCCGGCGAAAATCCGGAAGAAAAACTCCATCTCACCCTCGGTACCGGCGCACAGCTTTCGCTGGTGACCGACAATCCGCCGGAACAATGTTCGGAGCGGATCGAAGCGCGCCCCTTCCCCGGGGGCCGCACCCTGCTGGTTGCGGCCCCTCTCTGCGGCGGCGCCGCCTTCGCCTGGCTGGCCGACACGGTCAACACCTTCCGCAAGGAGCTGGGGGAACCGGAACTCCCCCGCGGCGAACTGCTCGACCGACTCGACGCGCTCGCCCTGGCAGAGCTCCGGCGCGGAGAACCGGAGCTGACCGTCACCCCGAACTTTCTCGGCGAACGGTGGAATCCGGCTCTGCGCGGCGAAGTCAGCGGCCTCACCCTCACCAATGCGACGCCCGGCAGTCTCGGCGCGGCGCTGGCGCTCGGCATCGTCCGCAATCTCAAAGCGGGCTTCGCCCCGGAGCTCATCGCCGGGAAACGGGAGGTTATCGGCTCCGGAAACGCCGTCCGGCTGCTGAAAAGCATTCAGTGGGCAATCCGTCATGAGTTCGGCCTGCCGCTCCGCCTGCCGGATACCCGGGAAGAGGCGGCCACCGGAGCCGCGCTTCTGGCGCAGAACTGACTGGCCGGAGTGCGGATTCCCGTAAAATTCCGGGAACTTGCAGATGGACCATCGCTCCGCTCTTGTAATTTCACCGCAAGTCCGATACATTAATAGAATCGTCACGACGCCGGAATGTCGGCGCCGTCAGAAGAATCAGCAGATTCAACCGGAGCCGCATTTCCGAAAAAACCGGCTCCGGCTTTCTTTTCCGGAGAAATTTCAGTGGACATTTCAACCAGACATATCTGGCAGATCGCCTGGCCGGTTCTGGTCAGCGCGCTGATGCAGCATCTGATCGGCCTGGTCGACACCGCCTTTCTCGGCCGGGTCGGAGAAATCGAACTCGGCGCCGCCGCCATCGGCAGCATCTACTTTCTCGCGCTCTTCATGCTCGGATTCGGCTTCAGCATCGGCAGTCAGATCCTGATCGGGCAACGAAACGGAGCCCGCAAATTCCGCAGCATCGGCAGAATTTTCCTCTCTTCGGCCAGTTTTCTTCTGATGCTGGCGCTGGGGATCTGTCTGCTTTCCAAGCTTTTCACCCCCCGCCTGCTGCCGTTGTTCATCCGCTCCGAGGCGGTCTGCGACGCCGCGCTGACCTATCTGGACTGGCGGATTTACGGTTTGTTCTTCTCCTTTGCCGGCGTGCTTTTCCGCGCCTTTTTCGTCGGCATCACCCGCACCCGGGTGCTCACGGTCAATGCGCTGGTCATGACCTTGAGCAACGTGGTGCTCAACTATCTGCTGATCTTCGGCAAATTCGGCTGTCCGGCCATGGGAATCGCCGGCGCCGCCATCGCCTCGGTCGCGGCGGAGATGATCTCCCTCCTCTTCTACCTCGTCTACGTGAAGTTCAAAGTCGATACGACGCAATATGGTCTGGCGGGAGCCAAACTCTTCGACCGTGCGATTTTCATTCGTGTCTTCAATATTTCGGTCTGGACGATGCTGCAATCCTTCTTTGCCGTATCCGTCTGGTTCTACTTCTTCGTCGTCATCGAACACCTCGGGGAACGGCCGCTGGCGGTGGTCAATCTGATCCGGAGCGTCTCCGCCATTCTCTTCATTCTGATCAACGCCTTCGCGGTCACGGCAAGCAGTCTGGCGAGCAATCTGGTCGGCGCCGGAGAGAGCAGCCGCATCCCCGGGCTTGCCTGGAAGGTGACCGGCATCGCCTTTGCGGCTCTGCTGCCGCCGCTGCTCTTTTCCGTGCTCTTTCCCGATCTGGTTCTGCGCATCTACACCGACAACCCCGATCTTATCGCGGCCTCCTGCTCCACGCTCTACGTCATGGCGGTCGGCCACCTGCTGCAGGCCCCCGCCAACGTCTGGTTCAACGTGGTTTCCGGGGTGGGGAAAACCCGCGCCGCCCTCGGAATCGAACTCTTCACCCTGCTGGTCTACACCATTGCCGTCTACATCATCGGTCAGCTCCTGCATCTGAGCGTCGCGTGGTGCTGGACAACTGAAATTCTCTACCAGGCGGTCATGCTGCTGCTGTCGTTCAGTTACCTCAAGCTCTGTCTGCGGCGGGAAAAAGAACTGAGTCTCTGAAGCCCCATTCTCTTCGCGGGAGATAAAACAACGGGCGGCACGTTTCCGCACCGCCCGTTCCGCATTCGGTTCGAGATCGTCTACCGATTCAGCTTGCGCAGATATTTCCGGTAGGCGTCTTCATTCATCATATCATCGAGCTCCGAGCTGTCGAAATTGACCAGCCGGCAGAGCCAGCCCTTCTCCTCCGGCGATTCATTGATCAGCCCCGGCTCGTCGGCCAGCGCCTCGTTCACCTGCGAAACGGTGCCGCTGATCGGCGAGTAGATGTCGGAAGAACTGTTGACGGATTCCACCTCGCCGAGACGGTCGCCGATGATGAAGTCATCCTCCTCCTCCGGCAGTTCGACATAGGTGATGTCGCCGAGTTCGTCGGCGGCGTATTCGGAAATACCGACGGTCGCCTCATCGCCGACAATTTCAACCCATTCGTGGTCTTCGGTGTAATACTTCATTCGTTTCTTCCTCTATCTGATGTTCTCCCCGGGGATACAATGTTCCGCCCGGTCAGCATGGTTTGTCTGCTTCCGCAGTAATGAATCACAAATCATATAAAAATCAAGCTGGATTGCGCGATTTTTCCGAAAAATTCCCGAAATCAGCCGTGAAACGCGATCATGCACACCAGTCCGGCGATGCCGATCAGCAGCAGGATCCCGGAAAAGACCGTCCCGAGAATGGAAAAAAGTTTTTTGGAATTCTTCTCGCAGATTCCTCCGATTCCAAGTCCGAGCGGCACGATCGACGCGAAGAGCGCCCCCATCATGAAGCAGACCGGCAGCAGCATCTCCGGCCCCGGCGCCGCCCCGTGAGGCGAATGCCGCTGCGTCTCCAGCGTCAGCGAAACACAGATGCAGAACGAGACGAAAAAGACCACGCCCAGCAGAATGCTCAACACGAACGAAACAATTCCGACCCGGGAGTGCTTCTCCGGCGGAAGTTCGACACCATCCAATTCAGGAAAAATCTCAGTCATTTTTTCTCCTTGCCTTCCATCCCCGTTGCTGTTTCATACAATAACACCACTCCGGCGTTCCTGCAACCGGAAGAGAGTGGATTTCATCCGCGCCGGCGCTCGCAGGCGGTGACCGCGTTGCTCATGAGCATCGCAATCGTCATCGGCCCGACACCGCCGGGAACCGGCGTAATCGCCCCGGCCACCTCCACCGCCTCGGCAAAATTGACATCGCCGACCAGACGGTTCTTCCCGGTCGCCGGATCCGGAATCCGGTTGATCCCGACGTCGACCACCGCCGCGCCCGGCTTGATCATGTCACCCCGGACGAATTCCGGCTTGCCGATTGCGGCGATCAGAATGTCCGCGTCACGGGTGTATTTTGCAATGTCCGGCGTGGCGGAGTGGACGACCGTCACCGTCGCATTGGCCCCCTTCGCCTTCTGCATCAGCATCGCCGCCAGCGGCTTGCCGACGATGTTCGAACGGCCGATCACCACCGCGTGGCGGCCGGAGGTCTCGATGCCGGAACGCTCCAGCAGCACCAGAATGCCGCGGGGGGTGCAGGGTTGAAATCCATCCTTTTTGCCGATCAGCAGCCGGCCAACGTTCCGCTCGTGGAAGCAGTCGACATCCTTCTCCGGGTCGATCGCGGCGATTACCTTTTCCTCATCGATCTGCTTCGGCGGCGGCGACTGCACGAGAATGCCGTCGATTTTCGAATCGGCGTTCAGTTCGGCGATCAGGGCAAGCACCTGCTCCATCGTCGCGTCGGCGGGGAGCACCCGTTTCTCCGAATAGATGCCAAGCTCGGCGCACTTCTTCACCTTGGAATTGACGTAGACCTGCGATGCGGGATCGTCGCCGATCAGCACCACCGCCAGTCCGGGCGTACACCCCTTCGCCTTCAACGCTTCCACCCGGCGCGCGGTCTCCTCGTTGACCTGCCGGGCAATCTCCTTGCCGTCGATAATTTTCGCCGCCATGACACCCTCGAAACAGTAAATTTTTGATTTGGTTTGATTCTGCTGCAAAAGATACCACAGAAACACGCCGTTTTCAAGGCGCAGTCGGAAAAGTGAACGAAAACTGCGCCTCTGCGGCAACGGTTCCCGGACTGGCGCTTTTCCGTTCGCGGTGATATAGTATACAGTGAATGTTGTAAGATGGGAGAGTGATGCGATGAAGAAGAGTTCCCGAACCGATACCGCCCCGCTGGAATTCCGGCATATCCGCTCCCCGCTGGGGGAAATCACACTTGCCGGGCAGGGAGAGTTCCTGACCGGGGTGGAATTCCTTGATCAAACTCCCTCCGCCCTTCCCGCGGAAAGCGGACACACCGGCTCCTCCCTGCCGGTGCTGAAAGCGGCGGAACAGTGGCTCGAACGCTATTTCGAGGGGGAGGATCCGGGCGAAACGCCGCCGATTCATCTGACCGGCACCCCTTTCCGCCTCGCCGTCTGGGAACAGCTGCGCCGCATTCCGCGCGGGGAAACCACCACCTACGGAGCCATCGCCGCCGAACTCGCCCGGCAGCTGGGAATCCCGCGCATGTCGGCGCAGGCGGTCGGCGGTGCGGTCGGTCACAATCCGGTCGGCATCCTGATTCCCTGCCACCGGGTGGTCGGCAGCGACGGGAACCTGACCGGATTCGCGAGCGGACTCCGGCGGAAGTTCCGGCTTCTCGCGCTGGAAGGGCTTGACATGTCGCGCTACCCCCTCCCCCCGCCGCGCGGCGGCAGCGATCTGCGGCAAATTCCCGGCGTAGGGCCGAACATCGAACAGGATCTCTTCCGCATCGGCATCCGGCGGATTGCCGACCTCGCGGGAGAGGATCCGGAACAACTCTACCGGGACGACTGCGCGGTCAAAAGGTTTCAGGAGGACCGCTGCCAGCTCTACGTCTTCCGGCTCGCCGTCTACTTTGCGGAGCATCCGCACCCCGAGCCGGAAAAACTCCGCTGGTCCTGGTGGAAGGATCACCGGCAATAGGTCAGGCGAGGCCGCAGAAACGGCACAACGCCTCGAAGCGCTCCGCCGGGCCGGGGCCGAACTTCGCCATCGAATGCCGGATTCGTTCGAGGGATTTCTCCTGCATGTCGCCGGATTTGGAGAAGAACTTGTCGGCGAGACAGACCAGTTTTTCCGCAGGCGTCTCCGGCAGATAGTCCCGTTCCGGAATCGGCAGCTGCTGGCGACGCACCTCCTCGGCGGTGATGCCGCTGCCGGTGTGCCGCTCACAGATCCGGGCGAAGGGCTCCAGAAGCTCCTCCATGCCGCGGGCGGCGCCGTATTCGCGCAACATCCGCGCCCCGATGATGCCGTGGGCGAGATAGGGCTCGCTCCCGATACAGAGGATTTTCGGCGCGTGGCAGTGAACGATGCCGATGTCATGCAGCATCGCACCGGCGGCAACCAGAGCGGGATCCACCTCCCCGTTCAGCGGAGAGTGGTCCAGCAGAGAAAGCGCCTTCTCCCGCACCTGCGTGCTGTGCTTGAGCAGAAGCCGCCGGAGCGGGGTATCCTCCGGGTAGAAGAACCGGAGGATCTCCAGCGGCTCGATCCGCGTTGTCTCAGAGCCGGACAAGTTCATACTCCCGGACGCCGAGGCCGATCTTCTCGGCGTGTTCGAGCTGGATTCTCCAGTTGGTCGAAGGCGAAACGTCATGGAAGTGGTCGCCTGTGTGAACGGCGCTCTCCGCGAGCAGCGAACCGGGATTCGGCGTACAGCGGTTGACCGCGTCCGCGCAGGCCTGGTCCAGCGCCACCGGGTCAAACGAGGCGAACATGCCGACGTCGGGCACGATCGGGGCGTCGTTCTCCGGATGGCAGTCGCAGAACGGCGAAACATCCATCACAATGCTGATGTGGAAATTGGGCCGGCCGTGCACCACGGCGAGAGCATATTCGGCCATCTTCTTGTCGATCAGCCCCTCCTTCTGCCCCCAGGAGGGCTGGATCGCATCTTTCGGGCAGACCCCGATGCAGCGGCCGCAGCCGACACAGCGGGAGTGATCGATCTCCGCCTTTCCGTCGCGGAAAGTCGGCGCATTGTGTGCGCAGATGCGGGCGCAGGCGTGACAGCCGATGCAGAGCGAGCGATCCACCGTGGGTTTGCCGTCGCAGTGCTGCTCCATCTTCCCGGCGCGGGAACCGCACCCCATGCCGAGATTCTTGATCGCGCCGCCGAATCCGGTCATTTCATGCCCCTTGAAGTGGTTGAGCGAAAGGATGATATCGGCGTCCATGATGGCGCGCCCGATCTTCGCTTCGTGCACCAGTTCCCCGTTCGGCACCGGCACGGCAACATCGTCGGTCCCCTTGAGGCCGTCCCCGATGATGACGTGACAGCCGGTCGCGTAGGGGGAAAATCCGTTGAGATAGGCGGTCTCGATATGTTCGAGAGCGTGTTTCCGGGAGCCGACGTAGAGGGTGTTGCAGTCGGTGAGGAAGGGGCGGCCGCCGCGCTTCTTGATCTCGTCCGCGACAGTGCGGGCGAAGTTGGGGCGCAGGAACGAGAGGTTGCCCGCCTCGCCGAAGTGAATTTTAATCGCGGCGAAGCGATCCTGGAAATCGATCGAATCGATTCCGGCCCGTTTGATCAGTGCGGCGAGTTTCTGCTGGAGGTTCTGCCCTTCCGGACGAACCCGCATATCGGTGAAATAGACTTTTGCTTTTTCCATGGTTGTCTCCTCGATGAGCATGATATAAGATACCGTGTCTTCGAAACTCTTGCAAGCCGGATTCCGGGAAAGCGCAGAAAACTTTTCTCCGCAGTACGGAGAAAGTTGTACGTACAACTTCAGAAAATCGCGCTCTTTTTTTCAACATTTTTTCGTTCCGGAGTTGTTTTCTGTCACCGGAATTCCTATAATTAAAGCAGAAACGACGGAAAAGATGGGAAAAAACGATGTCTGTACAACCGAAATACCAGCAGATCCGGGAGGAGCTGACGCGGGAGATCGCCGCCGGAGTGTTCGCCTCCGGGGAAAAGCTGCCGACCGAGGAGCATCTCGCCCGCCAGTTCGGCGTCGCCCGGCAGACGGTGCTCAAGGCGCTCGACGCCATGAAGCTGGAAGGGGTCATCACCTCCGAGCGGGGCCGCGGCACCTTCGTCGCCGTCACCCACGGCAGGAAGCGGAGCGCGCAGGAGAACTGCCGCCAGCTGGTCTTCATCAGCTCCAATCTGGAGGACTCCTTCGGTCACCGGGTGCTGCTGGGAGTGGAACGGGCCGCCCGTCAGATCGGCTGCTCGCTGGTCACCTGCAACACGCGCAACGATTCGGAACGGGAAGCGGAATATCTGCGCCGGGCCCGCAACACCGGCGCCGACGGCATCATTCTGCTGCCCTATCTGCGCCATCCCAACGGCGAACTGGTCAGCCGGGTGGCGGAGAGCGTTCCGCTGGTCTGTGTGGACAACGTTCCGCCGGGAGTGACGGTACCGCTGGTGACGACGGACAACTTCCGGGCGGCTCATGACGCGGTGCTCCGGCTGATCGACATGGGGCATCGCAACATCGGCTTCATTCTGAGCCGGATGGAGTATGCCGCGGCGCCCGGCTCCATCGGGGACCGTTACCGGGGATACCGGCGGGCGCTGGAAGAACGCGGCATTGAATTCCGGCCGGAGTGGGTGGTGGAGCTGGGGCCGCATCTGGCGGAAGCGCGCCCGCAGGACATCGGGCTGGAGTTGTACGGATATCCGGCGATGCACCGGCTGATGAGCTGCGAAGTACCGCCGACCGCGGTGCTGCTGCTGTGGGACGAACTGGGCCCGGGGGCGCTGGCGGCGATCCGCAACGGCCGGCGGCGTGTCCCGGAGGACTTTTCGCTGCTCGGCTTCAACGACGACGATCTGTGCAGTCTCACCAATCCGATGCTTTCGAGCGTCCGCCAGCCGGCGGAGGAGCTGGGCGAGACGGCGGTGCAGCTGCTGGACGACATGCGCCGGGGCATCGCGCCGCCGCCGGTGACCCGTCTGAAAAACCATCTGATCCTGCGCGACAGCATTGCCGCGCGTTGTGAATTTGAACACTCCTCCAACCTAACAGAAAGGACTTCGTTATGAGCATTGCCCGTTCCATTCCAACCCGGCAGGGGAAACGATCTGCCTTTACGCTTATCGAACTTCTCATCGTAATCGCCATCATTGCAATCCTCGCCGCCATGCTGCTGCCGGCGCTGAATCAAGCGCGAGAAAAGGGGCGGGCCGCCCAATGTACCAACAACACCAAGCAAATGTTGACCGGAATGACGCTGTACGCCGACGACTTCGGCTGTACGCCGGCGATCTATACCGAAGATTATGGATGCTGGGCCAATTTGGAAAAGCCATTCTTCCCCCAATATCTGCCAAGAAAAACCGCAGTCTGTCCCAGTGATCCAATTCCCGCAACATCGATACATGCCAGCTGGGGAGCATACGGAATGTATTCTGCCGGCAAAGACACCAATTACACCACAGACAAAGATCAGTTCGGAAATTGTATCAGCTTCGACAACGACGATATCACACGCTCCTGTTTCCGTCCTTCCCTAGTAAAATTTCCATCCAGAACCGTGTTCCTTATTGACTCGGCGGCAACGTTGCCTAGTTCCAGATTTTACGCGTACGGCTCCTACATCTTTTCCCCAACCTCCTATCTGGAAGAAAGTTCCAACAGAATCGCAGCAATCACACGACACGGCGGCCAGGCAAATCCCGGCTTCTTCGACGGTCACGTGGAATCGATGGGATATCATGAACTTGCTTCGAAACCAATCAATAAATTTACCATAGTACATAAAAACAATGTGGTGGAAGCCTATTAATTCAGGAGAAAAAATTCCGATGAGACACTATTTTACTGCAGTACTTCTGCTGGCGGGAACAATTCTGACCGCCTCTTCCGAACTCTCCGTCGACCGCTACGGCCAGTATACCGGCGAGGAGTGGCCGGGCAAAGTCACCACCGACGACCAGCTCCGCGCCGACGCGGCAAAGGAGTGGCCGCAGATCCGGGACGCGAAGTTTGATCCGGCGAAGTTCGACCGGTTCGGCGGCCGCCTCGATGCCGGGAAATTCGAGGCCACCGGACGTTTCCGCCTTCAGAAGATCGACGGGCGCCACTGGCTCATCACACCGGAAGGGCACCGCTATTTCCTCATCGGTTGCGACGCAGTCGGATACCGGGAGGGCGGCTACTCCACTCCATTGAAAAATCCGGATGGATCGCGCCGGAGCGGATTTGCCGAACTCCCCGACGTCAAGCTGGTTCCGGATGGTCTCCCCGGCGGGAAAAAGGTCAATTTTCTCGCGGCCAACCTCGCGAAGAAATACGGACCAGCCTACTATGAGAAATCGAAGGAGATCAACCGGAAGCGCCTGATCCATTGGGGTTTCAACTCCACTGCCAAGTGGGGATGGGGGGAAACCTTCGATCTGCCTTATGTCGAAGACTGGACCTTCCGTACCGTCAAGTTGCTGCCGCGCCGCAGGATCGACGTTTACGATCCCGGATTCGCCGCCGCCGCGGAAAAAGAGGTCGCCGCGCTGGTTGCCCGCCGCAAAGACGATCCCATGTTGATCGCCTATGCCTCGGAAAATGAGAACGGCTGGGAATACCGCGATGTTCGAGAGTTGACGGCAGCCGCCCCGACCGTCGCCTCCAAGCAGGCTCTGGTGGACTTTCTGATCCGCCGCCACGGCGAAGCGAAGGCAGCCGCGCAGTTCCGGCTTTCCGGCGGGCGCAAGGCGATGCTGGAAAATCGGAAGATTATCAACCTGAATCAGAAAGACATTTCCGACTTCATCACCGAAAGTTCCCGGTATTATCACCGGATTGTCCGGGGGCTCTTCCGCAAATACGACCCGGATCATCTCTGGTTCGGCGCCTCTCACTGCCGCGGTCAGGCGGACGAGTGGATCTATGCGGCGGCGGAATTCACCGACGCGGTCATGCTCAACGAATACGACATCTACGCCTTGTGGACCGCCCGGCTGATGCCGGAACTGCGCAAACAGGACAAACCATTCTTCATCACCGAATTCAGTTTCGTCTGCGATCAACGCGGCCTGCGCCCCTACAACTCGGTCAACACCGTGCGTGACCAGCAGGCACGGGGACTCGGCTATCGCCATTACACCGAACAGCTGGCGGCTGATCCGCTCTGCATCGGCTTCGGCTACTTCATCTTCTTCGATCAGCCGGTCATGATGCGCAGTCTGCCGATTGGGGAAAGTTTCAATTTCGGACTGGTGGACGGTACTGACCGGCCTTACGAAGAGATGATCGAGGAAGTGAAACGGAGCAACTCCCGGCTGGAGGCGGTTCACGCCGGGGAAATCAAACCGTTCCGGCTGAAAAATCCGGATAAAATTCTCTTCAGCCGGACCCAGCAGAAACTGCTCGCCGGTTTTCTTCCGTCAAGCTGCTCCCCCTACATCGTTCAGGACACCTCCCATGCCATTGAATACTTCAGTGGATGCAAGTTGCGTCTGAAAATCGATGAAAGGCGTCAGGAAGCCCAACCGCAGGAGCAATGTCCGGTCGGAACCGCCTATGCGGGCGACAACTCCCGATTCGGTTCGGTAAAAGCGGACTGCTACTTCTGGAAAAACCACCGCAGCAAGGACCTGAACCGGTACTACGCGCTGGAAGGCTCTCAGGACGGCAGACATTTCTCCCCGCTTCCCCTCCGGTTCGAGCTGGTTCGCCAAGCGGAGTTCGATCACTACGTCATGCGCAACGCCGAACCGATTCCGGCGGGAATCCGCTATCTGCGGCTCGTGCTCAAAGCGCCGGTGCCGAACCAGAGCTGGTCCAATCAGATTGCGGGAATCGAGATCGAACGCTGATCCCCCTCCCCTGCCCTGCCGGAATACACGGGAGACCCGTTCCGTCGCTGTCACCGCCCGCGCGGCGGGATGGCGACGCTGGAGCGGTCGCACAACAGATAGTCCACGAGGGTATCCCGGCAGACCGGCTCGCCCGCCACCAGTTTTTCCAGCGTGTCGAACGCCCGCCGCGCCAGCTCCGCAAAGTTCTGGCAGAGCGTCGTCTGCGGCGGCGAAAGAAACTTTGAGACATCCACCATCTCCCAGGTGATCAGCGAAAAATCCTCCGGCACCCGGAAGCGGCACACCTCCAGCGAATGCAGCACCGATGCCGCTTCGCTCTCCCCCGTGTTGATGATCGCCGTGACGCCGCACTCGGCCATCCGCAATACGGCGCCGTGAAGCAAGCGCACCAGCGAATCCGGATCCCCGGGGCTGTGTTTTCCATGCACACACTCGGCAAAGGCACTCAGATTGTGCACCCGCATCATCCGGTCAAACGCCTCGTGCCGGGTCCGGTTGCAGTAGGATTCCGGGTCGCCGTTGATGATCATCCCGATCCGGCGGTGTCCGTAGCCGACCAGATGGCTGACCGCCAGGTTGACCGCCTGGAACTCGTTGGAAAACACCGAATAAACCCGGTCGATGTGTCGCGCCGAATCGTTGATGCAGACCATCGGCAGATTGCGCGTCGAACCGATCTTCTCCGCCAGATGGTTGTTGAAGTCAAAGGAGATGACCCCCTCCACCGCGCGCTCATTCAGGAGTTCGATCTGATCCGCCGAGATGATCTCCAGCCACCAGTTTCGCTGCTCCGCCTCGAGCCGCAGCGCATTCAAGACGTTGATAGAGTACCATTTCAGGATGGTCCGGCTCTCCGGCAGGATCAAGGCGATCACCCGCCGGAGCGGTTTCTGCTGGTAGCCCACCTGCCGCGCCGCCTCAAACACCCGCGCCGCCGTCGCCGGCTGCACGTGCGCCCGGCGGTTCAATGCCCGCGACACGGTCGAAACATCCACCCCCGCCAGTTCGGCAATCTGCCGGATTCCGGATTCACTTTTTTTCCGCATGGAGCGTCTCCCCTACCCTTTCCTCATAAAGTATCACCGGATTCGCCGGATTTCCATCATATTGTTGCAAATATTGTATTTTTTTGCTTATTCTTGCAGAAAAGAACCGGCGCATCAACTTGTCTTTTCGCCGGAACCCGGTTACACTATATCGAACACCGGAGGTTCCGGCCCCGGTTAAAACGCCAACAATCAAGGGGAATATCATGCCGAAAAACTTCAAATCGATGTTGATTCGAAGTGAACACAATCCCCTGTTCCGCCCGGAGGACTTCCCGTACGGCGCGGCGGAACAGGTCTTCAACCCCGGGCAGGTGATGACGCCGGACGGCCGCACTATCCTGCTGCTGTCGGTCACGATGCGCAACGAGAAGTTCGCCCGCTGTCACGTGGCGGAGAGCCGCGACGGAATCCATTTCGACATCCACGAGAAACCGCTCTTCGCAGTCGATGAGACCAGACGGTTCGGCGACCTCGACTTCCACCCAATCGACTGCCGGGTCACCTGGTTCCCCGAGGACAACTGCTACTACATCATGCGCCCCGCCAACTCCGGCTGGGGATGCTGTGCCTTGCTCTACCGCACCACCGACTTCCTCTCCGCGGAACCGGTCGAGATCATCGCTCTGCCGCACAACCGCGTCCCCTGCCTCTTCCCCGAGAAGATCAACGGCGAATATGTCCGGCTCGACCGCCCCTACAGCCTCAGCGCTCCCTATGAGAAGTCCTGGGCGCACATCTGGATCTCCCGCTCGCCCGATTTGATCCACTGGGGCGAATACCGGCCGCTTCTCCAGCGCGACTTCATGGCGTGGAACAACCTCAAAATCGGTCCCACCGTGCCGATCAAAACCGAAAAAGGCTGGCTCGAAATCATCCACGGCGTTCAGAACACCTTCACCGGATTCCGCTACAGCCTCGGGGCATTGCTGCTCGACCTCGAGAATCCGGAGAAGATCATCGGCCGCATGAACCGCTATCTCCTCACCCCGGAGACCGAGTACGAACATCTCGGCGTCATCCCCGAAGTGGTCTTCGCCACCGGCGCGATCGCCGACTTCAAAACCCGGGAACTGCGCATCTACTACGGCGGCGCCGACACCACCACCAACCTCGCAACCGGCAACCTCGACGAAATCATCGACGGCTGTCTCAAAGGGATCTGAAATCATGAGCATCTTTATCGACCGTTCCGGAAGCCGCTTCCTGCTCACCGCAGGCGAAATGAGCTACGCCTTTGAAGTGCAGGAGAACAGCCGGCTGATCCACCTCTACTGGGGGGCGAAACTCGACCGCGCCGACGATCTCCCTTCTGCCGCCGATCTGCAGTGGCATCGCCACTATTCCGACCGGCAGCAGAAGGCGAGTCTGCAGGAGTATCCCGCCTTCTACGGCGAGTACTATCACGAGTGTGCCATCAAGGCGGAGTACGCCGACGGCGTGCGGGGGTCGCTGTTCCGCTTCGCCGGCAGCCGGGTCCAGAAGAAGTTCGATCACGAACTGCTGGAGATCACCCTCGAAGAGGAGAGCCACCCGCTCACGGTCAAGCTCTTCTACCGCGTCTGGCCCGAACTCGAACTCATCGACCGTTGGAGCGAAATCACCAATCATGCGGAAACTCCGGTCGCACTTGAGAACTTCGCTTCCGCCGCCTGGCAGCTCCCGACTGCGCCGAACCTCTGGCGACTCACCCACCTCTCCGGCCACTGGGGCAAGGAGGCGACGATCGAACGCATTCCGGTTTCGACGGGAAAATTCACCATGGAGAGCCGCACCGGTCTCTCCGGCCCCTTCGCGGTGCCGTACTTCGCCCTCGACGAGGGGAACGCCGACGAACTCTCCGGCGAAGTGTTTTTCGGCGCGCTCCACTGGAGCGGCAACTGGAAGATCACTGTCGAACGAGATCCATATGATCACACCGCCGTCACCGGCGGAATCCATGACTTCGACAACCGTCTCATTCTCAAGCCGCAGGAGTCTTTCACCACGCCGGTCTTCTCCGGCGGCTGGAGCCCGGCCGGATTCAGCGGCGCGAGCCGGGTACTCCACCGCTATCAGATGCGTCACGTGCTGCCGCCGGTGATCGCCGCGCGGCCGATGCCGGTGATCTTCAATTCGTGGGGGTGCATCAACGTCCACGTCAACGAGGAGAACATTCTGCGCGCGGCAAAGCTCGCGAACCGCATCGGCGCGGAACTCTTCGTGATCGACGACGGCTGGCAGCACGCACTCGGCGACTGGTTCCCCGATCCGGTGAAGTTCCCCAACGGTCTCAAGCCGGTCATCGAACTGGTCCGTTCGCTCGGCATGGAGTTCGGGCTCTGGGTCGAAATCGAATCCTACGAGCTGGCGAGCGACCTCTACAAGGCTCATCCGGAGTGGGCGATGCGCTACCCGGGCCGGGAACCCTTCACCCGCTACCGCGCCGACGTCGACCGCACCTCGGTGATGCTGAACTTCGCCCGGCGCGATGTGGCCGAGCACATCTATCAGCAACTGCATAAGCTGGTTGCCGAAACCGGGATCAAATATCTCAAACTGGATATGAACTGCTTCGTCAGCTCTCCCGGCTGGGGCGACCTGCCGCTGGAACAGCAGGGGCGGATCTGGATCGACTACGTGCACAATCTCCACTGGATTTTCGAACGGCTCAGTGCCGACTTCCCGGAACTTCTGATGGAGAACTGTTCGTCGGGCGCCTCCCGCGCCGACCTCGCCATGACCCGCTTCTTCGGCCGCATGAACCGCAGCGACAATCAGGATGCGCTCGACATGCTCAAGCTCCACGAAGGGTTCACCATGGTCAATCCGCCCCGCATGGCCGGCGGCGCCTGCCACATCAGCGATTCGATGTATCACGTCAATCACCGCAGAACGCCGCTGCAGTTCCAGGCGTTCTGCGGCATGCTGGGATCGCTGGCCTGCGGCAAGGATCTGACGCACTGCAACGAGGCGGAACTTACGGAGATCCGCCAGTATACCGATCTCTACAAGAAACTGCGCCACATCACCAACTTCGGCGATCTCTACCGGCTGGCCAGCCACCGGGAACACCCGTGGGCAATCTATGAATATGTCGCGCAGGACCGTTCCGAAGCGGTGGTGTTTCTGCTCGGCGGTTCGATGCAGTTCGCCGACGCGATTCCGCCGGTAAAACTCGCCGGCCTCAAGCCCGACGCACTTTACGAGATCACCTGTTACGGCGAAAAGGCGCCGGAGGACGATTCCGTGCGGCAGTTCCGCTATCCCCCGATCACCGGCCGCGGCGCCGCCAATGTCGGGCTCCAGGCCGAACTCTACGGCGACTTCGATTGCAGAATTTTCCATCTGAAAGAGGTGAACGCATGAAAATAACCCGTATCGAACCTGTCCTTGTGGGGGCGCCCACGCCCGGTTGCGGATTGCTCTCCAACCGGAACTACTTCTACCTTCTCGTCCACACCGACGAAGGGATCACCGGTCTCGGCGAAGCGACGCTCGAAAGCCACGACGATTCCATCCTCGGCGCTCTGCGCGACCTGGAGGATCTGATCGTCGGTCAGGATCCCACCCGGATCGGATACCTCATGCAGGTGTTGATCCGCCAGCGTTTCTGGAAGGGCGGCGTGGTCAAGGCCTCCGCCATCTCCGGAGTCGAGCTCGCCTGCTGGGACATCCTCGGCAAATCGCTCGGCAAACCGGTCTGGCAGCTGCTGGGCGGCGCGGTCCGCGACAAAATCCGCGTCTACGCCAACGGCTGGAGCGGTGGAGCGACCGATCCGGCCGTCATCCGCGACAAGGCGCAGGAGGCGCAGGCGTACGGCTACGCCGCCTTCAAATTCAGTCTGGCGATTCCGAGCTGGCCGCTGCACGACACCGAAACGGTCCGCCGGGTCGCCAAGGCGGCGGAGACGGTGCGCGACGCGGTCGGTCCCGACGCCGCCATCTGTTTCGACGGGCATGGCCGCTACGACTCCAACCTCGCCATCCAGATCGGCAGAGCGCTAGAGGCGTACGACCTCATGTTCTTCGAGGAACCGGTTCAACCGGAGGATGAGGAGGGAATGCTCCGCGTCGCCCGCAGTGTCAACATTCCGGTTGCGGCAGGCGAACGGCTCACCCGGCCGCAGGAGTTCCGGCGCCTGATCGAGAAGCGGGCGATCTCCATCGCCCAGCCTGACCTCGCGCACTGCCACGGGTTCAACGAGGGGCTCAAGGTGGCTCATCTTGCCGAAGCATTCGACGCCTTCGTCGCGCCGCACTGCCCGATGAGCCCGGTGATCACGGCGATTTCGCTTCACCTCGATGCGATTGCACCGAACTTCCTCATTCAGGAGCGGCTCTTCCTCAACGACTGGCGGAACGAGGTCATCACCGAACCGCTGCAGGTCAAGGAGGGATTCATCGAGCTGCCGAAGAAGCCGGGCTGGGGCATCGAACTTGATGAAGAACTGATCCGCAAACATCCGCGCATCGTGGCGGGCACCCCCCGGCTCTTCCGGCCCGACGGCGCGGTCTGCGACTGGTAAGGAGGTGCGCCATGCGTGAGGAATTCAAAGGGAAAACCGCGCTGGTCACCGGCGGTTCGCGCGGTCTCGGCGAAGCGCTCTGCCGGCGGTTCGCCGCCGCCGGATGCCGCGTCATCGTCAACTACGCCCACGGGAAAGAGGCGGCGCAGGCGGTCGCCGACGCGGTCGGCGGCGAAGCAATTCAGTGCGACATCTCCAGCGAAGAGGCGGTGCAGAAGATGTTCGACCGGGTCGGCCCGGTGGACATCCTCGTCAACAACGCCCGGGTCGACCCCTACAAACGCACGCCGGAGATGAGCGACGGCGCCTGGTGGGATGCCGTCATGGGGGTCAATCTCAAGGGGGCCTACCTCTGCGGGAAATTCGCCCTCGAAGGAATGAAACAGAGACGGTGGGGGCGGCTGCTCCACATCTCCAGCTTGTGGGCCTACCAGCCCGCCAACGAGCGGATGCTCTCCTACGCGGCGGCGAAGTCGGCGATGCACGCCCTCTCCCGGGGCTTCGCCAACCTCGGCGCGCCGTACGGCGTCACATCGAACGTGCTCGCGCCGGGGCTGATCCTCACCGATATGGTCTCGTCGCGTCTGACGCCGGAAATGCTGCAGAAGGAGATGGCGGGGATTCCGCTCGGGCGCGGTTCCACGCCGGCGGAGGTCGCCGACTTTGCCTTCGACATCGTCCAGACCGGATTTCTGACCGGCGAGATCATCAATCTCAACGGCGGCGCCTTCATGGCCCCCTGAACGGGATTTCCGGGTAATCGGAAGCGGAAAAACGGCGGTTTCGTTTGCATTCCGCCGCAGGAGGCGCTATTGTGAAGCACGACCGGCGGAAATGCCATGGTTTCGCCGGAACTTCACTGCATCGGAAGGAGGTCGGAACATGCCGGAGCCGGAACGCGTCACCATTCGTCGGATCGCCGGAGAGCTCAATCTCTCCAGTTCCACCGTCTCCCGGGCTCTGGCCGGACGCCCGGAGATCTCGCAGGAAACCACCCGGAAAGTGATCGAAACGGCGCGGCGCCTCGGCTACCGTCCGCCACCGGAAAAACGCACCGTCATCCTGATCCTCCCCGACACCGACACTCCGCTGCAAAGTTACTCGACCGGCATGTTGAACGCTTTGCGCCGGGAATGTGGCATCCGCCATCTCCAGCTGGAAGCGGTCGCTGCCGATCACCTTGCCATGGTCGATGAACGCACTCTCTGCGGGGCGATCTCCTTCGATTTTCGAAACCGCCTCGCCTTCGAATGGGGGCGGTCGCACCGGCTTCCCCTGGTCTGCGTCAATGACATGCCGCACCATCTGGATGGAGTATATTCCGTCTTCACCGATGAATTTCAGGCGATGGCCGAAGCAGTCAATCACCTCGCCGGCTTCGGCCACCGCCGCATCGGCCTGCTGCTCACCGGCGCCTCGACTCACACCTCGCGCAACCGCCGGAAAGGATTTGAACAGGTCATGCGCGCACACGGGTTCCCGCTGGAGGGGATGATCGTCGACGACGCACTTTTTCCGCCGCCGCCGGCCCGGGTCGACGGTCTGGGCGGCATGCTCCGTAAACTGCTCGACGCTGAAGTGAGCGCCATGATCGTCTGCGGGGAAGGAAGCGCGGCGGAGGTCTATTTCACCCTGCGACGATTCGGCTTTTCCCTGCCGGAACAACTGTCTCTCATCGTCTGGGAACAACCGGAGTTCAACCGTTTCGCCATTCCGCCGCTCACCTCGATTGCACAGGATTTCAACACGTTGGCAAAGAAGGCGTTCGACCTGCTCGAAACAGTCGCCGACGGAGAAACTCCCGACGAAGATGTTCCGGTCCCGGCCCGGCTGATTTCCCGGGGATCGGTCTTTGTGCCACAGAAAATCATGCACTGAACTGCACGGTTGCTGCATAAGATTGCACGGGATTCCCCCTGCCCGGATTTGTTTTTTTACCGTTTCTGCTCTATCCTTAAGGAGCAAACCAATCAATCCGGGAGCAGAACAAATGAAAGTCGGATGCAACTACTGGGCCTCGCACGCCGGCGTGCGGATGTGGAGTCAATGGAACGAGACGGTTGTCCGTCAGGATTTCGAACGGATGGCGGAAGCGGGAATTCAATCGGTCCGGGTCTTTCCGCTCTGGCCGGACTTCCAGCCGCTGGAACTTGCGGCCGGATGCCAGAACCGGCCGCGCCTGCTTCAGTTTCGCGGCGGGCCGCTGCCCGATACGCCGTGCGGCCGGGACGGAGTGGATGAACAGATGGTGCAGCGATTTCGGACGCTTGCAACAATCGCCGCCGAACACCGGCTCGAACTCATCGTCGGTCTGGTCACCGGCTGGATGAGCGGGCAGCTGTTCCTGCCGCAAGCCTTCGCCGGACTCGATCCCCTGCGTTCTCCGCTTTCGATCAAGTGGCAGATCCGCCTAGTTCGTTGTCTGGTGCGGGAACTGCGGGATCTTCCCGCCATCGCCGTCTGGGAACCGGGCAACGAATCGAACTGCATGGGAGAGATCGCGACACCGGAAGAGGCGTGGAACTGGACCAATGCCATCACCGCGGCAATTCGCGCCGAAGACGCCACCCGCCCGGTTGCCTCGGGCATGCACGGCCTCATGCCGGGCGCCGATACGGAGTTCGGGAGCGAACTGCCCTGGACCATCGAAACGCAGGGGGAACTGTGCGATCTTCTGACGCCCCACCCCTACCCGCACTCGATGAGCAAACTTCCGGCGCGGGTGGATCCGCACACCTCGATTCGCGCGGCCTTTCAGGCGACGGTCGAATTGCGCTTCTACAGCGATCTCGGCGGGAAACCCGCCTTCGTCGAGGAGATCGGCACCTTCGCCCCCTCTTACTGCAACGAGCAGAGCAAGGCGGAATTTCTCCGCAATTCGATGTTCAACGCCTGGGCACACGGCTCGAGCCGCTTTCTCTGGTGGTGCGCCTTCGAGCAATCCATGCTGGAGCACTCCCCGTACAGCTGGAGCGCCTGGGAGCGGGAACTCGGCCTCTACGACGCCCGCTTCCGGCTCCGGCCGGTCGGTGAGGAAATGCGAAAATTCCGCAACTTCCTCGACGCTCTGCCCTTCCGGGAACTGCCGCTGTTCCGGCGCGACGCGGTCTGCCTGCTCACCCGGGAACAGGATTTCAACGCCTTCATGGCGAACGGCTGGAGTTCGTTTCTGCTGGCCAAGCAGGCGGGGTTCGATCTGGAATTCCGTTTCGTCGCCGACGGGGTCGGCAGAAGTTCTCTCTACTTCGTGCCCGGAATCCGCGGCGGCAGCTGGAGTTTTCGAGAAGAATTCCTCGCGCTATTAGAAGAGGTCCGGCAGGGAGCGACCCTGTTTCTCACCATCGACGACGGTGCGCTCGCCCCGTTTGAATCGGTATTCGGAGCAAGCGTCCGGAGCCGCGAAATGCGGAGTGCACCGGTCCGCTTCCGATTCGGCGGCGAGCTCTTCGAACTGAACGCTCCGTTCCGGCTGGAACTCTGCCCGCAGGAAGCGGAAGTGCTTGCATGCGAAGAGGACGGCAACCCGGTTTTCCTGCGCAATGCCTATGGCAGAGGAACCGTCTATCTTCTCACCGTGCCGCTCGAACGGGAACTGGCCGGAAGGCCGGGCGCATTCCACCGTCCGGAGGAACCGAAATGGTTCCGCTTCTATCAGACAGCAGCGGAGCGGGAGATCGGGGAACGAATCCTGCAAAGTTGTCATCCGCTGATTACGCTGACCGAACACCGCGACACCCCCGAGCACGCCTGGATCGTGGCCGTGAACAACCACAGCGAAACACTGTCATGTGATCTGAAAAGTGCCGCCGGGTGGCAGCCGGCAGCGCCGCTGCCGGATTCCATCGCGCCCCACACAGGAATCCTGCTGGAGTATTTTCATGCATGATTTTTCCTGAAAAACACATCAGAAAATCGGAACATTTTCCAGCGAAACAATTGACTTTGAAGAAGAAAACTGCTATGGTAAATACCATCGCCCCGAATTACGCACAACAAGGAAAGGATTTCCCATGCGTCAAGGCAGTCTGAAATGGTTCGCCCTCGTAGCGGCGGCAGTCATCCTCACACCGGCCATGTTGACGGCGGCTCCCGCCGGACAGGCGAAGAAAGCGCAGAAGGCGCAGAAAGCCTCCAAGCCCCAAAAGAAGGTTCCGCCGTTCTCCTTCCAAACCTCCGTGGACAAGCCCGGCGCCATCTACAAGAAAGGCGAAACCATCACCCTCAGCGGCCAGATGCTCGAACAGGGGAAACCGGTCAAGGGGAAATTCATGCGCTGTGACACCTTCGTCAACGGCGTGCGCAAGGGGCGGAAGATCGTTCCCAGCGAGGAAACGGTCGTCATCACCGGCAAACTCGACGAGCCGGGCTGGTTTTCCATGATTCTCACCGCGCTCGATGAGAACAAGAAGCCGATCAAAATTCCGAAGGACCGCTGGAATCGCCCCTATACCGGCGGCATCGGAGCGATGGTCGCTCCGGAGGAGATCAAGCCCTCCGGCACGGAACCGGCCGACTTCGACGCCTTCTGGAAGGCGCAACGCGCGGAACTCGACAAGGTCCCGGTCAAGGCGACCCGCACCGAGGTTTCTGTACCGAAACAGCTGCAGGGCAAGGTGGTCTGCTACGATGTCAAGGTGGACTGCGCCGGCGGGATGCCGGTCTCCGGGTATCTGGCAATGCCCGTGAAGGCGGCGCCCAAATCCCTCCCGGCTATCGTGAGTTATCATGGAGCCGGTGTCCGCAGCGCCAACAAGCAACTCTGGCAGGGACGCAACGCCATCGCCTTTGACGTCAACGCGCACGGCATCGACAACGGCAAGGATGCCAAATTCTACAACGATCTTTCCGCCAATGAACTCAAGAACTATTCCCATCGCGGCAAGCAGAGCCGTGACGACTTCTATTTCAAGGGGATGTACCTGCGGGTCATGCGCGCGCTCGACTATGTAAAATCTCTGCCGGAGTGGGACGGCAAGACCCTGATCGTGCGCGGCGGCAGCCAGGGAGGCGGTCAGTCGGTCGTCGCCGCCGGACTCGATCCGGATGTGACGCTCTGCGTCGCCGGTGTCCCCGCTCTCGGCGACCATGCCGGCTGGATGGTCGGCCGCCAGCCTGGATGGCCGCGGCTCTACACCGTCAAGAACGGCAAACCCAGCGATGAAAAGGTCCGCGCCACGGCGGAGTACTTCGACAACAACAACTTCGCCAAGCGGATCAAATGCGAGATCTACCTCTCGACCGGCTTCATCGACTTCACCTGTGCGCCGACTTCGGTCTACACGGTCTACAACTCGCTGCCCGACGGCGTCAAGAAGCACATCGACACGACACCGGACCGCGGTCACGACGCGCCGATCCCCACCGGGAACAAACGCGTCAACAATGTGATCAACAAGAAGTGATTTTCGTCACTCCATCAAAATGAAAAATCGCCCGGAATCGATTGGTTCCGGGCGATTTTTTTATTTCCGGAACGGCGGAAGTTCCGCCGTTTCCCCGTTTTTCCATCAAGAGAGTTTCGGGCAGTCCGCCAGCAGATTGCCGGCGATCTTCGCCAGACGGCGGCACTCGGCGTTGCTCCGGGAACGCACCCGGGTCTGCGCCTTGATCACCTTCGGCAGTTCCGGCAGTCCGGCACGCAGACCGGCGAGCTCCTTCTCGAAGCTCTCCGGGCGACGGGAGATCCGCACCGAGGCAAAATCCAGCTCCTGACCGAGCCGCTCCCGGTCACCGTCGGCATGGCAGGTGCTGAACATGTTGTGAATCTCCGCCACCCGGTCGAGCCGGGCGAACAATCCGCGCAGCCCATCCACCGCGGCGAATTCATCTTTCACGCCGTAGGTCACCCGGACTTCAACGCCTTCGTCAAGATCGACGGAACCGGCGCGAATCATCAACGTTGCCGTCGCTCCATCATACCGCCAGGCAGGAAGTTTCGCATCTTCAAATCGGTAACAGAAGGTTGCGTTCTTCCCATTCACCTCCACCTGCTCCGGCGGCACAACTCCCACCAGATGGAATTCCAGTTCGCGGCGGCGGAGGAATCCGGCAAAGGTCCCTTCCCGATGTACGACCGAGAGCGTGCGGACACCTTCCTTCTTCCGATGGGCCATGGCGATCCGCGCAAATTTCCCGTCAAGATAATCGGTGGTAATACCGTCATCCTCATACAGATCGTAGGCGCCGCTTTCGCCGGGATAGACCGTCATCACCAGATTGGTGTAGCTGCGGTCGTTGAGACGGCGGCAATTGCGCTGCTCCGGAATCACCGTTCCCGGACGGACGAAAACCGGAACTTCCTTCAGCATGAACTTCCGGGAAATCGTCCTTCCCCCCTTGAGCATACTGCCGGCGGCAACGTCGTACCACTCGCCTTCCGGCAGCCAGATTTCGGCCTCGGCCAGTTCGCTCTCCGGATTGACCGGCGAAACCACCGGCGCAATCAGCATCTCCCGCCCGAACATGTACTCCTGCTTCGCCGTGTAAGCGTTCTCTTCCTCCGGATATTCATAATAGAGCGGATGGCAGAGGCTGACGCCGCTTTCGAACGCGTAACGATCCTCGCTGTAAATGTAGGGCACGAGTTCATAACGGCGGCGCACCACATCGCCCATTAAAGAACTGAACGGTTCCGGATAAGCCCAGAAACGGCGTTCCGCATCGGCGTTCTTGGTGGTATGGGTCCGCATGATCGGCGAATACATGCCGAACTGAATCCAGCGCAGATAGAGTTCCGGATCGATGTTGCCGGGCATATGGCCACCGAGGTCATGGCTCCAGTATCCGTAAAGCACGTTCGCAGCGGTTGCGGTAAACCAGGGCTGGAACTTGAGCGAATCCCAGTTGGAAACGGTGTCTCCGGAGAATCCGATCACGTAACGCCCGGCGCCGACTCCGCCAAACCGGCTGAAGATCAGCGGGCGGTGACGATTTCGCCTTCCAAGCATATCCACCCAGTGCAGATGATTGATCCACGGCAGGGTATCCAATCCGGGAATGGCGGTGGATTCCCCCTGCTGCCAGTCCATCCACCAGAAATCGACCCCGCGCTGCTCCTCCGGATGGTGGAGCAGCTTGAAGTAGTTTTTCATATATTTCGGGTCGGTAATATCGAAGGGAACACGGTCCACCTTCTCTGGATCGAGTCCCATTGCCCGCGCCATCGCCTCAAACTGCTCCTCGTGCTGGCCGACGCCGTCCGCAGGATGGAGATTGAGCGTCACTTTGCAGCCGCGCCGGTGGAGATGGGCGAGAAATTCATCCGGATCAGGGAAGTAGCGGCGATCCCAGGTGTAGCCGGTCCACCCCTCCAAGTGCCAATCCATGTCGATCACCATCACATCGATCGGAATCCCGGCCCGATCGAAGCCGTCGACCAGCTGTTCGATTTCACGGTCGCTGTAAGCCCAGTAGCGGCTGTACCAGTAGCCGAGGGCAAAGCGGGGCGGAACCGGCTGGGAACCGAACACCTCCGCCGCATCATGCAGCGCATCGGCATAGGCGTGTCCATAAGCGAGCAGATAGAGATCCTGCCGTTCCCCCGGTTCGCGCGCCGTCACCCATTTGCGGTTGCCGTTGATCCGTTTGATCGCCACGTTGCGGCTGTCGTCGATGACGCTCCAGCCGGAACGCGAAAGAAATCCCTTGCAGAGCTGCAACTTCTCACGCCGCTCCTCCGGGGTACACCAGTTGAAGATCTTCTCGTCGCCGTCACAGCAATCCAGCGTCCGGCAGGTGCCGAGCAGATTGCCGTCATCGGTCGAATCGGGAGTCCAGACGATCTTTTTTCCGTTGAGTTCAAACGTGACGTTCAGGTTTTCCGCAGAGAGCTTCTTCCCGTCCGGCAGCAGTTCAATCGTCATCGAATCGGTCGTGATGACCTGCTTCCCGTCGCGGCGGGAGGTTTTGAACTTCACCCGCCCGAGATCACGGTTGAGCACCGCAAGGGTTTCGCGGTCCTCAAACTTTCCGTCCGCACTCCATTCGAACCGGACCATTCGATCGGTCAGCAGGGAGATGCGCACATTCGGAGCACACACTACATTCTCCGGCGCGGCGGGAGCCGTCCGGAACGCGGCTTGTTCCAGCATCATGGGTAATACACTCCTGTAGTTAATCCGGCGGCACCGCCGCCTCTTCCTTTAATAATATAAGCAATTCCATCCGGGAATACAATCCGGACCATCTGAGAAAAAAATACGATTTACCGGGAGAAATCAGCGTGCCGGTTCCACTGCAATCTTCAGACCGGTCACGTTATCCCAGCCGTCCGGAAGCCTCAGCGTAACCTCAAACAGTTCGCCAGTGCTCCCTCCCCGCCATGTGCGCGGAAGCCGGAAACGGCGTGTCTCCTGCTGGTGAGATAAAGTAATGAGAAATACAGACCGACCGGCGGAAGCTGCGGTACGCCGAATCAGGAATACAATTTTCGCCTCTTTTTGTCCCGGCTCGGCAAAGAGCGGATGGACACGAATCTGAAATGCCGGATCCGGCGACTTCACCTCATAGCCGGGAAATTTGGCAAATGCCTCTTTGGTAATCATAACCTGCGGCCCACCTTCCGGGGCTGGACCGCGTCGGAACAGCCAGAACCCAGCCCCCGGCTGGACGATTCTCATCAAAATCAGACTGTACTCCGGATTCTGAAGCATCTTGCGATGTTGTTCCTGCCCATAACGCAGATACCAGCTTCCGTAAAGATAATAATCCGCTAATGGGGATCCCCACGGCACGAAACGGTTGCGCAACATCAGCATAGTGGCACTCCAGTTATCGCCGGAGAAACAGGCCCCCGGTCGAATCTGCGATCGAATCTCAGGGAAAAATTCAGAACAGTCCGGGTTTCGCTCCAACAGAGAGCGCAGATTCGCCGCCCCCGTCACTCCTTGAGCAAAAAACCAATACGACATCAGCGTCGAAACCAGGACACCCCCCAGGAGTGCGCGCCGTTTCCGATATGCGTTGGGAAGTTGAATTCCTGCAAAAAAAATCCGGTCACTTATGACAGTTCCAGGTTCTGCCAGCGACGTTACACAAAGCGCCAGCAAAAATGCCACACACTCCGTATTGTGGTGCAGGAGAAAATTCACCATCTCCGGATTGCCGCGAAGCATATTCAGCACAACAAGAAGCAATGCGGCAGGAATCAGTCGCCAGCGCCGAAACACAGCAAACGAGATCGGCAGCAGCAGAAAAAGCACCAGAAACAGATTCTTCTCCTGTATAAGCGTCCCCCAGAAAGCCGCAGGTCGCAACAGAGGGGAGAGTGCCATTTCCAACAGGTTGCCTCCCAATGCGGCATATTGATCCTCATACCGGTAGCCGCCGGAGAAACCGGGAATGATCCATTGCGTGACTAAGAGAAAATATCCGAGTGCAATTCCCCCGGTGAGTGCATAGTTTCGCCACTCCTGCCGCCGTTCCAACATCATGCAGAAACTCCAGCCGACCCAGAAAACCGCCACCGATTCCTTGACCGTCAGGGAAAAAAGAAAAACAGCGAACGCCCATCGGGGGTGTCCGCTCCGGCGAAAACAATAGAAAAGCAGCAGCAGAGGAATAAAAAAACTGATGACATGTGTCCCATACGTTCCACTCAAATTGAGATTGTTGACGACCGGGTTGAACAGTAACACAAGCCCGCAGCAGAACGATTCCGCCGGAGAGAAACGACAACGCCGTGCCAGCAGATAGAGCAATCCGGCGCTGCCCCAGAGACAGAGCGCTCCGATGACCGGCAGCAGAAACGGTGACCGGACCACACCGAGCAACGGAATGAACCAGAGGAAAAAGCCCGGCATGAAGTGATCGCCCAAGAAGTTCTCCCCACCGTGGACATCCACCTGCATCCAACGTCCCTGCAAAGTATTCCACGCCGCCTCATTGAAGATCCCCCAATCCTCCCAGAAAAGATAGAGCCGGTTCAGAGCCTCCCGGTAGAACCAGAGCCCCTGCCCGATAAAGAGAAGAATCAGCAGTGTCAGCAGAAGCAGCCAGTGTCGCTCCGGCAACCGCGGAAAAAAATTACGACTGCCGCAACACGCCAGCAGACGGCAGACACTCCAGCCGCTCAACAGACAGAGGGCGAACGCGGCGTAGATCAGCCGGTCTGCCGGAAGAAAGAGGAACGGAATCATTCCGGGCCAGACCGCCCAGCACCGCGTCACCGTCGCGGGCGGCACCCGGCGCAGTCCCCACAGAGCCACGGCCGTCGCAACGGCGGCAAAAGCAGCTCCGGCGACCGGACTCTCCGACTCCATCGGCACGGCGAGCAGATACATAAGGTCACACTGGCCGATGCCGGTCAGCACCAGCCAGCCGGAAAAAAACGAGAACCACAGAAGAATTGCCTCCGTGATTCCCGCCCGGATTTTCATGCTCGCCTCAATAGACTTCACGCATATCGATAATGTTAAGCTGAGGAGTCTCCTGCCCCTGGTGGTGGTTCAACTGCGGAGTGGCAAGCACATCCAGCGTTTTCCCGTGGAACAGATGGCTCGGCCGGTTGAAAGCGATGAAATCGATCTGCCCGGTCCGGGTGCGGAGGATGCCGCGGGTATGCGAGCCGCCGACGGTGGAACAACGAGCCACCTGCACCTCATTGAATCGGTAGATCGGTTTGACGTTGCTGTGCCCGAACGGGGAAAGCAGCGCGAGATAGCGGAAGAATTCCGGCGTGAGCTCGTGGAGAAACGCCTCGCCGTCGTAGGTGATGCAGTCCTCGAGATCCGCCGAGGTGATCTGCTTGCGCACCTCCCGGTCCATCGCCTCGAAAAAGTCGGCAATGCGGTCCGTACGCAATCCGATGCCGACCGCCATGGGGTGGCCGCCGTAGCGTTCCAGCAGGCCGGCCGTGTGACTGAGCACCTCCACCAGATTCAGGCTGGGGACACTGCGCCCGGAGCCGTACGCGACGTCGCCCTGAATGGTCAGAACAATGGTCGGCCGGTTATAGTCGCGGGCCAGTCGGGAGGCGACGATGCCGATGACGCCCTGATGCCAGTCGCGGCCGGCCACGAGCAGAGAATAGTCGCTCTGCCAGGCGAGATGGCGTTCGATCTGTTCACAGGCTTCCTGATAGATCTCCTGTTCCTTATCCTGCCGGATGCGGTTGAAAGATTCCAGCTGGGAGGCGAAGTGATAGGCTTCAACGATATGTTCGGACTCCAGCAGCTGCAGCGCGACGTTGGCGTCCCCTACCCTGCCGGCGGCGTTGATGCGCGGAGCCATGCGGAAGGTGATGTCGGCCGGAGTGAGTTCCGACCGGATCTTGGAGCTCTCGATCAGGGCGCGCACTCCGGGCCGCAGCTGTTTGCGAAGCGTCTCAATGCCGAACTTGACCATGATGCGGTTTTCGCCGAGCAGCGGCACAATATCCGCAACGGTTCCGAGCGCCACATAGTCAAGCACCTCCTCGAGACGGGTTTGAAAGCCGCCGAGGTTGTGTTCGCGTCCATATTTAATAAAGGCGTGCGAAAGCTTGAATGCGGCCCCTGCGCCGGAGAGCACCTGAAGATCTTCGAGTTCAGGATACACCTTGGGATTGATGACCGCGAGAGCCTTCGGCAGTTCCGCACCGGCCTCATGGTGGTCGGTGACGATCACATCGATTCCGCGCGCGATGGCGTCATTGACCGCATCGCAGCTGGTGATTCCGCAGTCGACGGTCACGAGAACGCGACAACTGCCGTAGGTATCGAGAGCCTTCTGCAGAGACTCCGGCGTGAAACCGTACCCGTCATCGAAGCGATGCGGGATGAAGGAATGCACGATGGCGCCGTTCTGACGGAGCACCAGGGCGAGCAGAGCGCTGGCGGTGATGCCGTCGGTATCGTAATCCCCGTGAATGAGGATTGGTTCACGACGGGCGATCGCGTCCCACAAGCGTTGCGCGGCCTCCCGGATTCCCGGGAAGCGGTAGGGATCGCTCAGTTGAGAGAGGCGGGGCGACAGAAAATCCTGAACCTGATCTTCGCCGATTCCGCGAGCGGCGAAGTAGACGGCGATCGGCCGAGGCAGAGAGAACTTCCGCTGTACCGATTCGATTTGATGTTCCAGATTATTCCCGGCAAGTTTCCAATTTTTTACACCCATTTGCACTTTCCATTGTAACAACTCATGCTATACGATAACGCCAAAATGCGTCAAGTCCAAGTAAAAAAAACAGTTTTTTTTAATTTTTTCTGTGATTTTGCATTTGAAAAAAGTTTTTTTTGAGGTACAGTATATGACATCGACAGCGAACGATGTTCGAGCGAACAAAATTCGCGAGTTGAAAGCTGATGAAAAAATAAGCCGACGTGGCGGAATGGCAGACGCGCTAGGTTCAGGTCCTAGTTCTTTCACCGGAGTGAGGGTTCAACTCCCTCCGTCGGCACCAATTTTTGATTCGGCGAAACACGAATCAATACCAGAGGGACGCTGGTTGAATCGTCCGTATTGCGGGTATGGCATAACGGCTGTGCACCAGCCTTCCAAGCTGGTTATACGGGTTCGACCCCCGTTACCCGCTCCAACCTGGTGGGATTCCCGAGTGGCCAAAGGGGGCAGACTGTAAATCTGCTAGCACCGCTTTCGATGGTTCGAATCCATCTCCCACCACCATTTAAAAATCAAGGACTTACAGCAAAAAAGCTGCAAGTCCTCTTTTTTTGCCCTGTTTTCGCGTTTGAGCTCAAGTTTCCTTATGATTCTCAAAATAACCGGATAAAAACCGGATATAAATTTTGGGGTCTGCTGCAAGTCTGCTTCACCTCAAAATACAAGGAAAAAACGCTTCCCTCATCGTTGCAAAAACCGGAATAACCGGATAAAAAACCGGAATAACCGGATAAAAAACATAAAAGAGCGGCCCCCCTCCCCTCTCCATTTCCGCCCCCCTCTGTTGTTTTATTCCTCTCTTCCAGCTTCCGGTGCCGGATTGAATCGCTCCGGGCAGTGTTTCACCTCCTGCGGCAATTCCGTTTGAAATACAATGTATGCGGTATCAGCCGCCCCGGTTTTCAGGCGGGGGCAA
>ENA-UEQW01000038-UEQW01000038.1-human-gut-metagenome-genome-assembly--contig:-NODE-38-length-116987-cov-32.115414_pt1 | contig 116987 bp, 89 predicted proteins | sample MGYA00242947_ERZ507947 | MGnify/ENA primary metagenome ERZ507947 (study PRJEB26167, sample SAMN06115421) | human gut metagenome | host: Homo sapiens | place: China:Guizhou | collected 2015-03-17... | reverse complement strand
TTTTTTGCTGAAATATAAGTTGCATCCAGAACCATCATCTTTCAACTTTTTCTTTTCCTATGGGATGGCTGTGAAAAAAATTCTTCTGCTGCTCGGTGCAGTTTCGGCCGGTGTCCTGCCGGTGGCGGCAGAGGTCGTGCCGCTGTCGGTTTCCCAGCTTAAAACCGGTCCGGAGAGCACGTACCGAAATGGAGTTTTTACCGTCACACTGCCCCGGGTTCCTCATACCGTCAATGAGACGCGCGGAGTGTCGGTCGAGCTGGATCCTGTGAAATTCCGCGGAAAGAGCATCATGGTTCAGGCGGAAATGCGATGCCGGGGGATCGGCTCCGATCTCTCCCTGCGGCACGCGGGAGGGAAAATTCTGTGGTTTTACCGCAATGCCGGCGGTGCGCGGATCTTTTCGTCCACGCCGCTTCTGGGAGACGAGGAGCAATGGAAAACCGTCAGCGTATTCTGTGAATTCCCGGCGAACATCCAGAGCGCCGGACTGGTTTTCGGAATTCAACAGGGCTGGGGAACGCTTGAATTCCGCAATCCCCGCTACGAGGTGGTGCGCAACGACGCGGATGCTGAAATGCTCCCGGAAGGGTTCCGGTGCGAATTTTCTCCGGCATTGCGCAAGCAGTCCGCCCGGCGCGGGGTGATGAGTCCGCCGCCCCGGCGAATCCGGGCTGAGGACATTCAGGAACTCGGCCGCTGGAACGTCAATCTGTTGCGGTACCAGATCGTCGACGGCATCCGGGATTTGAAAGATCTCGAGGAGTATGAACGCTGGATGGATGGGTGTCTCGATAAACTCGAAGCGCTTCTGCCTGTACTGAAGAGCTGCGGAATCCAGGTGATCGTCGACATGCATACGCCGCCCGGCGGCCGTTACCGCAATCACGGCCTTCTCGGTACCGCCGGAGAAGAGGCGGCGCGTCTCTACGGCAATGATGCGCGATTCCTGATGATGGATGACGCGAAATACCGGGATGCCTTCCTCAAAACGTGGAAAAGAATCGCGACCCGGTTCCGCGGTTGCCCGGTGATCTACGGGTATGATCTGGTCAACGAGCCGGACCAGCGCGGCACCGTCAAGTTCAGCTACCGACAGCTGCAGCTGGATGCCGCGCGGGCAATCCGCGAGATCGATCCGGAGGTTCCGATCATCGTGGAGAGCAATTACTGGTGCTCCCCCGACGCTTTCGGGAGTCTGACCCCGCTGCCGTTGAAAAACATCATTTATCAGGTGCACATGTATTCGCCCGGAGAGTATACGCATCAGGGGGTCGGTGATTCGAATTATGCCAAAAACTATCCCGCGTCGGCACGGAAATATCCGGACGGCAGCTGGAATCGGGAACAGTTGCGGAAAATCCTGCAGCCGGTAAGAGCGTTCCAGCAGAAGTACGGCGCAAAAATTCTGGTCGGTGAGTTCAGCGTCACCCGCTGGGCCCCCGGTGGAGCCGAATACCTGCAGGATTGCATCTCCCTCTTCGAGGAATACGGCTGGGACTGGTGCTATCACGCCTTCCGGGAGTGGCACGGCTGGAGCGTGGAACACAGCGACGATCCCCGCAACCTCTCCCCGGTTCCTCACACGCTCCGCAAGCAGGTTCTGCTGGATGCATTCAGGAAGAACCGACTCTGAGATCTGACCGGCGAAGGACGGAAACGGAGTGCTGCAGACTTCGAACGTTTTGCAGCACTCCGTTTTTCTGCATTCCGTTGTGGTCAGGAGCTGTCGTTGTCGCAAAAAAAGGGCTGTTGCACACCCGTGCGGGTTCTGCAACAGCCCTTCTGACTCGATGGAGGGGAGTTTCCTGGCGGAAACTCCCTCGCAGGAGCGGCAGAATTACATCATGCCGCCCATGCCTCCCATTCCGCCCATACCGCCGGCCGGAGCCGCGGCGGACTCTTTTTCTTCCTTGATGTCGGTGATCAGGCACTCGGTCGTCAGCAGGAGGCTGGCAATCGAGGAGGCGTTCTGCAGCGCAGAACGGGTCACCTTCGCCGGATCGATGATGCCGGCTTTGAGCATATCGGTGTACTCGCCGTTGGCGACGTTGAAGCCGTCGTTGCCCTTGAGTTCCTTGATGCGCTGCACGACGACGCTGCCCTCATACCCGCCGTTGGCGGCGAGCTGACGGAGCGGCTCTTCGACCGCGCGCTTGACGATGGAGGCACCGGTGGCCTCATCGCCGGAGAGCTGCAGCTTGTCGATCGCCGCCGCGGCACGGATCAGCGCCACGCCGCCGCCGGCGACGATGCCCTCTTCCACCGCGGCACGGGTGGCGTGCAGAGCGTCATCAACGCGGTCCTTCTTCTCCTTCATCTCCACCTCGGTAGCGGCGCCGACGTTGATGACGGCCACACCGCCGGCCAGCTTGGCGAGACGCTCCTGGAGTTTCTCGCGATCGTAATCGCTGGTGGTCTCCTCGATCTCGCGGCGGATCTGGGCGACACGGCCCATGATCGCGGCCTGGGTGCCGGCGCCTTCGACGATCGTGGTGTTCTCCTTGGTGACGGTGATGCGCTTGGCTTTGCCGAGCTGATCGAGCGTCACGTTCTCAAGCTTGATGCCGAGATCTTCGGTAATGCAGGTGCCGCCGGTCAGGATGGCGATGTCCTGCAGCATGGCCTTGCGGCGGTCGCCGAAGCCCGGCGCCTTGACCGCGCAGACCTTGAGGATGCCGCGCATGCTGTTGATGACCAGCGTGGCCAGCGCTTCGCCTTCGACGTCCTCGGCGATGATGAGGAGCGGCTTGCCCTCCTTGGCGACCGCCTGGAGCAGCGGGAGCATGTCGTTGAGGTTGCTGATCTTCTTCTCGTGAATCAGAATGTAGGCGTCCTCGAGGACCGCTTCCATCGCTTCGGTGTTGGTGGCGAAGTAGGGCGACAGATAGCCCTTGTCGAACTGCATGCCTTCGACCACGTCGAGGGTGGTCTCAAGGGTCTTGGCCTCTTCGACGGTGATGGTGCCTTCCTGGCCGACCTTGGCCATCGCTTCGGCAATGATGTTGCCGATGGTGGTGTCTCCGTTGGCGGAGATGGAGGCGACCTGGGCGATCATGTCGCCGCTGACCTTGGTGCTCATCTTGGCGATTTCGGCCACGACGGCGTCGACGGCCTTCTCAACGCCCCGCTTGAGTTCCATCGGGTTGGAACCGGCGGTGACGTTCTTGAGACCTTCGCGGTAGATGGCCTCGGCCAGCACGGTCGCGGTGGTGGTGCCGTCGCCGGCGACGTCATTGGTCTTGCTGGCGACCTCTTTGACCATCTGAGCGCCCATGTTGGCATAGGGGCACTTGAGTTCGATCTCTTTGGCGACGGTGACGCCGTCCTTGGTGATGGCGGGAGCGCCGAACTTCTTGTCGATTACAACGTTGCGTCCCTTCGGGCCGAGGGTGGCCTTGACCGCTTTCGAAAGGAGGGTCACGCCTTCGAGAATGCCGCGACGGGCTTCATCGGAAAAAACAAGCTGTTTAGCCATGGTATTGAAAACTCCTGTTTGTTGCTGTTAGCTGAAAATGGTTGCGGGGAGGGGTCAGCCGATCACCGCGAGGATGTCGTCCTGGTTGACCACTTTGTATTCCTTGTCATCGACCTTGACCTCGGTGCCGCCGTAACGGCTGGTCAGGACGATATCGCCGACCTTGACGTCGAAGGGGATCTTGTTGCCCTTGTCATCGTTCTTGCCGGTGCCGAGCGCGATCACCTTGTACTCCTGCGGTTTCTCTTTCGCGGAATCGGGGATGAGAATTCCACCCTTCATCTGTTCGGTGTTCTCGCAGATCTCGAGAAGGACGCGGTCGCCGAGCGGCTTGATGTTGACATTCGACATTTTGATACTCCTTATTGTTTGGGTGTTTGGATTCACACAACTGTTCTCGTTTCGGAAACTAAAACTCCCCCGCCCGGGAGTTCCCCCGGGCGGGGCTCTTCAATGGATTACTCTTCCACCTAGGAATTGAGTTTATTTGTCATCCACGACTTCCGCGTCGACAACCCCGTCGTCATTGCCGTTGTTGTTCGCGTTCTGCTGGCCGGCGCCGGCATTGCCGGCGGCCGCGCCCTGCTGCTGCTGCTGCGCGTAAACCGCTTCGCCGAGTTTCATCAGGAGCTGTTCCAGTTCCTGCATGGTCGACTTCATGGCTGCAGTGTCGTCGGATTCGATTTCCTTCTTGAGTTTGGCGATGCCGCTTTCGATCTGGCCCTTGACATCGGCCGGGAGCTTGTCGCCATACTCCTTGAGCTGTTTCTCCGTCTGATAGACCATCGAATCAGCCTTGTTCTTGGTCTCGATCTTATCCTTGGCCGCCTTGTCGTCTTCGGCGTGGGCCTTGGCTTCGTTGACCATCTTTTCGATCTCCGCCTCAGTGAGGCCGCTCGACGCGGTGATGGTGATCTTCTGCTCCTTGCCGGTGCCGAGATCCTTGGCCGTCACGTGGAGGATGCCGTTCGCGTCGATATCGAAGGTCACCTCAATCTGCGGGACGCCGCGCGGCGCCGGAGCGATGCCGTCGAGTTTGAAGAGGCCGAGCGATTTGTTGTCGCGGGCCAGTTCCCGTTCACCCTGCAGCACGCGGACATCCACCGCGGGCTGGTTGTCGGTCGCCGTACTGAAGATCTCGCTCTTCTTGGTCGGGATCGTGGTGTTGCGTTCGATCAGCTTGGTCATCACGCCGCCCATCGTCTCGATACCGAGCGACAGCGGGGTGACGTCGAGCAGCAGCACATCGTTGACTTCGCCTTTGAGAACTCCGCCCTGAATCGCGGCGCCGGCGGCGACCACTTCATCCGGGTTGACGCCCTTGTGCGGTTCCTTGTCGAAGGTCTCCTTGGCCACTTCCTGCACACGGGGCATACGGGTCATACCGCCGACCAGGATCACTTCCTTGATCTGGCTCTTGGTGACCTCCGCGTCCTTCATGCAGTTCTGGCACGGAATCTTGGTGCGGTCAAGCAACGGATCGCAGAGTTTTTCCAGCTGAGCGCGGGTGAGGGTCATGTTCATGTGGACCGGCCCGTCCTGGTTCATGGTGATGAACGGCAGGTTGATGTCGGTGCTCATGCTCGAGGAGAGTTCGCACTTCGCCTTTTCCGCCGCCTCCTTGAGCCGCTGAAGCGCCTGCGGATCCTTGCGCAGATCGACGTTGTTCTCTTTCTGGAACTCGTCGGCGAGATAGTTGATGACCGCCTGGTCGAAGTCATCGCCGCCGAGGTGGGTGTCGCCGTTGGTGGCCTTCACTTCGAAGACGCCGTCGCCGATTTCGAGGATCGAGATATCGAAGGTGCCGCCGCCGAGGTCGTAGACCGCCACGGTTTCATCGCTCTTCTTGTCGAGGCCATAGGCAAGTGCCGCGGCCGTCGGCTCGTTGATGATCCGGAGCACTTCAAGTCCGGCAATCTTACCGGCGTCCTTGGTCGCCTGACGCTGACTGTCGTTGAAGTAGGCCGGGACGGTGATGACCGCCTGGCTGATGGTTTCGCCGAGGTAGGCTTCCGCATCGGTCTTCAGTTTCTGAAGGATCATTGCGGAGATCTCCGGCGGGGAGTAGGTGTGGTCGCCGACGCGGACGTGAGCGTCACCGTTGGGCGCTTCGACGATTTCGTACGGGACCAGTTCCTTCTCGCGCTGGACTTCGGAATATTTCCGGCCCATCAACCGTTTGATCGAGAAGATGGTGTTTTTCGGATTGGTCACCGCCTGCCGTTTCGCGGTCTGGCCGACCAGACGTTCGCCGCTCTTGGTGAAGGCGACGATGGAAGGCGTGGTGCGGTTGCCTTCCGCGTTGGGGATAATCTTGTACTCACCGTGGTCCATGACAGCCATGCAGCTGTTGGTTGTGCCGAGGTCGATACCTAAAATTTTACTCATGATTCAATACCTCCATGAAGAAAATGATAATTCAAAATCTTACGCCGGGTAGAATAGCAGGTCCCGTGCCAACTTCTTTTTGGGAGGGGCGGGCGGGGGGTGTTGCCCGGTCTGACACAATCATGTGTGCCATTTTGGCGCAGTTGTGCCACGAAAAGTGCGCCAGCGACAGGAGTGTGTCACGTTGTGCGCCACGGGGTGCTGCATGGGGGAGCGCCTTCCGTCGCTTTTCCGTCCCTATTAATATAAGGAATCGCGGAACTCGGTCATACACAACTGCCGATGGATTTTTCCGGGGAGCGGGATTTTTGAAAGGCTTTCTCCGGGTTTTCGAAGCGGGAAAGGGGGATTGTGCTTGACATTTGGAAAAAAAGCGGTATATTTTCAAATACGGATCAAAACTGTTTTTCCCCTAAACAAAAAAGAAGGAATTACCAAAATGATCAAAGTCGGTATCAACGGTTTCGGCCGCATCGGCCGCATGGTTTTCCGTGCTGCGGTGCAGAATTTCAGCAAAGATATCCAGATTGTCGGCATCAACGACCTGCTCGATCCCGAGTATCTCGCCTACATGCTGAAGTATGACTCGGTTCACGGCCAGTTCGAAGGCGACATCAAGGTCGAAGGCAACTACATGGTTGTCAACGGCAACAAGATCCGCCTGACCGCCGAGAAGGACCCGGTCAACCTGAAGTGGGATGAAGTGGATGCCGACGTCGTTGTCGAATCCACCGGCTTCTTCCTCACCGAGGAGCTTGCTTCCGCTCACCTCAAGGCGGGTGCGAAGAAGGTGATCATGTCCGCTCCGAGCAAGGACGCCACCCCGATGTTCGTCTACGGCGTCAACCACACGACCTATGCCGGCCAGAAGATCATCTCCAACGCCAGCTGCACCACCAACTGCCTGGCTCCGCTGTCGAAGGTTCTGAACGACAAGTTCGGCATCAAGCGTGGCCTGATGACCACGATCCACGCTGCCACCGCGACCCAGAAGACGGTTGACGGCCCCTCGAAGAAGGATTGGCGCGGCGGCCGCGGCATCCTCGAGAACATGATCCCCTCCTCGACCGGTGCGGCCAAGGCGGTGGGCAAGGTTCTTCCGGTGCTCAACGGCAAGCTGACCGGTATGTCGGTCCGCGTTCCCACCTCCGATGTTTCGTTCGTCGACCTGACCTGCGAACTCAACACCGAGTGCACCTATGAGGATATCTGCAAGGCGATGAAGGAAGCTTCCGAGGGCGAACTCAAGGGCGTTCTCGGCTACACCGACGAAGCGGTTGTTTCGACCGACTTCCGTGGCGATGCCCGTACCTCGATCTTCGACGCCAAGGCCGGCATCCAGCTGGACAAGACCTTCGTCAAGGTCTGCTCCTGGTACGACAACGAGTGGGGTTATTCGAACAAGGTTCTGGAGATGGCCCGCGTCATCGCCAAGTAACTTTGGGTTTGTGATTCCCGGAAAGGGCGGGTGGTCGAATGCCGCCCGCCCTTTTTGTATTAACGCATCTGTTCATTAATTAATGCAGGGAGAATTGTCATGGATAAGAAAACGCTTCGTGACGTCGATCTCAAAGGAAAACGCGTGGTCATGCGCGTCGACTTCAACGTTCCGATCAAAGACGGAGTCATCAAGGATGACACCCGCATCAAGGGGGCGCTCCCCTCGATCAAGTATGTGCTCGACAACGGCGGCAGTCTGGTGCTGATGAGCCACCTCGGCCGTCCGGCGGAGAAGGGCTATGAGGCGGATTTCAGCCTGAAGCCGGTTGCGGAATATCTGGCGAAGCTGCTCGGCCGTCCGGTGGCGTTCGCTCCGGACTGCGCCAACGCCGACAAGGAAGTTGCCGCGATGAAGCCGGGCGACGTGCTGATGCTGGAGAACACCCGCTTCTACAAGGAAGAGCAGGGCAAGCTCAAGCAGAAGGAAGGGCAGTCCGACGAAGAGTTCAAGGCGAAGAAGGCCGAACTCAAGGAGAAGCAGCAGCTTCTGGCGAAGAAGTTCGCCTCCTATGGCGACATCTACTGCAACGACGCGTTCGGTTCCGCGCATCGCGCTCACGCTTCGACCGCGGTCATCACCAAGTACATGCCGGTTTCGGTGGCGGGCTTCCTGATGGAAAAAGAGATCGCCTACCTCGGCAGTGCGGTGGAGAATCCGGTGCGTCCGTTCGTGGCGATCCTCGGCGGAGCGAAGGTTTCCGACAAGCTCGCGGTGGTGCAGAACCTTCTGGGCAAGGTCGACACGCTGATCATCGGCGGCGGCATGGCCTACACCTTCCTCAAGGCGCAGGGGCACGACATCGGTGCTTCGCTGTGTGAACTCGATCAGCTTGACTACGCCCGCGACATGATTGCGAAGGCGAAGGAGCGCGGTGTGAAGCTGCTGCTGCCGGTGGACAACGTCGCCGCCGACAAGTTTGCGGCGGATGCGGCCACGCAGATCGTCGGCGACGAGATTCCGGCCGGCTGGATGGCGCTGGACATCGGTCCGAAGACCACCGAGCTCTATGCCGAAGCGATCAAGGGCGCCAAGACGGTTGTCTGGAACGGGCCGATGGGCTGCTTTGAAATGCCCGCGTTTTCGAAGGGCACCTTCGGCGTCTGCTCCGCGGTGGCCGAAGTGAAGGCGAACGGCGGCGTCTCGATTATCGGCGGCGGCGACAGCGTCTCTGCGGTGAACAAGTCCGGTCTGGCGGACAAGATGAGCCACATTTCCACCGGCGGCGGTGCTTCGCTCGAGTTCCTCGAGGGGAAGGCTCTGCCCGGCGTGGTCTCGCTTTCCGACAAATAATTGCAGGGGATGATCCTGCGGGGCTCCGGTTGTGCCGGAGCCCTTTTTGTTTTTGGCGGGGAGAGGGGAGTAAAATGGTTTGATTTCAGCATAGTTTTCATGATTTTTCGCCTCATTTTTCTGTTTTTTCCGCTTCAATTGCTGTTTTGTATGCTCTTTTTTCCAAAAAAGTCCTTCGTTTTACTTGAATAACCGGATTATCGCAATATATTCATATAGAAAATTCTGTTTCCCCGGGAACGGAAGGGACTTTTTCGCGGCTGTGAAGCGGGGGAGGCAGAGGTGGTGCCGCGGCATGATGGAACGGACTTTGCAGGTTGCATTCTAATAAAAAAAGGTGACTCAATGCGCGTGAATACGAAGTTGTTGTTGCAGATACTGGCTTCGGGGTTGGCGGTAAATGTGCTGGCGGCGGAAACAGATGCCGCCGGAATGGTGAAGGAGGCGTTGCGCAGCTACAGCGGCGCGAATGGAGCGGTTCCGGATTACCGTGCGGCGTATGAGAAATTCGAAAAAGCGGCAAAGGCGGGCTCTCCGCTGGCTGAATTCTATCTTGGGTATTGTGCCTTGAACGGCACCGGCACCACGCGGAATCCTGCCGCGGCGGTCCAGCGTTTCCGCAAGGCGTCGGCGGCCTCGCTTCCTGAAGCGCAGCTCTGGCTCGGCATCTGTCTCCACAAGGGGATCGGCGTGAAGGCCGATGCAAAAGAGGCGGTCAAATACCTGACTCTTGCCGCGGATGGCGGCAGTGTCCAGGCTCAGTATTATCTGGGGCGGATGTTCTGTGATGGAGCGGGGGTTACCCGCGATGTGGAAGAAGGGTTGATGTTCCTGCGCCGCGCCGCGTCGGGCGGCAGCAGCGATGCGCAGTATCTCATCGGACGCATCTACTTCGACGGGACGGGGGTCAAGCCGGATCTCAACGAAGGGATCCAGTGGTTCCGCCGGGCGTCCGACCGCGGCAACGCTTACGCGGATATCGCGCTCGGAGAGGCCTACCGTGACGGCCGCGGAGTGCTGGCCAGTCCGGAAGCGGCCGTCAAGTATTTCCGCATGGCGGCCGACCGCGGCAATGTGGAGGGGATGATCCGCCTGGGCGACTGCTACCGGCTGGGGGAAGGTGTGGTAAAGAGTGACAGCGAAGCGCTGGCCTGGTACGATCGTGCGGCGGCGAAGGGGAGCGCGGAAGCGCTGGTGGCTCTGGGCCGTCTCTATCAGTCTACCGATAAAGCCAAGGCGGCCGATTGTTTTGCGCGCGCTGCGAAACAGGGCAGTGCGGAGGCGGAATTCATGCTTGGCACTGCCGCGGCGGACAAGGCCGAGAGCATCGCGCATCTGCGCCGCTCGGCGGATGCCGGTTATGCGCCGGCGCAGTGTGCGCTGGGGCGTCTCTACCTGAATGGAGAAGGGGTGTCCCGCGATGTTTCCCGTGCGGCGGAGCTGTTCCGCAAGGCGGCGGAGAGCGGAGACGCGGAAGGGCAGTACTTCCTGGCGGTCTGTGCCGCCAAGGGGATTGGCATGAAGGCCAATCCGACGCTTGCCGCGGAATCGGCGATGAAGTCGGCGGCGGGTGGCGACAGCTTCGGTCAGTATCTCTACGGCGTCTTCTGCCAGGAGGGATTCGGCACCGAGCAGAATGACAAGGAAGCGTTTTCGTGGATGACGCAGTCGGCGAAGCAGGGCAATCGCAGTGCGATGACGCTGCTGGGCGACTACTATCTCAACGGGATCGGCGTGGAGGCGAATGCCACGGAGGGGTTGAACTGGCTCCGCAAGGCGGCGGAGGCGGGTGACTCCGATGCGCAGTTCCTGCTCGGCAAGGTCTATTCGGAGGGGCGTCTGGTGGAACAGAATTACCCGGAAGCTCTCAAATACCTGAATCTGGCGGCGAAAGCGGAGAACCCGCGTGCGCTGCACCTTCTCGGAATTTTCAGCAAAGATGGTCTGGGCGGGGTTCCCCGCGATGCCGACAAGATGCTTCAGTACTTCATGAAGGCGGAGAAGCTGAACAATCCGGATGCGATCTGCTGGCTTGGCATCTGCTACATGAATGGTGTGGCGGTTGCCCGGGATATGTCGAAGGCGGTGAAATACTTCCAGCGGGCGGCAGCGCTCGGCAATGCGGAAGCGGAGTTCTGGCTCGGCGTCTGCTACCAGAAGGGGCTGGGCGTTGCGCAGAACGACAAGATGGCGCTGGAGATGTTCCGGCAGGCGTCGCGGCAGAACAACTCCAGTGCTCTGCTCTATCTCGGGCTCTACTACAAAAACGGTCGCGGGATGAAGGCGAATCCGGCGGCGGCGGTGAGCTGTTTCCGGCGGGCCGCGGAGCAGGGCAATGCCGATGCGATGTACAACCTCGGACTCTGCTATGACAACGGCATCGGCGTGAAGACCGATTACGCCATGGGATTTGAGTGGTATCGCAAAGCGGCGGCGGCGGGCAGCTCCTACGGGCTGTATGCGTTGGCGTGTTGCTACGAAGCCGGGCGCGGCGTGGCGAAGGATCCCGTGCGGGCGCTCTCCTACTACAAGATGGCGGCGCAGAAGAACAACCGGTACGCGCTGTTGATGCTGGGGCGCTGCTACGAGAAGGGGATCGGTACGGATCCGGACCTGTTTGAGGCGCGCCGCTGGTACGCGCGTGCGGCGGAGCTCGACACGGTGTTTGCACAGGAAAAGGTTGACATGCTGGACAAAGCCGCGTTGGAGTGAGCTGTGCCGGGTGTTGCATCAACGAAACAGAGATAAGGAGGCTATTGTGGAGGGAAAGAAAGAGATCTATGCGGACGGTATCGGGCAGATTCACTTTGCCGGCGGAATGGTCCGTTTTGATTTTGTGACGCTGCAACCGGAAGGCGAGGGCAAGGCGCCGACGACGCTGGTCAAGGAGCGGATCATCATGCCGCCGCAGGGGTTCCTCGGTGCGTTCAACTCGATGCAGCAGCTGATCGACAAGTTGCTGGAGGCGGGGGTTCTGCAGAAGAACGAAGCCGCCAAGTAAGCGATTTCGGGAGCTCCGGCCGGATTATCCTGCCGGAGTTTCGGAACATTCAAAACAGGGCCGGAATCTGGCCGGGGTTGTTTTGAATGTTCTGAAAGAAAAGGATCAAAGAAAAAAATAATTGCGCCATACAAGTTTAAGGAAAGTGCAAATGAAAAAAGCGAATCAGGTTTTGTTTGGTCTGGGGTGTGCGGGAGCCGTTGCCGGTATGGTGGCGATCGGCGGATGCAAGAGCTATGAAGACTACCGCAACGAACGGGCGGAGTATGCGATCAAACACTTCGAGTCGGCCAAATACCGTGATATGATGGAAGGCGAGAAGGTCAACCTGACGCAGTGCATCAAGCTGGCGCTGGAACACAACCTTGACATGAAGGTGCTGAATCTCGAGCAGGAGGTCGCCCGGGAAATGCGGACGGCGGATATGCTGGGGATGCTGCCGGAACTGAATATTTCCGACACCTACACCAACCGCAGCAATGTTCCTGCCTCCAAAAGCGAGAAGGTCGATGAAGGCGGTCTCTCCTACGGGTACAGCACCAGCCAGAACCGCGACATCAACTATCTGAACATCGACCTGGCGTTGAGCGTGCTCGACTTCGGTCTGGCGTTCTTCAACACCCAGCAGGGTGAGGACCGGGTCCTGATGCGCGAACAGCGGACCGCGCGCGCCGGGCAGAATCTGACGCTCGATGTGGTCAAGGCCTACTTCCAGGTGGCGGCGGCGCAGAAGGCGATCAAGATCACGACCGGGTTGCTGGAGGATTGCCGTTCGCGTTACGCGCTGATTGAGAAGTTGAGCAAGGCGCGTGAGATCACTCCGTTCCGCGCCTTCGACGAAACCCGCCGGTTTGTGGAGATGGAAAAGCGGCTGACCAACTACATCCGCAGCTATGAGAACAGCTGTGTGGAACTCCGCTCCCTGCTCGGGATGTACCCCTCCGGTAAGATTCTGGTGGATGACACGGTGCTCAACAAGGTGCCGGATTTCAACGCGCTTCCGGACATCGAGCTGATGGAGCAGATTGCCCTTCTGCAGCGTCCCGAACTCTATGAGATCGACATGCAGAAACACATCAACATCATCGAGTGCCGCAAGACCATTCTGATGATGCTGCCGAACGTGCGGATCTACACCGACTTCACCAACAGCACGAACACCTTCCTCTATCACATGAGCTGGTGGGAGCTGGGAATCCGCGCCGCCTACAACCTGCTGAAACTGCCGCAGCACATCGCCCGTTACCAGGCGTACAGCTCGCAGGTTGACGCCGAGGAGTCCCGTGGATTTGCGCAGGCGATCGGCGTGATGGCGCAGGTTCGTATCGCGCACGCCAACATGATGGCGACCAAGGAGCGTTTTGAAATCGACGACAAGGTGTACAAGACCTACAGCAACAACCTGAAGTGGGCGGTTGCCAACAAGAAGATCACCGGGGAACTCTCCTCGCTCGAACTCGACCATATGCGTCTGGTGACCGCTGAAACGGAAATCGAACGTCTGATGACGCTCGGCAACTATTACATCTCCTACTATCGGATTCTGAATTCGATGGGTGTCCGCCATCTCGATGCGAAGAGCACTGCGGAGTTGCGCAGCGAACTGCAGCGGGCGCAGGTCCGGGCGAAGGCGGAGCTGGCCAGAGCCAGAGCCACCTATGACGAAGAGCGGGTCAAGCGTGTCGCCGCCAATACGGATATGAAGGAACTTGAGGCGGTCGAAGCGGAAGTTGTCAAGCAGCCGCTGACCCGTTTCAACGATGTTGATTTCATCGCGATTTATGATGCCAATCCCAGCAAAGTGGATGCGATGTTCAATCAGAAACGCTGACCTGAGAGGAGGCGAAGATGAGTCACTTAGGAATTTTTAAACTGGAAGACCGGGTGCTCTTCGACGCGGCCGGAGCGGCCGAGGTCGTCGAAGCGGCCTCCAATGTGGACAATCATTCTCAGGTCTCGGAGAGCCAGGTCCAGGATAACGAGGCGAAGGACGCCTTGAAGAACGCGCCGCCGGAGAATCCGGCGGATGCGGCGGTTCAGCAGCAGGTGCAGCAGGCGACGCCGGAGAACGTCGCCGATCTCGATGCCGCGGCGGATGCCATTGTCGATGGCGAGATTGTTCCGGGCGACAACCCGGTTGATGCGGATGCTGCGGACGCGGCGGATGCCGATGATCATGCGGCTCCGGCGGTGGAGGCGCATGCGGATGCGGCGGATGCCGACGACATTTCCGCTGACGATGACGGCGGGGATGTGCAGGCAGCGGATACCGCCGATGGAATCGATGCGATCCAGCATGCGGATCTCGGCGATGACATCGACGATTTCATCAATCTGGATCAGGATGCGGAGCAGGATTCCGACGGTGACTCCCCGGTCGCCCTGGATGGCGGCGCGGTCGCGGCGGATGCGGATGCTCCGCAACGCGATCTTGTGATCATCAATTCGAGCGTGCAGAACAAGGAGCAGATCGTCGAGGCGCTCGGCGAGAACACCGATGTTCTCTACCTCGAAGCGGGGACCGACCCGCTGGATGCGATCAACGATTTCCTCGATGCGAACGGCGATGTGAAATACAGCGCGATTCATATTGTTTCGCACGGTAACGCGGGCTATTTCGTTCTGAACGGGCAGATTATCGACGCGGATGCGGTGATGAGCGACCCGGCGAGCTGGGCGAACATCGGCCAGCATATGACTGCCGACGGCGACATCATGATTTACGGTTGCAACGTGGCGGGCAGTCTGGATGGCGAGATGCTGATCTCGAACATCGCGAACCTGACCGGCGCGGATGTGGCGGCTTCGGTGGATGACACCGGCGCCCGCGGCGACTGGGATCTGGAGTATACCGTCGGTACGATTGACAATCCGTTCCTCGACGCCTCCGACTACGACTACACGTTGAGCAATTGGGAGGTGACCAAGGAGACGGGAACCGAAGAGGGGTCGCTGGCCTGGGCGTTCGGCGTTGCTCATGGGGGTGATGAAATTCTCCTTTCGGTCGATGCTTCGACAGAAGGTATTATCTCTTTTACTGGCAACCTGACCTTGTCCAGTAATGGCGGTGCGCATACAGCCACGATTACTTCCGGAGCTTGGAATGCTTCCGGTTCGACCAATTACCTGACAATTGACAGCGATACTACGCTGGTTATCAGTTCCCAGAGCACTTTTTCCGGAAATCTTAACGTGAGCAGTGGTGGAACTCTGAATGTCTCCGGTACGGTTTCCGGGCCTTATCTGATCAACAGCGGAACGATTCAAATTTCCAATGTCAATGCGAATCTGTCCGGGGCCCAGTTGATCAACTACGGTACGGTGAATGCCACGGGCGGACAGTGGGGTTCAATTGCTAATAACGGAACCTTCAACATTTCCGAGTCGTCGGTAACCTGGACGGATTTTCAGAATAATGATACGTTGAATATCAACACTAGCTTTTCTAATATTTCCAGTTCCAATTTCACCAACAACGGTGATCTTGAGATCAGTTCCGGCGGCTATCTTTCCCTGTCCTCAGAGATGACGATCGGCGGAACTGTCACTGTGGATAAAGGCGGATTGCTTTCGATTTCAGCAACAGGAAGTGCTACTGACAACACCTCTCACAGCGGCGGTGTCGAGTTCACGAATCTGATCAACGACGGTAACGTTTATATTTCCTCCGGTGCGTTGCTGGCTGTTTCTCATCAGCTTACCAACACCAATCTGATTCAGGTGATGGAAGGCAGTACGCTCTCACTTGCGGACAGTGTTTCGAGCACGGTCGGCGGTACTGTCTATGTGTACGGCGGTTCGCTCTATTGTGCCGATTCTCTGCTGTTCAATGATGTGGAGCGTTGGTACAAGGTGGATGCTGATACGACCCTTTCCGGTTTTATCGCCGCAAACGGTCTGGTCTACAGCGACAACATCAACTTCTACATGACGAACGGGGCGGTTCTCACTCTGGACACGATGTATGAGAATACCGCTTATTCTTACGAAGTGATCGACGGCGGACTGGTGGTTCAGGTCGCAAGTGTCATTGGTTCCTTGGAGTCCAGTGGTTCGGTCACTGTGTCGGCTGATCTGGAAATTACCGGGACGACCAGCGGTTCCGGTACGATGAATTCGGCGTCGAATGCTGCGGTGATCTACCGTCAGAGCGGTATGGTGTTTGGCGGTACCTACGGCAGTGACCTGAGCCTCACTGGCACGTCGATGTCAATCAACGGCGATGTGGTTGTGGCCGGCGTGTTTTCCGCCAAGACCACGACCGGCAGTGTCAGCGTCTCCATCAGCAATGGAGCCTCTCTCACGATTCAGGGCGTGGTTGCAGATGCCCTCACTACGAAGTACAATATTTATGGAGCCATGAACATCGAAACTCAGGCGGCGAAAGTGGCTGTCGCCGGTGCGATGTATGTGGGAACCCGCGGCTCGTTGAATCTCGCTGGAGACTATGTGAGTCTCAACGGTTACGTTGCCATTCAATCCGGATATGGAACGGTAAATGTGACGGGAGACTACACGGAATTTACCGCGGGATTTTCCGATGCAGGAAGTTGGTATAATTATTCCGGGTATACCACTTCGATAGATGCTTCGGGATTGCACGAATCAGACCAGGAATATCAACAAACTAGTACTATTTCCTCGTATAATGGCAGTTTGACAATCAATACTACGGGAGAAGTGGTATTCTCCGGCAGTCATGAGGTTGTGATTGCTAACGAGCTGAACATTGAGCAGGCAGCTAAAGTTACTTTCAATGCAACCGTGGTGATGGCGGCGGGCACGTTCACTGCTTCGGAAAATGTTTCTGAACTATATTTTAACGATGTCTATCTTTCTACGCAATATCGGACACCGCGAGAGACCAACTTCAATATTGCGGCTAAAGATACTGTCTTTGGAGGTTCTTTGAATCTCTATGCTGTCAGTCCTCGGAATTATACTAATGATGGCACTAATCAAGATGGTTCTTTCAAATGGAATCATTATACTGATTATACGACAGGGGTAAACAGCAGTGGCTCAAATGCTGTTGTACTGATGTCTGCATCACGTAATGAAAAAGTCTTAGCTCATTTTACAGGAGAGAGAGTCGCATTTAATGATTCCGTCAGCCTTTCATCTGCATTTGGTGCAGTGACATTCACCAATGAAGCTGGTGCGATGACGTTTAATGGGAACATTACCAATGATGCCAGTGGAAGACAACCTGCTGATGGTGGTGCTGCTGCTCTCATTACAAGTGGAAAGGATAAAACTGTTGGTTATATGACCGATTATAGTAAGTTTTTCCTGGGGGATAACTCTACTGTTAACGGTACAGTAACTAACACTGCGACCAATATTAGTTTGTATACGTTGCAGACGCCGTATGCCTATTTCTCGATCGGGAGCAACAACAATTTCTCCGCTTCGAGTTCGTTTGTCAACTCCGGTTCCTATCTCTTTGTCGCGGTTGAGGTGCAGGGCGGCGGGAACAACTTCTCCGGCTCCTTCACCAACTCGGCGTCGTTGAGCGTCAATCCCGGTCCGGATGCGGCCCGTAACGTGTTTGAAAACCTGGTCAACCAGGGGTCTGGTGAAGTGACCTTCGCCCAGTCCGGCAACGCTTCGGTCAACATCAACAACCAGGCGAAACTGACGGTGACCGATACTTCCGACGGAATTCAGTTCACCGGGCTGACCAACTCCGGCACGGCGTCGATTCTGGCGGATGTGAAATTCCTGGAGGCTGACTTCGGCTCCGGGGCGGTGAGCAACACCGGTACGCTGACCATCAACGGTACGCTGGAGTCGGAGCTTTCGCTCTCCAATACCGGAACGGCGACCATCGCCGGGCCGGACAGTGTGATCAAAGGCGATATTACCAACAGCGGCACCTTCAATTTCCGCTCCAATGCGGAAGTTACCGGCGTGGTCAACAATTCCGGGACGTTGAATGTTGACGCCGGCGCGTCGGGTATGGTGTTCGCCACTCTCCTCAACGCCGCGAGCGGTACGGTTCAGCTGAATGCTCAGGCCACGCTGAACAACGTCACCAACTCCGGTTCGCTGACGGTCAATACCACCGCTTCGACCACCGTGATCGGCGCTCTCGACAACAAGTCCGGCGCAAAACTGATCGCTTCCGGAGCGGTTGTGTTCGGCCTCGGCGGCGGCGAGGGCGGTGTGGAGAATGCCGGTACGATTACCATCTCCAACTCCGTATCCTGCATCGACGGGGCGGAGCTGGTGAACTATGCGGGCGGCTACCTCTACCTGAATCAGACGCTCCCGCTGGACGATCACAGCAATACGCTGAATATCTCCAATGCTGGTACGATCGAGATCTCCGGAACGGTTCACCTCGGCGACGTGACCAATTCCGCCGGCGCAACACTCCGGCTGACGACTGCGGCTTCGGTCATCTGCTTCGACGGCACGCTGGTCAACGACAGCGGCATTACCGGCACCGGTTCGGTGGTGTTCCGCGGTTCGATGTCCGGCAGCGGCTATCTTGCGCTTGCCGGTGCGGACAGCTCGGTCACCTATGATGCCAGCAGTGATGATGTGTCGCAGATCTTCTATGCGACGGACGCGAGCGGCAATTATGTCTACAACGCCGATGTGGTCATCCTCGGCGGCGAGGTGCATATCAACCGTGACATCACCTTCAATCGCGGTTTCTCGCTCGGGCAGCAGGACAGCTCCGGTGCGGTCGAAGGCGACGGCACTCTGGTGGTAGACAGCGGCTACACCTTCAATGCTTCGACGGTGGATCTCTATTCCGGAACGTTGCAGATTCAGAATGGCGCGGTCTTCCAGTCCTCGAACGATCTTGTGTTCAGCTCGAATATCGCCCTTTTGAACAACGGCGTGATTCAGCTGCTCGATGGAAAATCGGTGACCTTCGGCGGCGGTACCGCCGGAACCGGTACGCTTGCCATGAGCGGCGGGAACATCACCTATTCCGGTACGGTCGATCAGTATCTCTATGCGACGAGCGGCGCTTTCGGCGCGATGACTCTGGCGGGTGGCATGAAGTATGTCGGTTTTGACATGACCATGTCGAACCTGACCAACAACGGCGCTGACATGACCGTACAGAACGGTGTGACACTGACGCTGGGACAGGTGACGGGCAGCGATACCTCCTACACCATCTACGTCGAGCAGGGGGCCGCGCTGAAGGCCGGCAGTGAATCCACCGCGCTGGGCAGCATTGACAACAGCGGTCTGGTGCAGTTCGACGTCGCGGCCGGGAAGACGGTCACGACCGGTGCAATTTCCAACAATGCCGGCGGCGAGGTTGCGCTTACCTCCAATGGATCGCTCACGGTCGGCGGCGCGGTGACCAATGCCGGGACGATGAACGTGGCCGGTTCGGTCGGGTTCGCCGATGCGGTGACAAATTCGAGTGTTCTCAATCTGAACAGCGGAGCGATTACGGTCAGCGGTCTGCTGACCAACACCGGAACGGTGAACGCTTCCGCCGGTACTTTGACGAGCGTTGAAAACAATGCGGCCTTCAACGTGAATGCTTCCAGCGTCGTGCTCGGAGCCTTCACCAACAACGGTGCGTTGAATTTCAACACCGATTTCAACATCGGGGATGCCACATTCGGTTCTCCGGCGGATACGGTGACTCTCGGCGGAGATGTGTTTGTGGCCGCCGGAAAGACCCTTACGGTTTCTATGGCGCATCAGTTGCGTTTTGCCGATACCTTGAATGTGGCGGAGAACGCGACGTTCGAAGTCTATTCGGTCGGCACCTATGACCAGGATGCGGTTGCCCTCCTCACCGGCGGCGTCTATGTCGCCAATTTGGAGAATGCCGGCGAGGTGCTGGTGCGCGGTCTCACAACCTCTGCAGAAGCGGTTCTTGAGATCAACAATGTCGTGTCGAACTCCGGCCGGATTTCCGCTCTGGCTCAGGGGGTGCTGCTGCTCTCGCAGACGGCAAGTGACGTTCCCGGCGAAGTGTATGCGCAGGACGGCAAGGTGTTTTATGCCGGAAACGTTCCGCTGCTGAGCATCTGGTTGACAATTACCGGCGCTGAGAATGTGAGTTCCTTCGTTGCCCTCTATCCGGACCTCTACACCGGGAACTATGGATTCCTGGTGAAGGATGGCGGAACGCTGACGGTGGACAGCACCGAGGCCGGAAACAGCGATCTCAAGTACAATGTGGAAGAGGGCGGCGCTCTGATCTTCGCGGTGACCAGCAATGTGGCCGGCGCAGTGAATGTGGCGGAAGGCGGCAGCATCGGAGTTGCTTCCGGTGCGGCGGTGACTTTCCTCGGCGTCACTTCCGGAAACGGCACGATGAACGCCGCTGGCAGTGTCGTTTACGACAACACCGGTGCCGGATTCGGCGGTTCCTATGAGGCCGGTCTCGCTGTCAACGGCGATGGGATCACCTTCGGGAGCGAGGTGACGGCCTCCGAACTCTCGGTTGCCGGAACCGGCGTCACCTTTGCGAACGGTGTGACTTCGAACTCCACGATCGCGGTGACCGGTGAAAATGCAACCTTCGGCGGTGCGGTAAATGCAGCCGATGCGGTTGAAATTTCCGGCGGAAATGCCACTCTTAACGGCGCTGTCACCGCAGGTTCGCTCAATGTTGCCGGCTCTGACGCCACCTTCAACGGCAGTGTGGTCGCGGATGATGTCGCAGTCTCCGGCAGCGCGGTGTTCAACAGCACGATGAACGCCTCCGGCACGGTCAGCGGTACCGGTAACGTCACCTTCAACGGTGCCGCCACCGCCGCGGGCGGTGCGGCGATGGGCGCGGGAAGCCAGGTGACCTACAACGCCGGTTCCGCGCAGGTGATCGACGGGAGCTACGACTCCCTGACGTTGAACGGCGCGCATACGATGAACAATGCCACGGTCAACGGCACCGCGGCCATCAACGGCAGTGTCACCAGCTCCGGGACGCTGAACTTCGGCGCGAGCGGCAATGTGGTTGCCGGTGCCGATGGCGCGATCAACTCCACCGGGCAGGTGGTGTATGCCGGTACGGGCGATGTGGTCTCCGGTTCCTACAACCAGTTGACGATCAGCGGCAGCGATCAGACCGCCGGAGATGTGACGGTCAACGGTTCGTTGCAGTACACCGGTTCCGGGCTCGATGTGAACGGCGTCTTCACCAACAACGGCACGGTGGAGCTTGACGGAAATCCGGCGAACTTCAACAACACTGTGATCAACAACGGTGCGTTTGATGTCGCGGGCGACGCGAACCAGTTCACCGGCGACTTCGTGAACAACAAGACGCTCGAGGTCAGCGGCGATGACAATGTCTTCTTCCGCGTGACCAACAACGGCGAATTCACGCTGAGCGGCGATCACAACTTCTTCTCCGCGGTCAGCAACCAGCGGAACTTTGCGATCACCGGAGATGCCAACCGGATCGTGTCGTTCACCAACACCGCCATCACCAACATCGACGGCAGTGACAACAGCTTCGGCTCGATCAACAACACCGGCAACGGCATCATCTACAAAGATGGTCAGATGTGGATGGTTTCCGGCGTCGGCGGTGTCGGCGACGGTTTCCCGGATGAATACAACCTCAACTTCTCGTCGCTCGCCATGCTGCTCGGCAATGAGCTGCGTGCGGCGGAACTGCAGGAGCTCTTCCTGGCCGGTGACGACTCTCCGTTCGTCTTCCGGCGGAGAATCTCCCGCATTCCGGACGGCATCGACGACCTTGCTCTGGCGCTGGAGTCGGAATTCGACGAACTGCAGCTGGAGACGCTGGATGACGTCACGGCCTTCGACGCGGCGGACTTCCAGGACGGCGACTACGCCGATGTCATGGACTCCGCGGATGTCTTCACCGATACGGTCGATGAGGCGATCGCCGAAATGGCCGCCGTCTGAAGCGCGGGAACGGGAGGGCGGAACTCTTGAAACGGATGCTCTTGATCCTGCTGTTCGTATGTTCGGTCGTTTCCGCGGCCGAAGCGCGGACGGTGATGGTTGTGCTCTTCCCTTTCCGGGAAGCGGAGATTGCGGCCAAGGTCGACGGTACGGTTCGGGAGTATAAATTCCGGGTAGGCGAGCAGTTCAAAGCGGGGGATACGCTGCTCGTCCTCGACGATACGCAGTATCGGATCGAGGCCGAGCGCGCGGCCGCCCTGGCGGAAGATGCGAAGGTGCAGGCGCAGTTTGCCGAAGAGTCCTATGTTGCTCAGAAAAAACTGTTCGATGAGGAGTTCCAGAGCAAACTTGAACTCAAGCGCCGCGAAACCGAGGTGGCGACGGCGAATGCTCGCAAGAAGGTCGCCGACGCGAACCTGGCGGAAAGCCGTCTGCAGCTGAGCTACTGCACTCTCAAAGTTCCCTTTGACGGGAAGATCGAAGCGATTCTCAGCCGTGAGCACGAGACAATCCGGGCGGGGCAGCCGCTGTTCCGGGTGATCGACGACAGCAAACTGCTCGCCGTGATGAATGTCCCCGTTTCCAAGATGCCGGAGGTCGGCGAGAAGATGTGGTTCGGGTTTTCCGACAACCGGATTCAGGTGGAGGGGACGGTATTTGAAGTTTCGCCGCGCGCCGATCACCGGTCCGGAACGGTCGAGGTGAAGGCGTTGATCGCCAACTCCGACGGCAAACTTTCCGCCGGTTTGACGGGGGTTCTGATTGATGGAAAATGATCCGAGAAGCGAGTGGGCCGCCCGGCTGAAAGCCTTCGGGATGATCATCAAACTCGGGAACGACCTCTTCGCCGCTTCCGACTTCAACACCGCCTGCGGTATGGCGGTCAACAGCTCCCGGGCGCTGTTGAAATTCAAGACCTCCACGATGCTGGAGCTCTCCGGAGGCAAGGCCCGGATCGTCGCTCAGTATGCTCAGGTGGCGATCAATCACAACTCCAATGCGGCGATGCTGCAGACTTCGCTCTGTGAGCATCTGGAGCTGTCGGAGAAGCCGCTGATCCTTTCGACGGCCGATGTGCCGAATCTCAATCAGTACGCCGGAATCGCCCTGTCTCAGCTGATCGGCGAGCGTGACCGGATGATGATTGTCATGCTTGCGCCTCCGCCGTTTCTCGGCAGCGTCGATTTCCGGCTGGTCTGGATGCTGGAATTCGCCGAGGAGATTCCGAAATACGCCATCAATGCCGCGAGCATTCTGGTGCGCAACTATGCGGAAGCGCTCTACTGTCACCGCTGCTGCCGGGTTTCCGCCAAGGCGAAGATCCGCAAATGGATGCAGCCGAAGCGGGTGGCGCTTTATGTGCTCGCGATTCTGCTGCTCGCCTTGATGTTTGTCCGGGTGCAGGAGTCGGTCAACGCCGAGTTCGAGGTGCGTGCGCCGAAGACGGTCAGCACCTACGCCTGGTTCGACGGACCGATTGCCCGCTGTTACAAGCAGGATGGCGACCTCGTCAAAGCCGGAGAGCTGATCGCCGAATATGACACCAGCCAGCTGGCGTTCCGGCTGGCCAACGCGGAGAGTCAGGTGCGGGAGATCGAGAAGGAGTTCGATCTGGAGCGGAGCGCCGCGTTTTCCGACCGGACCCGGCTCGGAAAGGTGCAGCTCATTGAGGCGCGGTTGAACGGGGCGCGGGTCGCGGTGGATGAGGCGAAATGGTACATGGCCCATTCGAAGCTGACCGCGCCTGCTTCCGGTACGCTGGCGCTGGCCGACGGGCGGGCGGAACTGCTGACCAACCGGGCGGTTCGCACCGGAGACCGGATTTTCGACATCTACACCGGCGAAGGAGCCGCGGCGGAAATTCTGGTCAATGAGCGGGACAGTTCCATTCTGCAGGGACAGCCGGAGGTGACCTTCTTCCTCTATACCCGTCCGGAGATATCGATTCCGGGCAAGGTGCAGGCGATTGCGAACTATCCGGAACTGACCGAACAGCGCGTCTACTGCTACAAGGTGCGCGCGACGATGGATGGCGTCAGCAACCTGCGTTACGGCATGCGCGGCATCGCCAAACTGCGCGGCGACCGCGTCTCGCTCGGGTACTACCTCTTCAAGAACCTGGTCATCTACCTGCGTCGGATCTGATATGAGAACCGGAACACTGCGTCAGGACATCGAACTGATCCGGCCGGGGGCTCACGGCAACTATCCGATGCTGTTTGATCCGCTTTCGGAGAACTACTACCGCATCGACGCCAATACCGCGCTGATGATCAGCAAGATGGATCAGAACTACGAAATCGATCGTTTCGTGGAGCGGTTGAACAATGCCGGGCTGACGGTGACGGAAGCGGAGGTGATCGAACTGGTGAATTTCCTCCGGCAGAACAACCTGCTCGCTCCGGAATATGGTGAATTCGAGGCGAAGAAGCGCCAGATGGAGAAGGTGCGGAAGGATACCTGGCTGCTGCGGTTTGCGTCGGCCTATATGTTTTTCAAACTGCCGCCGTGGCATCCGGACCGGTTTTTCCGGTTGATCCGCCCCTATGTGCGGTTTCTGGCCGACCGACGTCTGATTCTGATCGCGATGATTCCGGCGGTGATCGGGTATCTGCTGCTCCTCCGGGATTTTTCGACCGTCCGCAGCACATTTCTCGATTCGATCTCGTGGGCGGGGCTGGCAAAATACTTTGCCGCCATTGTGGTGATGAAAATCATCCATGAGGCGTCGCATTCGCTGGCCGCGATGCGGTTCAACTGCCGGGTCCGGGCGATCGGCGTAAGTTTCATCGTCTTCTATCCGCGGATTTTTACCGACACCACCGACAGCTGGCGGCTGCCGCTGCGTCAGCGAATGCTGATCGACAGCGCCGGTATCCTCGGCGAGGTGATCGTCGGCGGCATTGCCGCGCTGCTCTGGTGCTATCTGCCGCCGGGGGTGTTCAAGTCCACGATGTTCTATATTTTTGCGGTCAGCACGTTGAGTACGCTGCTGGTGAACGGAAATCCGCTCATCCGCTACGACGGATACTACATCCTTTGCGATCTTTTGAATATTGACAATCTGATGGGCAGTTCCGCCGCCTGCCTGAAACAGTACTGGCGCTACTGGTTCTTCGGACTCGGAACCCGGCCGCAGGAGCCGCGCCGGCTGCTGCTGGTGACCTTCGGCATCGCCTCGTTCCTCTACCGGATCGTCCTGTACACGTCGATCATCATGGTGATCTATCACAGCTTCATCAAGGTGGTGGCGGTTGTGCTGCTGCTGCTGGAGATTTACACGCTTCTCTTCTACCCCCTCTACCGGGAGATCAAAACAATCCGCCAGATGTCGAAGCAGGCGGCGGTGCGGGCGAACTGGTACTGGAGCATCCTTTCGCTGGTGATTCTGCTGATCGTCCTCTTTTTCCCGCTCTCCTGGAACATCATTCTCCCGGGCCAGATCGTTTCGGAGAACAGCGAACTGGTCACGGTGGAGGAGGGCGGCTTTCTCGCTTCGGAGTGGCCGAAACTGCCGGTGCGGGTGGAGAAGGGCGAGGAGCTGTTTACGCTGATTCAGCCCGGACTTCATTTCAGCATTGAGAAGTTTCAATGGAGCTGCCGGCTGGACCGGCTTCTGTTCCGGCTGCAACAGCTCGATCGGGAGACCTACAGCGCCAGCCAGGTGACCGAAGAGAAACTGCGCAGCGACGTCATCGGAATGGATGAGCTGGTCCGCCGGGAAGGAAACCTGATTTGCCGGGCGGCACACTCCGGACTGTTCGTACCGCGGAAGAGCGACCTCTCCCCCGGGGCGTTTCTGTCGACCGGGCTGGTGGCCGGCGAGCTGGTATCCGACGGAAAGATGGTGTACGCCTACGCGAACGACCGGGAAGTGCGCAAGCTCCGGGTCGGACAGCGGGCGGAGATCATCCTGCCCGACCGGCTCGGTGCGGAACCCGGCCGCATCGCCGCAATCGCCCAGATTCCGGCGAAACTGGGCCATTCGCCGCTGCTTCAGATCTTCGGCGGGAGCATCCCGGTGTATGCGGACGAGAAGAAGCCGTCGGAATACATCTCACTTCAGGCGCTCTACCGGATTGAGATTCAGTTTGACGAGCAGCCGGAGACGTTTGCCGGCCGCAGCGCCAAGGTCCGGATTCTGCACAAGGAGATGCTGGGCGGTGAAGTGCTCAAGCTGCTGATCTCCGCTTTCCGCCGGGAATTCTGACCGGTGAGGAAAATCCTCCACCGGGAATGGAGACCACTTTCCCGCCGCTTCGACTTGAAAAAAACGGTCCGGCGGTTATATTGACCCCCGGCGGGGATCCCCCGCGAAACGAAAGCGGAGAGAGAATGTCACTGGGAAATTTTTACGGAATTGGACTCGGTCCCGGCGATCCGGGGCTGGTGACGCTTCGTGCGGCGGAGGTGCTGCGTTCGGTGCAGGTGATCTATTCGGCGGCATCTCAACAGAGTTCCCGCAGCGTCTCCGGGCGGATTCTCGATGCGTTGCCCGGCCTGACGGCCCGCCGGTGCGAACTTGCCTTCACCATGTCGAACAACTTCGAGGAGCGGCTGGCGAGAATCGACGAACACGCCGAACAGATTCTCGCCGTTCTGCGAAGCGGGCAGGATGCCGCTTTCGTCACCATCGGCGACCCGATGACCTACAGCACCTGCGGTTATCTGCTGCGGGCGATGCTGCGGCGGGAGCCGGAGCTGCCGCACGAAATCATTCCCGGTGTGAACTCCTGGAGCGCGCTGGCGGCGAAGGAGGCGGTTCCGCTGGTGGAGGATCAGACGATGCTGCAGATTGTTCCCGCCGCGGTCGCTCCGGGATCCGCGGAACTGGATCGGCTGCTTGCCGCCGATGCCACTACCGTGCTGCTCAAATGTTACCGGACACGGGAGGAGTTGCTCCGGCAGCTCTCCGAACGGGGATTTCACGCGGTGTATGGGGCCGGAATCGGGCTGGAGGAGGAGTTCGTTTCGGACGATCCTGACGCGATTGCGGCCCGCCCCCGGGAATATCTGTCGATGCTGATCGTCCGCAAAGCCGGTGCTGCGGATTGTGATCCCGTCGAAAAACCTTGAACTCTCAGGAGGAACGTATGGTGAAAGATCTCCTGCGCCTTGCCGAGGCGAACCAGGCCCGCGCCCGGCGGTTGTTGAAAGAGGTCGGCGTAACTGCCGCCTGGGAGGCGATCGGGGCGGACGTTTCGCTGGTCGGCTCCCTGCGGAGCGGACTCTTGATGACGCATCGTGATATCGATGTTCACCTCTACACGGAAACGCTGAATCCGGAGGAGAGTTTCCGGGCGCTCGCCCGGATTTGCGCCCACCCGGCGGTGACCGGGATGGAATTCCGGAATCTGGCCGAAACCGGGGAGTGCTGTTTTGAATTTCACCTCTCTGTGCGCGATGAGCGCGGCGATTTGTGGCGGCTCGACATGATTCAGATCCGCCGCGGCTCGCGGTATGACGGGTATTTCGAACAGGTCGCCGACCGGATCCGGGAGGTGCTCACCCCCGAACGGAGGCGGACCATTCTCATGCTCAAGTGCGCGGCCCCGGAAGCCGCCGGAATCATGGGACTCGAGTATTGCCGCGCCGTGATTGAGGGCGGCGTCCGGAGCTGGCCGGAATTCATCGCATGGCGTGCGATGAATCCGGTCTCCGGCATTCTTGCATGGCGCCCCTGAGGAGGCGCCGTTTTTCTTTTACCAGTGGCGATGGAAGAAGCCGGTGACCGCTTCCGCCGCTCTCTGGAAGATCACGTACAATCCCGGAATGAACATCATTCCGGCGATGGTCGCAACCAGCATTCCCCAGAAGGTGGTGACGCCGATCGACTGGCGGCTGCCTGCGCCGGCGCCGCTGGCGACCACCATCGGGAACACACCAATCACGAAGGAGAGCGCGGTCATCATGACCGAGCGGAACCGGACCCGCATGCCGTTCAGAGCCGCATCCTGGATGGTTGCTCCCTTGTCGCGTTCGAACTTGGAGAACTCCACCATCAGAATCGCCGTCTTGGCGGTGAGGCCGATCAGCATCAGCAACCCGAGCTGGCAGTAGATGTTCAGCGACATGTTGCTGAGTTTCAGGGCGAGGATCGCGCCGAGCGTCGCGGTCGCCACCGAGAGCATCACTGAAATCGGCATGGTCCAGCTCTCATACTGCGCCACCAGGAAGAGGTAGGCCACCAGCAGCGAGATCATCAGCAGACTGACGATCTTGCCTTTGTTCTGGCTCTCCTGATAGCTCATATCGGTCCAGCTGATCTGGTAATCCTTGGAGAGATTCTTGTGGACGAGATCCTCCAGAAGATTCATCATCTCGCCGGAACTGAACGACGGCACACTCTGGGTGTTGATCGAGGCGGAGGGGAACATGTTGAACCGTTCCACCTGCCGGGGACCGAGAGTCCAGCGGAGGTCCGCCACCGCGCTGAGCGGAATGTTCTCGCCGGTGGTGCTGGTGACGTAGAGCTGATCGATGATGTTGAGATTCTGTCGCAGTTCCGGCGCCAGCTGGGTCTTGACCTGATAGGTCTTGCCGTACTTGTTGAAGTCGTTGATGTAGTAGGACCCGAGCTGGCTCTGAAGCGCGCTGAAGATCGAGTTGATCGGCACGTTCATCGCCTCCGCCTTGTCACGGTTGATGTCCAGATAGAGCATCGGCGTGTTGGCGTCGAACGAGGTGAAGGCGTAGACCGCCTTGCCGGTTTCCATGATCTTGGAGAGCAGATGGTTGGTCGTTTGCGCGATCTCCTGCGAATTCTGGTCGCCGGTCGCCTGCAACGAGAAGGTCACACCGCCGGTGGCGCCGAGACCCATGATGGCCGGCGGCACGAAGGCGTTGACCGAAGCGTCCGGCAGCACCGAGGCGCGTCGGATCACCTCCTGTTGAATGCGGGTGATCTGCGTCTCCGGTGTGGTCCGTTCTCCCCACGGCTTCAGGTCGAGGATCAGCAGCCCGAGGTTCTCGCCCTCTCCGGCGGTCAGGCTGCGTCCGGGAACGGTCATGATCTGATTGACGCCGGGAACGTCGCGAACCAGGTCGGAGACCTCCGCCAATGCCGCTTCGGTACGCGGCAGCGAGGCGCCGGCGGGGAGGACCACTTCACAGAAGATGGTTCCCTTGTCCTCCGTCGGCAGGAAGGCCGACGGAAGGCGTTGATAGAAGTAGTAGTTTCCGAAGAGGATCAACCCGAAGAGGATGATGGTCAACAGAGTGCGGCGCACCAGCAGGCCGCCGACGAACAGATAGGTGTTCCGAGTCCAGTTCAACCCGATGTTGAAGAGATGGAAGAAGCCGCGCGGTGTTTTGCTGGGCCGCAGGACGAGGGCGCAGAGCGCCGGGCTCAGCGTCATCGCGTTCACGGTCGAAAGGCAGAGCGCGATGCACATGGTGACCGCGAACTGGGTATAGATGGTGCCCACCATGCCGCCGTAGAACATGATCGGCATATAGATGGCGACCACGACCAGCGTGGTGGCGATCAATGCTCCGGTGAGCTGTTCCATGGTTTTCATCGCCGCATCGAAGGGGGCGAGATGCTCTTCGTCGATCAACCGGGTGCAGTTTTCGGTGACGCAGATGGCGTCGTCCACCACCGAGCCGATCACCAGAATCAGCGCGAACATGGTCAGAGTATTGATGCTCATATCCAGAAGATAGAGGAAGAGGAAGGTGCCGATCAGCGATACCGGAATCGTGACCGACGGAATGATCGTCGCGCGCCAGTCCTGCAGGAAGAGGTAGGTGATCACCACCACCAGGATGAAGGTGAGGATCAGCGTTTCGACGATTTCCTGCATCGAGACGACAACGAACCGGGTCGAGTCGTAACCGACCTCCCAGGTCAGCCCGTCGGGAAAGTTCTGCTTGAGTTCTTCGAGCGTTTTGTTGACGTCCTTCATAATCTCCAGCGCGTTGGCATCGTTCAGTTTAAAGATGGCCAGCGCGACGGCCGGACGGCCGTTGAAGGTACCGGTGCTGTTGTAGGTTTCGGCGCCGAGTTCCACCTTGGCGATGTCGCCGAGCCGGATCTGCCGCCCGTCTTCACCGGATTTGACGATGATGCGTTCGAACTCCTCCGGCGTGCTCAGACGTCCCTTGGCATCGACCTTGAACTGCATCCAGCGACTGCGGGACTCGGTGCCGACCGAACCGGTGGCCGCCTGGATGTTCTGACTGGCGACCGCGTTGCGGACGTCGTCGTCGCTGATGGAGTAGGCGCGCATCTTGTAGGGGTCGAGCCAGATGCGGATGCTGTACTCCTGCTCGCCGAAGATGATCGCCTGCCCGATGCCGTCGATCCGGGAGATGGCGTCTTTGATGTGGATGCTGACGTAATTGCTCAGAAAGAGCGGCGTATGTTCCGGATTGTCGCTGTAAAACGCATAGGTCGCAAGCATGTCGCTGGAGCGTTTCACCACGGTGAGGCCGTTGTTGACCACATCGGTCGGCAGGGCGTGTTCGGCCCGTTTGACTGCGTTGTTGACGTTGACCAGCGCCATGTCCTCATCGGCGCCGGACTTGAAGGTCAGTGTGAGGGTGTAGTTGCCGAGGTTGTCCGACTGCGAGGAGTAGTAGACCATGTCCTCGATGCCGTTGACCTCCGACTCCAGCGGGGAGGCGACGGTGTCGGCGATCACCTGGGCGCTCGCGCCCGGGTAGGTTGCCATGACCATGATGGTCGGCGGAGAAACCTGCGGATATTCTGCGATCGGCAGCCGGTAGACCGAGATGATTCCCGCCAGCATGAGGAAGAGCGAGATCACCAGCGCAAACCGGGGCCGCCGGATGAAAATTGCTGAAAACATGAGGAGATCTCCTTACTTGAGTCCGGTTTCAAAGACCGGGTTGACCGTCTCTCCCGGTCTGGTTTTGTTGATGCCGCCGATGACGACGGTTTCACCGGTTTTGAGGCCGGATTGCACGATCTGACGATCCTTCACCTGCGGTCCGATGACGATGTTCCGGCGTTCGATCTTGTTCTCCGGGCCGACGACGTAGACGTAGTGATGTTTGCCGTCGGTCATCAGGGCGGTGACGCTGACTGCGGGAAGAGGTTTGTCGAACTTTTCACTGAATTTCACCATGACGTAGCCGCCGGGAATCAGCGCCATGTCGGGATTTTCCCCCACCAGCTGAATCATGATCGTACCGGTCTTCGTGTCGATCTGGTTGTCGATGAAGTCGACCTTGATTTTTCCCTTGTAGGGCTGGTTGTCCGCGCGGACGATTTCAAGACCTTCCGAGGAGAGCTGGCCGTTGCGGCTGTGCTTGAAGAAATCCGCTTCGCTCATCGCAAACCGGATGTTGATCGGGTCGAACTGGACGATGGTGGCAAGCGTTCCTTTTTCCGGTGTGATGTAGTTGCCTTCGCTGTAGATGTTCCGGCCGATTCTGCCGGTGAGCGGAGCGTAGATCTTGGTGTAGGAGAGATCGTTTTCCGCGAGGACGAGGTCGGCGTTGGCTTCATCGAGTTTGCCTGCGTAGACCCGGTAGGAACGGAGAGCGTTCTCATAGGTGGTCTGTGCGGTGGCGTTGGTCTGGTAGAGCTGGGAATACCGCTCTTTTTCCCGGGTGGCATAGTCGAGTTCCGCCTGGGTCTGTTTGATCGTCGCCCGGGCGATGGCGACGTTCTCCCGGTAGATGGTGTCCTCGATCTGGAACAGCAGGTCGCCTTTTTTGACCAGGCTGCCCTCCTTGAAGGCCGATTTCCACATGACGCCGTTGATCCGGGCGACGATATCGACCGTTTCGGAGGCGGCGACGGTGCCGACGTAGGTTTTGGGTTCGGTTTGCGAGAGTTCCGTGACCTTCTCCACCCGGACCGACGGCGCGGTCGCTTCCGGCCCCGCCGCCTGAACTCCCAGTCCGGCGGCTCCGCAGATGGCGGCCGTCATAATTCTTCGAAAGAAAACATTCATTATTTCACCTCAAAAACTGAATTTTTTCTATTAACGGAAAAAAAGTGATAAAATTCTATGCAAAGATCAAATCTGTTCTGCTCTGCGGGAGATCTCCTCGCAGTTTTTCAAAAAACGGCGGAGCACCTCGTCGCTCATCGGTCCGCGCAGTTGCTGCGTGACCTGCTTGTGGCAGGAAACAATGTTGGCCTGAATTTCCTTTGCCTTGCCTGTCAATACGATTTTCTTCAGTCTGCCGTCGGTTGAAACCGATTCCCGGCTGATCAAACCCTCCTGTTCCAATGCTTGAAGCAACCCGGTTACCGAGGAGGGGCGGATGCCGAACTCCTCTTCGATGTCCTTTTGAAAAATATCCTGCTCCATGGAGACGATCGACAGAAACGCGAGCAGTCTCGCCTGGCTGCCGGAGACGCCGGAGATTCTCGCCTGCCGGTCCGCCATTCGCTCAATGCGTCTTGCCATGTAGAAGATCGTACCGATCAAATCACGGTGTTTGAGCACTGCAAACCCTCCTTGTTATATAGTTTCCTAACTAATATAATAAAAAAAATTGTTTTTTTAAATTGAAAATCAGGAAATCTTAAGTTTTTTGATGATGGAGCGGAGGAGGATGGCGTGAAATGGGTGTTCTGCTGTTGAAAAGGGGAAGGGTGTGGTTTATATTACCGGAAGGAACGAAGAGATTGCTTTGCAGATGGGCAGATTCAACACATTGAAATTCTCCGAAAGCGGCGTGCGCGGCATTGTCGGAGAGGGGCTGACGCCGCGGCTGGTCGCGGAACTCGGTGCCGCGTTCGGCCTCTACCGGGGCGGCGGGCGCGTCGTGGTCGGGCGGGATACCCGCGCCACCGGAGCGATGTTCGAGGAGGCGCTTTCGGCCGGGCTGCTCTCGGCCGGATGCCAGGTGGTCAAGCTCGGCGTTGTGCCGACGCCGACCATTCAGTTCACCGTCTCGCGCATCGGCGCTTCGGGGGGGATTGCGATTACCGCGAGCCACAACCCGGCCCAGTGGAACGCGCTCAAGTTCATCGGCGGCGACGGCATGTTTCTCGATCCGGCGGAGGCGGCGGAACTCTTCGACCTCTACAGCCAGGGCAATCCCCCCTGCCGGGTGGAAAAGGATCTGCGCGATGTGCGCACGATGACGGGGGCGTTTGCCGCGCATGAGGAGCGGATTTTTTCGGTCATCGACACGGAGCGGGTGCGCCGCCGCCGTTTCCGGGTGGCGGTCGACTGTGCCAACGGCGTGGGCGCGCTCTATTCGGCGGAGTTTCTGCGTCACCTCGGCTGTGAGGTGTTTCCGATTCACGACGAGACGGACGGCTGTTTCCGGCGTCCTCCGGAGCCGCTGCCGGAGAATCTTGGGGCGCTCTGCGAAACCGTGCGGAACTTTCATTGCGATATCGGGTTCGGGCAGGATCCCGACGGGGACCGGCTCACGGTGGTGACCGACCGCGGCGAGGCGCTCAATCCGCACTACACGGTGGCGCTGGCGGTGGAGCAGGTGCTCGACGGCGGAGATCCCGGGCCGGTGGTGGTGAACATTCAGACGTCGCGCCTGCTGGAGGCGATTGCCGACTCGTATCATTGCGGCCTGGTCCTCTCGAAAGTGGGGGAGATCAACGTGGTCGAAAAGATGCTGGAGACCGACAGCATGATCGGCGGCGAGGGCAACTGCGGCGGGGTGATCTACCGCCGGGTTCACTCCGGGCGGGACAGTTTCACGGCGATGGCGCTGATTCTCGAACGGCTCGCGTTTTCCGACCGGCCGCTTTCCGGAATCGTGGCGGAGTTCCCGGCGCAGTACAATCTTTCCGCCCGTTTCCCGGTGCCGCCGATTGCCGCGCGGAACGTGCTCGATCACTTCCGCAGGAAATATGCGGACCGTTCGCCGCTGACCTTTGACGGTCTGCGTTTCGATCTTGATGCGGGGCGAGTGCTGATGCGCTCATCGAACACCGAACCGATTTTCCGGCTGAACGTCGAAGCGGAGGAGCGCGGCGCCGCCGAGGCGCTGCTGGAGCGTTTTTCCGCGGAGATTCGCGCGGAGCTAACCAACGAGGGGGAATTGTGACGGAAGCGAAGTTCTATCTTTTTGACATGGATCATACGCTGATCCAGGCCGATTGCGATGTGACCTGGAAGCAGTTTGCGGTGGCGCACAAGCTGGCGCCGGAGACGGCGCTTGCCGAGGCGGACCGCTTTTTCGACGACTACAATGCCGGGAAACTGGACATCGAAGCCTTTCATGAGTTTCAGTTCCGGGAGTTCGCCGGGAACACCGTTGAGCGGATGGCGGAGCTGGCTGAGCTGCACTTCCGGGAGTTCATCGCCGACCGGCTCTATCCGGAGGCGGTGAAGTTGATCGGCGAACTGCGTGCCGCGGGGCTTCCGGTCGGCATCCTCACCTCGACCAATTCGGTGATCGCCACCCCGGTGGCGCGGGCGTTCGGCATCGATCTGGTGCTCGGCACACAGCTGGAGCTGCGCGACGGGCGGTACACCGGCCGAATCGCCGGCGTCTACGGCGTCGGCCCGGGCAAGGTGGAGATCGCCGCCGCCGAGCTGAAACAGCGGGGATTCACGCTTGCGGAGCTCGCCTATTACGGCGACAGCATCAACGACCGGTACATTCTCGAAGCGTGCGGATTCCCGTATACGGTCAATCCTTCGGCGTCGCTGCGGGCTCTGGCGGAACAGCTCCACTGGCCGATCCTCAGCTGGAAACGGGAGGCGGAGAAGTGAAGGTTGCCTTGATCTCCAATCCCCGCCACCGTGCCGGGGACCGGATGGAGTTCCTGCTGTTGCGCGCCGCCCATTGGCTCTCCCGCTTCGAACCGGCGGATCTGCTGCTGGTGACGGGAGAGCTGACCGCAGGGAACGCGGCTCCGGAGCCGGGGTTTCTCGAGGCATTCTACGCTTCGCTCGCCCGGCGCAAATCGGAGCTGCCGGTGATTTTTCCGGGGGCCGTCGAGCCGGTGACGGTCTGCGGGGAGTCGCTTGCGCCCGCCGCGCTGGCCGGGCGGATTCGCGAGGCGGCCGGGCGGGTGCCGGATTTTGAGACCTCTCCCTTCGAATATCTGGTTGCGGAGTTCGACGGCGGCGCACTGCCGAAGGTGGAGCGCCGGGCGTTGATCGAACCGGAACTTGCCGCACAGGTGACCGATTTTCACATCCACACGTCGGCGGCGTACTGCAGTGAGAACATGCACGTGGACAGGGCGCTGGAGATGGCGAAGCTCTCCGGACTCGGCGGAGTTTCCTTTGCCGAACACTCCGGCCAGCTCTACTTCGAGAGCGACGACTACTGGAACGGGCGTTCGGTCTGGCGCACCCGGGGGACGCCGGAGGGGTGCCGGGCGATCGACCGCTCCGACGAGTACCGCGCCGAACTCCGCACGCCGGGGCGCTACCGGCACGGATTCGAGTTCGACGTCGACCGGAACGGCGATGTCCTGCTTGCGGAAAAAGAGTGTCCGCTCGCCGAAGTCCGGCTGGGGGCGGTGCACTTTCTGGTCAACCGGAGCGACCCGCGCGAAGCGTCGCGGGAGTTTCTTTTCTACACCGAATCGCTGCTGAAGTACGGCGTCGACATTCTCGCCCATCCGTTCCGCATCTTCGCCTGGGCGGGGCTGGAGAAACCGGTGGAACTGTTCGCGCCGGTCGCCGATCTGCTGGCGCGCTACGGGGTCGCGGCGGAGGTCAACTTTCACCAGAACCAGCCGGAGCATGAATTTTTTGAACTCTGCCTGAAGAAGGGGGTGCGGCTGTCGCTGGGGAGCGATTCGCACAACCTCTATGAGGTGGGGTTTTTCCAGCCGCACTTCCGCTTCCTCCGGGAGCTGGGGGTTGCCGGGAAACTGGATGAGGTGATCTTCCGCTGAACTTGCCGAGCGGCGCCGGAATCGATGACAGGCCGTTGTGCCGGAAAGGATAAAATCCATGTATTGTCCCGCAGAAAATCGTTATGAAACCATGCCCTACCGCCGTTGCGGCCGCAGCGGACTGCGCCTGCCCGCCGTCTCGCTCGGCTTGTGGCACAACTTCGGCAGTGTCGACGTTTATGAAAACGCCCGGAAGATGGCGCAGACCGCGTTCGATCTCGGGATCACCCACTTCGATCTGGCCAACAACTACGGTCCGGAACCGGGGTCGGCGGAGATCACCTTCGGCCGGATTCTCCGGCAGGATCTGGCGCCCTACCGCGACGAACTCATCATTTCAAGCAAGGCGGGCTACTACATGTGGCCGGGCCCCTACGGGGAGTGGGGGTCGCGCAAGAACCTGATCGCCAGCTGTGATCAGAGTCTCCGGCGGCTCGGCGTCGATTACGTCGACATCTTCTATCACCACCGGCCCGACCCGGATACGCCGGTGGAGGAGTCGATGGAGGCGCTGGATTTCATCGTCCGTTCCGGACGGGCGCTTTACGTCGGAATCTCCAACTATCCGCCGGAAGCGGCCCGCCGGGCGATTGCGGTCCTGCGCAAACTGCGTACCCCCTTCGTCCTCCACCAGATCTGCTGCAATCTGCTCAACCGGGCGCATGAAGAGCAGGGCTCCTTCCGGCTGCTGGAAAAGGAGAAGGTGGGCGGAATCGTCTTCTCGCCGCTGGCGCAGGGGTTGTTGAGCGACCGCTATCTGGATGGGATTCCGGCGGATTCGCGTGCGGCGCGCAACGGTTTCCTGAAAAGTTCCTCGATCACGCCGGAGGTGCTTGCCAAGGTGCGGGCTCTGAAGGAGATCGCGGCCTCCCGCGGGCAGACGCTCTCCGGGATGGCGATTGCCTGGGTTCTGCATCTGCCGGGGGTGGCTTCAGCGCTGGTCGGCGCGAGCCGTCCGGAGCAGATCCGCGAGACGGTCGCCGGGTTGAACCACCTGGAGTTCACGCCCGAAGAGCTGGCCCGGATCGACGCCGCGCTGGCGTAGTTGAAGGACGTTTGCGCTTCTCTCAGAGGACCGGAGGATTCTTTTCCAGTTGCTCCAGAATCTTCCGGTTGTTTTCCCGTACCATCTCTACTGTGCGGATTCTGCCTTCACCAGCAGCCATTTTGCGGACCATCTGGTCATTGACTGGCGGGACGAAGTGGATCAGGTCCTTGTAACGGTCGGGATTGGTGATGACGTCGAAATCGGCCTGAAAATCGAAAAGCTCCACATTGGGGAATGCAAGCAGTTTTTCGGCGATTTTCTCTCTCGTCTCCAATGCCGGAATAAGTTGACCGGTTTGAAGAGATTCCGCCAGATAGAAGATGGAATAGGGCGGGAAGTAGAAGAGAAAGCGGATCTCCGGATGGCGGCTGACCGAATCCAGGATGTTTTTTCGGAAACTGGTTTCAAAATTCTGTATCTTCTCCGGCTGGAACGGTTTCGGTCGGAAATGGTTCCGGTTGAACTCCCGCTTCAGGCGGGCGGCTCCGAATTTCATCAGATCGGCACGGTAGTCACCGGCATACATCAGATCCCGGTTCTGGTAATCTGCCCAGCTGGACTTGCTTTTCAGGAAAATTCGACGGAGATTTTTGCAGTATTCATTCCAGATGTCGAAATTCCACCAGTAGCGGCAGTCGGGGAAGCCCGGCGGGTCGTAGAGAAATCCGGGCAGCTCGGTTTTGTGTTGGTCAGCCGGGTTGAAATATGCGGGGATCTCCAGACTTTGAATCACAGCCTTCAGTGAATCTCGGCGCGCCTCCAGCGCCATATCCAGAAAGACCTTCCCGGTTGCCCAGAAGCAACCGGAGGCGGTTGCTTTAACTGGCGAAAGTTTCAGCTGGTCCCGGAACTCTTTCAAATTGAAATTCTGCGATGTGCTGCTGCCGATGATGAGCGAATCATATTGCTCGTGGCGAAGCATTCCGGGGATTGTCTCGTAGTCCATGATGTAGAGGGTAGGGCCCAGGCGATGTGCATAGCGCATACACGGATCGATCGTGATCGTAAGCAACGCTCCCGCCACCAGAATTCCGGCAAAACAGAAGAGGACAAGTTTTATCCAGCGGCCGGCACGGATCGGTGAACAGAAGAATGCCGTAACCACCGGCGGCAGAAGCCGCTGTATCGCCGGGATCAGATTGTCGGTTAGTTGGAACATTTTATCCTGCATTTCAGAAATTGAAGTAGATGAACGGACTCAGGCGGGCCATGGAAAAACAGGAGGCGGTCAGCAGCAGAATCGTGATGACTGCATTGAACGCGGTCGGCCGGAAAAATCGCTGTCGTTCCACCGCGTTGGGCAAAAACCAGATGATGCACAGCGTCAGAAGATAGAGTACCAACGTGTTACTCGAGCGTTCCAATGGCCCGCGAAGCCACTCTTCCAGCGAGAATGAAAACATGCCGCGATAGATTTTCTCTGCCTGTGCCGGCGTTTCCGCCCGAAAGATCACCCAGGTTATGACCAGAAACAGAAACGTGAGAATTCTGCCGCAGAAGGTCGGCATGGGGGGGAGGTTCAGATCCTTGCGGAGCCGGCAGAGCGTGACTGCGATGCCGTGAAGAAATCCCCAGAGAATAAACAGCCAGCCGGCGCCGTGCCAGAGTCCACTCAGCAGAAAAGTAATTATCATATTCATGCAGGTGCGTGCAATTCCGCAACGGCTTCCGCCCAGAGGATAGTAGAGGTATTCCGCCAGGAAGCGCCCGAGCGTGATGTGCCAGCGGTGCCAGAAATCGTGAACACTTGTCGCCTTGTAGGGAGAGTTGAAATTCTGTGGAATTTGAATATTGAACATCAAACCCAGCCCGATGGCCATGTCGCAGTATCCGCTGAAATCGAAATAGATCTGCAACGTGTAGCCGATGGCGGCTCCCCAGGCATCGACTGGGAGGAGCGCGTCGGCGGAATTCCAGGCCGGATCGATGGTCCGTGCCAGCAGGTCGGCGATCAGCAATTTTTTTGCCAAGCCGATGGCGAACAGGCGGAGACCGCCGGCAAAATTGTCGGAATTCCACTTAAGATTGTTCGGGTCATGAAATTGCGGCATTATTTCTCCCGGTAACACGATGGGGCCGGCGATTAATTGCGGGAAGAACGATACGAAGAGTGCATAGGTCAAAAATGAGTAATTGTTGGCGAGTTTCCCTTTGTAGACGTCCACCAGATAGGCAACCTGCTGGAAAGTGAAGAAACTGATTCCCAGCGGGAGTAAAATGTGCAACAGCGGATAATCGGTGGAAAAGAGGCGGTTGAGATTAGCTATGAAAAAATCGGTATATTTAAAGTATCCGAGCAACAGAAGATTGCCGGCGATCGACACGACTGCCGTCAGGAGCCGGATTATTCGTTTTTCCTGCGGGAGGTTTTGAAGCAGTCGGCCGAACCCGAAGTTCCATAGAATCGAGAGAAGAAGCAGCAGGCCGTAGAGATAGTTGAACCAACCATAAAAGACAAAACATGCCGCGAGCAGGAAAAGCCTGCTTAACATCCCCTTATGCCATCGACTGAGAAGAAAATATCCGGCAAGAACGCACGGCAAAAAGAATAGAAGAAAAATGTGAGAAGAAAACAGCATTTCGCTCTTTCTGAATTTACGGTCAAGTATTCGTTTCCCCTGAATTATTTAATAAAATATATAATATACATAGATCCTTCTGTTTTTCAAGAAAAATGAAAAGAATAAGAGCCTTGTGGGACTAGGCTGTCGAAAGCTGGAGTCCTGGAAGAAAAAACTGTTTTCAATAATACCGCCGCTTGGGAACGTCGACGATACCGCCGCGGCGGCGGAGCTCCCCGCGGAGCGCCTCGATGGAGAACTCCGGGTGGGCGGCGGCGACGCCGGCGGCTTCGCCCATCGCCATGCAGGAGGCCATGACGCGGACCGGTCCGAGCACATCCCGCTCGACGCTGACCGCCCGGCCGGGGCAGAGCAGATTGTTGATCTTCTGCGGCTGCATGATGCGGAAGGGCAGGGGAATGAGATCCCGGATGGCGATGTTCTGCTCGGTCATCGGCTGGTAGCTGGGGCGGTTCGGATCCGGCAGATCCCAGCCGTAACAGCAGAACCCGATCGTGTCGTCGAAGGCGGTTCCTTCGCGGAGGTCGCGGACGGTCAGCGTGAATGCTCCGTCGATCCGGCGGCTCTCGCGGATGCCCGGCAACGTGGCGATGAAACGGAGTTTCGCGTTGCGGAAGCCGGGGAAGTGTTCCCGCATGAGGGCGAGAAGCTCGAAGGTCTCCCGCCTGCCGCGCACCATCGCGTCGCTGACCGAACGGCCGTCGAGCGCGTCCACGCCGGTGAGCCGCGAGGTGTTGACGAGAAACACCCCCTCTTCCGGCATCCGCACGCAGATGAACCGGTCATAAGGGAACTTCCAGATCCCCTGCGCGGTGAGCCGGCGGATCTCCTCCAGCATCCGGTTGGCGTGGTGTTCGTTGATGTAGCCGGAAAGCGCCGCTTCATCGACCCCTTCGACCTGGAACTCCAGCGTTGCCGGGGCGGTGCGATGGTCGGAGTCGCGGCCGACCCGGAAGGGTACGCCCGCCGCGGCGGCGAGGTCGGCATCGCCGGTCGCGTCGATGAACTGCGCCGCGGCGAGATCGAAAAGCCCGCTCTTGTTGTGAAGCGTGACCGAGGTGATTTTCCCCTCCCGGGTGGTACAGCCGATGAGACGGGTGAAGAACAGAAGATCGACGCCGGCGTCGAGACACTGGCGGTCGAGAAATTCACTCATCCGCCAGCGGTCGAAAGGAACTCCTGCAGTGAGGTGCGGGTTGCCGTCCCAGCCGAAGGGGGAGTAGCCCTGTCGTTCCGGTTGCGGAAGGAGCGCGAAGCCTTCGGCGGTCGCGGTTTCGGCGAAGCGGCGGAAGAGCCCGCCGACCACGAAGCCGGAACAGTCGGCGAAGCGTCCGCCGAGCCAGTGGCTGACTCCGCCGCCGGTTCCGGTGCCTCCGAGTTCGCCGGTCGCCTCGACCAGCAGGGTTTTCGCCCCCGATTCGGCGGCGGCGATGGCGGCGGCGACACCGGCGGGGCCGCCGCCGGCAACGATCACGTCATAGAAATTGTTCCAATTGCGGGTGGAGTTCGTCTGTTCTTCCGGAGTCATGGGGCGTGTTCCTTTTTGGCGGTTTCGGGTTTTCAGCATGTTCCGGCCTGCCCGTCCGGCGGGTTCCGGTGGGTGGCGAGGTGGCGGCGCATGGTCCGCTGAATCGTCTCCGGATCGCGGGTGGCGATTGCGGCGAGCAGATCCCGGTGGGTGCACTGTTCCGGATCGTCGAACCGCCGGGTGAACCGGCTCGAGGCATTCTGGAGGCGGGTTTCGAAATCGGTGAAAAACTGCAGCAGAATCTTCTGAAACGCCGCCAGCGACCGGCAGCGCGTCGCCTGATAGATGCGCGAATGAAAGTGGTAGTCGCACTCCAGAAAGCGACGGTAGTCGGCGGGATCGGCCTCCTCCTCCCGGACGATTTTCTCCAGGTCGGCGAGATCCTCCTCCGTCAGCTGTTCGGCGAGCATGTCGGCGAGTCCAAGTTCGATCGCCAGCCGGAGCCGGAAGAAATCCTTCTGCTCCTCCTCGTCGAGGAACGCCGGATCGATCACCTTGGCGACCGTTTCGAAGATCGACGGGCGGCCGACCACCATGCCGCGCCGTTTTCTCGATTCGATGAACCCCATCATCCGGAGGCGGCTGAGCGCTTCGCGGACGATGGTCCGGCTGATATGAAATTTCTCCGCCAGCTCCTCCTCCATCGGGAGCCGGTCGCCGGGGCGGAACCGGTTTTCCCGCAGATAGTGAAAGATCTCTCTTTCGGCGATGTCGGTCAAGGATTCGCGGCGCGCGTTCTCTTCCATTGGCTTCTCCCGTTCCCTGTTTCCTCCTTCTGTTTCAATATAACACCATTCCGGGGAAAGGTCAATATGTACTACATATTATCGCGGCAAAAAAAATCCGCCTCAGGAGAAGGGAAGCGGAATTCGGGAATTCAGACGTCAGGCGCCGGTGACGGGCGGCATGTCGAGCATGGTGAGCAGGCCGGAACGGGATTCGGCGGCGATGGCGCGGGCCGCGTTGAGGACGATGGCGCAGGTGCCGAGGTCGCCGTTGACTCCGCCGCGGATGACGCTGTCGAGTTCGGGGGTGCCGCAGAGGTGAACGCGGTCGGTCGAACCGGGTTCGCCGATGGCGGCGACGAACTCCATGCGGATGAATTCGCGGCCGTCGCAGATTCCGAGGCCGAGCTGGCGGACGCCGCGGGCGCACCCCTGCCGGACCGGAACCGCGCCGGGAATGGCGAGATCCTCTTCCGCGATCACCGGCTCGATGGTTTCGGTGACGGCGTCGAGTTTCCGGCCGAGGGCGGTGCCGAGGAAATAGACCGATTCGGGCAGGCCGACGTGGCGGAGGCGCCCGGCGAGCTTCTCTGTTTCGAACTCCGCCAGGGTGAGCCCGGCGCCGATCTTCTTTTGGAACGCCGGACGGCGGGGGGAGGCGTCCTGAATGCGCTGGATGTGGACATGGGTGATCTCCCCGGTGAGGCCGGAGAGCACCGCCGCGCGGTAGTCCATCAGAAATCCGGGGTTGATGCCGACCGGGAGAACCGGCACGCCGGCCGAGCGGGCGGCCTGATCGATTTTCATCGCCGCCGCTTCGTGGAGCGGCCAGGGGTAGAAGAGCTCCTCGCAGGTGGTGACGGCGGGGAGTCCGGCCCGGACGAGTTCGACCAGCGTGTCGGCGCAGGCGTCGGCGCGGGAGACGGTGGTGACGGCGGCGACGTCGGCGGCGATTCCCTCCGGCGAGGTGGAAACGGCGATGCCGCAGGGGGGGCACCCGGCGACAGTTCCGGCATCGACGCCGGTGAGTTCAGGGGCGAGGTCGATGACGCCGGCGAGTTCGAATTCGGGACGGCGCAGCAGGGTTCGGTAAAGCATCCGGCCGATCTGGCCGAAGCCGCACAACAGGATTCTGGTTTTCTTCATCGGTGAAAGTTTCTCCCGGGGTTTTGCATATGCGTAATGTTCCATGATTCCGGGATGAAATCAAATCGAAAAGTGGAAAAAAACAGTTTTTCCTGTCGGAATATTTGAAAAGTTCCGGTTGGGGGATTATTTTAATAAAATCGACGCAACGGTTCAGGCGGTTGCCGTTTCTCTGTCCGGAACGGACCGGCTGCCGAACACGCAACCAGTGAAAGGATGAAAAGATGGACAAGGCCCAGAGAACTGAGATCATCAACAAGTTTGCCCGCAAGGAAGGCGACACCGGTTCGCCGGAAGTGCAGATTGCGCTGCTCAGCGGCCGCATCAGCGAGCTGACCGAGCACCTGAAGGCGAACCCGAAGGATCACAGCACCCGCCGCGGACTGCTGGCGATGGTGAGTTTGCGCAAGAAGCTGCTCAGCTATCTTGCCCGTGAGAATCGCGCCAAGTATCTGGAGATCACCGACGCGCTCGGCATCCGCCGCGCCAAGTAATCGGCAGATCCAGCGAGACGGAGACAGGGACCGGAGGAAGCAAGTTTCTCCGGTCCTTGTTTTTTTTCGGCAGGCGATGGGGGTACACGCAACCTCCGGGGGGCTCTGTATGGAACTCTCGCCGTGGCGGATGCGGAAAAAACGGCGCATGAAGCGGTCCGGCCGGGAATCCGGATCACTCTGCCGGCCGGAGAGGCTCCCCGCGCCGTTCGCTACTTCGCCGGCCCGCTGCACGGTAGGCGCGGGGCGAGAGCTGGAAGGTTGCGGAAAAGCTCTTGGCCAGATAGTTGCTGTCGCAGAAGCCGCACAGGACGGCGATGCGGGATACCGGGAGATCCGTTTCCCGCAACAGTGTTGCCGCCCGGTCGAGCCGCAGACGGTTCAAACTGGCGATCGGGCTGCGCCCCATGCGCTGTCGAAAAAGCCGGGTCAATGTGGAAACTGAGATGTCTGCGGCGTCGGCCAGTTCCTGTAGCGTGAGGCGGCGCGAATAGTTTTCCCGGCAGAAGCGCAGTACCCGGCTGATTTTGAATGTTTCGTTCTCCCGGGCGGCCTCCGGTGCGGAAAAGGTGCGGCAGATCAGGGCGAGGAGCTGAAAGAAAAGCAGTTTGGTGATGAATCTCCACCCCGGAGCTTTGCGCAACGCCTCCTGGTCCATCTGCAGGATGAATTCGGCGGCGCGGGAAAAATTCTCCTGGGTGAGCGTAAGATGCCGCCGGTGTACCCCCGGAAACGATTTATCCGCCTCAAACAGGACATAATATCCGAGCATCGCATGCAGCTCCTCGAATTCGGCGGGGAACTCTTCGCGCAGAAAAAGGATGTTGGCGATGGAGAGCTTCTTCAGATTGCGGTAACTGTGCTCCTGCCGTGGCGGAATCACGAAGACGTCTCCCGGATAAATCGGATACTCCTCCCCGCCCGTCCGATGAAACCCGGTGCCGGAGAGCACCAGCACCAGTTCATGAAACTCATGACAGTGTGCGACGTCCGATTCCGCCGTATCGTAGTCGATTCGCCGCAGAAGCGGATAGCGCCGGTCATCAAAACACTCCAGGGTGATAACGATCTCTTTTTCGGCCATCTTCTGCTCCTTTTAGACGGAATATACCCTTTTATGAGCGGATTATCAAGGTTTTTGCCTGGAAATCTGTTATATTATCGATATATTTTTTTGTTGAACGCGTACGGGAGAGCAGAAAATGAGTATCTATGCCAACGCGCGGCGGGATGAGCGGATTCGGGAGTATCTTCCTGTGAAACGGATTTTGTGGCAGTCCGGTTGTTCCGGTGCGGAGATCATGCCGGGAAATCTTGATCTCCAGCCGAGGGTGGCCGGACCGATGTCGAAAATACGGATTGCAAAAGGCGGCGGCATATTGTTGGACTTCGGCATTGAACTGCATGGCGGAGTGCGGCTGCTCTGCTGTCGGAAAGGGCGCGCCCGCCTTCGGTTCGGGGAGTCCGCGAGCGAGGCGATGGGGACTCCCGACCAGGATCACGCGATTCATAACACGGTGCTCGACCTGCCGGCGATGGGAATGCTCGAATATGGCAACACCGCCTTCCGGTTTGTGCGGATTGACGCCGTCGGCGGCGCGCTGGAACTGCAGAATGTGATCGCCGTCGCCCTCTACCGGGATCTGGAATGGATCGGCAGCTTCGAAAGTTCGGATGAACGACTGAACCGAATCTGGCAGACCGGCGCCTACACGCTGCTGCTCAATATGCAGGACTACATCTACGACGGCGCCAAGCGCGACCGGCTGGTCTGGATGGGGGATCTCAATCCGGAAGTGCGCAGCATCCTGGTGGTGTTCGGTTCGATTCCGCTGATTCCGACAACGCTCGACTTTCTCCGCGGACACACGCCGCTGCCCGCGGTGATGAACAATATGACCTCCTACAACTTCTGGTGGATCATCACGGTTTATGATTATTATCTGCATTCCGGGGACCGCGCCTGGCTCGAACAGCAGAAGGAGTATCTGGCGGGCCTGCTCCGGCAGTGTCTTTCGTATGTGACTCCGGATGGAAAAGAGGCGGTGCCCGGTGACCGTTTTCTCGACTGGCCGAGCCGCCGGAATCCGGTCGCGCTTCATGCCGGACTGCAGGGGTTGCTCTACTGGGCGTTCGGTTGCGGCATCTGGCTCTGCCGTGAACTCGGAATCGACAGTGCCGATTTCGAAGCGGTCCATCGCCGGATGGCCGAATACATTCCCGACTGCGGTTCCAGCAAGGCCGCTGCCGCCGTGCAGACGCTCTCCGGACTGGCAGACCGGCGCGATGTGCTTCTGCGCGACCCGTTCCATGGAGTCAGCACCTTCTATGGCTGTTACATGCTGTTCGCACAGCCGACCGCTCCGGCCCTGGAGCTGATTCGTCGCTACTGGGGCGGTATGCTCGATTACGGCGCCACCACCTTTTGGGAGGATTTTGATCTGGATTGGCTCCGGAATACCTCGCCGATCTCAGAACTGCCGGTGGCGGGGCGGGACGATCTGCATGCCGATTTCGGCAATTACTGCTACGTCGGACTGCGTCACAGCCTCTGTCACGGCTGGGCGGCCGGACCGACCGCATTTCTGAGCGAGCGGCTCGGCGGAATCCGCCGTCTTGAACCGGGGTGCCGCCGCCTGGCAATCCGGCCGGATCTGGCAGGACTTGACTATTTGAAACTCTCTTTCCCCACACCGGCGGGAGCGGTGAAGATCGAAGCCGAACGGGGCAGAAAACCGGTAATCGATGCTCCGGCCGGGGTGACGGTGGTCGAGGAGTAGAAGGGAGAGTCCTCTGCGTTTTTCCGCCGAACCTCGGCAAAGATGGGAGTTTTTCCCGGAAAAGGATTGACAAACCCGGACTGTTGCGGCATGTTATAGAAAGTACCAATCAGAGAGGGTGTTCCTATGGTGGAAAATCAGGAAAAACATACGATATCGGTTCTGGTCGAGAACAAGTTCGGCGTCCTCGCCCGGGTGGCCGGGCTGTTCAGCGGCCGCGGCTACAACATCTCGTCGCTCACTGTGCATGAAACGGAGGATCCCGCCTATTCGAAAATGACGATCGTCACGACCGGTGACGCCGCTATCCTGGAGCAGATCGACAAGCAGTTGCGCAAGCTGGTCGATGTGATCCGGGTGGATGATCTCACCGGCAGCCGGTTCATCGAACGGGAAATGGCGCTGATCAAGCTCAAAACCGCCTCCCGCGAGGAGCAGTCGCAACTCATTCAGCTCGTGGAGATCTTCGACGGCACGATCGTTTCGGTGAGCCGCGGTGAAATCGCCGTGGAAATCGCCGGCCGTTCGGACCGGCTGGATAACTTCATCGAACTGGTCCGCGATTTCGGCATCGTCGAGATGGCGCGTTCCGGTCGGGTCGCCATCGCCCGCTGCGCAAAATAAATTTCCATTCGTTCCTTTGTTCCATCAGAAAAGCCGCCGGAGCTCCCGGTGGTATAAAAAAAGCCCGCGACGCATCCGCGCCGCGGGCTTTTCGTTGTTTCCGGATTTCCGGTTTAGATCATGCCCTTGAGCATGTTCAACAGAACACCGGCGGCGACCGCCGAGCCGATGACGCCGGAGACGTTCGGTCCCATCGCGTGCATCAGCAGGAAGTTCTGCGGGTTGGCCTCAAGACCGACCTTGTTGGCAACACGGGCCGCCATCGGCACCGCGGAGACGCCGGCCGCGCCGATCAGCGGGTTGATCTTGTTCTTGCTGAAGAGGTTCATAACTCTCGCAAAGAGCACTCCGCCCGCGGTACCAATGGCGAAGGCAACCGCGCCGAGAACCAGGATACCCACCGTCTGCAGCGAGAGGAACTGATCCGCGGAGAGCTTCGAACCGACCGCGAGGCCGAGGAAGATCGTCACGATGTTGATGAGCGCATTCTGCGCCGTCTGGTTGAGACGCTCCACCACACCGCACTCGCGCATCAGGTTGCCGAACATCAGCATACCGATCAGCGGAGCCGCATCGGGCAGCAGGAAGGCGCACAGCAGCGTGATCAGCAGCGGGAAGCAGATCTTCTCCAGACGGCTGACATTGCGGAGCTGGCTCATCTTGATCTTGCGCTCTTCCGCCGTGGTGCAGAGTTTCATGATCGGCGGCTGGATGATCGGCACCAGCGCCATGTAGCTGTAGGCCGCGACGGCGACCGCGCCGAGCAGTTTCGGCGACAGTTTGCTGGTGAGGTAGATCGAAGTCGGGCCGTCGGCGCCGCCGATGATACCGATACTGGCGGCTTCCTTGAAGTGGAAGTCGATTCCCGGAATGACCATCGTCAGAACCAGCGCACCGATCAGAGCGGTGAAGATGCCGAGCTGAGCGGCACCGCCGAGCAACGAAGTTTTCGGGTTGGCGATCAGCGGACCGAAGTCGGTCATCGCGCCGACGCCCATGAAGATCAGCAGCGGGAAGACGCCGGACTCAATACCGACGTTGTAGATCTGTCCCTGCAGACCATCCGGCCCGGAAATGCCAGCCAGCGGAATGTTCGCCAGCAGCGCGCCGAATCCGATCGGCAGCAGCAGCAGCGGCTCGAACTCCTTGACGATCGCCAGGTAGATCAGAACCAGTGCCACCACCATCATCAGGACGCGGCCGAGACCGAGGATCCAGGTTTTGCTGAAGTCGCTGGTGGTCTGGTGCCAGAGATCGTAGATGCCGGTGCTCTTCCAGAGCCCCTGGAACGCCTCACCCCAGCCGGGCATCTTGCCGCCTTCCGGCGTATTGTTGTCAACCGAGTCGTGAACGATATCCACCGGCAGGAAGCAGCCGAGCACCATTCCCTTGGTCAGAATGGCGGAGGCTTCGAGCGCCGGATTGAGTTTCTCGACTTTCAGCGATTCGGTGATCTTGAGTTTGCCTTTGCTGCGCCCCTGCGGAGCGACAACCAGCGCCTCACGGCCGGGCAGAACCTTCTGCTTGGCCGCCATCGTCAGAGAGAAGACCACCGCGGGCTTCTCCCAGGCGTAGACCAGGTACTTCCGCCCGTCGGGAGCGGCGAACCACTGGAAGAGATCGTCCCCCGAGGGCAGGGCGACGATGCCGGCCGGAAGCGTGAGATCCGCCGCCGGTTTGGCTTTCTGAATGCTCTCCACCGCCTGCACCGTTTTGGCGACCGGAGCCGGAACCGTCGGCTCCGGAGCGGCAATGGCGGCGCCGGCGAAGAGTGCGGCAAATGCCGTCAAAAAGAGTTTGAAACTGCGCATGACTTACTTCTCCTCGATCATCGCGAGCGTGTCGCCGGCGGCCACAACCTGGCTCTGGGTGACGCTGATCTCACGGACGATACCGGCCTTGGGAGCCTTGATTTCAGTTTCCATCTTCATCGCTTCGATCACGAGAATGACATCGCCTTCGGCGACTTCGTCACCCTCGGCAACCGCGATCTTGACCACCGTGCCCGGGAGCGGGGACGGGAGCGGAACCGCATCGCCGGAAGCCGCCGGAGCAGCCCCGGCCGCCGGAGCGACCGTGCCTTCGGCAACCTTGACCGTGAAGCTCTTGCCGTTGACGGTGGCGGTGTAGGCGTCTCCCGCCGCATTGAGCTGAACCGCGACGTTCTTGCCGTTGACGGTGGCGGTGTAGGCGCCGTTGGATTTGCCGGCGCTCTTCGGCGCGGCGGCTTCCTTGTAGCGGATGCCCATCGGGCGGTCGCCCTTGAGGAAGTTGAGGCCCTTTTCGCCGCAGGCGGCGACGATGAAGATGTTCTCCTCGGTCACCGGGAGACCGGCCTTTTCCAGAAGTTCGGTGTTGTATTTGATTCCGAGTTTCGGATTGCGGTTGTTGATGTCGACCACCGCTTCGGTGGTGGGCTCAAGACCGAGCTGTTCGCTGGCGAGCTTGACGATCTCCGGATCCGGCGCGACCGGGGTCTTGCCGAAGTAGCCGAGAACCATCTTGCCGTAACCGTTCTTGTCGATCACCTTCCAGCGGCCCTGCATCGCGTTGGAGAACGCCTGCTGGAAGTAGAACTGCGAAACCGGGGTCACGCTGGTGCCGAACCCGCCCTTGGCGACCACTTCGCGCATCTCCTCGATGCACTTGTCGTACTTGTCGAGGCAGTTGTTGTCGCGCATCATCTGGGTGTTCGCGGTGAGCGCGCCGCCCGGCATCGGGCTGAAGATGATCTTCGGGGAGACCTGCATCGACTCCGGCGGCATGAAGTACTTATCCATGCACTGCTCGAAGACCTTTTCCGCGGCGAGGATCTTTTCCGGATCGATGTCGAGGGTGTATTCGGTGCCGCGCAGACGCTGGTACATCACGAGGATGTCCGCTTCGCAGGTGCCGCCGGAGAGCGGGCTCATCGCCAGGTCGATGGTGTCCGCGCCCGCTTCGATCGCCGCCATGTTGCAGCTGACCGCCATGCCGGCGGTGTCGTGGGTGTGGAACTGGATGTCTTTGCGGTTGTCGCCCTTGAACTCGGCGTCGAGCACTTCACGCGCCATCTTGATCGTCTCGTAGACGGTCTGCGGGGTGGAGGTGCCGGAAGCGTCCTTGAAGGCGAGGCTGTCGAACGCAAGGCCGCTCTCGAGGATCTCCTTGAGGCGGTCGATGTAGAATTTCGGCGTATGAGCGTAGGACTCATGGAGGTTCGGCGCCAGCCCCATCATGGTGACGGTGGCCTGGTGCTTGAGGCCGTACTGGGTGATGTATTTGCCGGAGGCGGTCAGGTTGCGCACGTCATTGAGCGCGTCGAAGTTGCGGATCGTGGTGATGCCGTGCTTCTTGAAGAGCTTGGCATGCAGCTCGATGATGTCGCTGGACTGGCTGGAGAGACCGACCACGTTGACGCCGCGGGCGAGGGTCTGCAGATTGACGTCCGGACCGACCACTTCGCGGCAGCGGTCCATCATGTCGAAGGCGTCCTCCTGGCAGTAGAAATAGAGGCTCTGGAACCGGGCGCCGCCGCCGATTTCGATGTAGTTGATGCCGGCCTTGACCGCCGCTTCGAGCGCGGGCAGGAAATCATCGGTTTTGACACGGGCGCCGAGACAGGACTGGAAACCGTCGCGGAACGAGCAATCCATGAATTTAATTTTTTTCATAGCGGAATTCTCTGTGATATTAAACTTTTTGTTTGAATCGGTTTACTTCTTCCGGGCGAGTTCGACTGCCGCGGCCGCGATGGCTGCGAGCTGCGCGTCATCATCGGAGGCTTTCTTCGACTTGGCCGGAGCCTTCGGCGCCGGCTCGAAAGCCGCCGCGAACGGCGCGAGAACCTTCTGCATGAGGTTCATGGCGATGATCATCAGTATGAGGAAGAAGTATACCATCCCCATACCGAAGACCAACAGTTTGAGGCCGCCCATAATCAACTCAACGTTGCTCATGTCATCACCCTTTTCTGTTGTCGTTTTGGTTGTTAGATTGAACTGTCTATGTTAAATGATTCCAGTCGACCGACTCCCGGTTGATCTTCACGTCACAGCAGGTGAAGCATTTCATCTGCCCGTTCTCCTCGAAAATCATCGAGCCGTCCGCCGATATCGCCCGGAAAATCCCTTCGTGCGCACTCCCGTAGGAGTCGGTTACGGAGATTTTCCGTCCGATCAGCCGGTTCGCACTGCGCCATTCGGCAAGCAGGGCGTCCGCACTGTTTAAATAAGTAATATAATATCGAAATACTGTTTCTGCCAGTCGTTTTGTCAGGATTTCTAAATTAAATTCCCGTTTTTCTTCCGCCAGCAGGGAGGTGGCGGGCTGATCGACCGAAAGGAGCTCTTCCGGCGGCAGGTTGACGTTGATGCCGATTCCGGCGACGGCGCCGGTGATTCTGCCGGCTTCGATCCGGGCGCTTTCGCAGAGCAGGCCGGCGAGTTTGCGCTCACGCACGTAGAGGTCGTTCGGCCACTTCAAAAAGGCGTCCACGCCCGGCGCGGCCTCCCGCAGACAGGCGAGGGCGCCGACACCGACCAGGCAGCCGCCGTGGAAGCCGTCGGCAAGGTGTTTGAAAAGAAAGGTGGCGTAGATGTTTTGTCCGGCGGGCGAGAGCCACGCGCGCCCGCGGCGCCCGCGCCCCGCCGTCTGACAGCGGGCGGCGACCATCGTGCCGTCCGGCAGCTGGTCGAAATGATTGCGCGCGTAGGTGTTGGTGGAATCCACCACATCGAGCAGAACCGGTTCGGGAACGGGAATGGTGTGTTTCATCATGATACAGAAAAGGCCGCCGGCGGCGGCCCGGAATGTTGGTGGAAAAAGCCGGTCAGATGCGGTTGTCGCCGGCGACTTCCTTGTTTTCGAACACCGCAACCGCCCACATGGCGGCGATGACGACGTAAATGGTGACATAGACTGCGCAGCCGGCCACGTAGGAGAGCGGAATCGGCCGGTTGACCGCCACCGCGTCGGCGAGCCAGAAGTACTGCCAGTTGGGAATCACCGCGTAGAGAAATCCGAACAGAAGGTCGAGTGCGTCCGAACCGGTTTCCCGCTGGAAAAGGAAGCTGGAAACCAGTCCGAGGAAGAAGATCACCGTGCAGACGCAGAGGTTCGCCACGATGTCGAGCCGGGTGGCGAACACCACCGCCAGCGTCGCCATGGCGATCGTCGCGAAGTTGATGAGCACCAGCGCGCAGCCGAGGTCGGAGAGCGAGATCGTCGGCTCCGGCTTGGCGAGGAGGCAGTAGACCGCAAAGCAGGGAATCAGCAGGGTCAGCACGTACGAGGTGATCTCCGGGAAGGAGCTGCCGCGGAAGAAGTTGGCCAGCATCCCCGCCAGGCAGGCGACCGCCAGCAGCCCGAGGTAGAGGTAGTACACCCCCATGTCCATGCGGAACTGGTCGGTGGCGACGTAGACCGCGATGATTCCGGCGAAGTTGCAGACCGCGGTGAAAAGCGTCACGGCGACGAGAATTCCGGCGATCTTGCCGAGGATGAAGTTCCAGCGGTAGACCGGCTTGGAGAGCAGCAGCAACACGGTGCCGTTGCGCATCTCCCGCGCGACGGTGTGGCTGGCGCAGAGCACGCCGGCGACCAGCCCGAAGATGAGACCGGTCGCCATGGAGCTGTCCACCACCAGCTTGAGCTGTTCGGAGAAGACGAAAAGCGCGGCCGACGGGTAGTGCCCGATCAGCACCAGCGCACAGAAGAGCATCAGAAAGAACACCGGCTCCCGGACCGATTCCCGGAAGGTGTTCGCGGCGATTTTAAAGAAGTTGAACATCGGCCGGCCTCTCGCTCTGTGCGGGGGTCACTCCGCCGCCGGGAGCGCGGTTTCCTGAACGACCGGCGTCTCTTCCGCCGCGGCGGGAGCCTCTTCGACCGCCTTCTCCTCCATCGGGGCCTCGGCCGGCTGGACCGGTTTCGGTGCGGGGCGGCTCACCGGGCGGTAGATCCGGCTGTCGTTGAGCATCACTTCACGCAGGCGCTTGTAGTTGTCGGCGAGGTTGCTGAGGTTGAGCAGATCGGTCAGCTCCTCCGCGTTGCGCTGCCAGTCCACGCAGTCGATGGTGACCACCGGAATCGCATGGTCGAGCATCTGCAGATATTTGGGCTGGATGTAGGCGGCGTTGCCGAGCACGACGATGCGGCGCGGATTGATGAAGCGGATGAACGAGTTGAACTGTTTCTCCGGAATTTCCAGCGAGGCGGAGCCCTTCGATTTCGGCGGGCAGAAGAAGATGCGGCTGTCACCGGACTCCCGGGTGGGCAGCAGAATGTAGGGCTGGCGGCTCTCGTTCTGAATCAGCTCCGCCAGCAGCCGGGGACTCTTGTAGTTGCCGGTCAGAACCAGCGTCACGATCCGGTCGCGCGGTCCGTTGACGGCCCAGGGGGCGGCGGCCACTCCGAGGGAGAGCGCGACGATCGACAGCATGAGAGCGGTTTTCACCAGATTGAAACGTACCATTTTGCACCTCACGATTAATGCGGATTACTCGACAGCATGCCGTGTAAAGACAAACTCCTTTTCTTAAAATATAACCTGATTCCATCGACAAGCAAATAATTTTTGCCGCAGAGTTTGAAAATATTCGATTATTTTACTTGAAGAATTGGAAAAATACGGCATTTTAAAGAGGACGGCGCAGCTGTGTCGCCGCCTGAACGATGAATTCGACCGATATGATGACGGAAACTATGCGGATCAGACCTTTTTTTAAACGCTCTCTCCCGGGGGCGGCGCGTGTCGCCGTGCTGATGAGCGGAAGTGGAACCAATGCGGAAGCACTGTTCCGGTTTTGCCGGGAACACTCCGGCCTCGCATTCGAACCGGTGGTGATTGTCACGGATGCGCCGGAGACGAGCCGGGCGGCGGCTCTCGGGCGGGAGTTCGGCGTGCCGGTTGCGGCGCTCGACATCAAAGCCTTCTACCGGGCGCGCGGTGAAGAAGCCATTGCGCTCACCACCCCACGCCGGCGGGAGATCCGCGAGGAGTGGACCGATGAACTGCGCCGGCTTATGGCGCCGTACCGGGTGGATTTCGCCGTGCTGGCCGGGTTTGTGCCGCTCACCAATCTCACCGATGATCTGCCCTGCCTCAACGTGCACCCGGGAGATCTCACGATTGAACGGGACGGGCGGAGGTTGCTGGCCGGCCTCCATTTCCGGCCGGTGGAGCAGGCGATTCTCGCCGGATTTCCCACGCTCCGCAGCAGTGTGATCCTTGCACAGCCCTACCGGGGGAGCGGGGCGGCGGAGATGGATTCCGGGCCGGTGCTCGGCGTTTCCCGCCCGATGGCGGTCGACCTGGAGGGGCACCCGCTGGAGGAGCTGGCCCGGATTTGTGCCGCCCGGCGGCACAGCCCTTTCCACGACGAACTGCGCCGCATTGCCGTCGCCAATCTCGAGCGGCTGAAGGTGGCGGGCGACCACGTTGTCCTGCCGCGGGTGACCGCGGATTTCGCCGCCGGGCGGTTCGGCGTCGATGAGGAGGGGCGGCTCTGTTTCCTCCGTGACGGGAAGTGGCTGGTTGTCCGCACGGTGGAGTACTCCGTCGACCGGTCGGAGCCGGTCCTGCCATGAGGGGGCGCCGCCGTTTCCGGATCGGCCGGGCGAAGGCGATCCTCTTCGGCGCGGTCATTCTGCTCGCCACCGCCGGGGTGGTGCGCTCCTGCTGGGATTCGGTTCACTCTCCCCGCGCCGGGGTGCGGCGGATGCTGCGGCGGATTCCGGGGGTGGAGTTCGGCAGAATCCGCGCGGACAACGGGAACGGCGTCGCAATTGCCGATCTCGCGTGGAGTGAGAATGGAAAAACGCTGTTCTCCGCCGAAGAGGTCCGCCTGACACTGGTTCCGGAGCGGGAGGGTGAACTGCGCTCGATTCTCTGCGGCGGTGTCGTCCTGCGGCAGCTGCCCGTGTTGCTGAAAAGTTTGCAGACGGACGGCCTCCCCGGCCGGATTGCGGCGGAGGAGATCGCGCTTGCCGGCGTCTGGATCGGCGAAAACGGCAGGAAATATCCATTCACTCTGCAGAGCATCCGCGAAGAAAAGGATGGGGCGCGGAGCGTGAAGATCGTTCTGCCCGAGACCGGATTTCAGGTCACGGGGGAATTCCGCGCGGCGGAGGGCTCCTGGCAGCTTCGTTTCTCCGGGCACCTCGATGCGGCGATGCTGGCGGCGGCCGGCGTGCCGATGCCGAAGGAGGTGAGAGTGCCCGGTCGTTTCACGGTCAGCGGCTCGCTCCGGCTCGGTCCGGAACATCTCCGCTTCACGGAGCCGCTCACGGCGGACGGGCTCTTCCCGGAGCCGGCGATGATCGAAGGCGGTTTCTGGCGCCTCACGCCCGGCGGATGCTATTCGTTCCGCTGGGAAGGCCCCGGCAAACACTGGAGCATCACCCTGCCGGAGGCGGAGCTTCAGCTGCCTTTCGTGGCGCCGCTCGGCGCGCTGACGGTCTCCGGCGACGGCGGCAGGGAGCTCCGGTTTTCGCTCTCCACGGCAACTCCGGCGGGGAAACAGTCGGGAAATCTGCGGCTGGATGGCCGGATAGATCGTCAGAACGGCGCCTGGGAACTGCGTCAGTCCGGCAGTTCCGACCGGGTGATGAACTGGCAGTGGGAGACGCCGCTGGGGCTGGTGAGCTGTCTCTGGCGCAATCCGAAGCTTTCCGGCGCGGGCGTGGGGGCGCGGGGCGAGATCGACTACGCGTTCGGGTTCGACCAGTTCCGTTTCCTGCCGGTTGCGGAGCAGACCTCCTTTTCCGCGCTTCCCGGCACGATTTCCGGCAGCTGGAACTTTGACTTCACTGCTCCGGCGGTCTCCTCCTTCACCCTGACCGGGAAGCTGGACACCGCCAAGCTGGAGTGGCCGGAGCCACGCAGTGCCTGGGGGGCCGCGCGGGCCCGGATCGGATTCGCCCTCTCCCGGCTCCCCGGCGAACCGGCCTGGAAACTCGATCTGGAGCCGGAAGCGGCCGGCGTCAACGTCTTCGGCGCCGAACTGCCGAAACTGAAGCTGGAAAATCTCGCCGGGCGCTTTTCCACCTCGCTGGCGGCGGGGCGTCCCGACCGCCGCCCGGGGGAGATCGCCGGCGGCATTCAGATCGGCCGGGTTGCCGTCGTGGATTCCGCGTTCGGCAGCGGTTCGCTCGAGGAGTTCCGGCTGACCGGAGTGGTCGAACTGGATGACGAGGGCCGGGTCGCCTCCCATCGCCTCTCGGCCGGCTGCGGCCGGGGCACACTGCGCAACGGACGGGCGGAGCTCTCCGCCGCCGGTGCGGAACTGGACTGTGATTTCAGCCGCCGGCAGATCACGCCCGGCGACAATCTGATTTCGAACGTGGCGCTGGAAAAACCGGTTCTGAATCTTTTCGGTTCGACCTGGAGCGCCCCGCGCGGTGAATTCCGGGTGTCGGGGGAGATCCGCGGCACGGAGCTGCTCCCCTCCGGCTGGAACGCACACTTCCAACTGCCGGGCGGAACGATGAAGACGGGGAATTTTACCGGCACCTTCCGCGGTTTTTCGGGCGATGCCCGCTGGCTGGCGGGGGAGCCGGTCGCGCTGGCGATGTCGCTCTCCGGAGTCGCCGGCTCCTGGAGCGAGGCGGCCGGGCGGCCCGGCTGGTCGCTGGAGGCCCCGGTTGTCGCGTTGTCTCTCGCCCGGAAGGAGGGGAATTTTTCCGGCGAAGCGTCGCTGAAGGACGGCAGTTTGACGGTGCAGCTCGGCGAAGGGGTTCCGCTGGCGGTGAAACGGCTTTCCGCCACTGTTCCGATCCATTTCCCGCAGAGCGGGGAGGGGCCGTCGGGGAGATTTTCCGCGGAAGGGATCCAAATGCCCGGGGAGTGGATTCATGCCGCCGGCGGCGTGCTGCGCCTTGGCGGAAGCGGCCTCACGTTTCAGGGGCGCGCCTCTTCGCCCTATCTGGAGGGGGAGCCGCTCGAATTTCAGGGCGGAATCGGTGCTGGAACCCCCTTTGCCGGTTCCTTCCGGCTGAAACCGACGCCGTTGATCCGCCCGCTGCAGTTCGATGCTCCCTCCGCATTCCAGGGGGAATGCCGTTATACCGGGAAACTTGCCGCATCCGGCTCCTTCGGCGGCCGCGGGGGCTGGCAACTGGCATTTCAGCCCTCCGAGGGTCGCCTGACGGCCGGCGGTTTCGCCTGGGAAGGGCTCGAGGGAACGCTCCGGCTCGGGGAATTCGAAACCCGGCGGCAAAACTCCGGCGGCGAGTTTTCGTTCCGCCGGATGAGCGGGCATGGGGTGACGATGCACCAGGGGCGGCTGCGGTTCCGTCTGCCGCAGTCGGGAGAGTTCAATCTGATCGGCGCCGGCGGCGTGCTCTGGGGAGGGCGTGCCCGGCTGGAGGGACCGGTTCTGCTCGCGCCGGGCATGGGGGCCGTCGAGACGGGCGTGCGCCTGCGCGGCGTGCGGATCGGTCAGCTGATGGAGGCGCTCAAACTGCCCGCGGCACCGATCAGCGGCGTCGCTTCGGGGCGCGCGGTCTGGCGGATTTTGCCCGGGGCGGCGCCGGAACTGGTTTCCGCGGACTTCTCCTCCGACCGGGTGGATTATCTGCGGCTCGGCGCCCTGGAGCCGTTCCTGTTGAATCAGGCCGGGGATTCGCCGCGAACCCGCCGGATCATCGAAATTCTGCGGGACTTCAACTGCCGCAACTTGCAGCTGAAGATCGATCGCGAAGAGTCGGGAAAAGGCACGCTTGAACTGGTGGTCACCGGTCGCCCGACCCGGCCGATCGCGGTGACGGACCACGCGATTCAGCGCTATGTGGACGCGATCGACCCGGCTTCGCTCGGCCTGGATTCGGATATGACCGTCTCGATCACCTACCGGCTCCCGGAGCAGGAGGGAAACTAGATGGGATTCGAAGCGTTCTCCCGCCGAATCCTCAACCGTTTTCTCGACGGCCCGCCGTCATTTCAGCCGTTCCTGCTGCGTCCCGGCGCCCGCTACCGCTCCAGCACTCTGGCGCTCGCCGCCTGGAGCTGGGCGATTCTCCGCAGCGTGCTTTCTCCGGTCGCGCTCTGGCTGCTGCCGGTCATGGCACTGGCGGTCCTGTACGCTTCGGTGGCGATGGAAGCGCCGATGCGCGTGGTGATTCCGCTGTTTCTGGCGATTTTTCTGGTGGAAACGGCGGCGGGAATGCTCTTCCGCCCGCGGCTGGAAATCGATCGCACTCTGCCGGAACGGGTCCGGGCCGGCTCCTCGTTCCGAACCGTTTTCCGGGTGAGAAACCGGCGGCGGCTCCCGGCGTATGACCTGACGCTGGACCCCTTCGACTACGCGTTCTGGCTGAAACATGAGGCGGCCGCCACAGTGGAGGTCCTGCCGGGGCGGAGCTCCTGCACGGCATCCGGCCGGGTGCGGGCGGTTCGGCGGGGCCGGTACCGGATTCCCGCCGCCCGGGCGGAGTCCGGTTTCCCGTTCCATCTGATCAAGTGGAGTTGCCGCAACCGAGGCGGGGCGATGCTGTCGGTGTATCCGGCCTTCACTCCGCTGCGCTGTTTTGCCATGCCGGTGGGGAAGCGCTGTCAGGCTTCCGGCTCGATGAGCTACTCCCGGGTCGGGGAGTCCGCCGATCTCATCGGCGTGCGGGACTATCGCGACGGCGACGACATCCGGCACATCGACTGGCCCGGCAGCGCACGAATCGGCAGTTTCGTGGTCAAGGAGTTCGAGGAGAACGAACTCAAACGGGTCGCGCTGATCGTCGATACATTTGTACCGCCGCCGCCGTTCTGGTCGCTGCGGTTCCGCCGCCGTCAGCCGGACGAACGGCTGGAGGCGGCACTTCAGCTTGCTGCGGCGCTGGCCGACTACTTCTCCCGCGGTGAGGCGGTGGTGGAGCTCTTTGCCGCCGGACCGACGCTCTACCGGCTTGAAACCGGCCGGAACGCCGCCTCCTTCGAATCGGTCTGCGACATTCTCGCCGGCATCGAACCTTCGCCGAAACCGGCGCTCAACCAGCTGGAACCGGAGCTCTTCCGCGACGTCGCCCGGATCGGCGGCGCCGTGGTCCTGCTGCTCGGATTCGACGCGGACCGCCGCCGTTTCATCGAACAGCTCCACGGCCACGGGGTTTCGACCCGGATTCTCCTGATCGGCGACTCCTTCGAGGGGGAGCTGCCGGAGGGATGCTCCACGGTGTCGCCCCGTGCGGTTCAGAACGGGGAGGTGGTGTCGCTGTGAACCAGATGGAACAACACTCCCGCTGGATGGTTTTCGCCTCCGCCGCAATTCTTCTGCCGGCGCTCCTCTTCTTCGCGGTGGCGGCGGATCTGCCGCACGTGCCGGTTCTCACGCTTCTTTTGCTGGCACTGGCCGGCGTCTCCCGCGACGGCTGGCGCGTCACCGACCGGACGGTCACCTATTCGATCATCGTCGCGCTGATCCTGACCGCATTCGGCAACTATCTGGTGCCGATCCGGATGGAGCGGTTCGGGTTCATGGCCTATTTTCTGCGCCCCGGCATCGTCGTGCCCTTCCTCTTCTACGCGGCGGCGCTGTCGGTCGGGTTCCGCCGGAAGGGGCACTGCGTCGGCATCGCGGCGGCGGCGGCTCTGATGGCCTTTCTGGTCGGCGGCGACCTCCGCCGCAACGGTCCGGAGGCGGACCGGCTGGCGCTGGACCTGCTGCTGACGCACCATTTCCGGCTCTTTTACGGGATCACCTTCGGCTGTTCCGCGGTCGCGGCTCTGCTGGCGTCGCGGGCGGGGCGCGGGCGGCCGCGCGGGAAACACCTCTTCTTCCTCGCCGTTTCGCTGATTCTGACCGCCGGAATCTTCTTCGGCTTCCTCTTGCTCTACCGGCAGTACGAACAATCCATCCGGTCCTGGGAAAACGCGCTGTTGCGGATGGGAATCCGCCAGCTCTACCGGAACCGGCCGACGCGCCATCCGCATCAGCTCGGCGGCACGCCTGAACTCTACCGCCCGTTCCCGCCGGAACAGCGCAAGGCGGCCGCCGAAGTGGCGCTCCGGGCGATTGCCCCGGGGCCGCCCGGCTATTTGCGGCTCAATGTCTTCTCCCGCTACGGCCGCGGCACCTGGCACGACAGCGGGGACAGCGGGAGAGTCGCGCTCGAACCGGCCGCCGCGGAAAACTGGATGGCGGCAGACGAGTTCTACGCGGTGACCTCCGAAAAACGGGAGGAGGAGAGAATCCGCATCTTCCCGGCCGCGCCGCTGGTTGACTCCCGGCTCGCCGCGCCCGGAAATGTCACCGGCGTGGAGGTGATCGCCAATCAGGTGAGCCGCGGGGCAGATGGTCAGCTCGGCAGCGAAGGGATGATCCGCGACGGCGGTTATACGTTGCTGGTGCCCCGGATTGTCCCGCGCGCCGCCTGGCAGGAACCGGCGCCGCCCGGAGAGGAATACCGGGAAATTCCCCGGCGGCTCCGCCGGGTGCTGCGCGCCGTCTCGCAGGAGATCGGGCTGGCTGACGCGAAGAGCGACGCGGAACGGTTTGAACGGGCCGTCAGCTTCTTCCGGAAGAACTTCCGGTATTCCCTCGAGTGGCCCGGTTCTCCGTACCGCACCGATCCGGTTGCCTACTTCCTCCAGAGCCACCGGGAGGGACATTGCGAACTCTTCGCCGGCGCCCTGGCGCTGCTGCTGCGGGAATGCGGAATCCCCACCCGTTATGTCAGCGGGCTGGTCTGCTTCGAGGAGCACCCGTCGAAACGCTACTACATCGCCCGGATCGGCAACGCCCACGCCTGGACGGAGGCCTACGACCGCGACCGCGGCGTCTGGGTCCTGCTGGACGCCACGCCGGCCGGAACGGTCGATCCGCCGCCGCCGCCGGATGACTGGTTCGGTTCTCTTGCGCGCAACGCCGACCTTTTTGCCTTCAGCTGGAGCAAACTGCTCGCCGATCTGCGCTGCGGCAGGATCGCGGCGGCGATTGTCGACGCCGCGGAAGCGTTCGGCGGCGGTGTGGTGTTCCTCTTCCTGCATCCGGTCATCGGGCCGGTGCTGGTCCTGCTGATCGCCGTCCTCCTCTACCGCTGGCACAAGCGGCGCAGACGGAACACCCGGCTCGCTCCGGAGCGCCGCCGGCTTCAGGCGGAATTTCTGCGCCGCTGCCGCACATTGCAGAAGCGCGGCCTGCTCAGCCCCGGCGCGGAACCGACCGCTCAGGAGCTGCTGCAACAGCTGGAGCACGACACCCGGCTCGCCCCGGAGGAGCGGGTGGAACTCCGCCGGTTCCTCCGGAACTACCTGATCGCCCGCTACCGCCCCTGACCCGGCGGAGCGGCCGCCGGAAACGGGAGGTTGGACCGGGGAAAAGCCCTGCCGGAACGAGCGGAAAATATGAGCTTTTCCCGCGGGTGGAATTTCTGAAAGTTCGGATTTTTTTCCCTGCGGCAGTTGCAATATACTGATTGCCGTGATATTATAGAACCATCGTCGGCCTTGCAAAAACTGTAACAGGGAAGGAGAAGGTATGAAATTTTCTCATTTGGCGGTGGCGGCGGCGCTCCTCGGCTGCGTCGGTCTGAAGGCGGAGGTTCCGGAGCTTGTGGAACTGGTTCCCGAAGCGAAAGGGTATGAGCTGATCGCGAAGTTCAACCCGCTCCGCTGGAGAGCTGACAAGTATCAGGTTGACCGCACCAAGGAGCTCTCCGGAGCGCTCAAGCGGATCGGTTATCTGGTCAAGCTTACCGCGAAGGACGGGAAGACGAGCTGGGTTTTCACGTCGATGGATGCTTTCACGCAGGATCCGGCGCTCGCCGGAGTGCCCTCTCCTGATTCCAAGGTGTTTCAGCAATATGTCGACAACCTCGAAGTGGCCGGCAACGTGGAAGGTCTCAAGACCGGCAAGTTCGAGAAGGGCAATGTCGAGATCTGGGGGCTGAACTACGGCGGCGGCAATGCGAAGAAGATTCCTGGCGCCACTGGGAAGTTCGATTTTGGCGATTCCGTGGGGAACAAGGGCGGCTACGGCTCGCTGCAGGTGCACAACTACCTGCAGAAGCAGACGGTTTTTGCCTTCAACAATTTCAATGCCAGCGGCAACTGCGACCTCGGCATCGGCAACAACCCCGACGCCAAGGGCCATCCTGACTGGACCTTCTCGAAGGCGGGTGCGAAGTACAAGTCGGCTGAGATCTACGTGGTCGGGCTGTTCGACAAGTCCGCGGCGAAATAAGACGGAGCGGTTGCTCTCTGATCGGAGGCCCGTGGAACAACAGGTTTGCCGCCCGGGAACGGGGCGGCGAAGAACTCTGCCGGCGACTGTCACGTGTTCCACGGTGCTTCCGGATGAATTCCCCCTGCCGGAGTGAGGCCGGATTTTTCTTCTGCGGAAGGCGCTCCTCGTCCGGGAGGGGGTCTGGTGTGCCGGGAAAACAGGGAATTTTTCCTGTCGAAGGTTGCACCGTATCGGTGGTCGTGATATTGTAGATGTATGATCGGTTTCGAACATTCAACCGATGGAAAGGAGAAGGTATGAAAATTTCTCATTGGGCAGCGGCGGTGGCGCTTCTCGGCGGCGTCGGGCTGCAGGCGGAGGTCCCGGAACTTCTGGAACTGGTGCCGGAGGCGAAGGGGTATGAGCTGATCGCGAAGTTCAATCCGCTCCGCTGGAGAGCCGACGGGTATCAGGTGGATCGTTCGGAGGTGCTTTCCGGAGATCTCAAGCGGATCGGCTATCTGGTCAAACTTACCGCAAAGGACGGGAAGACGAGCTGGACCTTCACGGCGATGGACGCCTTCACCCAGGAGCCGGCGCTCGCCGGAGTTCCCTCTCCCGAGTCCAAAGTGTTTCAGCAGTATGTCAACAACCTCGAAGTGGCCGGCAACGTGGAAGGTCTCAAGACCGGCAAGTTCGAGAAGGGAAATATCGAGATCTGGGGGTTGAACTACGGCGGCGGCAACGCGAAGAAGATCCCCGGCGCCACCGGGAAGTTCGATTTCGGGGATTCGGCAGGCAACAACGGGAATTACGGCTCGTTTCAGGTTCACAACTACCTCGAGAAACAGACGGTTTTTGCCTTCAACTGCTTTAATGCCAACAGCAATTGTGATCTTGGCATCGGCAATAACCCTGACGCCAAGGGCCACCCCGACTGGACCTTTTCAAAATCGGGTTCCAAATACAAGTCGGCCGAGATCTATGTGGTCGGCAAGTTCGACAATCTCTCCATCAAGAAGGTGGTGACGCTCGACCCGCAGAAAACCTCCCTCGTCGGCAGCTGCGGCGACAAGATGCTCTTCGCTCCCGGCGAGGAGATGACCTTCACGCTCAACGTCGATTTCCAGGGGCAGAAGCCGACATCGGACTATTTCGTCAAATGGAGCCGCACCGGCGACGACGGCAAGAAGGCGAGCGGCAAGGCGAAGGTGGTCGAAGGCGAACCGATCGTCATCAAAACCAGTCTCGACAAGCCCGGCTTTGTCCGCATCTATGCGACGCTGGTCGACCGCAACGGCCGGAATGTGATGAAGCGGGATCCGAAGCGCGGCAACAGTTCGCCGGTCTTCTTCGACGGCGGCGCCGGTGTTGAAATCGACAAGCTGCAGGGGGTGCCGGAGCCGGAGGATTTCGATGCGTTCTGGGCGAAGCAGAAGGCGAAGCTCGACGCGGTCCCGGTGAAGGCGGAGATGAAGAAGGTCAGAACCGGCAAGCGGGCGGATGTCTACGCGGTCAAGGTCGACTGCGCCGGACCGCGTCCGGTGACCGGCTATCTCACCATTCCGATCAATGCCAAAGAGAAGTCGCTCCCGGCGATCGTCAACTACCAGGGCTACGGCATCTCGGTGCAGCGCGCCCCCGGCGACGGTGCGGGCAATGCGATCGTCTTTACGATCAACGCCCATGGCTACGATCTCGATCAGGACGCCGCCTACTACAAGAAATTCTTCGAAGGAATCCGTTCCAACGGCAAGAGCTACGCGTTTGACAAGAAGCAGAACTCCGACCCCGAGACCGCCTACTTCAACGGCATGGCGCTGCGGGTGATGCGTTCGCTTCAGTTCGTCAAGACCCTGCCGCAGTGGGATGGGAAGAACCTCCGCGCCAACGGCGGCAGCCAGGGCGGCCTTCAGACCGTCTGGGCGGCGGCGCTCGATCCGGATGTGACCAATGCCACTCCGTCGATCCCGTGGTGCTGCGACCTGGGCGGCATCACGAAGGGGCGTCTGGCGGCCGGCTGGCGGCTGGAGTACACTCGCGCGCTGGATTACTTCGACCCGATCAACCACGCCAAACGGATCAAGTGCCCGGTGACCATCACCCGGGCCGGTCTGGGCGACTACACCTGCCCGCCCTCCGGTGTGGCGATTCTCTACAACAACATCAAATCGCCCAAGAAGATCATCTACTACCAGGGTTCGACCCACGGCTATGTGCCGCCGAAGCCGCAGAAGTTCGTGCAGGAACAGAAGTGATGCTCTTCTTCTCCTCCCGCTGATATCCGGCGGGAGGGGGTGTCGCGGGCCGGGGTTCTCCCCGGCCCTGCTTTTATGGGGGCGGAACAGGTCTCATCTGACAGGAAAGACGAGTATGCTGAAAAAATATCTGCTGGGAACTCTGTTGAATTTCTTTCATCCCGGGGTCTCGCTGCTGACCATGATTGATACGGAATCCGTCGTCAGCCGGAAAGGGCGGGTGTACCCGATGGCCAAACTGTTTCGGTCGCGGGTGGGTGATTACTCCTACATCTGCCCGGGGACGCAGCTCACGTGCGCGGAGGTGGGGAAATTCTGTTCTGTGGCGACCGGATGTCTGATCGGGCTGGCCGCTCATCATCTGCGGGGATTGTCCACGTCGCCCGTGTTCACGGAGCGGGACAATCCCACCGGGTTTCGCTGGACGGAAGCGCATGAGGAGGATGTCCTGCGCCCGGTTTCCATCGGCAACGATGTGTGGATCGGCGCCCGGGTGATCGTTCTCGGCGGGGTCACGATCGGAAACGGTGCGGTAATCGGTGCCGGCAGCGTGGTGACCCGCGATGTGCCGCCCTACGCGGTGGTGGCGGGGACTCCCGCCCGGCTGATCCGTTATCGGTTCGAGGAGCCGGTCATCCGCCGTCTGGAGGAGCTTCGCTGGTGGGACAAGCCGGAAGAAGAGCTCAAACGGGCGCTTCCGTTGTTTCAACAGACATCATTTTCCGACCGGGAGCTGGAGAAATTCTTCTGAAAACCGAAAAGGGAAAGGGAGCTTCCCCGCCGGCAGACCATGGAACCCCCGGGGGGCTCTCGGCGTTGTTTTCGGAGGCTCAGAGCATCTCCTGCTCCCGTTTCCGGATCAGCTGCCGCAGGACAACGATCGTCGCCAGGCTGAAGATCAGGTAGGAACCGGCCGTTGCACAGGCTGCGCCGATGTAATCGTAGAGTGAAATCAGACACCAGTTTAAAATCACGTTGCAGATGCTGGTGAACAGGGTGATGAGCGCCATCCGGCCGGCGCCCCCCATGGTCAGCACGATCTGCATGAGGAAGCTGCCGAGCGTATAGAAGATCAACCCGCTGCAGAGAATGGAAACCGCCGGAGCGGCCGCCAGGTATTGTGCGGAGAACAGGATGCGGATCAGCCAGGGCGAGAGCAGGTGGAAAAACAGAAACGTCACAGGAAATGCAACTGCCGCGACGCCGATGGCCCAGAGGCTGATCTGCTTCAATTGAAGATAGCGCTTTTCCCGGCTCATCTGAACGGCCACCGGCAGGATAATGAGAGGAAAAACCATCGCCGCCTGGACGATCTGCATGATCGGCAGTGCGACGTTGTAAAGGGCGGAACTGGTCACTCCTTTGATGGCGGTCAGCATGACCGTATCCATGTAGTATATCATATTCAGCAGAGTGGTGGAAACCGCGATGAAGCCGCTCAACTGGAAAAGTCGCGTCCATACCGCGCGGTCCGGATGCCAGCTCAGACGGATTTTTTCCCGGAAGAACGCGATGGCGCCGGCGATGAAGACGATCAGTATGGCGACCGAAAAAAACACCGCGGCGGCAGCCGGCAGTTGGCCGCTCCGCGAGAACAGCGCGATGCCGCTCAACAGAAGCAGAGCCTTCGTGACCTGAAGAAAATTGTAGGAGACAAAATCCTTCAATCCGGAAAAGAGGGGATAGAATGTGCATTCCAGGATCTGGAAGAACAGCATTCCTGCCAGCAGGTAGTAGAACAGTCCATTGCCGGTTCGCAGGTAATCCTTCAGAATCCACCGGCTGCAACTGAGCAGAAGAATCAGCACCACCGTTGCGAGAATGAGTTTCAGGGATAACAGGGAACTGAAACAGCTCGATATTTTCCGCGTTTTCTGACTGCCGGTGTTGTTTTCCGCAATCAGGAGCGCGCCTGTCTGCGAGAGGCCGAGCTCCGCAAAACCGCCCACCATGAGGAGAAAGGCGACGGCACTGTAAAAGGTGCCGTAATCCGCCTCGCTCATGTTCATGAAAAGGGTCCGGCGGATGAAATAGTTGAGAACACCGGTGATTCCCACTCCGACAATGGAGATCAGACTGCCGGAGAAGAAGGTTTTGAGATGTGAGTTGTTCCCTTTCATGAGAGCAGTTTGTAGGCGGTGACGATTTTCCAGGCGTTGAACGCGTGGATGGCGCCGTGAATGCGGTTGCCGTACTGCCGGGCGATCGCCAGCTCCTCCGCAAACTGTTTCTCGAAGAAGTTTTCGCTGATCGAACCGGCGTGGCGGCGGAATGCCGCCAGATCGGCGTGCAGATGGATCGCCGGCCCCTTCTGCGCCATTTTCAGCCACAACTCGTAGTCCCACGCCGCCTTGTAGATGGAGTTCAGGCCGCCCAGCTCCCGCCACAGCGACATACGCCAGAAGGTCGCCGGCTGATTGATGAAGTTTTCGCAGAGCAGCATGTTGTGACTGTAGCGCAAGCCGATCAGCTCCTTGTACAACGTGATCGGCCGGCGGATCTCCCGCCCGTTTTCATCGATGATCGGGCAGTTCCCGTAGAGCCAGCCGGTTTCCGGATGCTCTTGAAAACAGCGTGCAACCTTCGCCAGCGTTCCCGGCAGATAGATGTCGTCGGCGTTGAGCCAGGCGCCGATGTCGCCCGAAGCGAGATCCATGCCGTAGTTGATGGCGTGAAACGGACCGCCGTCTTTCCGGGAAATGACGGTGCACTCCGGATATTCCGCCAGAATCTCCAGCGTTCCGTCGGTGGACTGACCATCGCAGACGATGTACTCGAGTTCAAACTCCCCCTGTTGATTCAGAATGCTTTCCACTGTCTGGCGGATGAAGCGTTTCCCGTTGCGAACCGGGGTGACGATGGAAATTTTCACGGCTTTTCCTTTCGTTCCATTTTTTCCCGGAGCAGTGCGATCTCCTGAGTGAGCCGGGTGATTTTCTCATTGTGAAGCGAGATCACGATGGAGTACTGAAACAGCAGCAGGCAGATGCCCACGCACAGCAGCAGAAAGAGCGTGGCGGGCGGGTAGACAATCCCGAGAAGATCGGAGAAGAAGCGGAGCAGATCCATGCGGATGGAGACCACGATCATGCCGATGGTGATGACGATCCAGAGCAGGGAATATGCTTCGCGCAGTTTCTGTTTCCGCACCGCATCGAGAACGATCAGCAGAAAGATCAGACTTCCCGCCAGCGAGACCCATTGAATTTGTGTCATTTCTGCTCCTTTCGGCGGATTCGCGGACGGATTGCCGCCATCAGAACCGCGAAGATTACTTTGCACATGTAGTAGACGGCCCGGCGTTTGCCGATGGAGGAACGCCCTCCCTGGCGGGCCAGCATTTCCACGGAAACCTCCCGGATTCGATACCCGTTGCGCGCCATGAGGATCACCTCCTCCGGTTCAGGGTAATCGAACGAGGGGTAGTACTGTGCGGCAAATTCCAGAGCCTGGCGGTTGTAGGCTCGGAATCCCGAGGTGTTGTCCGTTATCCGCTGCCCGATCAGCAGCGAGTTGAGCAATTCAAAGATCAAGATGCCGATCCGGCGGGAAAAGGTGGAGTGATACCCCCGGTTCCCCTCCAGAAACCGGGCTCCGATCGTCAGGTCGGCCTCGCCCGTTTCCAGAGGCTTCAGCAGAGCTTCGATACCGGATGCCGGGTGTTGACCGTCCCCGTCGAACTTCACCGCGTATTCAAATCCATTCTGTTCGGCGTAGCGCAGGCCGGTTTGAACCGCTCCTCCGATGCCGAGGTTGAATGGCAGTGCAAGCAGAATGCACCGTTCTCCGAGCCGTTTCCGGATGATCTCCCGACTGCGGTCGGTGGAGGCGTCGTCCACCACGGCGAGCGTGGCGCCGGGCAGACGCTGTTCCAGTTCCGCGAGAACGTTGTCGATGCAGGCTTCCTCATTGTGGCATGGAATGACGACACAGAGCCGGTCAAATCGCATCATCGTGTGTTTCTCCGTACTGGGATGAAGATGGATACGCGGTTCTGAAAAGGATGGGATACCTCCTCGAGATCGGAACGGCGGCGGAACTCTTCGGCCAGATCGCGGTATTTGGCCCGCAGCATGATGAAATCGCATCCGGAGAGCGTCGCGGGAGATTCCTCCGGCGACGAGTAGTCGAACCGGCGCACTCCGTTCAAATAGTAGAGCAGTTCCGGCATTTCATAGGTGTGAATCACCGGCCGGCGCCGGTCGTGCTCCGGAAAAAGCCGCGGATAACCGGCTTTGATCCAGCCGGCCAGTTCGTGCAGCTCATGTCGGCGGAACAGAATGTCGAGCCCGTTGGAGATCTGCAACAGGAAGATCACCGCCAGCGCCGCAAGTACCAATTCGCGAAGCCGGACTTTTTCCGCCAGACGCAACAGTTCGCAGAGCGCGGTCAGCGTGAACACCATCAGCAGCGGCACGGCGAATGAGTAATACCGGTAGGCGGAGACGATGCCGTAGAAGACGGCCAGCCAGCAGACGAAAATCAGTGCGAACACGGTGTATTCCATGCGCCATTGTCTGCGGTGGATCACCAGGATCAGACCGGCCAGCGCGAAGAGAAAGTAGAGTTCGTAAGCTCCCCGCGACAGCCCCCTGAAGCTGGAAACGAGCCGTTTCAGCGTCGCCTCGTGCTCCAGTTTCGGCAACGGGGCCGGATTCTCCGGGCGGGGAAACAGCGCTTTGCGCTTGTCCTCAAAAAGCTGCGGAACGAATGGCAGTTTCTGCAGTACGGAGATCATCCGGGAATCGGTAACCGGGTATCCGGTCACCCGGTACATTTCGATCAGCCGGGGAGACAGAACGGCCCCCATCCCCAGAGCGGCCAGCAGAAAGAACGGCAGGGCGCGGGCAAGGAGAGCCCGGGGGCGATAGTGTTCCGCGCGCCAGACCAGAACCGGCAGGAGAATCAGCAGCAGCAGGCCGACGACGCCACCTTCTCCCCGGGTCAGGCTGAGAAATCCGAGTGAGGCGCCGCAGAGCAGCGGCAGCAGCCGCCGGCGCCGGTCGTCCAGAAAGCGGAAGAGCAGATAGAGCGCCAGGACCAGAAAGAAATCCCGGCCGCTTTCCAGCAGGCCCATGCCGGAGTGCCGGATGATCTTCGGCGTCAGGACGTAGAGCACCGTTCCCCAGGCGGCAATCCGGGCGGGAAAAAAGCGCAGCAACAGACCGTAAAGCGGGAAGATCATCAAAATATAAAACAGCGCGGAGAGCAGAATAACGGCGGAATAGATCTCCAGCCCGGTCCGTGCCAGAAGCCCCGCCGCGAAGATCGTCAGCGGCGGCAGGGCGGAGATCGGGGCCGACAACCAGTTCCCCCGGCTCCACTCTCCTGCATAGTAGGTGTAGCAGGCCGCAACATCGCGGTAGATGTCATTGCAGAAAAGCAGGTAGCAGAGCATGAAGAGCACGGCAGATCCGGTGGCGCAGCCGAGGAGCCGCCCGGGGGTGAGAAGCATATTCCATCGATCGATGCGGGACCTCAGCCGGTCGAGGAATAAAGAGCGTGACATCATTGTATTTGATTCAGTTGAAAATGATTGTTTCAGAAAGATCAGTTTAACTGATATAACAAAAAATTGAAAAAAAACAAACCGTGCGCCGGTTAATTTTCCCGGAAGCGCTCCTTTTTTGACTGCGATTCATGCGATGTAATGAGAGAAAAACAGGGGCGGCTTCCGCGAGGAGCGGCGGCAGATTTCTCTCTGCCGGACCGGAGAGGACAGACTTTGGTTAAAAAATCGCAGGTGTGTCGAACAAAAAAAGCGGTGATTTTCTAAGTTTTTTGATGGAGCAGGTTGCATTTCCAATTTTTTTTGGACATAATAAGAGAAAAGACGGGAATTTTCATGGAGGGTTGTTTCCCATGTGCTGCAAAAATTCTCCCCGGCGATTCCGGATTCGTCCTGTTTTTACTCTGATCGAACTCCTCATCGTGATTGCGATCATCGCCATTCTGGCGGCGATGCTGCTGCCGGCTCTCAACAAGGCGCGGCAGCGGGCCGAGGCGATCAGCTGCGTCAACAACCTCCGGCAAATCGGCGTCGGATTGCTGCAGTACGCCGGGGATGCCGGCTTCTTCCCCTGGCCGCAGGATAACGATGCGAAATGGAGCGCCACCGGCGAGACGATCGGTTGGTGGAACCGCCTGATCGGGAAAACCGGGGGGCTTACTCCGATTGGCTCCGCTTATCTTCCCTATGACACGAAACTCAAACACGGCAACCTGCTCGGACTGCGCTGCCGGGCTCATGCCGGCCGGCACTCCTCGGCAACCAGCAATTTCCCGGTCAACTCCTACGCGGCAGTCGGCTCCAATGTCAACGCATATTCCAGCATCGGCCTCGGCATCACCGGAACCACGCTGGCGGATGGCACGCCCATCGGAGCTGTCCGCCCCGGAAACGTCCGCTCGCCCAGCCGGAAGATCGCGGTCTTCGAGCGGCAGAATGAACAGGATGATTTCGGCGTCGGTTATGCCTCCAGTCCAGCTGCTCTCTACAACACCGGCACCAGCAGTTCCGACCGCATCGGAACCGTGCACGGCAAGAACGCCGGATTTCTCTACGTGGATGGACACGCCGAAATGATCAATGTGGTGGCGGAACTCAACGCCGCGGGAAACGCGTGGAGTTCCACCTCGGTCGAACTCTGGAAAGAGCGATTCGCCACCAACTTCCGGTAAACGCGCTCACGCATCGAGTTCCCGGTTCCGCCGGTGGCCCAGCCAGAGGGCGGCCGCCGCGACGGCGACGATGCCCAGCAGTGCGGCCACCGCGGTCCGTCCGGTACGCTCCTCCTGCTTGAGCTCGCGCTTCTCCTCCTTGAGGGTCATGCCGGTCACCTGCGGCGCGGCGGAGGCGGTGCGGACCGAGGAGATGCTTTTCTCGTAGCTCTGTTTCGCTTCCGGCGAATCGAGCTTCCCCCCGATGAATTCGCGAAGCGGCGCGTTGTCGCAGACGAAACCGGAGCATCCGGGCCCGTGATCGCGTACCAGTTCCGCGTGCAGTTCGGCGAGCTGCTTCACCGTTGCGGAATCGGCCTTCCAGAACCCTTTGCGGACGGTTTCGAGCATGACGGCGGTGATCTCTTCGAGCGCATAGGGATTCTTCGTTTTGAAGTACTCCCGCATGCCGAGCTGGTGTCTGTCGTCGACGAAGGTCTGCTTGTACTCCTCCCACAGGTGGTCGGAGAGCATCTCCGGCCGGAGCGCCTCCCAGGCGAAGGAGTTGCGCACCGTCTTGGCGAAGTTGTTCGCGGCGGTCTGCCCTTCGGCCATCATCTCCCGGAGGTAGTTCGGGTTGAGCAACGTCGAGCGCGCCTCGACCATCGCCGCCTCGCCCAGATCCTGAATCTTGGCGCGTCCGCTGTTGCGCAGATCGTTGAAGAAGGCGTCGGCCTCCTGCCCGTTGACGGTTTTGACCGCGAGACTCAGCCCGCCCATGAACTGATAGATGTCGTCCAGCGAGAGCGGCCCGGAGGTGCTCGACGAACGGGAGTGGATGATCGCATCGGTGTTGGCCAGCGCGGCGCGGAAGGCGGCCGGAACATGTTCATTCCAGTGGTTTTCGGTGTAGATCGTACCCATGTTCTCGAAGTAGCGGCCGGCGAGTTCGGCGCGCTCGTTCCAGCGGCCGGAATCCTCCACCTGTTCGCGGACGCCGGTGCCGAAGCCGTTGTTGATCCGGCCGAAGATGCGGGCGTTGGCCAGCTCCTTCGCCCGTTCCGGTGAAAGTCCTTCGGCGATCATGCGCTTTTCGGCATCGCGGGAGTTGGCCCGCACGAAATTCGGCGCCGATTCGGTTTCGGCGGCGCGGGCGGCCATGCGCACCGCCCGGTCGATCAGGATCATCCGGCTGGCGGCGATGCCCCGGAACTGCCCGGAGGTCTGAACCGCGACATCGATCCGCGGGCGGCCGAGCTTCTCCGCCGGAATCAGCCGCACGGAACGGACCCTGCCGCGGCTGTCCCACACCGGCTCCACCCCCAGCAGGAAGAAGATTTCGCCGAGCGTCGTCCCCTGGGTCCGGATGAACTCCCCGCCCCAGAGCGAAAAGGCGACCTTGCGCGGATACTTCCCGGTCGCCCGGAGCCGGCTCTCGATCAACGCCTCGCCGAGGCGGCGGCCGACGGCGAAGGACTCCCGGGTCGGGGTCCGTTCCGGATCGATTCCGTAGAGGTTGCGCCCGGTGGGCACGGTGTCGGGATTCAGCACCGGACTTCCGCCCGGCCCCGGTGCGATGAAGCCGCCGCGCAGGGCGTTGACGAGCGCATCCAGTTCCGCGCGGGTCGAGAGGGCGAGTGCGTCGCGCGCCGCGAAGGTGTCCGGCGCCTCCCGCCGCCCCGCGTCCCCCTTCGCCAGCGCGGCGGAAATCCGGGCGCGGGCGGGGGCGAGGTAGTGTTCGTCGTAGAACCGCTGGTTTTCCCGCTTCTCTTCCGTAACGTTCCCCGCCGCGAGATCGGCTTCGAAATTCCGGGCGGCGAGGTCGTCCACCGTCATCAGCAGCGCGGTCTCGTCGAGCTCCTGCGATGAATAGGGGCGGCCGAGCACATACATCCCCCGGGCGACCTTCGATTCGGAGATCTCGTGCAGATGGTTGTGGAGCCGTTCCAGCCCGTCGTCGGAGAGCGGAAGGGTGAGTTTAAGGTCCTTGACGATGCCGAGCTGCTCCGCCAGCTCGCCCGCGCTTCGCCGGTATTCCGCCGCCAGCATCGGATTGTCGGCGCTTTCGATCGCGTGCAGTTTGCCGTCGAGCGAAGCGAGTTCTCCGGAGAGCCCCGCGTTCATGAAGGGCGCGGTCAGGTGGCCGATCAGGGTCGCGTAACTGCGGCGCTTCGCGGCCAGCGCCTCGCCGATGTTGTTGATGACGTAAAGGTAATAGTGCGGCACCGGCCCGGTCAACGCATCCGGCCAGTCGTCGTCGAGCAGGCCGATCATCCGCGCCGGTGTGAATTCGAGGCTGCCGTGGGTGCCGAAGTGAAGCATCGCGTCCGCCCGGAAGACGAAGCGGCTCCAGAGATAGGCCGCCGCATAGGGATAGGGCGGCGCCTCCTTCGTGCCGTGGACGATCTTCGACGTGTCGCCGCCGATTCCGGAGAGCGGCTGGGGCAGCAGAGTCACCTTGCCGAACTTCAGCCGGCCGACGACCAGCCCGGACTTGCCGTCGCGCACCGTGGCCATGTAGCGCCCCGGAGGCGGCCCGTAGAGGCGCTCCTGGTCCGCGATCAACGAGGCGGGGAACGCCTTTTTCCGGAGTGCTTCGAACGTCTCCAGCGGGAGAAATTCCGTCTCCTGCCGCGCGGCAAAGCGGTTGATCTCCCCTTCGGCATAAGCACCGAAGACGGCGGCTTCACGCTGAATGGCGGCGATGAGCTGATCCGGATTTTCCGGCAGCGGACCGGTGTCGTACCCCTCCTGCTTCAACCGGCGGAGCAGGGCGAGCAGCGATTCGGCAACTTCAAGGCCGCTCGCGTGGAGCGCGTTCTGCCCCGGCTCCTTGTAGAAGAAGATCGCGATGCGTTTGTCGAAATTCTTTTTCCGTTTGAGGTTGAGGTAGTTTTCAACCAGAAGAGCGAACTTCTCCAGCCGTCCGGGAATCGCCCACTGCTCTTCGATGCCGCGTTCGTCGCGGCGGAGCGCGGTCAGCAGAAAGGGAACTGCGCCGCCATCCAGCTCCGGCACCGTCACACTCTGGCTGAGCATGCCGCCGGAGAGGCCGCGCGGATCGGCGCCGTACTGTTCAAGCGTCCGGTAGACCTTGATCGGACAGAGCAGGGGAATGTTCCGGTCCCGCAGGAAGGCGACCGCCTCTTCCGCCCTCTCGTCGGTGAGCCGCCCATGCGGCAGATAGATCACCAGATCGGGCGAAACCTCCTTGAGGAAGTCGAGCCGTTTCGCGGCGCCGGAGATGCCGACGACATTGAGTTTCCGCGCCTCCAGCGCCTGGATGATATCGGTGAGATACCCCGGTTCACCGCGCGCCGCGCCGCCGTCGCCGGGAATCACCAGTGCGACTGTGGGAGCGCCGGGCTGGAATTTCCCCGCCTTGCGGTAGTAGTCGGAATACGCCTCCTTTGATTGGAAGAGCGCCTCCGGCGCGGTGTGGAACAAGGCGTCGGCGGGCAGGATGCGGGGCGGTTCCGGTTTCGGGGCGAAGAGCCGCTTCCCGTCGATCTCGTAGCGGAGGTAGTGCCAGAGCCGCCGGTAGTTCTCCCGGCTGCCGTTGGCGAAATATCCGGCGACGGTCTCGCGCTGTTCGCGCGACAGCGTGCCGAACCGGCAGTCCGGCCGGGAATCCTGATGGACGTAGAGCGGGATGCCGCGCGACTGAAGCTCTGCGATTGCCGCTTTCTGCTTCTCGCTGACCGACATGCCCATGCCCTGAAAGAGGATGAGGTCGAAGTGGCGGAGAGTGTGGGCGATTGCGTCGTTCCATTCGACCGTTTCCACCCGGAAGAACCATTCCGGAACCGTGTCGAACATCGGCGCGGTCTTGTAGCCGGAGAAGTTCACCAGCGCAATCCGGGTGGGCGCCATGTTCCGCCAGAGCGCCCAGCCGCCCGCGGCGAGCAGAAAGAGAAGCGCGGCAATGCCGGCGGCAATGAGACGGACCGGTTTCATCGCACCTCCTCCTCCGGAACATAGATGATCTCGCCCGATTCGAGCCGGTAGGCGATTCCGACCCGTTCACCCCGGCCGGTGCCGGTGGATTTCTCACTTTTGTAGCGGGTCACCTTGTTGTCTTTTTTGACGATGATCTCCATGTCGGGTTTGCCGGCATTCTTGACGAAGGTGACATCCTCGCTGGTCAGAAGTTCGGTCATCTGCGAACGGATGACGAAGGCGACCATCAGCGCGACCGCAAACACCATCGCCACGTCGAAGAGATTGACCAGCGTTTCGCGCGGGTCGAAGTCGTCGTTTCGCCCGAAGGCCCGGTAGCGGTCAGCGCGCTTCATGCTCTCTCTCCTTCCGCCGGAGCTGAACGTCGAGCGCATAGCGCAGCGAGGAGATCTCCTCGGCGTACCAGTGGCGTTTGACCGAGTGGACCAGCAGGCCGACGCCGGCGACGAAACAGCCCGCCACGGTGGTGGCGAAGGCGATCTGCATGTTGTAGGCCATCGAACCGATGTCGCCGGAGGCGAGTCCGGCCAGCGCCGGTCCCATCGGAATGAGCGTGCCCATCAGCCCGAGCATGGGGCCGACTTTGACCATGAACCCGGCCCGTTCCAGCTCGCGCTCGTAGCTGCGGTGCCAGTCGCTGATCCGTTTTTCGCAGTGGATTTCATCCCAGCCGAGTTCGGCAAGTTCGTGCAGATGGCGGGCGAAAACACCGGAACCGATGCGGGAGAAATCGATCGAATGATCCTGTTCCAACTCCTTCAATGCAATCTCTCTCCCGCGCCGCTGGCGCAGGAGGCCGAGACAGGTGGAGCCGAATCCGCCGAGCGTCACCAGCGACGCGGCCAGCGCGGCGATCAGCAGGATGGTGACCGGCAGAAGCAGACTCAGGGAGATCCAGTTAAGAATTTGGGTGATGTAGTGCATGATACTTTCTTTCTTTGCATATTTCAATTGCGTGGAACAACAGGAAGAAGAGGAGCGTTCCGGCGAACAGCCCGCCGAACACCGCCAGATGAATCCATCCGACGCCCGGTCCGGGATCCTCGCCGATCCGGCATTCGAGCGCAATCGGCAGAACGATGGCGCCGAGTAGCAGCAGATATTCCGCCCCGAGCAGAGCGCCGATCCGGTCGTCGCGGCGCGGCAGGAGCTTCCGGGCGAGAACGCTCCCGCCGGACAGAACGGCGGCGCAGACGGCGGCAAGAAGCGCGGCGGTAAGTCCGAAATTCCAGCCGACCAGATGGTTGAAGCAGAAGATCTCCAGATAGAACGAGCCGGGGATCAGCAGAATCGACGGCAGAAGGACGACGGAGCGCCAGCTCTTTTGCTGTTTCTCATCGAGCAGTTTCCAGCCGACGACCAGCGTGAGAAGTTCCTGAAGCACGACGCCGAGACAGAGCGTTGCGAGCAGTTCGGAGCTGCCGAGCTGCTCCAGCATCCGCTGATAGTTGAAGGTGGCGAGCCGGTCATGCCAGATGAGGGCGGGCAGTACGGCGACCGCGCAGAGCGGAATGCGCCAGCGAAGCGGAAGCAGTGCAAGCTTGAGAACGCTCTGCAAAGCGGCCCCGGCCAGTACGGCGATAACAAGCAGTTCCATAATGGTGTTTCCCTGTGAAGTCGATCCCGTCTAATTTTTGCAGCAGTTGCAGGAGCTGGTTTCCCGTTTCAATCTGCGCCGGAAATCGCATAACAGGTAGATGGCCGCACTGAGAAGAACCACCGCCGAGAGCAGCAGCCCGTTCCAGTCGTTCCCCGCGGAAGAATGCTTCCGTTTGGCGGCTTCGAAATGATATTTCGCCGCCTGGCGAACTCCATGGAGGATCGCATCGGAACTGTAGGTGGCGCGTGTGACGGCATCGACCTGCCGCTCGGCGGCCTCTTCGAGGGTCATCCCGTTCCAGCGCTCGAAGAAACCTTTTTTTTCGAGCATCCGGAGATAGCGGGGAGTCTCCTGATTCGGACCGGTCAGAACACCGATGATTCTGCCGTCAGAACCAAGGCAGAGGGCGACCGGGATGGGGCCGGCATATCCGGTTTTACGTTCGGAGTCGCCGGATTCCAGCAGCAGTCGGCCGAGCTCCCGCCCCCCCTCCCCGCGGACCGAATAATCGAACGGGGCAGTTTGCTTCAGCTCTTCAAAGCCGGAGAAACGCTCCTTCACCCCGGCAAGGTAAGGAGCCGTCGGATCCTCTTCCTGCGGGGCGGCGCCGAGTGAAAACAGAAGGAGCGCCGGCAGAAGCAATGTGATATGTCGCTTCATGATGGATCTATTTCATTTCCTGAGCGGGGAGTTCCGCAACGGCCAGCAACCGGCAGCCTCCCGCATTCATCCGGATTCGGAATTCGATGTCGGGTCGTGTCGCGCCGTCGCCCTTCGCCACGGCGCGGTAGACGCCGAGCCCCGGGCGGCCGCTTTCGCGGAAGCTCCACTTTTCTTTCGCGAGCGCCGCCCCGTGTTTCCGCAGGATGTTCATCGCCTGTTCGACCGGATCACATCCTTCGGTTTCCCGGGCGATTTCGCGCGCCTCCCGGTCCATGCCGAAGAGTTTCTGCAGCTGGGTTTCACTCCGGCTTCGGCGCGGTTCAAGCGTGTAGGCGACGCAGGCCTGGAGACGCTGCTCCAACTCCTGTTTCACCGGGAAATCCTTCACCGGGTTGGGTTCCGGGGCGCGTCTGCCGAAGACGGCGAACACGCTCATCGACAGCCCGCATATGAGCAGGGCGGAAATCAGAATTTTCTTTCTCATGAGATTTGCTCCTTCTCCGGCTCAGGGGTTGGCCTGCGTCTGGTTGATCCCCAGAATCTCCCATTTGGTACTGGGGGCGTATAATTCCTCGTCGTCGGCATCGGCACCCAGTCCGCCGATGTAGAGCGCCGGAATCGAGAGGTAGCCGCTCCGCTCGGAACTTACATGCCCGTCCGCCCAGATCACATTGGCCCGGCCCATGTGGCGGAACATCGTCTTCTCTGAATCGACCGAATGGCTGAAGTCCATCTCCGATCCGAGTCCGTGAGCTCCGCCGCTGGACGTGTCACTCTTTTTACCTCCCTGATCGGCGAATGAAACGCAACGGGATGGTGTTTTGATCGTGCCCGGTTTGGTCAGGCGGTATTTGTTCCGGGTGGAGTCGCTGCTCGCCGTGGCGAATCCCTCCCACCCGTGCAGATAGGAGGCGATGCCGATGCCGCTGCCGACCGCGTTTGTTGCCGAATATTCATCGCTGCTGTAGAACGCCGAAACCCACGGGTGCGGGCAGAAGACAACGCTTTTCGTCACAATCGAGGCCATCGAGGCGTCTTCCCCCGGTTTCGGCAGGTAGGGGGTGAGATACCCTTCGCCGGTGTAGTCGAAGTCTTTGGTCGAACTGTTGCACGCGCCCATCCACGCCTTGCCGCCCTTCGACGCTCCCATGTAGTAGATCGTCGGGCAGAAATATTCGTAGTCGTTCTGATAGAGGGAGTCCGCCGAGCTCACCTGCTTCATGTTGTTGGTGCAGCTGGTGGCGATTCCCCGCTCCCGCGCCTTGTTGAGAGCCGGCAGCAGCATGGCGGCGAGAATGGCGATGATCGCGATTACTACGAGGAGTTCGATGAGGGTAAAACTCCGGTATCGGCGGGTGGTGGTGGCGGGCCGGTGGGAAGCGGGTGGCGTGTCCGCCGCCCCCCGCACCCCCTGCGTCCGGCAGGGTGCCGGTGCCGGGTTCAGGTCGGCGGTCAGACCAGGCTCGAGGTCGGGTGCGGACCGGTGGGAAAGAGAGCCGCGGAAATCCGAACGGCTCTTCCCGCTTTTTTGCGGAAAGACCCCTTCGCATTTCCGCTCCCCTTCGCCGGGTGCCGAGCTTGTTCCAGCTTGCGCGGGGGTGTTTGACTGCCGGGGAGGATGTGGTGCGGGCGGTACGGGGAGAGACGCGTCGCCTTGCGCCGCTTTCTCTCCCCCGCGCCCCTCTCTTTTCGGCCTGTGGAAGCTCCGGGCGGAGGTGGCGGTGGCGGGCCGGTGGGAGCCGGGGAGCGTGTCCGCCGCCCCCCGCACCCCCTGCGTCCGGCAAGGTGCCGGCGAAACGTTCTTGCTGAGTCTTTGCTCGTTCATTTTCATTGTTCAGGGTTGTTGTCGTTTTTTTATTTTTGCGATTCCGGAGAATTTGTTTTTCTTGATCAACGTGTGTTTGCTGCGGTTCTTCCCTCTCTTTTCCGGTCGTTATCTCTTTGAAGAGCATTCGCACCGTCTGAATCTAAAATTAGTCATTACTAACTTCTCTGGTAAAAAAAACAGTCCTGCTGTTTTTCATATAATATATCAGGCTGGGAACCGTTTTTCAAGCAAAAAATTAGTTTCATCTAATGATTCTTGCAAAATTTCCTTTTTTACATGCTGTCGCGTCGAGATTCTGTTCATAATCTGAATTCGCATCGATTCTGTCGAGCTTGTTGGTAAGTGTCTGGAATCTGGTTGCATTGTCGGCTTCTTGAATGGCGTTATTTTTATTTTTTTTAAATTTGAATGTTTTTAAATTTGAATTTTCTTTGCAAACAGGTATATTATTAAAAAATTAGACAAGACTAATTATTGATAACCGCATGACAGTGCCTGAGTACTGTAGGGTATCGGCACCTGTTTGTAATTGAATATCCCGGCTGTATTTTCTCCCGGAGATGATGGCCGGAAAGATAATTAGTCTAGTCTAATTAATTAGAAGGGAGGTGGCATTAGACAGTTACAGTTGGAATTGGAATTAATGTTAATTGAGAAACAAAACTAAGGAGAAAAAAGGATGATGAGCAAAACTTTCTTTTCGGCGATGATTGCCGCAGGCATGATGTCATTCGGCATTGGATGTGCTTCTGCGGGAGCCAATGACGATACGGCGGCGACTGTCGCAAAGACAACTCAGGCGGTTTCGGTCGCAAAGAAGAGCTGCAAGGGCGGCGAGTGCTCGAAGAAGGCTGTGCAGGAGAAGAGCTGCAAGGGCGGCGAGTGCTCGAAGAAAGCTGTGCAGAAGAAGAGCTGCAAGGGCGGCGAGTGCTCGAAGAAAGCTGTGCAGGAGAAGAGCTGCAAAGGCGGCGAGTGCTCGAAGAAGGCTGCCAAATCGGTGCAGGCAGTGAAGAAATAGCCGCAATCAATCAGATTGGGTGGATATCTTGGGAAGAGAAAAAGCGGAAACGCACTCTCCCTGCCGCATGTCCGCGGCAGACCCCTCCGTGGACATGCGTTTTTCAAGGGAAATAATGTCAGAAAGGGAAAATGATGAACGGAATATCGCGATCCAGATTTACATTGATAGAACTTTTAATAGTTATTGCAATAATTGCACTCCTTGCCGGCATGCTGATGCCCGCATTGAATAAAGCACGGGAATCCGGAAAAAAAGCCAGTTGTACCGGAAATTTGAAGCAACTGGGTTCCGCGGCTGTACTCTACAGTGCGGATTATGATGACTGGATGGCCGGTTGTACCGGTGGCTGGTGCTGTGCCCGGGGAACCTGGGTGGCCAAAAACGCGGGCCAGCAACGGGTTGATTTGCGTACTGCAGGACTGATTACACAGTATGCAAACAGCCTCAATGTCAAATGTTGCCCGTCAGTTGCCTCCATGGCGATTGCCCAGCTGGGGCCGCAGGAGGCGACTCCGGAAATCGCGACAGACTCGTCTGTGGGAGTTTGTCGGGGGGGCGGTTACGGCATGAACACCATGTTCGGATTCAGAAACGGAACGAGTGGAGGAAATTGTACTTCCGGTTACGCGAAAGTCAGAGCCACCGCCATTCTCAATCCCAGCAAGGCGGTTATGCTCAGTGATACCATTGAGCAGAAAACGTCGGGAGGAGAGGTTTTTCAAGTCTATCCTTATTATCTTCAACCGCGTAACGGAAGCGAAGTACCCGGTGTCGGCGGACTTTTCAGCAACGTGGCTACCCAGCACTTCCGCCACAACGGCACTGCAAACGTCACTTGGGCTGACGGACATGTTTCTCCGGAACGGATCGGTGAATTCGACGACAGCGGCTTTGCACGCAGCAATGTCGTCGGCTGGCTGGGGACGACAGATGCCTGGTATTGTTTGACCCGGTCGGATTTCGAAGCGCTGGATCTTACTCCGGGGGAATATGAATAGGTCGTTGCATCATGGAAAAGTTCAATCGCCGCTATTTGTTTTACGGAATAAGCTTTCTGGCGCTTTTCATACTGGCGTTATGGGTGTTTTACAAGCCATCCTATCTTGATGAACTGAGGCGGATGGAGAAGGTGGAACAGGGAACGGAAGAGCCGCTGGAAACGGTAAAAAAAGCACTGGAAGAGATAAGAAAACGCGACTGGGGAAAGCTCTATGCACTCATGCTGGAGTGGGATCGTAGCGATTTTGAGGAAATGTACGTGAAAGGACTTTTCTTGCGCGAAGAATTTCACCCGGCGGAGCCAACCGGTTGCGCCAGACTGATTCATTCTCACCGTCCCGACAACATTTCCGTTTTTGTATTCAGCGAACCGAGAAACGAGACTTATCAATTCAGCCTGCGCAGAGACCGGCAGGGGAAATATAAGATACGAAACATTTCTTTGACGGAATGATCAAAAAAGCGGAGACATGGCAACAATGAAACTGCTCATTCCAATTCTGATGCTTCTGATTATCGCGGCAATCTGGCTGTTTCTGCCGGGCGATGCGGAGGAGCTGGCGCTCGCCGAACAAGTGGCGGTGCCGGTTACTGTGGAACAGGCGGCGTTTATGGAGAAAGTATTGAAAGCAATCGAAAAACATGATCTGGATCAACTTGTGCGCATGACTCACAGGCCGGATGAATTTACTCTTTCCACGTATAGGGAAGGAGTGTTTGCAGAAAAAAATTTCTGTCCGGCAGTAATCACCGGAGCGGTCAAGCTGAAGAAAAGCAGCCGTGACGTCACTTCGGTTCTGGTGAAGAGCGAACCGCGCGGACGGGTATACCAGTTCAGCCTGATTTCAAAGGAAGGCGTTTGGGCGATCAAATCGATTTCCGAGGAACTATGACCGGGGCGCGGCATCGGAAAGGAGGAGGGACGGCGAAGTAGAATCCTTTTCTCTCTTCCGGTTCCTGCGAAGTACGTCAAATGATTTTTCATTATGAAAAGAGGGTGTATCGCCGGTTCCCGGGCGGATTCGGAATGCGATCTCTCTGCCATTCCCCATGAAATCGGAAAGTTATCATCCGGCATTCATGAGCGATATTCCCCTGCCGGAAAAGCATGCCGAAAATACCGGATTGGTTACGGCGTGAGGAGTCGGTGTTTCACTTGATTCAGCGAAATCCGGTTTCCGCGGCGACCGTACTGCCGTTGCGCGTCAGGAGTGCAATTCGAATGTGCCGATGGTGAAAACACGGTGTTTTTTTCCCGAAACTGAAGAGGAAAACGAAACATCCTGACTGCATGGCGGTAAAAAAACGGGATTTTTTTTCCCGCTGGGATGATTTCCCGGTTGAAATCCGTCTCATGTATGATATGCTAAACGCGGAAACGGAATTTACTTTTCAATACCAAGGAAACGGGGGGACGGGCACATGATGGAATCCGCCGGGGAATTTCTCGCCAGCAGCCAGAAGATCTACCTGTTTATCGCAGTCTTCGGATCGGTGATTTTCGCGATTCTGTTCACGTTGACCGTCATCGGGCTCCATGGCGGCGAGGCGGACCTCGGCGCGGAAGGCATTCCGGATGACTTCCAGCCGGAGGCGCACGACATCGCCGACATCCAGGGGCTGAACTTCTTCTCGCTCAAGAGCATCGTGGCGTTTCTGACCTTCTTCGGCTGGGGCGGCTTCTTTTTCGGCCATCTCGGCTGGGGCGGGCTTGCGATTGCGTTCGGCTGCGGCCTACTGATGATGTTCCTCACTGCGCTGGTGATTTCGCTGTTGCTGAAACTGCAGCAGTCGGGCAACCTCCGCAGCGTCGACTTCCTCGGCCGGCGGGGCACGGTCTACCTCACCATCCCCGCGGGGCGCCAGCCCGGCGGAATGGTCACGGTCCTGTTGGAAAACTGCACCCGGCAGGTCAAGGCGCACGCCGACGAGGAGATCGCCACCGGTTGCGACGTGGTGATTGAAAGCGACCTCGGCGGCGAGGTGTTTCTCGTCCGCCGCAACGAGAATTGAAATTTTCCCGTAAACCATCCAACCCCAAGGAGACTTCGGAAGAATGGGAACTGTCGTACTGGCCGCACTGGCCGCATTTGTCCTTTTGATGATCTTCATTTCGCTGGTCACCTGGTACCGCAAGTGTCCGTCTGACCGGATCATGGTCATCTTCGGTAAGACCCACGGCACCAAAGCGGCGCTCTGCATCCACGGCGGTGCGAAGTTCGTCTGGCCGGTGTTTCAGGACTACGGGTACATCTCGCTGCGGCCGCTGCAGATCGCGGTCAACCTGGACAACGCGCTCTGCAAACAGAACATCCGCATCAACGTTCCGTCGGTCTTCACCGTCGGCGTCAGCACCAGTCCGGAAATCATGGGCAACGCGGCGGAGCGCCTCTTCGGGCAGACGCCGGAAGCGATTGCCGAACTGGCCAAGGACATTATCTTCGGTCAGCTCCGCCTGGTGATCGCCTCGATGATGATCGAAGAGATCAACGCCGACCGCGAAACCTTCCTGCGCGCCGTCGAAGCGAACGTGGCCGAAGAGCTCAAGAAGCTCGGTCTGGAACTGCTCAACGTCAACATCACCGACATCACCGATGAATCCGGCTACATCAAGGCGATCGGGCAGCGCGCCGCCGCCGGGGCGATCAACAAGGCGAAGATCGACGTCGCCGAAGAGACCCGCAAGGGAAGCATCGGTGCGGCCGAGGCGCAGAAGCTCGAACGGATTGCGGTCTCCAAGGCGGAGGCGGAAGCGGCCGCCGGTGAAGCCGATGCCGAGCGCGAACGGCGCATCGCGGTCAAACAGGCGGAAGCGGCCGCCGCGGTCGGAGAGGCCGGGGCCGAGCGCGACCAGCGGATCGCGGTCAAGCAGGCCGAAGCGGAAGCGGCCGCGGGCGAAGCCGGAGCCGAACGCGATCGCCGTATCGCGGTCAAGCAGGCGGATTCCGCCGCGACCCAGGGGGAGAACGTTTCCGCGATCGAAATCGCCCAGTCGAATGCGACCCGTGCGGAGCAGGAGGCCGAGGCCTACCGTCGTGCGGAAGCGGCGCGGCAGATTGCCGCCGCCCAGATCGAGAAGGCGAAGTACGAGGCCGAGGCCGATGCGCAGATCTCCCGTGCCCGGATGGAGGAGGAGCGCCAGAAGGCCGAGGTGATCGTTCCGGCCGAGATCAGCAAGGAGCAGATTGAAATCGCCGCGGATGCCGAGGCGGAGAAGACCCGGCGCGAAGCGAAGGGTGTGGCCGACGCGATCTACGCCAAGCTGGAGGCCGAGGCGCGCGGCAACTACGAGATTCTGAAGGCGAAGGGCGAAGGATACAAACAGATCATCGCGGCGTGCGACAACGACGCCAACGCGGCGTCGAAGATGCTGTTGATCGAAAAACTGCAGGACATTGTCGCGCTGCAGGCCGAAGCGATCAAGGGGATCAAGATCGACAAGGTCACGGTCTGGGATGGCGGCAGCAAGAGTGCGGACGGCAAGACCACGACGGCGAACTTTCTCTCCGGCATGATACAGAGTCTGCCGCCGCTGCACGACGTGGCGGGAATGGCGGGGCTGGACCTGCCGGACTATCTCGGCAAGGTGAAGAGCGACCGTCAGGACGCCGCCGCGCCGGAGCCGCCGAAAGCGTAAGGAATCCGGCACATCAACACCCGGCGGGAGCAATTCCTGCCGGGTGTTTCATCTCCCGGCAGAAGCATAAAGGGAGGCGAGTTACTGTTTGTGAACCGGGAATGCCTGGGCGGCATCCCAGAAGTCTGTCGATAGACAGGTCAGGCTCTCCCTGCCTTCTCCGTCGTTGTCGGCAACCTTAATGTTGAACAGAAAGCCGGTTTCGGCACACTGCGGAGAGAGGGCGATGCTCTTCCTTGGAATTTCCAGCGAATAGTGAGAAACTTTTCGTTTGTCGTCCCGGCTGAATTCGATTTTCATTGCTTGCTCAATTTCTTTTCGGCGGCCGGCGAATGCGGGTGGCAACTGTCGGCAGTGGACTTGCGGTCGACTTTTTTCCGCTTTCGCCATGCCAAGTTCCCAGTAGCCACTCTGGTCCGGCAGTTTCAGAAAGAGATGGACATAATCGCCATCCGGCTGTTTTGCCGCATCGGTGAAGGGTTGAAAATGAACATCATCCCGGACTTCCACTTTCAAGCATAGAGTATCACCCCGGTAAGCACCCCACACCTTGAAGCTGAGATCCTCCGGACCGCGCCACACCAGGTGCGCGCTGGTCGGTTCCGAGGGGACCAGAATCTTCACTGCATCTGCCCTGTCGGCAGTGAAATTCGGCCTGCTGCTGAATCCGAAAGAGGGAAAGGCCGAAGAGCAGCTGACCGGATAACGAAGTTTCTGTTTCAATCCGATTGTTTCGATTTGCAGGTCCGCCTGAAGGGGAACACCTGGTTTCGTGGCAAATTCGTTCTCCGAACACAGCGGGAAGCGGAGCTCCCGGGTTGCATTGCCTGCCAGAGTTACGGAAACCCTCTCCGCTTCGCACCTGATCCCTTCCGGCAACTCCAGTTTCAGAGTGAAACGGCGGGGGGCGGGGAAGGGATTGCGCAGCATGCCGCGAAACTCCTGCTTCCGGCCGGGGTATATGGTCCAGCTGAAATCGTTGCGGAAAAGCTCTCCTGCCGCTTCCGGCGGCTTCTTCATGCCGGGAAAACGGTAGACTGCGGGATGTTCGCCGGCTTCCGCCAGAACCACTCCTTCCCTGACCGGAACGTTGCTGACGTTGCCGAAGAGGTCGATCCGTTCGGCTTTGCCTGAGATCCCCTTGAAGAGAAATGTCGGATTTTTTGAGTTGCGTTCTTCCTTCCAGAGCGGCAGCAGAATGGCGCCGTCACGTCCTTTGAAAAAGTAACCAAGAGCTTTTTCATTCAGCGGGACCTCATTCAGAAAGCGCCCATCCCGGAATGTTCCGGAGAGCATATTGTAGGTGACGTAAACCGCTTTAGGCTGAAAATCGTGTGTCAACATGCCGTAATTGTGTTCGCTGTTGCGCAGATCGTTCCCCTTGTTACGCAGATTGTACCAGTTGTAGCCGACCGCACCGTGCGCCCATGCGAAAATCAATTTCTTAAAGAGGGTCTCCGCCTGCAACAGCTCTCCGATATTGACGGCACTCACAGCCGTTTCCGTTGCATAAAACGGCGTGACATTGCCATATTGTTTCTGAAGCCACTGGAATCCCAGGACTCCGTTGGCGAATCCCCAGAACATGCCGTGCCCATGGTAACTGAAAATGTCATAGTACCCTTTCCCGTCCCGGATGGTCTTGGTCATCACATCCGGATCGCTGGTAATCCGTCCCCGTCCGGGCAACCGGGTGAATCCGGCGGTCATCACCTTCACCTCCGGCGCCGCCTGCCGGATCGCCTGAAATGCGTTTTTCAGAAGTTCGACGTAATCGTCACCGGAAAACCGGGCGAAAATCAGCAGATCGGGCTCGTTCCAGATCTCGATGTAATGAAATTTATTGCGGTAACGTGCCACGAATTTTGCGGCAAATTCCCGCACGGCGTCGCCCCGCGGACAGCCCCAGCCGCCTTTGAACCCTGGTTCCAGCAGCTTCTTACTGCGGTCCACCGCCCAGGAGGGTACGAAACTGAAGATCGGTTGAAGTTCAATTCCCTGCTCCGAGTAGTCGGCGGCGATCCGGTCGAAGCTCCGGAAGACCAGCCGGTCCGGACGCGGCTGCATGGTCTGCCAGCTGATGTCGCAACGGAAGGTCTTGACACCGCAGAGTGCGGCAGCCAGAGCCATTTTCTTCTGCTCATCCAGCGGATACCGTTCCGGGTGATCGCAGACGCCGAAGCGAAACCCCCGGGGAAATCCGGCGGTCGGGCCGGCTGGTACCAGTTTGGCGAACTGTATGGTCCGGCGATACTCGCTTCCTTTTCCATCCTCCGGACGGATTGTTACATCGACGTAATAGACTCCGAACTGTTGCGGCACAGGAAGAAGTTGCTCGGTGAATTTTCCGGGAGCCAGCGAAAGTTGTTGTGCGCCTTTCCCGAGAGAGAGCCCCATTACATTCCGGAGCGACCAGGACACATTCGCGGTCAGCAACTCCTTCCTTCGATTGAAAAAGCGAAGCTTCGGCACCTTCCCTGACTCTGGTGTCAACAGATGGAATGGTCCACCGGTTTCAACCGACAGCTCCAGCGGTTCCTCATTCGCAACGTCGTCGTGGAGCTCCATGGTGACTGTGGCGATCCCGATTCTGCCTTCTCCCTTTACTCCGCGCTGGAAATCCCCGGCAAAACCGTGCAGAACCGCAGGAAAATCGATTTTCCCATTGCCTTTGTCTCCTGCTCCCCAGGTCTTGATGCCCGGTTCCGCGGAAACATCGAAAAGAAGCGTTTGAACCCCCGCTTTCCCTTTTTCCAGCGGGCAGGGAAACTGGAATATCTCATTGTCCCGGTCTCTCAGCCGCAGCGAAAACCGCGAAAGCTTGGCCGCTTCCGGCAGATCGATCTTTACCCGGAAGCGGGCCCGGCTGAATTCGGGCAGTTGAAAACGCTTGTGGAAAAAGAACTCGAAATGGGTTGCCCGTTCCGGAAAGTAGCGGATCTGGAGCAATGTTTGTTCACGTTGGAGCGGGTAGTCGTACTCCTGGCCATTTTTATCCGCCTGAAACAGTGTCAGATCCGGTTGTTCGCGCTCGCAGTCCAGGATTGTTACCTCCCGGCAGAATGCATTCAACAGAAAACTGGACAATACCAGCAGAACGAAAGGATTTTTCATCTCTTCATGTTCCTTGCATTACGGAATATAGATTGCAGTTTCAGAGAATTTGTAGGCTGATTGCATCAGATCTCCCTTGGAAAGAGTTGTTGCATGCCCGTCGCTGAATACTGTGCTTGCCCTGCCGGAGTGAAGCAAGGCGATGCTTGCATTACCATTCAATCCCCCTGGATTCCAGATATACCATGGGCCCGAAGTTCCGAGATTTCCCACATTGTTACCGAAGGTATCCGCGAAAAGAATGGTTTGGCTTGGTTTTTTCATTTTTTTCAAAGAATGGGCGACTGTGCCATTGGAAGAGACTATACAGAAATCCCCCAGCTCATCCTGATAATTCTCCTTGCCGTATTCCCGATGCATTCCGTAGACCAGATACGCGAGGACTTCCGCTTTTTTGTTTTTCTCCACCTCCCCGGATACACTGGCAAACGCGGTTGGACAACGCAGCGAGCTGATTGGAATATAATTTTGATTTTGTTTGTTTTCATCCGGCCAGCCGTTGCTGTATTTGCCCATGGTCAATACGAAACTGAACGTAACCTGGGCAGCTCCGCCCCATTTCATCCAGATGATATTATATTGGTCAAAATCTTCTGCGTAGAGGGCCTGACCGTGCCAGCTGCTTTTAAGATTGTTGATACAACTGACTTGACAGGCTCTCTCCCGTGCCTTGTTTAATGCGGGAAGAAGCATCGATGCCAGAATTGCAATAATTGCTATAACAATGAGCAATTCAATAAGTGTAAATATCTTTCTCATCTCTTTGTCTCCTGTTTGCAGAACTGGTTGAAGTTAAATTGGCGGATTCCCCCCAGGCCAGGATCATGCAGTCGCCGGCCTCTCCCGGAATGCGGAAACTTTCATACAAATCCTCATAGGTCTGGGTGGCACGGCCCGCTTTCCCGACCGGCAGCCGATGGCCGAACTCCCACTCGTGAATCGGCAGAAAACGGCAGTGAAACCTGCGGTACGCCTCCAGAACCGGATCCGGTCCACTTTGATAGAAGGGGCTGGTGGCCATCAGATCGATCCGTATCTTTTCCGCTTCAATCCGCTCATAGATCGGCGCAAGATCCTCCCAGTGGTAGATGTCGCCGCGCACCAGCAGTGTGACTCCGGGCTGAAACGTGACCGCATACGCACTGTTCGGCACATCTTCCCGCCCCGCCATGTGCTGAACGCCGCGGTAGCAGCGGACCTCCGGTTCGTGCAGCTCTTCCGCCGGAGTTGCCCCCTCCAGCAGCCACTGGCGTACCGCATCTCCGGGCGCGACAACCGGTTTCCCGCGGAGCAGAAGCGCATCCGCCACCGCCAGCCCGAGGTGATCGAGGTGGCCGTGCGTGTAGAACATCCGGTCAACCAACTCGGCGAACTCCTCCACCAGTCCCGGGGAGAGCCGCAGCCGGGTGCGCCGTTCGCTCGACGGGGTGCAACCCTCGTTCAGATCGAAACCGGTTACCCGTCCGGATTCCTCCTTGACCAGAACGGCCGAGCTGTACAGCTTCCACAGCCGGACGCCGGGGCCGTGCCAGGTGCGGATTTCCGCAATCACCCGGCGGCATACCTCATGGTAGAAGCGGTTCAGCGCCGGATCGTTCTCCAGCTCCGGGCAGCTGAACAGATCGTCCAGCCGTTTCAGAAGCGGCAGCCGGGCATGCCAGTTTTCCGGAGAGGGCGGCAGTTGATCCAGTCGCTTCCGCGCCTCTTCCAATTCCTGCAGATTCATCTTTTTCGATTCCTTTCTCAAATGCGCGGAGCACCGATGCTCTCGCGGCAGAACAGTTGCGGCGGCAGAACTTCGACGCTTCGGGGCTGTTCCGGACATGCCAGGCGTTCCAGTACCCGGTCCACCAGCTTGCGGGCCAGAAGCTCCCGGCTCCCGTATCCGACCGAAGTGAGCGTCGGCACCAGCCGTTCACACAAGTCGACGTTATCATGCCCGATCAAACTCAGATCTTCCGGAACTCGCAGTCCGCATTCGTGAAGTCGCCGCAGGATCGTGATCGCGATGGTGTCGTTGTGACAGAGGAGCGCGGTCGGCCGTTCGGCGCGGGGCGCGCGGCACAGCGGTTCAAAGATTTGCCGGTTTTCAACCAGACGGTAAATATCCGAACTCCGGATTGTGAACTCCTCCGGCAGCTCCATCTCGTATTCATGCGCCAGAATTGGCAGCAGCCGGGAGCGTTCGTCGCTTTCATCATAGCCATACCAGCCGAGCCGGTGGTGCCCCAGCTCACGGAGGCACTCCAGCGTCAGGCGCAATCCCGCTTCCGCATCCTGCAGAACCGCGTCGAACCGCGGATCCGGATGAAAGAGGCTGACCACCGGCAGATCGAGATGGTCCGGCAGCCACTGCGGCTCCAGCGTGATGATCGCATCGAGGTTGTTGTCCAGCAGCAGCCGCGTGGCGGACCGCTGTTCCATGTCGTTGTTGAAGAAGGCGAAGAGCGGCCGGTAGCCACGGCGGACGATCTCAGCGTGCAGCGCCGTCACCAGCTCCGCCCGATAGAAGTTGTTGGAGTAGGCCAGCGCCACGCCGATCGTGTTCGAGCGCCGCCGGCGCAGGTCCGAGGCCGCCCGGTTCAGCCGGAACCCGGTCGCCGCCGCCTCCTGCCGGATCCGCTCCGCCAGCTCCGGGCGAACCCGCCCCTTGTCCCGGTTGTTCAGCACCAGCGAAACCGTGGACTGCGACAGATTCAGCCGCTTCGCCAGTTCCGTCATCGTCATCGCCATAATCGAAAAATATCCTTCCGTTGTTCTTCCGGTCACGCAAACCATTTCGGAAAACTGTTGAATCATACGTATGACGTTATTAATTATACCCATTTTTTTCGTGTTGTCAAGAGAAAAATGGAATTTCTTGTGAAAAACATCCGTTCTGCCGGAAGCGCCTGCCGGGTAGGCGGATTCCTCTTTGCGGGAGGGGCGGAGCACGGGCGGCCGCCGGAACTTCCGCATCCGCGGCGGACCGGAATTTCTCCCCCGGCGCGGCATGGGGATTTGTAATCCGGAAAATCCGGGCATATATTACCCCTGTCCGAAGCAGTCAACACTCTGAAGCGCCAGACGGCCGGGAGGAATTTGCTCATGACCGAGACCCTGCGACATTTCCACGATTTCCTGTCTGCGAACAACATTCTCTGCAACGTGAAAAGTCCCAATCGTGACGAACTGCTCCGATTGCTGCTCGCCATGCTCAAACGACACCATCCGGAGCTGGATCTTGAACTTGCCGCGCGTGAAGTCAAGGAACGGGAGGAACTTTTCCCCACTGTCATCGCTCCCGGTCTGGCCGTGCCCCACGCCCGCATCCCCGATCTCGCCATACCGCTGGTGGCGATGGCGTGCCTCCCCGACGGGATCGATTTCGCGTCGGAAATGGGGCCGGTCAAGGTCGTCATCCTGCTGCTGACCCCGGTCGATGAACCCAATCTGCATATGCAGCTGCTCGCCGCGCTCGCCGGCGACTTCGGCAGCGAGGGGATGGTTGACCACGTCGCCGCGCTGAAGACCCCCGCCGAGGTGATCAGCTGCTTCTCCGGCAGTGAACACACGATGCCGACCTACCTCAAAGCCGCCGACGTCATGCGCGGCAATGTAGTGACGCTCTACGAAAACGATACCCTCCAGACGGCGATCCGCACCTTCGCCACCAGCGGCATCGACGAGGTGGTGGTCATCGACCACACCGGCGATCTGCGCGGCGTGGTCTCCCTCACGGATCTGCTCAAATTCAGCCTGCCGGAACACCTGCTCTGGATGGAGGACCTGACGCCGATCTATCGTTTCCAGCCCTTCGCGGACATGCTCAAGAGCGCGGACGACACCCGGGTCGCCGACATCATGCGCGAGGAGTTTGTCACCGTCGACCGCGAGGTTCCGGCGGTTCAGCTGGCGAAGCTCTTTCTGGTGCACCAGATCCGCAAGCTGATCATCACCGGGCCGGGCGGAAAACTCGCCGGCGTGGTCGAACTCAAGGAATTCTGCGCAAAACTTTTCTGGGAATAATTCGGGAGGACCTCCGCCATGCATGAAGAATCTGCTTCCGCTCCGCTCTCTCCCCGGGCCATGCTCATCCGCTTCGCCATCCTGCTCGGCGCCGCCCTGCTGGTCGGCATCGGCGGCGCCGCCACGGTGCTGGAATCCCATCAGGCGACCGCCTGCGCCGTCTTCGTCGCCATCATCTTCGGGACGCTCTTCTTCTGGGGGTTCCGGCTTGCAATCGCCTTCCTTGGACTGGCGGTGCTGATCTTCACCAATTCGCTGAACATTCCACAGTTCGTCTCCTCCTCCTCGCTGGAGGTGATCCTCTTTCTGGTCGGCATGATGGTGATCGTCGGCGCCCTGCGGGATCTCGGCTTTTTCACCTGGATCGTGCAGCTGATCGTCTCCATGCCCCGCCTGACCGGCTGGAAGTTCACCGCCGTCACCGCCGTCGCCTCGGCATTGCTCGCCTGCGCGGTCGATGAGGTCACGTCGATCATCTTTGTCTCGACGCTGATCTTTCAGGTGTGCGACCGGCTGAAACTCAATCCCACCCCCTACATCCTCATCGCGGTGCTCGCCACCAACGTCGGCAGCGCCGGAACCATGATGGGCAACCCGGTCGGCATCTACATCGGCAACAAGGGCGGACTCACCTTCGGCGACTTCATGATCTGGTCGTTCCCGCTGATGCTGGCGGTGCTGTTCGCCACGGTTGCGCTGATGCTCTTCTGTTTCCGCCGCCAGCTGCGGGAGTTCGATGTGCGGCTGAAGAACCGGCTCGATCAGGGGTTGTCGCTCGCTCCGGTGGTCGACGTCCCCTACAAGCCGGGACTGGTGCTGATTACGCTGACCATCCTCGCCATCGCTTCGCACCACCCGCTGGAGAGCTTTTTCGGGCTGGCCAAGAACAGCGTTCTGCTGATCACGCCGCTGATCTGCGCCGGCGTGGTGATGATTCTCCGCCAGAACCGCGCACGCTACTACATCGAACAGGAGGTGGACTGGTGGACCCTCCTCTTCTTCATGCTGTTGTTCGCCGTCGCCGGAACTCTGGAATACACCCATGTCGACCGGGTGATGGCGAAATATTTCTCCGGCGTCTGCGGCACGGAAATCACCGCGCTGGTTCCCTTCATCTTCACGGTGTCTGCGGTCGGTTCGGCGTTTATCGACAACGTGATTTTCGTCGCCGCCTTCTGTCCGGTGATCGAACAGCTCTCCTCCAGCGTCAAGGATCTTCCGCTCTGGTGGGCGCTGCTGCTCGGCGCCTGTTTCGGCGGAAACATCACGATGATCGGCAGTACCGCGAACATCGTCGCGCTCGGCATGCTTGAGAAGCGCTCCGGGGTCAACATCACCTTCTTCTACTGGCTGAAAATCGGGTTGCTTTCCACCGTCGTCGCCGGTGTGATCGGCATCGCCGGACTGCTGCTGCTCGAACCGCTGATGCCGGACCGCTGCGCCACGGTGAAATTCGAGATGCTCCATCGGGATTCCGGGCGCCGTTTCGACGGGAAAAACGCGATGCTCTCCGCCCGGATCGCTCCGGCGGGCGAGGGGGCGGAGCGGGTGGTCTTCCCGAACCTCCAGCCGGGTGAGTATCTGCAGGTGCAACTGGTGTCTCCGGGCGGGGTGGAGGCGTCGATTCCGGCGGCGCTGTCTCCGGCGATGAAATCCCGCTTCGACGAGATCACCGCCGCCGGAGAATGCCGCTTCATCGGCAAACTCTACTCCGTTGGTTCCGGGGATTACCCCTGCGTGATGGAGGTGGAACAGGTGGAGATTCCCGGCCGGCAGTGAGGGCGCAAAACTCCGTTGCTCCGCCTCAGCCGTGCGTCGGCCGGGGCGGTTCCCGGAGGAAACCCCGGACGATTCCGAGGATCACCTCAACCGACCTCTCCATCTCCTCCAGCGAGGCGAATTCGCTCTCCCCGTGAAAATTGTACCCGCCGGTGCCGAGGTTGGGGCAGGGCAGGCCGCGGAACGAGAGCAGGGCGCCGTCGGTGCCGCCGCGAATCGGCGGTTCCGACGGCACAAGACCCGCCTCGCGGACCGCCCTGCGCGCAATTTCCAGCAGTTGCGGATGGCGGGCGATCACCTCCTCCATATTGCGGTACTGGTCGCGGCAGGTTACCGTGACGGTCCCTTCGCCGTATTGCCGGTTCTGTTGTGCGGCGATCTCCCGGAGTTTCTCCTTGCGTGCGGCGAACTTCTCCGCATCGTGGTCGCGCAGCAGGTAGGTCAGCTGTGCCTCCCCGACGGTGCCGGAGGTGCGGGCCAGATGGTAGAACCCCTCCAATCCGTCAGTCGCTTCCGGCGTTTCCGCCGCGGGCAGCATGGCGTCGAATGCGAATGCGACCTTCTGGGCGTTGACCATGATCCCTTTCGCCGAACCGGGGTGAACATTGACGCCGCGGATCTTCACCTCCGCCTCCGCCGCATTGAAGTTCCGGTACTCGATCTCGCCTGCGGCGCCTCCGTCGAGCGTGTAGGCATAGGCGGCCCCGAAGGCGGCGACGTCGAAGCAGAGGGTTCCTTCTCCGATCTCTTCGTCGGGGGTGAAGCCGATGCAGAGGGTGCCGTGCGGCAGATTCCGGGTGAGAATCTGTTCCGCCGCGGTCATGATTTCGGCGATTCCCGCCTTGTCGTCGGCGCCGAGCAGCGTGGTGCCGTCGGTGGTGATCAGCGTGTGGCCGGTCAGCCGGTTGAGAAACGGGAAACGGGCCGGGTCGAGCGTTTTCCCGCTCTTGCCCAGTGGAATCGTTCCTCCGGTGTACTTGACGATCTGCGGATGGATCTCCCGCCCGCTGGCGGCGTCGGAGGTGTCCAGATGGGCGATCAAGCCGAGGGGAGGAATCTGTTCCAGCCCCGGCGTGGCCGGCAGGCACGCGGTGACGCAGGCGTGTTCGGAAACGCGGACTTTTTCAGCGCCGATGGCCTCGAGTTCCTCGGCCAGATGGCGGGCCAGCTCGAACTGGCCGGGCGTTGAGGGGTGAGTTCCGGTGGAATCATTCGACTGGGTGTCGAATCCGATGTAGTCCAGAAAACGGTTCAGAACTGTGCGCATTGGTTAGCTCCTTCCATCGCCGGCGGGGTGGCGTCAGCTGTTGTTTTTTTCGAACCGGTCGAGGATTCCGGCTGCGAGTGCGACTATTTCGGCGCAGGGGCGCTTGCGGTAATACTCCCCGGTACGGGCCTCTGAAACCGGTTCATCGCTCTGGCCGGGGGCGAGCCCCAGAAGTTCCCGGCAGAGGATTGCGCCGGTTTCCCGCCGGAACTCTTCCACGAGGGCGCGGATGCGTTTGTAATGCGCATCCTTGACCGCCTTGTCGGTGAGATCGGAGTAGCCGTGTATCAGATTTTCCGCCAGAATCATGCCGGAAAGCGCACCGCACATCTCACGCAACCGGGAAATCCCGCCTCCGAATCCGGAGGCGAGGCGCAGTGCTGTTTCGCGATCCAGCCTGCACTCCTCGTGGAATGCGCCGAGCACCGCCTGGGCGCAGTTGGCGCCACTCAGAAACAGCCGGCGCGCCTGTTCTGCTTTCTCTTCCATAAACTCAGGCGGCGTCTTCCCGCTGCAGCCATTCTTTGCCGAGGGAGACAGTCAGCATGAGGGCGTTGAAGATGACCCAGAGTCCGAGGAGGATCACCCCCAGCTTGGGAATGGAGATCAGTCGGTCCGTTGTCTGGATGGTTTGGCCGACCGGCACGTAAAAATTCAGACCGGAGAGATATTCTTCGGTCAGCATCTGCTTGAACTGACTGACCTTCTTCCCCAGTTCCGCCATGTTGGCGAGCGTCGCATTGAAGAGGCTGTCGAACTGCTCCTTGGTCGCGGAGCCCGAGGTCACCTTGTTGTTCATATTTTGGAGCAGCTGCTTGTAGAACTGCAGTTTGGATTCCGTCTGGGCCATTTCTTCGCCGAGTTCAAGCGAGAGATCCGCCAGCTGACGGCGCATGATGTTGCTGGAATCACGCCGAACCAACTCGATGATCTGATTGAAGATATTGGCGTCAAGACTGAATTGCGTGGCTCCTTCCGGCTGCGCAGGGAGGTTGGCACGTATCGAAGGATTTTTGTCCTGGAGAATGGAGAGAGCCTGGTCAATGTTCTGGTATTTCAATTTTGCATAGTTCTGCTCGCTTTCCAGCTGCTGAATCTGGCTCTGGAGAAATAGGTGATCCAGGTTATTTTGCAACTCTTTGCTGCTGAAGACCATGCTCTGCAGGATATTCAGCTGATAGGTTTTGACATTCTGAAGCATTTTGATGAGATCCGGGAGATACTCCCCAGTCGGCAATGCGATATTTCTTTCCTGCAACAGAGGAATCAGTTTGTCGCACAGTTCCAACATTTGCTCGTTGTAAACGGCAGCCCGGTCGATGGCGAGCAGGCGACTGTTCTGGAGCTCGTTGCGCAGTCTTTTTTCCATATTGCTGTCGAGATCGACCTGAGGAAGCTTTTCCCCCTCCTGCTGACGATAAATTTCCATCCAGGTCTGGGGAATCTCATTGAGAATTTTTGAAGCGGTTTCCGGTGGAATCCGGTAATTCTTCCCCATGGAGATCCGGAACATGCCCAGATCGAGAGAGGCCAGCTGCCGCCGGTAATCGGTTTCCAGCCGCTCAATATCCACAACGGAGAGATTGCGTTTGCCCAGTTTCTGCGCAAACGCCGAGTCGAGAAAGGCGCGCTTGGGGGAGTAGTCCGAAACGCTGAACATCTCCTGAAACTCATCGAACGGCAGAACATTTTCCAGATTGTTCTTCCGGTAGACCTGCTTCAGCACAACCGGACTGATGATGTCGAGTTTATTGAACGGCTTTTTGCTGGGATAGGCCAGGCCGATTCCACCTTTGCTGTTTTCCAGCATCACCTGAATGTCCTGCACAAAGAGCCGGTTTGCGGGAAGAAGCAGGAGAAGAAGAAACAACAGTATCGCAACAAAGAGGCTGATTGTGGCGGTGAGCAGAATTCGGCGCCATTTCCGCTTGAAAAAGTCCATCACAAAGAAAAAACCGTTATTTTCCATATTTTGTTCCCAATCCCTGTTTTGCTGGCTGGCTGGTTGATTTTATCCCGATTTTATTAATATAGATGCATCGCGCTGGAATTTCAACGCCTTATGAAAAAAACACCGGAGGTTGCCGGTTTTCGGAAGGCGGCGTTCGGCCGTCGATTTCAACGGAGCCGGAAGAGATTGGAATCCCGCCGATAACGTTCCGGCGAGACCCCGAACAGCCGTTTGAAACGCCGGCTGAAGTGATAGGGGTCGACATAGCCGCACCGCCCGGCAATTTCCGCCACCGTTTCCCGGGTGGAGAACAGCAGTTCTGCGGATTGGCGCAACTTGAGCTCCTCCAGGTATCGCTTGGGGAGCATCCCGGTGTGCCGCAGAAAGTTGCGCCGGAATTGATCCATGCTTAAATTGCACAGTTCGGCGAGTTCGGCGACGGTCCACCACTTTTCCGGCTGCGCCTTGATGAGCGCGATCACTTCGCCGATGGGGGAGCTCTCTTCCCGTCGCCGGTGTTCGAAATACAGGTCGGTCAGCAGTTGCTGCAGCAGAATGTTCGCCTTGATCTGAGCCGGGGAGGAGGGGTCGGCGATCAGCTCCGCCAGCGCGGGAATCCGCCGCAATGGACCAAGTTCGTACACCCCGGTCCGGATGATTCCGGTCCGATGCAGCAGGTCCGCCAGCGGCCCGGTGAAACGGATGGAGTCTTCGATGTAGGGTTTGCTGTCGCTTCCTCCGTAGCGGTGAAGGTCGCCCGGCGCGATCAGAACCGCTTCGCCGGGGTGGAGGGGTCGCTCCCGCTCGCCCGGTTGCCAGAACTCCCCGCCGCCGTCATAGAGGTGGGAGAGGGAGTAGAATTCAAACTTCCGCTCCCGGCACTGCCGGAATCCGCCGGCCGGTGAACTGCACCCGACGGAGGCATTGATGATCCAGAATCCGTAGTTGCGGTGCAGTTCCGGCGTCCGGCTGACGATCCGGTGGATCACCAGATCGGGGGAGCTGTAGTCGAATTCGATTTTTTTGTCATTAGGCATGCTGTTTTTTTCCATTTCGGAATATAAATTCCGCTGTATACTATAACACAAGGATCCAGTTTTATCAACAAGGCAAGGAGAGTGGATCATGGGAAAACAATTCGGTGTCGCCGTGCTCGGCACGGGAAATCGGGCGCGTTATGTGGTCAAAAATCTGCTGCGGGACTCCGGCGGCGCCGTCCGGGTGGTATCCGCTTTCGATCCCGACCGGGAGCTGCTCAAGGAGACGTTGGGCAAGATCTGGGAGACGCCGGATGCCCTGGCCGCCGCTTCGGCGGAAGAGGCGATTCACGCCCCCGGTGTCGACTGGGTGATGGTCTTTTCCCCCAACTCCTGCCACCGGGATCACATCCTCGCCGCCTTCGCCGCCGGGAAGGATGTCTTCTCGGAGAAGCCGCTGGCCACCACCATCGAGGCGTGCAAAGAGATCTCCGACGCGCAGAAGAGGAGCGGGCGGGTGTTCGCCACCGGATTTGTCCTGCGCTATGCGCCGATGTACCGCCGGGCGAAGGAGCTGCTGGATTCCGGCAGGTTCGGGCGGCTGCTCCTGATTGAGGGCAATGAGAACATCGCACCGGATCACGGCGGCTACATCATGTGCAACTGGCGAAGGCTGACGAAGTTTGCCGGACCGCACATTCTGGAAAAGTGCTGTCACGACCTGGATCTCATCAACTGGTTCTGCAACTCGCTCCCCTCCCGGGTCGCCGCGTTCGGCGGCCGCGACTTCTTCAAGCCGGAAAACAACTTCCTGATGGAGAAGTACGGCGAGAAGACCTTCAAGAGCTGGTGGGATCCGCATGCGGAGAAGACCCCCTTCACCGACGATACCGATCTCATGGACAATATGGTTTCCATCGCCGAGTTCCGCAACCGCATCCGGGTCACCTTCACCGCGACGATGAGCAACGCCATCCCGGAGCGGCGGCTCTCCTTCGCCTGCACGGAAGGAACCATGAAGCTGGATCTTTACAGCAACCTCCTCCGCTACCGCCGCCTCGGCGACGAAGGGGTGACCGAGCTGAATTTCTCCGGCGACGGTCACGGCGGCGGCGACAGCTACATTATGAAGGAGCTGTATGAAACCATGTCAAAGGGGGTTCCGCCGAAGTGCAGCGGGCAGGAGGGGCTTCGCAGCGCCGTCTTCGCGCTGGCGCTCGACCGCGCCGCTCAGACTGGTGAGCTGGTCGATCTGGAGCCGATCTGGGATTCCCTCGGCGAATAGCTGTTTCAGAAAAAATTCCCCGCGACTTTTCCGGTTTCTCCCGGTGTCGCGGGGATGTTTCATGCCGGGAAAATGGCGGTGAAATCGAACTCTCCAGCCAGGGCGGAGAGCACTTCGCGCTCCCGGCGGCGCATCCGTCGCCGCGGTCCGGGCGAGAGATCGTCTTCGCCGGCGGAGTGGAGCAACCCGTGAACCAGATAGAGCGTCACCTCGCGGGCGTAACTGGAATCGGCGCGCTTTTCCCCCTCGCGGCGGGCGGCGTCCAGACAGATGATCAGTTCGACGGCCGGATCCCCCGGAAACAGTCCGGCGGGGTCGTCGAAGTAGCTGAAGGTGATCACGTCGGTGGTTCCCTCGTGCCCGACAAACTCTTCGTTCAGCTGTGCCATGGAGCGGTCCCCCACGAAGCGGATTCCCAGATCCCAGTCGAAATCATCCGGCAGGCCGGCCAGCGTTGCGGCGCGCCGGGCGAGACGGAGAAGCTCACTTCGATTCGGCCGGGGGTACCGCCTGGTCTCCCACGAGAACTGCAGGTTCTTCATCTTCCTCTCTCTGCTCCCGCTGATAGGCGATTCTTCCATGCTTCATGCTGATCAGCGTGTTGATGAAACTCTGCCGGACCTTTTCCAGTTCGGCGAGAGTGATGTTTGCCTGATTGAGCTGACCGTCTTCGAACCGCTTCTGGAAGATGCCGTTCACCACCGCTTCAATTTTGGCGGCGGAGGGCTTGTCCAGGGACCGGCTGGCGGCTTCGCAGGCATCCGCCAGGCTGATGATCGCCATCTCCCGGTCCTGCGGCGGCCGCCCGGAGTAGCGGAACTGGGATTCCAGAACCGGCGCGTTGCCCCCCTCCCGCCGCTTGTCGGCGAGCGCCTTGGCGTAGAAGTAGTGCACGAGGTCGTTGCCGTGGTGCTGTTCGATCGCGTCGCGCACGGTCCGGCACATCCGGTACTGCCGCGCCAGCGCCAGCCCCTCCTTGACGTGGTCGCGGATGATGATGCTGCTCATCTGCGGATTGAGATTCAAGTGCTGGTTGGCGCTGTCGAGGTTGTTTTCGGTAAAATACTGCGGCATGGCGAGCTTCCCGATATCGTGGAAGAGCGCTCCGGCTTTGGCCTTGAGCGGATTGGCGCCGATCGCCCGGGCCGCATCCTCGACCAGCGTGGCGACCATCAAACTGTGGAAGAAGGTGCCGGGCGCCTCCCGCTTGAGCCGTTCCAGCAGCGGGTGGTTGTAGTCGCAGAGCACCATCAGCGCCATGTTGGTGCTGACGTTGAAGACGATCTCAAAGAGGAAGGTCAGCACCAGCGCGAGAATGGCGGTCAGAAAGGCGTTGCCGATTGCCAGCGAAGCGGCACCGCTGAGCTGGTGGAGAAAGTCGGTGTTCTCCCCGAGCAGCAGGTTGAAGTTCAACACGAAGGTCAGCGGAAACACCGTCGCGACAATCCGCAGAAAGTAGGAGCGGTAGTCGGTCGCGGAGCGAACCGCCAGACCGGCCAGCGAAGAGATCACCATCCCCTTGAGCGCGAGGTCGAACGCCCGTTCCGGCACCACCATCATCGCGGTCATCGAAGAGATGAAGAATCCGACGCAGAGCGCCACCCGGTAGCCGAAGATCACCGCCAGCAGCACCGAACCGAGCGCAATCGGAATCGCGTTGACCACCAGCGCACTGCTCAGGTCGCGGCTGGCGCTCACCCCCATGTTGTAGGAGAGGATCGCGCCGAAGTTGACCAGCATGGAGATGATGACCACCAGCCCGATGAGCGAGATCCGCTTGTTGGCCCGCACCACATCCGGATGGAGGTTGTAGAGGTAGAAAGCGGCGAAGATGATGAGCACCAGGCTCCAGATCATGTTGTGGCTGAGCAGGGCGATTCCGATGTCGATGGTCACGCTCTTTTTTTCCTCTTCGCGGTGGACCTGCAGTTTGTCCTTGAGGGACGGGGTGACGATGTCCCCTTTGCTGACCAGAAGTTCGCCTTTGGCGATTTTGTGCGGAACCGCGGGAACGGCCGCCGCCGCCTCTTCGCGCACGGTCCGGGTGACCGCATCGTCAAAGTCGAGGTCGCCGCCTCTGCCGATCAGTTCGGCGGCGATGCGGATGAACTCCGAACGCATGGTCTCCGGGACGGCTCCCTGTTCGGGCGGGAAGACGTTCTTCGCCAGCTCCGCCGCCGCGGAGGCGTTGTCCCAGAGATCGGTGACGGCCCGCTCCTGGAGCCGCCGGTCTCCGACGGTGATCACCCGGATTCGCTGGCCGACGTTGCGGGCGGCCTTGTCCTCCGCGCCGATGATCCCCTGACGGACGATCATGCGCAGCCGGTTTTCGAAGTTGCCGAATCCCTCCTGCAGCTGGCAGAATTTGCCGAGCTCCTCGAGCAGAGGCGGCTGCACCGCCGCCGCCAGACGGGAGGGCAGGGAATCGGGATCCGGGATGTATTTCTTTTTGTCCCGCTCCTGACGGATTCTCTGTTCGACCGCCTTGAAAAACGCGTTGAAGTTGCGGAGGATCTGTTCGGAGCGGAGGGTGTTCACCCGGAAGAACTCCGGCTGCCGCTCCATCGCCGCCTGGCGGGCGCGGTTGAGTTCCTCTTTGTCGATGTAGTTGAACTCGCAGGAGGCGTGGATCGTCCGGGTCGCCTCCTGGCCGATCACCCAGCCGGGATCGATGTTCTGCTGCAGCGCCGAGAGGGTCATCAGAACCGAACTCACCACCCAGACCATCACCAGAATGAAGATGGCCGGCGCGGGCGAGCGGTCGATCGTGTTGGCAAACGAATCCCAGTCTACAATGCGGTGCGGGTTGATGATCCCCTTGCGGCGGAGTTCGCGCCGCGCCTGGTAGCGTTCATACATCATGCGGAGCCGGTTGAACATTGCTCACTCCTCCTTGCCTGGCGCGGGGTCGGATTGATACGCGAGAATGATCTTCTCCAGCAGGGCGTGGCGCACCACGTCGCCGGTTTCGAAAAAGGTGAAACCGATCTCCGGAATGCCGCGCAGATGGGAGATGGCGTGCCGCAGACCGGAGTTCTCTTTCGGCCCGAGATCGGACTGCGAGGGGTCGCCGGTGATCACGCAGCGGGAGTTGAAACCCATCCGGGTCAGAAACATCAGCATCTGCTCGACCGTCGTATTCTGCGCCTCGTCGAGGATGATGAAGGCGTTGTTGAGCGTGCGCCCCCGCATGAAGGCCAGCGGCGCGACCTCAATGATGTTGCGTTCCAGCAGCGAGGAGACCTCGTCGAACTGCATCATATCGTAGAGGGCGTCGTAGAGCGGCCGCAGGTACGGCATGATCTTCTCTTCGAGGCTGCCGGGCAGAAAGCCGAGGTTTTCTCCGGACTCCCGTGCCGGACGGGTCAGAATGATCCGGGTGACGTTCCCCTTGAGAAATTCGGAAACCGCCATCGCCATCGCGAGGTAGGTCTTGCCGGTCCCCGCCGGGCCGACGCCGAACACCATATCCCGCGAGCGCATCTGCCGGACATACTCCAGCTGCCGGCGGGAGCGGGGCAGAACTTCCCGCTTTTTCGGGCTGACCGCGATGCGTTCGTTCCACAGCTCGTGCAGATCTCCCTCGCGGTGATCGCGAAACGAGCGGCAGAGAAACTCAAAATCGCGCGTCTCCAGCTGCCGTGAACGCAGTTCGTAGAAGCGCGCCAGTTCCGCCAGCAGATTCTGAACGCGCTGAACCGCTTCCTCTTCTCCGTGAATTTCGACCCAGTTCTCCCGGGCGACGAGCCGGACGCCGAAGAGATTCTGCAGATAGCGCAGATTCTTCACCTCATCTCCGGCACAGGCGGTATGAAGCGTCAGCCCTTTTTCAAAATAAAATCGACTTTCCATGCGTATCAGCGATCTGGTAAAACGAGTCAAGAGCGGCACCCGGGAGGATCGATCCCGTGCGCCGCTCCCGGTGGTCCGGCGGATTCTTCCTCAGAGCTGCGGAATCTGCAGCTTCATGCCGGGGCGGAGCGCATTCGGATTGACGAGCTGCGGATTCGCCTTCAGAATCAGATCGTACCGGGCGCCGTTGTGATAGAACTTCTTGGCGATGAAGGAGAGCGTATCTCCCGGTTTCACCACGTAGACCACACTCTCTTTTGCCGTATCGGCCGCCGGTTGCTTCTCTTCGGTCTTCGCCGGGGCGGTTGTTTCCGGGACGATCACCGTTGCCTTCTCTTCGGCGACTTCGACGACGACCGGATCATCCGCCGGAGCGACGTCCGCGGCGTTGACGGCCGGGAGCTGTTCGGCCTCCTCGACGGCTTCCTCCTCGTTCGCCGGCTGCTGCCGCTCCTGCTCAAGCAGGTTCGGGGAGACTTTGTCGGCGATCGCGGGCGGAGCGGTGCGGGACGGGCGGAAGCCGGAGTAACTGCGGTCGACAAACTGCTCCCAGTATTCTTCCTGCGTTCCCGGTTTTACCTGTGCCAGATCCGGCTGGCACCCCGTGACGAAAAGCGCCAATGCAACACCCGACAGACTCCATGCGAGAAATTTCATCGTATTGCCTCCCTTGTAACAGGATCTCCTCCGGTTTCTGCCCGGGGGCGACCCCAGTATCCACACTCTCAATAAATATACTCCGATAGTTTCGTAAAAACAAATCGTCGAAGCAAAAAAACGCAAAAGAGGCCGTCCCCGCTCCCGGGAACAGCCTCTTTCAGAGAAAAACGGATATCGGATTTTACCGGAACTTGCGGAAAATCACCACTCCGTTGTGCCCGCCGAAGCCGAGGTTGCTGTTGAGCGCAACCTCCACCTTGCGTTCCCGGGCGGTGTTCGGCGTGATGTCCAGGTCGCACTCCGGATCCGGCGTCTCGTAGTTGATCGTCGGCGGAATGATTCCGGTCTCGATCGCCTTGACGCAGGCGATGGATTCCAGCCCGCCCGCGGCGCCGAGGCCGTGACCGGTGGTCCCCTTCGTGCTGCTCACCGACACCTTGTAGGCGTCTTCGCCCAGCGCGCCCTTGATCGCCATGGTTTCGAACTTGTCGTTCAGCTGCGTGCTGGTGCCGTGGGCGTTGATGTAGTCGATCTCATTGGTGCTCAGCCCGGCGTGACGCATCGCCATCCGGATCGCCCGCGCGCCGCCGTTCCCGTCGGGAGCGGGGCTGGTGATGTGGTAGGCGTCGCCGGTGGCGCCGTATCCGACCACTTCCGCAAGGATGTTCGCACCGCGCTTCTTCGCGTGTTCCAGCTCTTCGAGGATCATCACGCCGGCGCCTTCGCTCATCACGAATCCGTCACGGTTGAGGTCGAAGGGGCGGCTGGCGTGCAACGGATCATCGTTGCGCTGGCTCATCGCCTTCATCGCGCAGAACCCGGCCACGCCGAGGGCGACGACAGAGGCTTCCGCACCGCCGCAGATCATCACATCGGCGTCGTCGCGTTTGATGCACCAGAACGATTCGCCGATCGAGTGGCAGCCGGTCGAACAGGCGGTGACCAGCCCGAGGTTCGGGCCGCCCGCACCGTAGCGGATCGAAATGTTGCCGGAGGCGAGGTCCCCGATCATCATCGGAATCAGCAGTGGAGAGATCTTCCCCGGTCCGCGTTCGATGAGCAGCTTGTCCTGTTCGCTCATCGTGTGCAGGCCGCCGATGCCGCTGGAAACGATCACACCGACCCGGTTCGGGTCGATGTTGCTGCCGCGCAGCTCTTTCGGGAGCCCTGCGGAATCCATCGCCTCGTCGCTGGCCGCGATGGCATACTGGCAGAAGAGATCCAGCCGTTTGGCCTCTTTCGCCGTCATATATTTGGTGACGTCAAAATCTTTGACCTCACCGGCAATCTGCGTGCGGTATTCCGACGCATCAAAGCGGGTGATCCGGCCCAGGCCGCACCGGCCGTTGACCAGGGAATCCCAGAAATCCGGTACATTGTTGCCGACGCAGGACACCACGCCGTAACCGGTAACCACTACCCGTCGATTGTTCATACCTACTTCATTCTCCATATTCCGGCGCGGACGCCGTATCTGCAACCGCTCCTCCACCCCTGCCGGAACGGAGAAGCCGGCGGATTCTCGTCATGAAAACGGGCCACCAACGTACAGTACGATGAGTGGCCCGCATCAACGACACCGCTCCGGACCGTAGAGTCACACGCAGTGCCGACCAGAGAGAGAACTTACTCCTGGCTCTTGCTTTCGACGTATTTGATCGCGTCGCCGACGGTGGTCAGCTTTTCGGCATCTTCATCCGGAATGTCGGAGCCGAACTCTTCTTCGAGCGCCATCACGAGTTCCACCTGGTCGAGCGAGTCGGCGCCGAGGTCCTCGATGAACTTGGCTTCCGGAGTCACCTGATCCTCGGAAACTCCGAGCTGTTCGACGACGATCTTTTTCACTTTGTCAGCAACAGAAGACATTTTTGGCATCCCCTTTTCTTGGTTTATCAGTTCTCAATGTCGTTTGCTTTTTCCATTTATCAGCATAGCTTCACATACTATGCCGCCAAAAACGGAAAAAGTCAAATATTTTTTGAAATAAAGGCGAAATTTTTTGTATTTCCGGCCCGTTTCGAGCCGGAAATCCCTCTTACATCAGCATGCCGCCGTCGACGTTGATCACCTGACCGGTGACGTAGTCCGAATCCGGCGAGCAGAGGAAGTAGACCACATTGGCCACATCCTCGGGCCGGCCGCCGCGCTTGGCCGGAATCACCGTCAGGAAGGCGTCGCGCGCCTCCTGCGGCAGCTTGGCGGTCATGTCGGTCTCGATGAAGCCCGGCGCCACCGCGTTGGCCTGGATGTTCCGGGTGGCGAACTCCTTGGCGGTCGTCTTCGCCAGAGCGATCACGCCGGCCTTGGAGGCGGAGTAGTTCGCCTGCCCGACATTGCCCATGCGGCCGACGACCGAGGCGATGTTGACGATCTTGCCGGCGCGCTGCTTCATCATCGGCCGGACCGCGGCCTTGGTGAAGTTGAAGGTGCCCTTGAGGTTGACGGCGATCACCGCATCCCACATATCTTCGGTCATCTTGAGCATCAGGGTGTCTTTGGTGATGCCGGCGTTGTTGACCAGAATGTCGAGCTTGCCGAAGTCGGCGACGACGGCGGCGACGGTCTTTTCGGCATCTTCGAACTTGGCCACGTTCGCGGCGTAGGCGCGGGCGTTGACCCTCGCCGCCTTGAATTCATCGGCGGTCGCCTGCGCGACGTCGAGCATGATATCGACGATCGCGAGAGCGGCGCCCTCCGCGGCCAGCCGGGTGCAGATCGCTTTGCCGATGCCGCGGGCTCCGCCGGTGACGAGGGCCACCTTGCCCTCCAGACGTTTTTCCTGACTCATTTCCTCTTTCCCTTCCTTAAATCGTTTCGTTCTGGGGTTCACAGTTCGATGGCGTCGAGCGTTTCGACGCTGTTGACGTTGATGCCGCGGATCTCCGGGAGCGTCCGGCGCAGCAGCCCGGTCAGCACGTTGCCGGGGCCGAATTCGATCATCGTGTCGCCGCCGGCGGCGACCATCGCGCGCACGCACTCCTCCCAGCGGACGGAGCCGGCCACCTGCGATGCGAGATTGTTCCGCAGTTCGGTGAGGTCCTTCGCCGGAGCGGCGGTGAAGTTGTGGTAGACCGGAACCGACGGCAGTTCGATCGGCGCGGTGGCCAAAACGTTGACCAGCGCATCGCCGGCGGGTTTCATCAGCCGGGAGTGGAAGGCGCCGGCGACGTTGAGCAGGATCACCTTGCGCATTCCGCGCGCCTTGAGTGCATCGACCGCGGCGGCGAGTTTGCTCTTCTCGCCGGAGATGACGATCTGGCCGGGGCTGTTGTAGTTGGCGACGTCGATGCCGCATTCGGCGCAGACTTCGCGGATTGCCGCGGGATCACCGCCGAGGACGCTCGCCATGCCGCCGGAGGTGCTCCGGCAGGCGGCGTCCATGAGTTCGGCCCGGCGGGCGAGCAGCCGGAGGCCGTCGGCAAAGCGGAAGGCACCGCCGGCGTAGAGCGCGCCGTATTCGCCGAGGCTGAGCCCGGCGCAGGCGACCGGCTTGACGTCGGGGAATTTCACCCGGAATGCGGCCAGCGCGGCGCAGCTCATCGTATAGATGGCGGGCTGGCAGAAGCGGCTTTCGGTCAGTTTTTCGACGGGGCCGTCGAAGATGATGGAACTCTGGTCATAGCCGAGTACGGAGTCGGCTTCTTCGAAGAACGCCCGGGCTTCCGGGCAGGCGGCGGCGAGGTCCTTGCCCATGCCGACCGTCTGGGCTCCCTGTCCTGAAAAAACAAAAAAAGGCTTCATGCGGTCTCCTTTCCGATTTTGCAGAAACGCCATGATAATGCGTTAAGGTAACACCGGATTGCCGATTTTTCAAGAAATTCCGTCGTGATTAATGATCGAGAGCTGTTCGGCGAGGGAGGCGATTTCCCGCCGCCAGAAGGAATCCGACCCCCAGTCGGGATTGCGTTCGCGGAAGTTCCGGTCGCTGCGCTGGCGGGCGTTCCAGTCCAGAAAGTAGATCATCCGCATGGCGCGGAGCAGTTCGATCTGGTCGAGACTGCGGCGGTCGAACTCCCGCAGTGACTCGTAGCCGCGCAGCAGAAGCTCCAGCTCGCGGGTGCACTCTTCGACCGGGCCGGGCAGCAGCAGCCAGAGATCCTGCACCGGCGGGCCGGTGAGCATGTCGTCGAAATCGATCAGCATCAACCCTTCGCCAGGGCGTTCGAGGACGTTCCCCTTGTGGCAGTCGCCGTGGAGGCGGATGCGTTCCCCATCCCGGAATTTCGCCAGCAGGACCCGGAGGATCGCCTTCAGCACGGCGGAGAGTTCGTCGAGGGAGCGCCCTTCGGCCACGCCGGAGCTCAGCAGCCGCGCTGTTTCCGACAGGGTGTTTTCCCGCGGGGCGAGGATCTCCCGGTGCGGCGCCGGGCGGGCGGCGCCGACGGTGTGGACGCGGGCGAGCAGGGCGCCGAGCCGGATCCAGAGTTCGTCCTCTCCCTCTTCGAGGGCGCGCCCCCACCGCTTGGGGAAGACGGCAAAATAGATCCCGTTCTCCGTTTCGCCGAGCGTGGTTCCGTTCGCCAGCCGGAGCGGGGCGACGACGGGAATCTCCGCCGCTTTGCATTCGAGGGTGAAGAGATGCTCTTCGAGCAGGGCGTCGCGGCTCCAGCGGCCGGGGCGGTAGAATTTCAGAATGAACCGTTCGCGGCGGCAGCTCTCCATCTCGTAGACGCGGTTGATGTAGCTCGGCAGCGGCAGCAGCACGCCGGAAAAGCGGCGTTCGAGCGCCCGCTCCGCCGCGGCGAAGATGGTGTCGGGGACCAGGGTGTCGAACTTGTTCTGCATCGATTCTCCTCCGGCGGTGTCCCGCCCGGAAATGCAAAAGGCGCGGCAGCGGTTGCCCGCTCCGCGCCTCCCGTTCCCGGCGGCAGCTTAGATTTCCACCGGTTTGGTCTTCGGCAGACCGAGGACTTTGTCCTCCTTGATCCGGCCGTCGGCCAGCAGGACGTTGATGCGCTCATAACGCTTCATCACATTGCGGATTTTGCGGATCTTGCCGCCGACGCGGAGACTCGGATGCTGAGACATTTGACACCTCGTATGTTCTATATTGATTCAATATCTCGTTAATTACAAGCGATAACGTCTATTAATATGGACCCGTTTCCTCCATCATGCAAGTCCGGAATTGCAAAAAAAACGAGTTTTTCGGCTTTGCGGTTGAAAAAAGGGGGCTCCGGTGTTATGTTGAGTGACTATGAAATGTTTCGCAATTCTTCTTGCCGCGCTTCAGCTCTTTCTTCTTGCCGGCGCGGAGCTTGAAATTCTCTGCACCGCCGATCTTCACGGACGGCTGGAGAAGATGCCGTCGCTCGGCTCCGTTCTCCGCACCGGCGGCGCGGAGGCGTTGCGCATTGACTGCGGCGACACCGTGCAGGGCAGTTCGATCTCGTGCCACAGCAATGGAAAAGGGATGATCGCCCTGCTCAATCTCTTCGGGTACGACGTCTGGGTGCCCGGCAATCACGATTTCGAATTCGGGCGCGACAACCTGCTCGGGCTCGTGCGCTCCTTTCAGGGCGCGGTGCTCGCCGCCGACTGGAAGGAACCGGCGGCCGGAAAATGGAAGCTTTTCGAACGGAATGGAGTTCGCTGTGCCGTCATCGGCATGACCGACCCGAAGATGGCGCAGCGGGTTCTGCCGGGGAGCGGTCTGGAGTTCCGGGGTGCGTACTCCGCGCTGAGCGCGATCATGCCGGAGGTGCGCGCCGCGCGGCCCGATGTGGTGGTGCTCGCCTGGCACAACGGGCTTTACAGTTCGGTCGGCGCGCTTTCCGCATTTCTGCGCGATTTCCCCGAAATCGATCTGGTGCTCGGCGCCCACAGCCACGAGGAGCATCCGGGGGAGCGGGCCGGGCGCGCCTGGTATGTGCAGGCCGGTTCCCACGCCGCGGCCGTCGCCCGGATCCGGGTCGAGGTCGATGACGAAACCCGCAAGATCCGGAGAATCCGTTCCGAACTGCTTCGTCCGGTGCCGGAGAAGGTGGATTCCGAGGCGGTCCGGCTGCTTGAGCCCTATCGCGCCGCCTGGCGCGCGGAGGCGCTCCGCCCGTTTGTCCGGTTGAGCCGGCCGTTGCGCCAGCCGAAGGAACGGGAGTACGATTTCGCGTTCGGGAAAACCGGCTGTGAAGCGCTCCGGCGGGCGACCGGGGTGGAGGCCGCTTTCTTCGCCGTGCGGAGCGGAGATGGATCCATCGGGCCGGAGGTGACGCGTGACGCACTGTTCCGGCTGATCCCCTACGAGAACCGGGTCTGCACGATCGAACTCTCCGGGAAGGAGCTCCGCCGTTTCGCCGAAGAGCAGTTCGCGCTGGCAAAGCGGTGGAAGCGGATTCCGAGATTCACCGGCGTGACGGTTTCGGTCAGCCGGGCGGGGAAGGTCACCGGTGTGAAGGCTCCGGAGCGCCTGACGCTGGCCCTCTCCGATTACGCGCTCGTCTCCAGCCGGGTGTTGAAGCCGCTGCTGACGGAGCCGGGGCGGAAGTGGAAACTCTTTCCTTTTACCGAACGCGAGGCGCTCGAGCGCGAGCTGCTGCGTGTCGGGCAGCCGCTCCCGCCGGGCGGAAATGGTTCTTTCGATGATTAATTCTACAAACAGGATGCGTTGAAAATTATGGATTTGAAAGTTGTTCCCTCCAGAATCCGCGGTTCGATCGCGGTCATCGGGTCGAAGTCGCACACCATTCGCGGCATCACCGCCGCCCTGCTGGCCGAAGGAACCAGCACCCTTGTCGCACCGCTGGAATCCGCCGACACCCGTTCGACGCTCACGGCGGCCTGCCGTCTCGGCGCGACGGTGAAGGAGTTGCCCGGCCGCTGGGAGATCACCGGCACCGGCGGGCGGTTCACCGATCCCGGGTCGCCGCTCGACCTCGGCAATTCGGGAACCGGATTGCGGATGCTCACTTCGGTGGCGGCGCTCCAGAATTTCCCGATCGGATTTGACGGGGATTCGTCGCTCCGCACCCGGCTGATGTCCGGACTTCTCTCGGCGCTGGAAAAACTCGGTGCGAAGGTGGAATCGCGGGGCGGAAAGTGCCCGTTCCGGATTTCCGGCCCGCTCCACGGCGGCGCGACGGCGGTGGACGGCACCACGTCGCAGTTCCTCACCTCGCTGCTCTTTGCCTTGCCGGTGCTTCCGGAGGATTCGACGATCGATCTGGAGTTCCTGCATGAGAAGCCCTACGTCGGCATCACGCTCGCCTGGCTCGATGCGCTCGGCATCCGCTGGAGCGGCAGTGAGGATATGCTTCACTGGCGGATTCCCGGCGGGCAGAAGTATCACCCCTTTGAACGGGTGATTCCGGCGGACTTCTCCACCGCGGCTTTTCCGCTGGTCGCCGCCGCGGTCGCCGGGGAGGGGGTGGAGATCCGCAACCTCGACTTTGACGACGCGCAGGGGGACAAGCAGGTGTTCGCCCTGCTCGAAGAGATGGGCGCGAAAATCCGTCGCGACGGGGAGCTCTTCGTCGAACCGGCATCCGGAAAACTTCAGGGCCGGACGCTCGACCTCAACGCCACCCCCGACGCCCTGCCGGTGATGGCGGTCGCCGCCGCACTGGCCGACGGGGAGACGAGGCTGGTCAACGTGCCGCAGGCGCGGGTCAAGGAGACTGACCGCATCGCGGTGATGACGGCGGAGCTGACCAAAATGGGGGCTGAGATCGAAGAATTGCCTGACGGCATGGTGATCCGGGGCGGCTCCCTGCACGGGGCGAAGGTCCACAGCCACGGCGACCACCGGATCGGCATGGCGCTCGCGGTGGCCGGACTCGCCGCCGAAGGGGAGACGGTCGTCGGGGAGATCGAGGCGGCCGAGGTCACCTACCCGGATTTCGTCCGGGATTTCCATGCCCTCGGCGCCGATTTCGAACTTATTCCGGAAAACGATTGAGGGCGTTGACCATCGCGGTGATGGCCGCGATGTTGACGTTCTCGTGAACTCCGGCGCCGTAAATCACCTTGCCGTCGTCGGTTTTCAGACCGATGAAGGCGATGGCGCGGGCATCCGAGCCGCGTCCGAGCGCGTGTTCGGAGTAGGCCTCCACCCGGAACGGCGGAACTGCCGGGCAGCGGCGGAGTGCCGCGGCCGCCGCTTCGATCGGGCCGCCGCCGGTGCCGATGACCGCGTAGACCGAACCGCCCGCCTTGAGCGCGAGTTCGACGCCGGTCTGGTCGATGCCGGTCGGCGCCGGGCGCTGGATGCGGAAGTTCTTGAGTTCAATCCGGCCTGACGGTTCGACGAATTTCTCGAGAAAGATCCGGTGAATGTCCGGCGCGGCAAGTTCGCCTCCGGAACGTTCGGCCTCCTGCTGAACCGCCGCCGCAACCTGCGGCTGCATCGCCTTCGGCACTTCGATGCCGTAGACGTTCTCCAGAACGTAGGCGACGCCCCCTTTGCCCGACTGGCTGTTGATGCGGATGAGTCCGTCATGACTGCGCCCGACATCCCGGGGATCGAGGTGCAGATAGGGAACCTTCCACCCCTGATGGAAGGTTTCGGCGATCGCCTCCTGCTGGGCCAGCCCTTTGCGGATGGCATCCTGATGGGTGCCGGAGAAGGCGGTGAAGACCAGCTCGCCTGCGTAGGGGGCGCGGGGGTGAACCGATATGCCGGAAACCTCTTCGATGAATTCGACGATTTCGGGCAGACGGTGGAAATCCAGCCCCGGCTCCACGCCGCGCGATTTGAGGTTCAGCGCGAAGGTGACCAGATCCATGTTGCCGGTGCGTTCGCCGTGGCCGAGGAGGGTTCCTTCGACCCGTTCGGCGCCGGCGAGCACCGCCATCTCGGCGGCCGCGACCGCGCCGCCCTGATCGTTGTGAGTGTGGACGCTGAGCATGGTCCGCTCCATCGCCGGGTAGCGCCGCACGAACGCTTCGACCATGTCGGCGTACTCGTAGGGCGGCCGGCGCTCCACCGTCTCCGGCAGGTTCAGGATGAAGTCCTCTTTGCCGCGGCTCGCCCACGCCTCTTCGACGGCGGCGGCGAGGTCGACGACGAAGCCGAGGCGGCTGTCGCTGAACTCCTCCGGCGAGAATTCATAGGCGATGCGGCCGCGGAGCCCGACGGATTCCACCGCGTCGCGGATCTGCCGGGTGCTCTCGACCGCCATCTCGGTGAGCTCCTGCTCACTCTTGTTGAAGACGAAGCGGCGGTGGAGTTCGGAGGTGGCGGCGTAGCAGTGGATGGTCGCCCGGTCCACGCCCCGGATTGCCTCGATGGTGCGTTCGATGAGGTCGGGCCGCGCGGCGGTGAGCACGGAGATCCGGACATTCTCCGGAATCTGCCCCTCTTCGATCAGCTGCCGGAGGAAGGCGAACTCCTCCTTCGACGCGGCCGGATATCCCACTTCGATCTCCCGGAATCCGATTTGAGCGAGCATCTGGAAGTAGCGGAGTTTGGCCGCCACATCCATCGGGCGGATGAACGCCTGGTTGCCGTCGCGCAGGTCGACCGACGCCCAGACGGGCGGAGCGGTGATGCGGCGCGACGGCCACTGTCGGTTTTCGATTTCCACCGGATCGGCGGAACGGTATTTCGGATACTCTGCCATGATGAAATTCTCCTTTATCTCTCAAAATGATGAAACCGCTGTAACGAAATGAAAATGCTTGCGGGGAGAAGAGCTCAACTTCCGGACCTTGCGGATAAGAGACGGTTCTCCCTCTCGTGGTTCACGCCGGCGGAACCGGAATGCAGGAAGAAGAGGATGGTGCTTGCAACCTGCTCAGGCGCGGCCGGCGCGAGTAAGTCGAAGCGGCAGGAGGGCGGATACGGCAGCGGCAACCGGACGATGACCGCCGATTCCCGGATTCACACAGGTTGTGATGCTGACTCTCATATCTTTCCTCAAAATTGATAACATTTCTTAAAATAGATGAATTTTCCGGAAATGCAAGAGAGGGGGAGGAAAAAATATGCTTTTTCTGGAGTTGAAACCTGTTCTGGGGAGGGATCGATTAGAGAGAGGCCATGGAGGGGAGGATCATGCGGCGGGGAAGGATATCCGTGAAAATTTTCCATTCCGCCATTGACTTCGTCAGATGCCGGATTACATTATCCGGGCAGAGATAACAGATGAAATGGAGGCGAAACTTGGTCCGGATGCAGGAAAAGAATGTCGCGCTTCGCAACTTCCTCCTCGACCGGGTGGAGAGCGGGCAGTGGCCGAGCGGCGCCAAGCTCCCCGGGGCGCGACAGCTCGCCGTTGAAGCGCAGTGCAGTTTCACCTATATGCAGTCGGTGATCGAGAGTTTGGTTCAGCAGGGGGTGTTCGTCAGCATCTCCCGCAGCGGGACCTATGTGTGCGAGCACTGGCGTCGCCGGTTGCTGCCGGATACGATCCGGCTCTTTCTTTCGCAGTCCCGCGACCGGAGCCGGACGGGGCGGGAATTTGTCTCCTCTCTGAGAAGCCGTTTCCCGGATCTGCGGATTGTCACCGGATTCGAGCGGGCTGCGTTCGAGTTCCGTGTCTCTTACGATCTGTTGCAGAACCATCGTGACTACCTGGATCTTGCGCCGTATTTCCGGAAATGCTTTCCCGATTCGTCGCAGTTTTGCGAGGAGGCGTTCGCGCCCTATCGGTTCGGCGGAGAGCTGTGCGGGCTGCCCATTCGGTTTTCCCCGCGGGTGGTGGTGTTCAACCGCCGGATTTTCGCGGAGTGCGGCTGTCCGGAGCCGCGGCCGGAGTGGAGCTGGGAGGAGTTTCTGGAGTGCATCCGGAATCTCCGTCGCCGGCTGCCGTCGGAGGCTGTGCTGCCCTATCCCAGCCTGCTGTTCGATTTCTTTGCGATCATCAGCAGGTTCGGCGGATGCTTTCTCGACCCGTCGGAGAGGGATCCGGTGCGGATCGACTCCCCCGCCACGGTTCGTGCGGTGGAGGAGTATTGCCGACTGCTGGAGATTCTGGGGCCTCCGAAATTCCGCTCCGCCGGCAATGGACCGCCGCCGGAGGCGTTGCTGATTCTGACCCGGCAGGAGATCACCCAGCTTTTCCCGGACGAGGATGGGAGCGCATTCGGGGCGGTTCCGCTCCCGCTTCCCGAAAACGGGCGGCGGATCAATGTGTACGGCGTGGAGCTGCTCTGTGTGCGCAACGAGTGTACGGACTCCTGGAGGATTGAACAGATGGTGAGTTTTCTGCTCTCGCCCTCTTTCCAAAATCAGTTCGGGCGCAACCGTGACGGGATTCCGGTGCGCCGCAGTTCGGCGAAGATGAGCCTTGCCGGGGATGGGCCGTTCGACGCGCTTTTCCGGCGTGAAACGGGGTGTCCGGCGGCCAATTACCACCTCTATTCTCCGGAACTCTGCCGGCTGGCCGGCAATGCCATTAAACTGCTGACTGTCACGCCGCGGAAAGAGGTGCGTGCGTTTCTCCGGAGCTGGGCGGATGCGTTCCGCTTTCTCCTCCGCTGCGATGGCCTGCACCGTTGATTCCAGGGAACGGTTTTTCGGGGAATCTTGCCGATTTTTCCGGTTTCGGATTTGATTTCGGCTGCTTGCTGTGGTCTCTTATAGGAACGTCATTCTCAATTTGCAACCAAAAGAGGTTCTTTACCATGTATCTCGGCAGAATCGTCGCCATCGGCATGACTCCGGCGGGCAAGGCCGCCGCCATGTATCGTGTCTCCTCCCGCAGTTTCCCCAACCGCGAGGCCGTGCTGATCGGCGGCCAGGTCGCGATCCTCCCCCGGGCGGGATTTGAATCCGACCTGCGGAAAAATCCCTACATCAGTTACAATTGCATCCGCATCGCCGGCGAGTGGGCGGTCGCCACCAACGGTTCGCAGACCGACCCCATCGTCGAAAAGATCGCCATGGGGATTCCGCCCCGCGACGCCATCAGCCTGGGATTGCTGGCGATGGATTATGAGAAGGATTCCCTCGACACCCCCCGGATTGTCGCGGTCGTCAGCAACAAAAAGCCGGTCGGTTATCTCGGAATCATCCGCAAGGATGCGCTGCTGGTGCGGGAGTTCCCGCTGGTTCCCGGCGAGGTCCGTTATCTCTCCACCTACGAGAAGAACACGCCGAGCCAGCATCAGGTTACGACCGGGTTCGACGGGGTCTGCGCCGAATGCGCCGCCTCCTACATTGTGAACGGCGGAATTTTCGCCGATTTCACCAATCCGGTGACCAGCGCCGCCGCGGTCGCCGACGGGGATGGTTTTGAACTTGCGGTGAAGGTGCTGTAAACCGCACGGTTCCGCATCGGCCGGCAGCGTCTCTCCGGTTCCCGGGTTCCGGGGAAAGGGGGAAACGCTGCCGGTATTGTTTTTGTAACGGAACTGCTTCCGGGGCAGAAAAAATTCCAGTTTTATATTTGCAACTTCTTCCGGAAGAATCTATATTCCCTGTATTACGGGAAAAGGGAAAGGAGTTGTATCGATGATCAGGATTCCTTATGGCCGCACGGCGATGGAAGCGCGTGTTCCGGAAAACAATCTGCTCGGCGTCTACTCTTCCCGCCTGCCGGAGTCGTCCGGCAACGAGGCGGAGCTGGTGCGTGAAGCGCTCGATCACCCGATCGATTCCCCGCCGCTGGAGGAGCTGGCGAAGGGGAAGAAGAGCGCGGTAGTGATCACCAGTGACCACACCCGGCCGGTTCCGAGCCGGGTCATCATGCCGCAGATTCTGGAGCGGCTCCGGCGGAATTCGCCCGACATTGACATTACGATTCTGGTTGCGACCGGCTTTCACCGCGGCACCACGCGGGCGGAACTGGTGGAGAAACTGGGGGAGGAGATCGTCGCGGCGGAACGGATTGTCGTTCACGACTCCGGCGACGCCGCCTCGCTGGTGAATCTGGGGAAGCTCCCTTCCGGCGGCGATCTGATTTTGAACAAACTGGCGGTGGAAACTGAACTGCTGGTGGCGGAAGGATTTATCGAGCCGCATTTCTTTGCCGGCTTCTCCGGGGGGCGGAAGAGTGTTCTGCCGGGAATTGCCGCGCGGGAGACGGTGCTGGCCAATCACTGTTCGGAGTTTATCCAGAGTCCGTATGCCCGGACCGGCAATCTGGACGGGAATCCGATTCATCGCGACATGCTTTTTGCGGCGGAACGGGTGAATCTGGCATTCATCGTGAATGTGGTGATCGACCACGACAAGCGGATTGTCCGCGCCTTTGCGGGGGATCGGGAGAAGGCGCATCGGGCGGGGTGTGAGTTTCTGGAGCAGCAGTGCCGGATTGAGGTCCCGGAGGCGGATATTGTCATCACCGGGAACGGCGGTTATCCGCTGGATCAGAACATCTACCAGGCGGTGAAGGGGATGACCGCGGGGGAGGCGGCCTGCCGGCCCGGCGGAACGATCATCATGGTGGCGAGCTGTTCGGATGGTCATGGCGGGGAATCCTTTTTCCGGACGATGGCGGATGCCGCCTCTCCGGCCGCGGTGTGGGAGGAGACGCTGAAGGTGCCGCGGAACCGGACAAAGCCGGACCAGTGGGAGTATCAGATTCTGGCGCGGATTCTGCGTCGGAACCGGGTGATTCTGGTGACGCACGACTGTGTGCCGGAGATGGTGCGTGCGATGCACATGGAGTGTGTGCCGCTGCTGGATTCGGCTTTGCGTCGAGCGTTTGAGCGGCATGGAGCGCAGGCGAGGGTGGCGGTGATTCCGGACGGGGTATCGGTGATCGTCCGGAAAAAATCATGAAAAAAGTCATTATTTTCTCAAAAATGAGCTTGAAAAAAATTTTTTTTGATGTCTATTAATAGGGCGTCGGGGGTGATGCAAACATCACTTCCGCCAGGTGGCAGGATAGCTCAGTCGGTAGAGCAGGGGACTGAAAATCCCCGTGTCCCCAGTTCGATTCTGGGTCCGGCCACCATTTTTTTTGCCTCATCGACGGCCCTTGCCATAAGTCACACCTCTTTCACGCTCGAAAATTCCGGGAGTTGATAGATTTCCAATTTGAAGCATTCACGATCACGGAAGCCATAAGCCTGTTTGAGCAGCCAGCGGATTTTATTATTAAAGCCTTCCACTGCCGTCCCATACATCTTTGAAATTGTCATTTTTGTCCTCCTGTTTGAGCTTGCGTTGATTGTTTTTTTTAAAT